>OGFB01000500.1_pt1 | contig 20397 bp, 16 predicted proteins | sample 1570801 | NCBI WGS metagenome assembly OGFB01 (sample SAMEA2581969, study PRJEB24529) | metagenome | biome: Human gut stool | place: China | collected 2011 | reverse complement strand
TAAATAGTTGCTTCCTTTTACAAGGACACCGATCTTAGACGCTGCACCGATTCCTCCGAAGAATCCTAAAGGAACGGAGATTACCAACGCACATGGGCAGGAAATAACAAGGAAAATACATGCTCTCTGAATCCATTCTGCCCATCCGCCGCCAAGGATCAGTGGTGGCAAAATTGCGAGGATCACTGCACCGATCGTGACAACCGGAGTATAGTATTTTGCAAAACGTGTGATGAAATTCTCAACTTTTGCTTTTTTGCTGCTTGCATTCTCCACAAGTTCCAGAATCTTTGCAACCGTGGAATCGTCAAACTCTTTTGTTGTTTTTACTTTTAATGTTCCGCTTCCGTTCACACAACCACTGATGATCTCATCCCCGGCTTTTGCGCTTCTTGGTACCGACTCGCCGGTCAGTGCTGCGGTATCGATCAGGGATTCACCCTCCACAACAATGCCGTCGAGAGGTATACGCTCCCCCGGTTTCACTACGATAATGCTTCCAACTTCCACATCATCCGGATCAACCTGTTTTAAAACTCCGTCTTCCTCGATATTGGCATATTCCGGACAAATGTCCATCATATCAGAAATGGACTGGCGGGATTTTCCAACCGCATAGCCCTGGAACAGTTCGCCTACCTGATAAAACAGCATAACAGCGACAGCCTCGGAATATTCACCTACGCCAAACGCTCCGAATGTGGCGATCATCATAAGGAAATTCTCATCAAACACCTGTCCGTGGCTGATGTTTCGTGCCGCCTTGTATACAATATCATAACCAATGACCAGATACGGAACCAGATAAATCACAAATAACACAATTTTGTTCCATCCGTCCATCCCTCCCGTGTGTTCACAGACCATCAGGACTGCAAACAGCAGAAATGTGACAATGATGCGGTAAAGCATCTTTTTCTGTTTCTTTGTCATATTATTTACCATGCCTTTCTGTAACCTGCAGACTTTATGCCGCAGGCACAAATTACTCTCCTTGGGATAGAAATGGCTGCTGCATCACGCAGCAGCCATTGATTCATTAAAATAAGATTTTGCAGTCCGGCTCAACCTTTGCACAAACAGCAACGACTTCTTTCATAATCTCGTCGAATTTTGCATCCTCTGCATCAATGCTCATTTTCTGTGTCATAAAGCTTACGCTTGCATCGTTGACACCCGGGATTTTTTTGATCGCATCTTCCATTTTTGCTGCGCAGTTTGCACAGTCAAGGTCTTCTAATTTAAATTTTTTCTTCATGATCCATTCCTCCATTTTCTTATTCTTCAATATGTTCTCTTCCCTGATCGATGATCGTGCGCACATGTTCATCTGCCAGCGAATAAATCACGGATTTGCCTTCTCTTCTGCCGGTTACAAGCTTCGCCTGCTTTAATATTTTAAGCTGATGGGAAATCGCTGACTGGTTCATATGAAGCATTTCCGCAAGATCACAGACACACACTTCTGACTCAAACAACACATACAAAATCCGGATTCTGGTTGAATCACCGAATATTTTAAACAGTTCTGCCAGATCGTACAGTTCATCTTCGTCCGGCATGTGCTCACTCACCTGTTTGATCTTATCCTCGTGGATCTCGCACGTTTCACAGTGTTCTACATCATTAATTGCCAATCATTTCACCTCCGTGTTATATGAATATCTGTTCATATGTTTATATTATCAGTCATTTATATATCTGTCAATAGAATTCTTGTATCTTTTTCATTTTGGGGGCGAAACTCTTCTCATGCTATGTCAAATTGTGAAAAATCAACAAAATTTTCGAAAACACGCTTTCGCTACGTGTCGCTGGTAACGGTACTAAGAAGCCAGTCACGACTATTGTCGCACCTGCCTTCTAAGAACCGACCGCTCTCCAGTGTTTTCTCAATCTTTTATCGATTTTTCACAATTTAATTTACATTTTATGAGTTTCGCAATAAATGAGAAAAGAAACCTGTTCATTATCAAAATAAATAATAAATAGGTTTCTCTTATATATTCACGTATTTTAGTGGCTATCTTGCCTGAAATATTTTTCTCTGCTTGTAAATGTAATAGATGCTCATCGCAAGCGCACCTGCCGCCCATGTGATCGGATAGCAGATGATGACCTGCTCTAAGGTTCCGTGAGCTGCCACAAGTGTCACCCAGATCATACGGAGCACACAGATGCCAACCATCGTGATCAGCGTGGAGACTACCACTGCTCCCTGTGCACGCAGTGCCCCGGAAAACACTTCGATAAAGGCAAATAATAAGTACGCCGGTGCGATCACATTCATCATGTGGATACCGATCTCGACCACGCCCGCATCATTGACAAAGATTCCAAACAGAAATCTCTCTGCAGACATTAAGATGATACTCACAAAAACCGCCGATATCAGTGCCATGCCAAGACAGATTTTTGTACCTCTCCGGATGCGGTCCCATTTCCCTGCTCCATAGTTTTGTCCTACAAATGTCATAACAGAGATTCCGAATGCGCTGTTGATCATCCAGAAAATAAAATCAATTTTGGAATAAGCCGTCCATGCCGCCATCGTGTCCACGCCAAAATTATTGATGGACACCTGCACGATAATATTCGAAATACTGTACATGATTGCCTCAAATCCCGCCGGAAGACCTATTTTTAAAATACTCTGCAGCATTCTTTTGTACATGCGGATCTGTGAGAGACACAGTTTCATGCCCTCCGTGCGGTACATCAGTGTAACTGTCACCAAAACAGCACTGACCGCCTGAGCGATCAGGGTGGCAATGGCCGCACCTAAAACGCCTAATGGGATGACCAGAATGAGTAAAAGATCCAATATAATATTTACCACACTGCAGACGATCAGATAATATAATGGTCTTTTCGAATCCCCAACTGCCCTTAAAATCGCAGCACCCATATTGTAAATGAAAATAAAAATCAGTCCTGAAAAATACACCCGCACGTACAGTACCGATTCTGCGATCAGTTCCTCCGGTGTGTTCATCCAGAGCAGCATCTGTGGTGCAAAAACGATCCCGGCAATTCCGAGCACAAGTCCTCCCACAAGTGCAAATGCGTAAGCGGTGTGAAGAGACTCTTCTATCTCCTCTTTTTTTCCGGCACCAAAATACTGTGAGATAATAACGGTAGCTCCCGTGGACACGCCTGTGAAAAACCCTACCACAAGGCTTATGATCTGCCCGGCAGAGCCGCCGACACTCGACAGTGCTTCTTTTCCGACAAACTGTCCCACAATGACAGAATCCACCGTATTATATAACTGCTGAAAAAAACTTCCCACCAGAATCGGAAAGAAGAAAATCAACAGCTGTTTCCAGATCACTCCCTCTGTGATCCCGTTCTTTTCCTGTGTTGTCATGATATCTTCTCCTGTGCAGCTTCCATCCGGTCACGGATAGCTTCCATTCTCTGATCCAGGGATGCACTGATGCCGGCACACTCCACCAGTTCTTTTGCCAGATACTCTGCCTCGCTTTCCGGAATGTTCTTCTTATAACGTAATTTATGCTCCAGACTTGCCCAGAAATCCATTGCGATCGTCCTGAGCTGGACCTCTACCTTCATCGGACGTTTTTCTTTTTCAAGGAAAATCGGCACTTCGATGATCAGATGCAGACTGCGGTATCCACCCGGCTTCGGGTTTTTAATATAATCTTTCCGCTCGATCAGTCTGACATCGTCCTGCTGCAGCAGACAATCCGCCAGCATATAAATATCTTCCTGAAATGAACAGATCACGCGGACTCCTGCGATATCGTTGATATTTTCCTCTATGGATTCCAGTGAAAACGGAATCTGTTTCCGCTTCACTTTCTTTAAAATACTGTCAAACGATTTCACTCTCGCCTTAATGGACTCGATCGGATTTCTGTCATATTGCAGGGAAAACTGCTCATTCAAAACATTGAACTTTGTCTCCACTTCCATGATCGCACACCGGTAGTATGCCATCAGACTCTCGATCGGTGCAAAATTGTCCTGCACTTTATCCATAAACTCATCGGATAACACGGTATCCATGATAATCTCTTCTTTTGCCTGTTTTAAAAATTTCTCGATCAGCATATGTAAAACCTTCTTCTCTCACGTATTCCGTGGATATACCACAGCCTACTCATTATATGCGCTTTTTCCTTTTTTTACAAGTCATTGGGAAGCGTAGATATTCAAGTTTCTGGCAAAAAGAAAAGTCACACAGACAACTGTGATGTTCCTGCTCGCAGAGCTCACAAAGGAAATCACAGTTGTCTGTGCGACTTTTCTTTCTACAATTTACTTTTTTTTATCTACGCTTCTTCTTTGGCTTCTTCCTTCACATCTTTCCTTACACGTCCGTACATTTGCATGTATTTATAAAGGCGTTTTGTAAGTTTGTTGTCAATCTGGTCTGCGGTTGCTCTCCACTCCCAGTTGCCGCCTAAGGTGGATGGCGTATTCATACGTCCCTCAGAGCCGACACCAATGATATCCTGCATTGGAACGATTGCGAGATCACCGACGGAAGCCCATGCACCGCGCATCATGCCCCAGTTATAACCTTCCTCTTTTGTGAGGTTTAAGTACTCTTTTGCAAATTTTACACTTGCCTTCGGTGCTGTATTCATCCAGCCAAGGATCGTATCATTGTCGTGTGTTCCTGTGTATACAACACAGTGTGTCGGGTAGTTATGTGGCAAATAATCGCTTCCCTCTCTGGAATCAAATGCAAACTGTACCACTTTCATACCCGGAAAACCGGAATCTTTTACAAGCTTTAATACAGAAGGTGTCAGGAATCCAAGATCCTCCACAATGATATTTAACTTGCCAAGCTTCTTCTCCAATATATGAAACAGATCCATTCCAGGACCCTCTCTCCACTCACCATTACGTGCCGTGTCGTCTGTTCCAGGAATCGCATAGTAAGAATCAAATCCACGGAAATGATCGATACGTACAATATCATATAATTTTGACATTGCTTTGATTCGTTTTGTCCACCAGCTATAACCGTCTTTTTTCATCTCATCCCAGCGGAACAGCGGATTTCCCCAAAGCTGTCCATCTGCGGAGAATGCATCCGGCGGACATCCTGCAACATCGATTGGATCTAAGTTCTCATCCAAGTAGAACTGAGCCGGATTAGCCCATACATCCGCAGAATCTCCTGCAACATAAATTGGAACATCTCCGATGATCTCAATGCCTTTTTCATTTACATATTCCTTCAACGCCCACCACTGTTTAAAGAACAGATACTGGAGCATTTTGTAAAACAGAATGTCATCTGCATAAGTTTCTTTTGCTTCTGACAATGCTTTCTGTTCTCTTGTCTTTAATTCTTTTTCCCATTCAAACCATGCAATTCCGCCATGGGCATCTTTTAATGCCATAAACAGTGCATAATCCTCGAGCCATTCTGCTTCTTTCTCACAGAAAGATGCAAAATCCTCAGGCTGTTTTTTCATGAAACGTACATAGGCTTTTTTCAGTAATGCATAGCGGGAATTGTACATAACCCCATAGTCTACATAATGAGGATTGCTGCCCCATGGAAAAGATTCACACTCTGCTTTTTTTAACAGTTTTTCCCTGCATAAAATCTCAAGATCGATAAAATAAGGATTTCCTGCAAAACTGGAAAATGACTGATATGGTGAATCACCATAGCTGGTCGGACAGATTGGAAGGATCTGCCAGTATTTCTGACCTGATTTATCAAGAAAATCTACGAACTTTCTTGCCTCTTTTCCCATTGTACCAATTCCATAAGGGGATGGCAGGGATGAAATGTGCATTAAAACACCGCTGCTTCTCATAACAATAATTCCTCCTATTTGAGTTCAAAAACTCCTATTTCAAATTCTTTATACTCTCCCCACTTGCGAACTCAAACGGAACCACCTCATAAATCGGCTCTTTCTTCAGTTCGATCTGCCCAAACAGTATCTCCACACTTCTCACTGCAAGTGTCTGATACTGCTGTCTGATCGTGGCGAGTTTCGGATTATAATATTCTGCTAATACGGTGCCATCAAAACCAATCACAGAAATATCTTCCGGTACACGATAATCCATATCGCGCAGCGCACGGATCGCGCCGATAGCCATCACATCTGACATTGCAAATACTGCTGTCAGATCAGGATACTTTTCCACCAGACGTTTCATCGCCCGGTAAGCACTGTCAAATGAGAATCTTGCCTTCTCATAGCAGACTTCAAGATCCATTTCCTTATCATGTTCTGCAAAGCTTTCCTTGCATCCTAAATATCTCTGGTGGCTGGTGTATGATTTTACCGGATCACCACCGATAATACCAATCTTGTCATGTCCTGCTTCAAACAAAGCATCCACAGCACACTTTCCTGCGGCAATATCATCTGTCGCAACACTGGAAAGGTTCTCAAATGGAAGATTATTTGCCCGGTTTGTCACAAGCACACTCGGCACATCCACCTTTGCAAATCCCTGTTTAAAAAATTCCGGGTTACCACCTAAAAACAGAAGTCCTAACGGCTTTCGCTCCCTGCAGAGCTGTAATGCCTGTTCCACCTCATTGTCGTCCTCGTCAATGTAGGAAACAACCAGTGTATAGTCGGTCCTTCCGATCATCTGCTGGATCTCCTCCACAATGTTGGAGAACAGCATATTGGAAATACCTTTGACTAATACAACAATTGTTTTCGTATTGCTCTGCTTCAAATGCTTCGCATTATTATTCGGAACAAAATGAAATTTTTCAACTACTTCTTCGATTTTTTTCTTTGCATCGGGACTGACATCATTTCTATGATTCAGGACTCTGGAAACCGTGCTGATGGAATATCCTGATTCCCTGGCTATATCCTTTATCGTAACCATATTTTTCTTTCCTGTCTACTGTTTTTTCGTTTTTTTTCGTAAAACATGTATTTTTTACAATCTTCTACTGTAATATCAGCCTTTGACCGCTCCTGCAACTACTCCTTCAATAATATATTTCTGACAAGCCACATAGAAAACTACAATTGGAACAATTGCAAGTACAAGCATTGCCATCATCGTACCCCAGTCTACTGCTCCATAACCACCTTTTAAGTACTGAATGACGATTGGAATCGTCTTGTATTTTTTGATATCCAATACCAGATAAGGAAGTAAATAATCGTTCCAGATCCACATTGCCTGTAAAATTGCAACGGTGATCGCCGTTGGTTTCATAATTGGAAATACCACCTGAAAGAATGTCTGGATCGGAGTACATCCATCGATCATCGCCGCCTCTTCTATCTCGATCGGAATACTTTTTACAAAGCCGCAGAACATAAACACCGCAAGTCCTGCACCGAATCCAAGGTATACTAAAATGATACCGACCGGGTTGCTCAGATGCATCATATTTGCCAGTTTTGACAAGGTGAACATTACCATCTGGAATGGTACGATCATGGAAAACAGACATAACATATAAATGGTTGCATTCACTTTATTATGTACTCTTGTAATATACCATGCACACATGGAGGTGCATAAGATGATCACTGCAACAGAGCCAACGGTGATGAGCACCGAGTAGCCAAACGCCTGAAAAAAGTTTGTTTTTTCAATACCCCGGATGAAATTTGACAATCCGGTAAAGGATCTCTCATCCGGCAGTGCAAATGCATTTTTTGTGATAAATCCTTTTTTCTTGAAGGAATTGATCAGCACCAGAAAAATCGGATACAGATAAAAAACGGTCAGCAGACTGAAAAATACGGTCAACACTCCTCCGTGTTTTGATCTTCTTACAGCACTTACCTCATTATTTTCTTTTACTTTCTTTGCCATTACTGCTGTACCTCCTTTGTTCTGGTCAGTCTGTTCTGTGCCAGTGCGATAACTGCTACTATAATAAAGAAGATAACTGCTTTCGCCTGACCGACACCTTCCCAACCGGTTCTTCCATAGAATGTCTCAAAGATGTTAAGCGCAAGCATCTGCGAATTATTGGACGGCTCTCCTGCTGTCAATGCCAGGTTCTGATCGAACAGTTTGAAAGAGTTCGTCAGTGTTAAGAATGTACAGATCGTGATGGATGGCATTACCATTGGAATCGTAACACTCTTCAATAACTGCCAGTCGGACGCCCCGTCCATTTTTGCCGCCTCGATCAGCTCGCCCGGAATATTCTGGATACCGGCGATATAAATGATCATCATATAACCGACCTGCTGCCAGTTCATTAAAATGATCAATCCCCAGAATCCATAGGAAGAAGAATAAGTAAGTGTTCTTCCAAAATGACCTAAGATTCCATTCAGCAGGATCTGCCAGATATAACCTAAAACGATACCACCAATAAGGTTTGGCATAAAAAATACTGTACGGAAGAAGTTCGTACCTTTAATTCCCTTTGTTAAAAGCATCGCGATTACAAATGCAAAAACATTGATCGTCAGCACTGATACAATGGTGAATAATGCAGTGAACCATAATGCATGCATAAATGTCGGATCACTGAACACGCGCAGATAATTTTTTAATCCTACAAATTTTGCATCTGTAACGGTTGTAAATTCACAGAATGATAAGTAGATACCCATAATAAAAGGAACTATAAAACCTATTGTAAATGCCACTAATGTAGGGAGTGCAAAAACAGGAAAATATTTTTTGATTGCTTTCTCCATAATTTCCATCCTCTCATAAAACCTTAATAATCTGAAAGGGTGAGTGGCAGGCCACACACCCTTTCCATGTTACTTCATCATTACTTTTTATTTGTTTGCAGCTGCTGCATACTCAGTAGCCCATCCGTCAACGAATGCACTGACAACGCCGTCCCAGTCACCTGTTCCCTGTGCGTACTCTAATAATGCAGAACCTACACCGTCTTTCCATGTCTCAGATGGAATAGTAGAGAAGTTCCATGTTACAGAGTATTTACCATCAGCGATGTACTGGTTAGAAGCCTGGATAAATACATTGTCTGCTTCATATTCGCCTGTGAATGTATCAAATGGTGTTGTAAATCCCATTTCATGAGCCATGGATTCACGTCCTGCGTCAGATGTGATAACCCAGTTCAGGAAATCAAGTGTTGCCTGCTGATCTTCTGCAGAAGCTTTGCTGTTTACACACCAGTAGTTCTCAGAACCTGTGCAGAGTCCCTGATTCTCTTCTCCCTCAACACCAATATAGATTGGCATCATGCTCATGTCTTCAGCGGTTACAAGATAACCATTCTCTTCATTTGTGAGGTTACCATACTCCCATGTACCATTCTGGTAGAATACTGCCTCTTCCATACCGAATTCAGATTCTGCTTCATCACCTGTCTTAGATGAGAGCATTCCCGGATCACAGGTGGAATCTGTAATATATAAATCCCAGATCTGTTTGTAATTGTCAAGGTATGTTCCTTCTATTGCATCTGTAGAATTAATTCCTTTGTCTTTGTATTCATAGTAAATTGGAAGATTTGCCAAATGAGTTTTAAATCTCCAGTCAGATGATCCATCCATACCTGCGGAAGTAAATGCTCCCTGAAGATCGTATCCAAACTTCTCATTAATCTCATCTAATCTGGACTGGATATCATCTGCAACTGCTTTTAATGTCGCAAAGTTGTTGATCTCATCAACAGAAGAAATCACTGCGTTGTCCATTGTGCAGTAGTCATTTAAGATTGTCTTATTGTAAATGATACCGTAAGTCTCGATAACATAAGCGATACCCTGTACTGCGTTTCCATCTTTTAATACAAAATCATCACTTGTCAGATGTGAATATAACTCACTGCCTGAAAGATCCATGCAATAATCTTTCCAGTTTGCAAGTCCTACAGGTCCGTTTACCTGGAATAAGGTTGGTGCTTCTGATTTTGCCATCTCTGATTTTAATGTCTGCTCATATGTACCATCTGCAGCCGTGATAACTGTAACCTCTGTTCCAGTCTCTGCTGTGTATTTTGCTGCCAGATCCTGCCACTGCTGATCCTGTTCCGGTTTAAAGTTCAGATAATAAACGGAACCACTTCCTGATGCTGCTGCATCTGTTTTCACATCTCCTGCTTCTGTTGTACTTGCTGTTGCATCTGCACTGTTTGCACTGTCTGCATTGGAAGCATCACTGCCGCATCCTGCAAATAAAGTTGCTGTCATTGCTGTAGCAAGCATTACTGATAAAACTTTTCTCTTCATGTCGTTTCCTCCCGTATACTTTCTGCACATCTGTATTGTGCAATGATTGTTCTGGCACTCTGCCACTTCGCTGAAATGTTCCCGGCAACATTTTCGGTATTGTTTTCGGTAACGTTTTCAGTTGATAATTGAATTATATTCTTTTTTCATAAAAAAGCAATACTGAATCGTTATCTTCTCTATATTTCATAATTTTTGTTTTTGTTTTTTGTGCAAATTGTATATCAGCAAGATACTTTTTTCTTATTTTCATTTTTCTGGTGGAAATTTGCTCAAAGTATTACTTTCTGCCCTGCCGCTTTTATTTCATGAAATTAGAATACAATGATGTTTTACATTGAAAAAGATTTTTTGAAATGCTACTATAATATTATAGAAATGAAATCCGGGCACTGCCGTTTCATTCTGATCAAAATGGAAAGTGGAAAGAACATATGAAAGAACTGATCCGTCATAAATTACAACATGATTTCAAACGAATAAAAACCTCTGCCAAATGGGTGCTTTTCTCCATCGTCTCCGGACTGCTTGTCGGTGGTGTTGGCACACTCTTCTATTTCGGCATGTATGTGGTCACACTGACCAGAACCAAAAACCCGTGGCTTATTTTTCTGCTCCCGGTGAGTGGTATCCTGATCGTCGGATGTTACCGTCTGCTTCATGATGAAAAAGATACCGGAACCAACCTTGTATTATCTGCGATACATTCCGATGAAGATCTGCCGCTGCGCATGGCTCCGCTGATTTTTATCTCCACACTCATCACCCACCTGTTTGGTGGTTCTGCCGGACGTGAGGGTGCTGCGTTACAGCTCGGTGGAAGTATCGGAAACGGTCTTGGAAAACTGTTCCGCTTTGATGAAAAAGACAAACACATTATGATCATGTGTGGCATGAGCGCCGCTTTCTCTGCATTGTTTGGCACACCGATGGCTGCGGCTGTCTTTTCCATGGAAGTTGTCAGTGTCGGCGTTATGTATTATGCGGCGTTAGTCCCGTGCGTGATCTCCTCACTGGTCGCACATGCTGTTGCAGAATTCTTTGGTGTCTCACAGGAAATGTTCCTGATCGGCCAGATTCCTGCTTTTAAGATCACAAGTGCTGTAAAAATCTCTGTCCTTGCGATTTTATGTGCCGGTGTCAGCATTATTTTCTGTGTCATGCTGCATCAGTCAGAACACCTTTATAAAAAGTTTTTCAAAAATCCTTATGTGCGCATTTTCGCCGGTGGATGTTTCGTACTCATTTTAACGCTGCTTGTGGGCAACCAGAATTATAACGGTACGGGAATCAATATCATTGAACAGTGTATTGACGGCACGGTCCGCCCGGAAGCCTTTTTTATGAAAATGCTCTTTACTGCTTTAACATTAGGTGCCGGATTTAAAGGTGGCGAGATTGTTCCATCATTTTTTACCGGGGCGGCATTTGGCTGTCTGTTTGGAAACCTGTCAGGCTTTTCACCGACCCTCTGTACGGCAGTCGGCATGGCCGCAGTTTTCTGTGGAGTGACAAACTGCCCGATCACTGCCCTGCTCATCAGCTTCGAGTTGTTCGGCTATGACGGCATGCCTTACTTTTTGCTTGCCGTTGCATTCAGCTACATGCTTTCCGGATACTATGGCCTATACAGCAGCCAGAAAATTATTTACTCCAAATATAAGACCAATTATATCAACCGCAAAACACATTAAAAAACTTCCCACATATCCGGTTTTCCTGCGATATGTGGGAAGTTTTTTAATGTTCTTCCCTGGCGGCTTTCAGAAGATCAAGCAGTCCTTTTTCCTTGATCAGCGCAATGCCCTGCCCCTCATCACCAAGCACAATGAGATTATCTCCTGGCTTGATATCGAATATCTTTCTGGCTTTTGCCGGGATCACGATCTGACCTTTCTCACCTACTTTTACCATGCCGAAAATGTGTTTTCCCTTCGGTGGAACTTCTAAGCCAAGAGAATCCTTTTTTTCATAATTGATCAGGTCATCCACCGTCACGCCAAAGACATCTGCGAGCCTTTTGCACCTTTCGATATCCGGCAGGGATTCCCCCGTTTCCCTTAATTAAAGATATTGTTGGGTAAAAAAGAAAGGTCAGTCGATTTTGCCGATGAAGCGGTAGTAGATTTCTACTTCCTGCTCACGGCTTCCATCCTCGCCCTTGACAGCTTCGTGGACGGTTATTTTTTCAATTAGAGTGTTCAGAAGTTCGGCGGTCAGCTCCACAGGGTTGACATACTGTTTCATTAGGGCAATCCACTTTTCAGCATCCGCTGCGGTCTGTACGGCGGCTTCCATCATTTCGTGAAGCTGTCTTATTTTTGTTTCAAGCTCCTTTTGCTCGTTCTGGTACTTCTCGGACAGCATATTGAAGTTATACTCGGTTATGCGTCCGGCAGACCAGTCCTCATACATTTTAGCAAACAGCCCGTCAACCTCGGCTTTACGCTTCTCTGCCTTTTTCAGCTCCGCAGCCTGCTTTTTCTTCGCAGAGTTCCTTTCCCTGTCGCTGACATTGAGCAGCCGTTTCAGCAGCTTGTCCTCATCTTTCTGTGCCAGCATAGACCAGTATTGCAGTCTTGCAAGCACATAGGCATACAGTACATCATAGCGGATATAGTGCATGGAACACTGGCGTAATCCCTGTCCGTTCTTGCTGCAATGGTAGTACCCGTATGGGTTTTTGTTCTGCTTGTTTTCCCCATAGGCTAAAGACCATCCGCAGTCTGCACATTTTATCAATCCTGCGAAAATCTGTGTCGTACCGTTTCTGCGTTTCCTGCGTCTGCTTGCAATCAGCTCTTGAACTTTTTGGAACACTTCTTCGGAAATGATGGCTTCGTGGGTATTTTCCACACGATACCATTCTTCCTGCGGCTTCCGCACCTTTTTCTTGTTCTTGAATGAAATGTTGCTCTGCTTGTTGTGAACGCTGTGACCGATGTAGGTTTCCTCTTTCAAAATGCTCTTGACCTGTGCAATCGTCCACGCATAGGCTTTTTCTGCGGGCGCACCGGCGTAGATATTGGCGAAAGTCCCGTATCTTTCATAGTTCAGCCAGCCGGGGGTAGGTACTTTTTCCTCCACCAGAATCCGTGTAATGCTGGCGGCTCCACGCCCGTGTACAGCAAGGTCAAAAATCTTCTCTACAATCCAGCGTGTTTCCGGGTCGATCAGAAGATGACCTTTTTTGTCCGGGTCTTTTACATAGCCCAGCGGTGCATAGGCTCCATAGTGTGCGCCATTGGCAAATCTTGTGTGCATGGCAGCCTTGACCTTTTTGCTGGTCTGTCGGGCGTGCATTTCATTCAGGATGTTTAAGAACGGTGCAAGCTCGCTTTCTCCGTTGATGGTGTCCACATTGTCATTGATGGCAATGTAGCGTACTCCCTTGCTGGGGAAATAGATTTCCGTGTACTGACCGGTCAGGATATAGTTTCTTCCCAGACGGGATAAGTCCTTTGTGACAACGCAGTTGATTTTCCCGTCTTCGATGTCATCAATCATCCTTTGGAAACTTGGACGCTCGAAATTTGTCCCACTCCATCCGTCGTCAATGTACTCGTCTACAACGGTCAGCCCATGCTCTGCGGCATACTGTCTAAGCATCATGCGCTGGGTCTGGATACTGCCGCTTTCCCCCTGTAATTCATCGTCACGGCTCAATCTCAAATATAGTGCAGTGTTATAAATCGTTGTATTGTATGGTTGTTTCACGGTTAAAAATCCTCCTTCTAAAAGAAACAACCCACGCTTATACAATACTCGCTGGTACAAGTATATCATAAGCGTGGGCTGATTGACAGTCGTTATTCCGTATTTTTTCAGGAAGCGGCGGCAGCGTGCTGGATCACATCTTCCAGCAGGCTGTCAAGCGGCTTCCCATCCTGTGCGAAATGCTCCGATACCTTGATACGGACTTTCCCCATGACAAAATACTGGGTGCCGTCTTTTTCGGTAAGCAGGGTGCCGCTGTTTTTGTTATTGCTCTCGTTTTTGTTTTTTGCCATAGGCAGTTACCTCCATAAATGAAATATGCCCGACAAGGGAATGTCAGGCAGGTGTACAGCCGCAGACTGTCTCCGTGTCAACCAAACCGTGTCAACCGGCAGAAAAGACTTTGAAAACAATCCATAGGCGCTCTATTATTACTTTTTACTTTTTCTTTGATTTCTTGGTTGACATGGTTGACAAAGGAGAGAAATGCCCCAAATATCAGGCTTTTCCCCGTCAACCGGCTGTCAACCAAAGCGTCAACCAAACTGTCAACCGGTGGCTTTTCAGAATGGCAGTTCCATTTGCCGGGCTTCTTCTTCCGTGATTTCCTGAAAACCGTCCCCCTCCGGCGGAGCTTGGTTGACACGCTCCCAGCCTTTTTGAGAACCGTATTTCTTATACCGCTTCGGGCTTTTGTAGGCTACCCAGCCCTGTATGATGCCGCCCGCAATGCCGGTATTCATAATCTCGCAGATTGCCCGTGTCTCCCAGTCTGCCGGGGAATTTAAGTTCCCCAGCGCTTCCTCATAAAGCTGCTTGGAACATACCCTGTCGCCGGTGTAGTCCTCCAAATAGGCGTAGATCATGCCAGCCTGTGTGTCCTCCTGCATGAAGTCCTGCTGATGGGCGTTCAGGTATCGGTTCATTTCCATGCTGAATGACAGCTTATACTTCCCACTGCGGTAAACCGTCATGGCTTCCGCCCACATCTGTTCGATATACGCCCTCGCCGCCGCTTCATCGTCCAGTATGTGAACCTCCGCCCGTTCCGGGTACACCGTCACGGGGAGAAAGCGCCGGTTGCCGGTGCGGTCACGGGGCAAAAAGTCCTGCCGGTTGGTCGTCCCTCCAAATACACATTGCCGCAGCCGGTCTGCCGGATGTGTCTCATACGGCACTTTGTAGGTTTCTTTCTGGCGGCTTAAGAATGACTTGATTTCCTCAATACTCTTGGCGTTGGCTGTGGCAATCATCTCCGACATCTCGATAATCCAATGCCCTTGCAGCTTGCGGTACACATTTTCATCGTCCAGCTTCTTCAAATCGTCTGAAAACCATTCGTCCCTGCCTGCCAGCAGCCGGAAAAAGGTAGATTTCCCGGCTCCCTGACCACCAACCAGACAGAGCATGACCTCAAACTTGCTCCCCGGTCTGAATACCCGCCGGATGGCTCCCATCAGGAACAGTTTCAAGGCTTCATAGGTGTATTCGTCCGTATCGGCTCCCAGAAAGTGATGCAGGGCGTAACGGATGCGCTCTGTGCCGTCCCATTGCAGGTTGTTCAGGTAATCCCTGACCGGATGGTAGCGGTTTTCATTGGCAACAATCTTGATGGCGCTCTGCACCTTTTTCTCGCTGGTAAGCCCGTAATTTTCTTCCAGATACAAAAGCAGGTAGTTCATGTCCATGTCGGTCAGCGTGGTACTGGTGCGCTCCCAGCCCAGCGGCTTCACAATGTCAATCTGCTCCGTCAAAAGGTTCAGGCGCAGCGCCCCGCGAAACAGAGGGTCACGCTGGAACACCGTCAGGCAGTTTCGGATGCTGTTCTTCACGCCGCCTTTCTGCGTCCCCTCTAACGTCTCCCGGATTTCTTCCGGTGTCTGCGCCGGTTCCATTGTGTCCATCGTCCTTTTGACCGCTTCCTGCGTTTCCGGCGGCAAGCTCTGAAATTCGCTGTTCAAGCCGCAACACCTCCTTTCCCTGTGCGGCGATCAATGCCGCTTTTTCTTCTATTTCTCCGTATAACAAAATATCCAAAAGGTATTCTGTGTAGCTTATCCTCTGCAACGCTTCCACAAAAAGAGGATGCCAGATGGCATCCTGCGGCTGTGGGGCGTGTGCTGTTTTCCAATGCTCCAGCAGGCGCAGATAATCGCATAGCACCCGGAAACAATACCGTTCCGTTTCCTGAAATCTCTGCTCCGCTGATTTTTGTCGGGGCTGTGACCTGTTGTGACGCTTCCTATCTGGCGGCGCATTGCCGGATTTCTCATAGGAAACGCCGAAGTCCTCCGCAAGCCTGACCGCAGCTTCCCGTTTCCCCAATCCATGCAGCAAAGCGGCAAAGTCGATCACATCCCCGGAAGCCCCGCAGCCGAAGCAGTAAAAGCGGCTGTCCACTTTCATGCTGGGCGTGCGGTCATTGTGGAATGGACAGCAGACCATGCCGTTTCTTCCCACCCGGATTCCATAGAATGAAGCAGCCTGCCGAGTGGTAACAGACTGTTTCACCGCTTCAAATACATTCAAATGCTCCCTCCATAAAAATACTGGTAGCGGTAAAGCTGCCGGTTATATCATAGCTCCATCTCATGTTTCTTTCTCTGTACTGCCTGTGGCTGCTCCCTCCGGCGCAGTGCGGTATCTACGGCGTTCTGCACCTGCCGTAGCCGTATGACTTCCTCCCGGAGTGGCTTGTGCTGCGGAGACAGTTCGGCATACTCTGTTTTTAACTGTGCGTATTCCTGTTTCCATGCTTTCAGGGCAATGGGTTTTCCGTCCAGTTTTTCTTTCAGAATACGGCGGGCGGCATAAAACAGCCGTAACTCCGCATCGTGGGATGTTTCAAATTTCTCCCTCTGTTTCTTAAACTTGATATTGTTCAATTCCGTATGAACAGGTTTTAGCCGCTGGTAATTCTCGCCCTCCCGTATCAATTCCTGCAATTCCTTTATCCGGGCAGATTTCTTTTTCATGGAGTCGCTTAACGCTTCAAATTCTTCGTTGACAGAGGAAAGACGCTCCTGCAAATCCTCTAATGTGAGCAGCTTGTTTTCCGTCAGATAATTGACGGCTTCGGCAAACTGCTTTAAGTTTCCGGTTCTGGCTTTATTGCTCCATGCCCCTGCGTTGCGCTGGTTGTAATAAGCGATCAGCAGGTCGGCAAGGCTCGGTGTCTGGGGTTTGGAAAGTTCTTCTTTTACCTCTGCCATCCAGACAAACAGGGCTTTGATCTTCTTCCTCACATCCTGCATGAGCCGGTTGGTGGCTTTAATCCAGCGGTTCAGTTCCCCTTTCTCGGTGCGGATGCCCTTTGCTTCCATCTGCCGGACATTAGCTCCCTCGTGGACAGTAGGTATCAGGTCAAGCCCCTGCCGCACATAGGAACGGTGGTCGATACGCACATCCAGCCCTTTTTCCTCAAATTTTGTATTAACGGCAGCCGCCCACTGCTCCCGCCAGTGTTCCAGCGTTTCCGGCTCATGCCAGTCTGTTGTATGGACAGCGTTAAACATATAATCGCCGTTTTTATCCCGGATTCGGTTTCCATCTTCATCAAGAAGATATTCCCGACGCTGTTTTTGTCCCCATGTGCCATCCGGGTTCAAAGGGCGCATGGTTGTCATCACATGAAAATGCGGGTTAGGGATGCCGCCGTCCTCTTTCTCCGGGCTGTGAAAAGCAAGGTCGGCAATCATGCCTTTTGTCACAAACTGCTCCTGTACGAACTTCCTCGCCAGCTCCATGTTTTCTTCCAGCGTCAATTCATTCTGCATGGCAATATCAAAGGAATAGGCAAGCTGTGCTTTTGGATGTTTCTCGCAGTTCTCCACAGCATTCCAGAGGGTCGCCCGGTCAAGATATATTTCCGGCGCATGGGGCGGCAGCATGATTTCCGAAGCGATCACGCCGCCCTTTTTGGTGTAGTCGCTGACTTCTCCATAGTAGCTGCTGTAAAGACGCTCCCCGGCTCGATAGGCTGCGCTGGCAATGGCGCTCTGACCGGCGCTGCGCTTGATCTGTGCGATTGAAAAATGATAAAGTGCTATCCTTAGTCACCGCCTTTCTCCTGCCCGGAAATACGGGCGTGGTTCTCTGCGGCAGACCGGATGAAATGCTCCGCCTGCGGCAGATTCAAAATGCTTTCCATGAGGGAATAAAATTCCGCTTCGGATAGCTCCTTTGTCTGTGGTGCAATGCTCTCAATAGCTGCCCCACGGGTAATCAGCCGGTGCGTCCTCTGTTTCCGGGAACCGCTTTCCAGATACGCCTGCCGGTTTTTCAAACGCTGCATTTTCCGTTTTTCCTGTTCCAGCAGGACAGTGGTTTTTTCATATTCCTGCTTCAACTGTTCCAAAGATTTTTCCATGTTCTCACATCCTTTGCTGATAAGATAAAGAAAGACCATCCGCAGACAGTCCGTGTGTCAGTGCTTCTATAAAACCCGATGAAAAGGGAAAACCGCAGAGCGGATTTCTCTTTGCGGCGAGTACACAGGGGATAGCCGCTTTAGCGGCGCAAGGGGGTGTAGCCACCTTGTCGGAGCGAAGCGAACGCAGACCTCGGATTGCTGATTTTATCAGCGGCAGAGGTAAGCTCCGCAGGACGCACGATACATGGTCTTTAGACTATGTATAGAAGTGCGCCCTTAGTTCCTAAGGGATTTTGCCGTTTCCGGCAGTCTTGTCCTTTTTCTTGGAACGCTTGGAAAGATACTTCGGGCAGTCAACCACAACCGCCCGGAAGCTCTGTTTACATTCGTGCTGGCATTTCCGGCACAGTTCGTTGTAAGTGATACGGCTGCGGTCATTTAAGAAGAAAGACCATTCCAACCGCCGCTTGTTACTCATTCTTGCCATAACCGGCTCCTTTCTCCGTTTCTATCTGATGTACGCAGATAGGCTGTTTTAGTGTAGCGTTTCGGTATCATTTTTAAGGTTTTTTCCCTCTGTATGCCCCTTTGGAAAGTGCGGCAGTATTGCAGTCAGGGGATAATACCTCACGCTTTTTTGTCGCTTCTCGGTACGGTTTCGGAGCCTTTTGCCATCCATTCAAAGAAAGCAGTTTTGCTGACCTTGATAAGCCTGCCACTGCGGAACGCCGGAAAGCCGGGGGTGTGTACCAGCTCATAGGCGCTCGCTCTTGAAATTCCCATAATCCGCTGAATGTCCGCCACATCCAGAACCAGCGGTAAATCCTCGTAGCTGTTCAATCTCTTTTTATCGTTCATTCTGTTCCTCCCATAAATCAAATAGGTTAAAATGCTTCCTGCTGCCGTTCTCCCCAAAAGCCGTTTTCCTGCCCCATTCCTGCGGTGTTTCCCTGCATTGGTGCGCCGGATGCGTCACTTCTCCTGCCGGTCATATCCCTTTTGGACGGTCATTCACTTGTCAAGGTACTGTGCGGTACGAAATTACCAACCGCAATCATCATAGCGTACTATCCTTGACAAAACAATGATTCTGCGATACCATGAGTGTAACGGATATAACTGAATTATATAATTACCATAAACAAAGGCAGGGGATAGGGATGGAGAATCAGTTTATACGGCATGAGCCATGTTTTGAGAGGATTTTGTTTGTCCTGACGCTGGACAGGAAGAAAATGAAAGAGCGGATTTTGATTGGGGAAGAACAGCAGATCCGCTTCCGTCTGAACGGGAGCCAAAACGCAGAGGTGCTTTGTGATATGACACGCCCACTGGGAACTTTTTTGATAAACTTTGAGCGTGACACGGACAGAGATTGGAACTTATACGGGCTTTCTCCGCTGCGGCAAGCCCTCCACTCCAACCGATGGAAACAGCCGGAGCTGGAGCAGGCGGCAAGCGAATTTCTCTGGGGAAAATATCTTAGCAATGACCCTCTGAAAATGTATGTGGCGTTCCGTATTTGGAACAGCTATCTGCTTGCCAGAGAACCCCGTGACCGTAACGCTGCCTGTGACCGCTTCATGGATAAAATGAGCAGCCTGACCGGGGTATTCCATAACGAAGCCATGAGCTTTGACAGGGAGACAGGAAAACCGAAACATTTTCAAGCTGGCAGCCTTTATTTCAAAGGCGCACCGTCAGAAGATACCCGGCTTGACCTCTGGTTCCCGGACAACCGGCGCACAGAAGAATGTGTGTCTGCCTATGCGTCCCTCTACCCGTTGATTACCTATTATCTGAACAGGCTGAATGACTGGGGGCTTTGCTTCCGGCGGTGCAAGGTCTGCGGGAAATATTTTCTGGCAAAGAGCCAGCGGTATGAGCTGTGCAGCGACAAGTGCCGAAAAGCACAGGCGCTTCAAAACAAGCGGGAATTTGACGAGAGGGCAAGAGAAAATAACTATGACCTGCTTTATAAAAATGAATGCCAGAACTGGCGCAACAAAATAAACCGGGTAAAAAATACCGCAGGCTTTCCGGCTGACCGTCTGGAAAAAATACAGGCTGCCTTTTCCGACTTTAAGAAAGAAGCCTTACAGAGAAAAAAGGCTGTAAAAACAGGAACAGCCAGCCCGAAAGAATTTACGG
>OGFB01000477.1_pt1 | contig 21127 bp, 15 predicted proteins | sample 1570801 | NCBI WGS metagenome assembly OGFB01 (sample SAMEA2581969, study PRJEB24529) | metagenome | biome: Human gut stool | place: China | collected 2011 | reverse complement strand
ATATCCAAAGTCTGAAAATGATGTACGATTACTGCAAAATATCATCAGTTAGAACCTCCACAGCTTGCTGTGAAGAGTAGTCAGGTATTCACTACGTGCAACATAGTGCGTACTATCCAAAAGTGAATTAATTAAACACTCTAATTCTAATATTTTTTTATATTCTTCATTTGTAATTTCATGTTTAGGAACTTGATTTTTGGACTCACCTTTTCCCTTGCCAAAAATTCTCGAAAAAATCCCCATGGCTATTATTGTACCTTTCTATCCAAATTTTTTATATTACTTAATAATACCAATAAATGTTATTTATTTAACATTTATATTAAATGAATTAAAGGTAAAATGCAATTACTATTATTTTGTTAATTGGATTTTTAACATTAAAATACATATCACTTAACTTGTATCATAAAACTAAGCTCCCCTCGCCCACTACGGTAGACACTAAACAAACATGCAACGAACTCTTAACACTTATAGATAATTCCTTAAATGTTATCCTATCACAAAATGACTAATGCTCGTGTAAAGATAGAGTTATCCATTACTATTTCAATTCTGCCTTCTTAAATTTTTCCAATCTATAATGTTTTACTCTATCACTTATAAATAGGGTCTGAAAATTGGGAGTCGGTTTATGCTTTGTCAGCAACATGGGAATAGAATTATCACAGAATTCTCAAAATAAACTGAAAAATCCCAACTTACTTTTTTAACTCATTGAATCTATGAATCAATATCTCATGTTCTGCCAAATTCTACCTTCATATTTTCTATCATTGACTATCTCCTCAAATTTGCTTTGAAACAAAATGCACAATTTCTTTCCCTGATTCAAGGATACATGGTATCAACTCCAATGGATATACCTTAGTACCTTTCTTTAATTCTTCTAACGGAACCCAACAGAAATCCAAATCAATCCTTTCATTATCCAGCTCGTCATATCCATGAAACACTCCATCTAATGGAATATTGTTATCCATCAGATGTATATTATAATATAAGCATATCTGATGACATGGTCTTTTACCCCATGGAAAATAAATTTCTCCAATTGCCAACAGATTATCCATCTCTATCTTAGTATGAAGTTCTTCTTCAAATTCCCGTTTAAGAGTTTCCATACTTGTTTCCATAGCTGCAACATGTCCACCAATAATAGAGTAGTCATCATTCTTGGGACGTTGCAACAAGATTTTACCGTTATGTATCAATATACCACCAACTCTATATGAAAATACAAAATCATCATTTTTGAATAAAATATCCACCTAACCGCCTCCAATCATTACCTTGAAATACATATCCTATTTATACATTATCTCCCCACAAATAGAGCCATTTTATAAAACAAATGCCGAAAGCCCGCATAAATACAGGCTTTCGGCATTTTAATTCATTATTCAAACTCTTCCCGAGTTTTCTATCAGCTATTCACATATGCTGATATTTTCTGCATCTGGGGCACTTCTATTTCACGATATATCGCTCTTTTCGCATCGTTTTCAAAACTTTTAGTAGCAAATTAGTTGCAGTATCTGCACCGATAATTTTCCATCGGCTTGATATAATCTACTTTTTTATTACTCACAATGAATAAATTCCTGTGGCTGTCAGGTTATTTATTACGCCTACTGCCACAGCCAAACGAAAGGAGCATTACCATGAGCAATCAACATAAAAATCCAACCATCAGCTTCAGAATAACTGACGCTGAACGAAAACAAATCGAAGCACGTATTCTTGCCAGCGGAATGATAAAGAAAGATTACTTCATCCGTTCCTGCATCTACAACCGCATCTGTGTTGTTGGTAAGAAAGAAACTATATATCCTTTGGTACAAACTGTAAATGCGTTGTATCTGCAATTACTCGAAATGCAAAAGGCATTTACCGCACCAAACTGCACTCCCGATACTCTTCCTTCTTCGGAGGCCATTGAGGAATTACAGATCGAATACACCAATATGCTTACAGCTATTATCGACCTGCTGGATGGTGCAAAATATCTGTGGGAGGGTGACTGCCATGAACAACAATCTTGATTTCCGGTTCGGTATGTATAATCCTGCTACGGACTCCATCATCGTTAATACTGGTGAGAACTCTGTTCTTGTTATCCCTTGCAGGGAATGTAATTCCTTCGTTATCCTTGATGACCCGAATGATATCGTATATCTTTACTGGCTGGCAGAGGAATCTCCTCTGCTATATGCTAAACTGGCATTGAAAGAAAACGGATTACAGGATTATGTGGATGCTATGAATAAACTGAATTAAACTCCCCTCTGTTTAGTCCCAGTCTCGAAATTATTACGAGGCTGGGAAACTACAAAATCATATTCTTCATTCATAAACAATCTCTTCAAACTTAAAACTGAAATAAGTCGGATAGTTTTGCAGTACACCCTCTATCTTTCGCCTTATATTACTATCCCTCTTTATTAAATTTACTATCTCTTTTCTGCTTCCTGCAACATATTCCTCATCCAATATATCTGCAACCTTTGTTGCTACAATTCGATTATTAAACCCCATTTCATATAAAATAATACTTGTCTGTGTTACCAAACCATATCTCATTCGCTTTGATAATCGTTTTAACAATTTTGTTATATCATCATTTTCACAATAATATTCTACATTTTCAATTACTGCAGCAAGAATCAAAGTACAATCATACCCCAAGAAACTATCGCAAAAGTCTATCACATCCTGTAACTCCATTACTTTTGCCTTGCGTCTCTTAAATAACCTTATTCCTTTTTCTATGCATTGTTGTCCAATTTCAAAATATGATTTTCCTTCAATCCAATCCACAGCAATACCACTTAGTAATTCTTTATTTATATATTTAGAAACAATAGCATTTTCATTTTCTAATAACATTGGAAATATCACCTTCAATAAAGATATTTCTGTTGTACATTCTTGAATTTGTTCTAAGTTTGCTGAAACCCATAGCTCAATATTAATCTCTTTTGTAATACCCAGCAACGACTTACTGTATCTATTTCTTTTGTCAGCAGTATCAACTGCTTGGACCAAAAATTCGCCAATTAAATCTACGATTTTTAGAAGTCTTTCTTTCTCTTTTTCTGCTGCTAAATAGTAAGCTAATGTTTCTTTAATTATATCATGTATTGTTTCTCTTGACTCCGAATACGAATCTTCCATTAAATAAAATAATAAAAAACTTTCGATTGATTCAATATTTTTTATCATTTGATTAATTATGAATTCTGCTTTACTATATGTATCCTCACTAGCAAACTTCTGTAATTCCAAATACTCTTTTACCTTTGCATTAAAACTGCCGTCTGCATAGTATTCTGTAAATATATTCAGTATATCCTCTAAAAATTTTTCCATTTCAGTATCTGCACGCAACCAAGCAAATAGCGCACTTGTACAAGCTTCTGCCTGTTCATTATTTAATAGACTCTTATAATTATTCCATCTCCAATTATGATACATATCCTTTCTTGAATTATAGACATTTATTTCTGAAAGTAAAACAGTTCCTTCTGTATAAATTCCTGCGCGTCCGGTTCTTCCTATAAGATTCTGAAAATCACGAACCTTTATACGCTCCTTATTTTGATAAACATTCGAAATAATCAAATAGCGAATAGGAAGATTTACCCCCTGTGCCAATGTTGATGTACATGCAATAAATTTAATTTTTCCTACTTGCATTGCATATTCAATTGAACTTCTTATTCCCATTGGCATTCCACCATGATGGGCATATGCCCCCAATTTTGATGCTTTATAGTAATCACTCTCTTTTCCCATTTCACATTCAATAAGATAACTGAGTTTTTCCACTTCCCGCAAATCCGAATTGTTAGTCAATTTCGATATATCAAAACCTCTTTCTTTAATCTCTATAATTCTGTTCAATATTTTATTTGCAGTCTCCTTTTTGCCACAAAAAATTGCCGTTCCTCCATTTACACATAGATTTACACTCAAAGCAATTGCAATATCATTCTTATATTTATCATTATTTATTTCCGGAAATAATCTCTCTTTACTTTCTCTTTTTTTCAATTCAAGTGGCACCTGTCCTATTACACGAGGCACAAAAAATTCTTCTTCATCTGGATTTTGTGGATTAACAAAAAAGAGATACGCATATTTCTTTTTTTCTTTCCTACTTATCCGTATATCCGCTATACCTACAACCTTTTCTGTTGTCTGTATTATATTATTTTTAATAACTACTCCACTTCCATTGGTAATCCACTCATTCACTTGCTCTGCATTTGGAATAACTGCAGATATAAGAATTTTTTGCATCTTATCTTTCATATAAAATTTAATAGTTGATATTAAAAGTTCATATGTAATCCCTCTACTCATATCATCAAACAAATGACCTTCATCGAATATAATTAATCCAAAATTAGCTATAAATAATATATCCTGCCTTAATATAAACAATAGTTTTTCCGGAGTAACAACAAAAACTTGTTTTTCTTCCGTTTCACCTTCATTTAACAATACATCAAGCAAGTCCATCTGCATAACATCAGATACTTCATTTACATGAATTTTATCGCTGAACGAAAAGGCCTTCTGTAACTCTTCTGAAATTTCACGACATAAAGAACGAAATGGAGCCACAACTACCGCATTATTTGCTCGTTTTGACAAAAAAGATGACAGAATAATTAGTGCTACCGATTTCGTTTTACCAGAACTTGTAGGCATCTGAATAGTAGCTGATTTTCCCGCAAATATACCATTTTCTCCTAATTTCTGCTGTGATTGCCACAACTCCTTAACTAATGTGCCTTTTTTTAAAATATCAATCCAGACTTCTCGTTCAATATGTGTATATTTAGGTAATAACCGATATGATGAATTATATATTTTTAAATATAATACTGCCACCAACACATCACAAAATAAAATTTCCCTATCCGTTCCTTTATGATACATAAATTCCCTTAATTGAATCAACTTATCAAAATCAAATGTAGTACCTGTCCTCTGAAAGTCATTATATGAATCAACCACATTACTTAACAGTTCAATATCAAAATGGTATTCTACTTCTTCTTTTCCTTTCAGTATCTGTGATAAAACAGAATCTATTTGACTTATATTTAATTCCAAGCTTTCAGGAATCCTATCTGCCAAAACTCTCGAACTTCCATTGTACCCACATAAATAGTAAACAGCCGCCCCAAGCAACAAATAATATGATTGCTCTCCTTCATACATTTCAGCACCTAAATAAGCATCAAAAAAGCGCGAAGAAAACTGAAGATTTTTCTTATGTTCTTCTATATTACAATCAATACCATTATAATTTTTTATAATATCATTTGAGAAATCGCCTATTGTAGCAATCGCTAAAATCAACAAATATTTTGCATCTTCTTCCATTTCCCCATGCAAGTGTTCTGGAATATGATATTCGTTCAATTTTGCTTTCGCGCGTACTCTTTTCAATAAATATTTTGAATTATCACCAATCAACATATAGCAGCTCTCCTATACATTCCATCAATCAAGGAGTTTAAATCCTTTGTATAAATAACAATAAGTTCAACATTGTCAATATGTCTTTCTGCTGTCACATTAATCATATCTGAAGTAATAAATTTTTCTTCTGTAAGCACCGCAGCAGCACCATACTTCAATATATATGGTATATCTGTTTTATTTTGAAAACGTTCTATTCTCTCTGCCTCTTCCGTTCTGCCCATTCGATACAATCTCATTTTAGTAGCATTTAATGTCTCTGAATATCTCAACAAATCTTTACTTGAATCATCTATTGCATCTTGTAATCTTTTATATCCTTTAGGATTTCCTGTAGGACTTGATGTTCCCTTTACTTCAAACACTAAAGCTTCATCCTTTGTTGAAGCTTTTTTTCTCATTTTAAAGCCAAGCACATCACTTCCTTGCGGCGATGTATTTCTATTAAACTTATCTCTATATCTAATTCTCGGAACATAATAATTACAAACAAATTCAATATAATCTGCTACTAATATTTCACAGAAATCTCCTACTCGTGTCGAAGGTCCAGGTCGTACACTATCACTTGGAAAAACATAGTCTCTTAAATGCTCCTGTCTTGTTCTTCTAGTTCCATGTCTTTCAAAATCCAAATCTTCCATATATCTGTATTGCTCTCTAAAATGTGTAGCCCACTCATCCAGTACCTTTTCTTCATTTTCGACCTCTAATCTTAAAACAGATATCTCTTTTCCATCCTTTGTATATAAGCTTTCTTCTGCTTTATAACCATTTATGTATTCCATTAACTCACCGTATCCTCGCTCAATCCTTGTTCCAATTCCTCTATTGTAGGCAATGTACCTTTGAAGTCTTTTGGCATCAACGCATTTAATTCATATTCTGATATTCCTATTGGCTCTGTGGATGTTTCAACCGCATATTTTGCCAATATATTATCCTTGGTCTTACAGATAAGAAGTCCTATTGTCTGTGTATCCCCTTCGCCCTTAAGAGTATGGTTTACCGCAGAAACATATGTGGCTGTCTGCGAAATGAATCCTGGTTCAAATTCCACAACCTTTACTTCAACAACCACATAACAATGACGCTTGATATTGTAGAACAACATATCAATATACTGCTCTGTATTTCCAACTTGCAATCTATATTCTCTTCCTACAAATGCAAATCCGGTTCCAAGTTCCATCAAAAAATTCTGTACATTGTCCATCAATGCATCTTTCAATTCTTTTTCATTATATCCTTGACGAATTGCTACAAAGTCGAAATTATATGGATCCTTGGTTATTTCCTGCGCCAAATCACCAGTTCCTTTTGGTAATGTATATTGGAAATTGGTGATTGCTTGTCCCTGACGTTCATATAAGTCTGTTTCCAAAAAATTTAACAAAACAGCCCTCGACCAGTTATTTTCAATAACTTTATTAACGTAAAAATCAAATTTTTCCGGATTATCATGGCACTTATCTATCAATAACTTTATATGTCCCCATGGAATCATAAAAACTTTATTCGATGCCATTTCAAATTGTTCCTCAACTTGAGGAACAATTTGATTACCATTATTTTTCAACAATCTTTCCACAACTTGGGGAACAATTACGATATCCTTAAAAAGTCCATAAAAACGCATCATATAACGTAAATTAGTTGGAGAAAATCCCTTTGCATTGGGAATCATATCTGACATATCCATGCTCATATTTTGAAAAAATTTATTTCCCCACTTACTGTCGGCACGTCTCTCTGTAATATCCTTTCCTACCTACCAATAATACATTAACATCTCATTATTCACACGAATAGGCGCTTTAATCTGGCTTGTTCTATATCTATCTCCAAGCTCCTGTATCCAACTTCTATATTCCTCATCAAGACGCATTAGTTCGCTCATAATTTCACCTTCTTCAACTAAATTTTATTTTAACCTATGTCAATTCTCTTATCATTTCATTAACCAACGTGCTGGTTCTTATCCAACCAATCACAGATTTAACTGTTTTTCATCTCCAATCTATTGTACTTACAACATTTTTCATTTTCTGGTTAACACATCTATCATGCCGCTCAATAACACAGCTTCATCTAACCAGCTATTTTTCATACATTCGATAACTTGACACATAATATGTTTAGGAACCATACTCAAATACCTATTTAACTTTTCAAAGTCTATATGTGATTCTTCCTCCCATATGCTCTTCTCATACTTTGTGCGAATCAATTGCACTATACCTCTTTCAAAAACGGGCTGCGCTAAATCGATATACACATTATTTATTTTCCAAAACATACATGCGATCGCAATCTGTCCATATGCTTCATTATATAAAAATGACCTATGTTCTTCACATGCTCCAATAATTCTATGAAGTCCGATTTCCAACGCATCTATGAGTTTAGCTTGTTCTATCTCTTCACTCGAATTAATATAATCGGCTAACATGTCCCACACTAAAGATGTATATTTTGAATAATGCATTTCATCCATAACTATATTAATGTACTTCAAAATTTTTTCTTCAGTTATTTTATCTTTCATATAAAATAGATACTCACTTATATAAAAACATTTATTCATATGTACTTCATCCAAGTGGGCTTCTAAATCTGCAAGATATGCTTTGTATTCCTCTAATTTTGAATCATCATCCAATTGTGTATTAAATGCAGTTCTCGTAAGTCGTAATAGTTTTAGAAACATATTAGAATCTACCTTACTTCTAAGGAAATATGTTTGATGCGCAACCATACCACTCTCCATATGAATAGGCAAACCATAACAGTAACATAAGACACCTGCAATCAATGCACCATTTTCACCTAATCCAATTAATTTTTCTATGTACGCTGTACTTATATTGTATTTCTCTTGAACCAATATTTGCATTGTATTATCTAACTGTTTTGATATTATTTCAGATTCTTTTGCAAGTTCGAGCAATTTATCTTCGCAATCAATGTGAGTAACAACTTCTTGTGGCTTATCATTTTTCCTTTTAATATTGAGGTCATGCAAATCTCCTGAGTATATTGCCAATAAAGCCAAACTAGATTCCCATATATACTCCTCTCTCTGCATAAATGCATCCCTAATTATTGAGTCTTCTATGCCTTCAAATGAATAAATAAGCATCAACAACCAGTGATAGTTAGAAATCCATCTATTTTTTTCCAATCGTTCATCTAAACAGATTTTTTTCACTGCATCCAATATGCCTTTTGCAACATCCGGTCGGCTTTTTCCGTACTCAATTAATTCAAGCACAATAATATCCGCATCATGACATCCACCATTATGACCAATAAAAACAAACCACAAGAGCCTATACCAATCCACCACATACTGGTGATTTTCATAATTAAAGCAATATAATATCTCTGCATGTGATTCATGCTTATATTCTTCTCTCATTTGCAAATAGTATTCATAATCCACTTCACTATTTAACATATTAATATATCTACGTAAATATAATGTTCCGTATTTAGCAACATTCTCAATCTCCTTATCTATCATCTCTTCTTTTGTCATTTGAATTGATTTTTCTATCGCTTGTGTAACATTAAACTTTATTATTAGCTCCGCTAATTCCTTCATTTTAGGAAACATAACTGGTATTTTCTCAGATAATTTTCTTATACTCTTTTCTTGATACTTCCTTTCGGCAATATAGTTCTTCCATTCAATATTATCCGTCTCCGAACCTGCGCATTCACTTATTACCGCATACAAGCACTCCTCCTCTAAATCCCGACATGCAATTAAACCTATTCTATTCGCAACATTCCTTATTTCAGGATTTAGAGAATTCATAGCATTCATAAGTGAAATCTTATACTCTTGTCTTGTTAATAAACTCTGTAATAACAATCTCGTCTCTTCACACCTCGCCAACAAAAACGGTCCCATATATTTAATATTCTTAATAAAGTCCTGCGCCAAGTCGTCTTTTGATTCTAAAAGGAGTCTTAAAAAAATTCTCCAACTTCCTTCACTGGCTCCATAAACATGATGCTCACGAGCGAAGAGGATTTTTATCCATTGTTTGCTTAACCCTCCATCAGCTATAATTAACTCCATTATCTTTTTCTCATAGCGATTATGTTTATGAGCATTAATCATTCCACCAACTAACGCCAACCTTACTTCCGCCAACTCATCCTGCCCGCAACTACATAATTGTAAAGCTGATGCAGCCGAAATACTATGACTAGAATTTGCCACTAACCATCTAAGATATCGAATATAAGCATCATCTCCTAAACGTTTACGACATATTTCTATTAATTCATCATCTCCGCACTCTATGATTTTAGCCATCAAATTAATATCTGGTGCATCATCAAATATTTTCATCCAAAGAAATGCTGCTTCAAATGTCTTTTCATTTATCAAAACATTTTGACAGAGTTCTTTATGTTCTTTGCATAATGCTGTATACTCTTTTGTTGCCCATCCTTTATACATATCATAAGACGAAATTTTTGCTATGAGTTGCAATCGTCTTTCTAACAAGTATTTGTCTGGCATAAGATAACACAAAACTTCCGGAAGTCTTATATAGGCTATTGGACAAATATATTCCAAAGGTTCTATACATCTCTGCAACTTCTCTATATGAGTACTTGTTAACACATCCTTAATTAATGGAGGCAGTACCATATATAACTCCGAAAAGAAAGCACTACCTGCATTTATAACTGGATAAGTTAGCGTTAAATATGAATCAATAAACCAATCCACTCCGTACTCCCCTGCTAACGCAATTACTTGAGCTACAATACTTACTGACACATTTTTTTCCGGCTCATAATACCATAATGGACGTGTATTTCTTTCTTTAAAGTTATCTATCATATTTATTGCTAACTCAATATCTTTAGCTTCATAACAGATGTAACATGCCTTTATCAATCCCGCCGTTTCATTTTTCAAACCATCTATATATGATACAAACCAAGGTCTATATTTTTCAATTAGATCTGCTCTTCGAAGTTCTCCCGCTGCAAATGAAATTTCCCTCCATAACTCAAAAGAACATTGATTTGCCTGCATTTCTTCCTTAATTATTTTGTCGGCAAAAAATATTCCCATTGCAAGTTGTGCTAATGGACGATATGAAAACACTATTCCTCCATCTTCTTCTGTTGCCATCCCATTTCTTTGTAGCCTTGAAATTGTCTGCTCAACCACCAATCCCGAACCATTTTGAATGTTCATATCTTGCTCAAGCATTAATTCAAGTTTTTTTCTTGTAATCTTTTCATTTTCAACACAATATGCTAAATAGCCAATATAATTTTTCTTTGCATCTACTGTAGGAAAATTTCTTTCATATTCTTCAGCCACAGCCTCGCTAGTATTCTTTGCATCCCAATGTGCAATTCTTTCTTCAAATAGAATATTCAGCAAGTCTCCAATCGTATATTCATCAATTTCAATATTTTTTTTCATGATATGATATAACAATCTTACTGCTAATGGTGTAGTTGCCACCAACTGCACCATAGGGTTCCTGTTGATTTTATCAAAATATTGTTTTGCGCAATTAACGGCATCTTCAGTATTTTCTTCTGTCTTAGCCTCATTTTCTAGAATTCTTAATATTTCTTGCTGATCCAGTCTGCCCAAACTACATTGAGTCCAATTGTCTCTATGGTACTCTATTGTTTCTGTTGATCTAGTTGAAAGAATAATTGACATCCTGTTTTCCATCAAAGGAATCTGTTCCAATACGCGCATTATAGCTTCTTGTTTTTTCTTATCTACTTCATCTAAACCATCTACAAATAAATAGCAATGTTCTACACATTCCAATATCTCACTCATTGAAGAAATGTTAGCCAACAGGTGTTGTTGCATAAAAGTACAAATCTGTTGTAACACAGAACCTACCTTCCCATCATTTCCTTCTGCCAATTCTTTCGCAGAAATCAATACAGGAAAGTAATTCAAATTATTATCCAACATATTTAAAACTAATTGCGATAAAATTGTACTTTTACCTGCCCCTAGTTCCCCATATACCACAACTCTTCTTTCTGCCATTATTACATCTATCAAGCGTACTTTTCTGTTATTTTCATTATTACTCTCATTTTCATGTTTATTTTGATTGTTTTCTACTACTACATCCCTTAAAATAGTCTCTGGCAAATTTCCACCAGTTTTAACCTGACGCAACTTACCATCTAATATCTCCTTAACATATAGTCTTTCCTTTTCTCGCAAATCCCCAATGTCACATGTCGCAGTAGAGGATATAACCTTTTCATCCGTCATATTCTCCCAATCATATGTTGAAAAGTCCTCAGATATTTTCCACAGTTGTTCCAAATTTTGCTGATTGTATCTAATATGCTTTAGTTCTATTGAACTCTCCTTTATTCTTATTACGTTTACATTGTTAGGATGTTCACTATTCATACTAGTGGCACCTGCCTTAATGGTATAACAATGGTTTTCCATTTTGTTTGGATTTCCCCCAACTTGCTCATGGCTATGCCCATATAATGTCATATCGCACATTTTCCACAAATAATGTAACGCTGGACAGATATCGTTATGATATTGAACTTCGTTTTCGTGAAATCCCACCTCACTCCCATGATGCATTATTGCAACTTTCTTAAAATCCCCTAACTTACTACACATCCGCTGTAGTTCTTCTATAATTTTCCTGCCTAGTCTTAATTTTGTTTCATCGCTATATGCAAACCATTCTGTGTTACATCCTAAATATATAACATCCTTAATTACTCTATACCCAACCAAATAATTATCGCCACCACTCCATATATACGGAGCGACTTGGAGATCTTTACAAAAACTTTCATATGCCGCAAAACGCGCACTTAAATAATCAGGTATTTCGTAATTCAAAACCTCATTTACAAGACTTTCATCATTCGAATCTAATCTGGGATACTTTTTAATGTCCCGGCTACAATCATGATTACCTGGTGTAAAAATAAAACTATCCTTTGAAATATTCAATGCTTGCGCAAGTTTCTCAAACCATACTCTTGCCAAGGGATATGCTGATACATCATATCTATCCACTATATCACCTGAAACACATATAACATTAGGTTTCCACTCTATTTCCAACTGTTTCAATACATCTATAAGGGAATTCATAATATTCTCTTTTTCCCTTTTTTTCTTTTCATTTGATGAAAAATGCAAATCACTAATATGCAAAATCACAGTATCTGACATATTATTCCTCCTATACTTATATCTTTATTTCTTGTCCACTTCCGTAAAGAAGTATTCCAATGTATCTACAAACATATTTGCATCAAACAATTCTTTTATCTGTTCCCGATTCATCCAAGCAACCTGTGCCACCTCATCTGTTGTGGCATTGCCTAAATCAACTTCTCCGTCATATTCAAATAGCCAAACATCCATAATATCATTAAAAATTTTTCCATCAATGATTTTTCGTGTCTTTGTAAAAAGTACTTGTCCATTTTCCGGCATCAAATCAACGCCAACTTCTTCCTTTGTCTCCCGAATTGCTCCTAATAAACTATCCTCACCTTTTACAACCGAACCACCTACACATTCCCACATCAAAGGGTATGTCGGCCTGTTTGCGGAACGTTGCGAGATAAGGTACTGTCCCTTAGAATTACGAATCCAGACATGCACCACCAGATGATATCCATCTATCGGCAGCTGCTCTCCTCTTACATGTTCTTTTCCCAGAAGCTCTCTGTTCTCATTATACAAATCCCATATTTCTGCATCCGGTACATACTCCACAATATCCCCAAAGTCTGCATGTAAAGTTTTGCAGATTTTGCTAAGAATTGTAAGACTCACCTCTTCATCACGGCGAAGCTTTGTCATTGTATTAGGAGCAATTTCTGCCTTTTTACGCAAATCCGATTTACTCATTTTTTTATCTACTAATAGTTTCCATAGTTTGTTATATGATACAGCCATAATAGCATCTCCCATTTTATTTCCTATTTCGGTTATCCAACCAACTTATCCAACAACTCGATAATCTTTTCTTTCTCGCCACTACCATTAGTCATAAATCTCAGTAATGGAATTTCATACAACTCCATAATATGATTTTTCAACAAATCTCTTGAAGCCTGAACAGTATCCTCTTTATGGTATTCATATCCGTCAACCTCAATCGCCAACACAGGCTTTTTACCAATTCTGTTATAAATAAGAAAATCTAAATGTGTTGCTGGATTCATTGCATACTGACATTCCTGCTCATTTAATAGTTCTGGATTCTTAATCAACATATTCAACGGAAAATGACAAACAACATCCAAGCTTGAATACTTGTTAGCGGAGATAATGTCCTCTATCAATGAATACATCAGATTTTCCGAATCATATTCTGATACTTTTTTGTGCTTCTGCAAATATACCCTTCTTTCCTCAGAGTACTGCTTGTAAAGGTAATCAAAAATCGAATAAATCTTGCTTTCAGTAACCTCAAAATTATTATACTGAATATAATCAATCAAATCTGTTATATTGCGCTCTTTTGATTGCTCATTTCCAGTTACAACCAGCATCAATTTCTTTTTAGCTCTTGATACAGCAACATTGATTAAATATGGATCATCAGCAAAATCAGATATTTCATCATCCACGGTAGATATAATAATATTCTCTTTCTCCTTTCCCTGAAACTTATGCACTGTGGAAGCATCAATATCTGTTATCTCCTTGCTTAATGCTTCTACCTGATTTTTGTATGGTGCAATAATTCCCGTTTCTTCCGGATTTGAAACATATTTGGGTATAATCTCATTTTTAATAACATCTATCTGGCGCTGGCTATAATGATTACGCTCATGATTTCCCGCTACCGTTTTTACTACCGATAAAACATCCTCTTCACCCTTATCCGTTGTCATAATAATCAATTCACCACGATAGAATTTCTGGTTACAGAAATTTATTATTTTAGGGTGACACCTATAATGTTCCCGCAACAATGTTTGTGTTACGTTTGGCATAACATCCAAAATGGATTGCAGAAAGCTATTTGTATACTGATATCCCTCACTAATATGAAAGCTGTCAAATATAACTTTTGCTTTAACCTTTGTATCATCTTTAACAACATTAGGAAGCTGCTTGGTATCACCCACAATAACAACATTCCTTGCACAGGACAATGCCAATGCACCAGTTGCAATATCTACCTGTGATGCCTCATCCATGATAAGGTAATCATACACCACATCTGAATTCAGACTGTTCCTTGACGAAAATGTTGTACTTAATATAACCGGATACTCAACCAGTACACCGTATGGCTCCTTCCACAGATTATCTTCACTAAACATTTTTCTCTTGCTGTTACCTTCATACTTTCTTGCCAGTTTGTCTTTTAGGACAACCATTGACTGATTGCATAAATCCTCAAGCAAATTTTTATTAACACTATTTAAATACTTTTCAATATCTGCAATTTCTGCAGACAACTCCGCTTGCTTTGCACGATAATACATTGCCTGAAAGGTTGTAATTATCTTTGAAATATCCTGCTTATAAATGCCCCAATCGGTTACTCCATATTTAAATAAGGCTTTTATCTTAAACCAAAATCCTATTGCCGTTTTTTCTTCTGAAATCAACTGGCAATCCTGCCACAATACCATCCATTGCTTTGAAGATAGCTTTTTCTTGAACTTAATACTATCTGTATGAACATCTGATTCTTTAACATATTGATTGAAATATTCCTGTTCAGTAACCAACTGTGAAAGTTCCTGCCTTAAACACGCCAGTTTTTCCTGCTTATCAAAAACGCTTTTTAACTGACTGGATTGGTCAGCTATTCCCTTTTGCAAAACACTTGGTTCTTCTTGCGTTTTCCATGACGAAAAATCTGGATAAGCGGCATCCTGATGCTCAACAAATAATTTCTTATTTTTAGAACTTCCTAATGTCGCAGCAATAAAACCTAAATTGTATTTTGAAGAAGATAATTTTTCATATACATTTTCTGTTGCCGAATTATTATTGGATACTATCTGTACCGTTTTCCCTTGCATTAATATATTGGCAATAATATTCAATATTGTTTGTGTCTTCCCTGTTCCTGGAGGTCCCTGTATAACACTAATCTGATTCTCCATGGCATTTTTTACAGCCTTATACTGACTGTTATTGCATCCAAATGGGAAAATCGGAATGTATTCGCGTCCTGTTCTTTTTCCTTGCAATGATGATGGATTCAAATACTTTGCTAAAGCTACATCACTACCCACAAAAGAAATCTTATCAAACCTCTTAGACAATAATTTTTCACCAGTCTCTTCATTCTTAAGATTACTCAAACCTGCAATTTGCTTTATATATTCAAATACATTTGATGGCTGACTCTGAGTAAGACATGACTCTATAATATGCAAGTCGTTCCGACGATAATCTCTTTCACTACCATCGCCAAAACAAATGTGCCAATAAGACTCACTTCCGCTTCTAAATACATATATTGCATTAACATCAAAGAACTCTCGTCCTTCTCTGCTAATCCGATACATGTTAGGATTCAAAACCTCCGGATCAGTCAACTTTTCCACATTCAAATATGCATACGAGTATGTTTTTCCATTATTGAATTTTACATCCCATTTTTGGGTATTTCTATTGTAACCACATGACATTATTTCGGATGTCTTTATTTCACCCTTGATAATGACCATATAATATCGTGTATTCATTTATTCCTTAATCTTCCTTCCATGTCAATTTTCTACTTACTCTACCAGCTCCATTTCATCTTCCATTTTCGCAAATCCGTATCTCTCATACAACGGTCGTCCCATATACATTGCCTCTAATGAAATCTGTAGCACACCCTGTTCCTTCGCATCCTTTACCAGCAAATCCAATGTGTGAATTGCAATTCCCTGTCTTCTATATTCCGGTGCAGTATACATATTCATAATATACGACTTTTTACCAGTCGGATTATGATATGTCGGCATCACCTGATAAAAACTGACACCACCTGCACCGACAAATGCCCCGTTATCATACACCAAATATGCAATATGCTCTCCTGTTTCCAACGCACGCCTATAATATGCATATGATTCTTTCTCCACAACGGACATATCCTCATCATCTGACAACTTATTTGCTGCATGAAGGACAATAATCCTTGTTCTTACCAACTTGTCAATATCCTCTATAGACGCTTTTTTGTACTCAAATTTTTGTATCATTCTACACCTCTGTCACTACATCAAAACTCCGGCAATTCCAAAAATATAACCTCATTCTCATTTGCTACGCCTGTATATATTTTGTCTGAATACTGTCCTATTGAACAATAATGATTCATAACATACCTTGCTGTGTATGGCATTTCCAGTTCATCCAATTTATTTAGAGAAAACCATTTCAATTCTCCTTCATTCGAGACCAAATCATCACTAACTTCGTCTTTAAGTATTGCGAAAAAATAGTAATTTTGTCTTATCTCCCCTTTCGTTCTTCGTAAGGTAACATATCTAAGAGAAAGATTCCGAATATTATCTTCACGAAGTCCTAGTTCCTCATTCATCTCTCTTAATACACAAGCCTTTGCATCATTTAGCTCAAATTCTTCAAAATGACCTCCGGCGGAGCCTGTCCATACATTACTTACAACTCTTCCGCCCTTTCTGAATAAGAGCAGTACTTTATCATCCTTTAATAAGTAAATTGACGTCATATTTCTTAATTTTCCTGTCATAACTCAAACACTCACTTTCTGCCCCAATGATTAAGGTGTATACATATTTCATATATCAATCCACTGTATAAATGCAGTCTTGTCAGAACTGTTATAACCGGCATTTCGATAGAAATTCAATGTACTTTCTTCCTTTGAACCTGTAAGCAACATCATCTTGTAGCAATGATTCTTTTCTGCAATTTTCTTGGCAAAATTTAGGCAATCTGTAGCATAACCTTTCTTTCGATACTCCCCATGTGTTACCACATTTTCAACAAATGCATATGGACGAACATTTCTTGTGAGATTGGGAATAATCACACATACGCAGGATGCCACGATCTTGCCATCAATCTCACAAACAATAAGATGATGATTGACATCATTTATAATATTCTCCCATGTATTTCTTAACTGCTCTGAATCTTCTGGAATGCTTTTCTCATGAAGATAAAGGTAAAGCTGTAATATTTCATCCAAATCATTTTTGTTTACTTCTCTAATCATTTTTTCCACCCAATCTATATCTTAAAGTTCCATCAACCCGTTTTCGTTAAAGTAATAAATATTCTCTTTTTTATATCCATACTTTGAATCTGGAAATGCTATGTGCGGTTCAAATGTAAAATACTTTACATCGCCAAGCTTGGTCATATTACCTTTTTCAATGTAAACTCTATCACCTTTGGTTTTTACAATGGAATGTCCCAGATTGCCCATAAAATCAAGATTAACAAATCCATTTTCCACTATGAACTCATTCATATGATAGTACAATTTCTCAAAGGTTGTTTCCTTCGTAGCAAAACGTAACAATTCTGCATGTAATTTCTCTTCCATCTGGAGACCGCTTTTCCATTCCGGATTTTCAATCAGCCCTATATCCTCTACAACCATGCCGTTTTCTACAATAATAGTTCTCGCATAGTCTCCCCAGATATTCCCCACCTGTGGACTTAAATCAATGGTTATTATATCGTTGTTTCCTATAACTCTATCCGAAGTTACATACTGCTTACCAGATACAGAAACAGTTGTTTCATCTCCTGCAAATACAAATGCACCAACATCCCAATACCAGAACGAATCTGCACCCAACTCTAACAGTTTTTCCTCAGATAACTCTCGAATCTCAAGTAAATTCATTCCCGGCTTGATAGTATTCTTTATGTATTCTATAGTCTGTTTTGCTGACAACTGTATCTGGCTATAAGACTGCTTTTCTATCTGCATATACTTTTCAATCAATTTAGGCTGAATCAACGGATATGTCCAGTTTTGTGGCAACTCATCCATAAGTACAACCTTTTCCATCTCACTATCCAGTTGACCTGAAAATTCCCTTATCTCCGCAAAACATAATAATCCAAATGTTTCCTCACCGTTCTCATTTACACTATTCTTACCCGTGACGGAATAAACGCATATTGGCTTAATATTAAACTGTATGGCACCTGTTTCTTCCTGAAGTTCTCTCTTAGCAGTTTCCAAAATATCTTCTCCAACTTCACGATGACCTCCCGGAGCCTCATAGGTATCTCGTTCCTTATGTTTGCAAAACACCCATTTGCCATTGCTCTGCGAAATAATTACTGCAAATTTCAATAGTGAATCATCTACCGTATCATAAAATTTAACTTCCAACATATCACTTTTCTCCTTCCCATTCTGCCATAAACTCTACAAGATACTCCTTCATAACAGCTTGTCTATGCATAGCCATTTTCTTTGCAGTTTCAGTATTCATCATATCTTTAAGTAGCAGGAGTTTTTCATAAAAGTGATTAATACTTGTAGAATTATGGTTCTGATTATAATCCGCCTTATTCATATTAGTCATAGGTTTTATATCCGGATCATGTATTCTTCTTCCTTTACTACCACCATATGCGAATGTCCTTGCAATTCCAATAGCTCCTATAGCATCAAGTCTGTCCGCATCCTGTACACATTTTCCTTCTAATGTGCTTGGTACAACTGAATCCGTTCCTACAAAAGAAACTTCATCTATAATCTTACACACAGAAGCTATAACTTTATCATCTACGCCACTATTTTTCATAAATCTAACTGCATTTTTCTTAGTATCGTGTGTTTCCGGTGAAAGCTTAACATCATCTACATCGTGTAATAAGGCTGCTAACTGCACAATCAACATATCCGCATTTTCTTGCTCTGCAATCTCTATAGCCAAACGATAAACCCTCATACTTTCATTTTGACCTCCGTTTTCATGTACCACTTTTTTATATGATATCACAGAATCACTACATCATCAATAACAATCGCAACTTCTTGCGATTGTTTCCTAGTTTCCATTATATAATTCGGGTGCATAAAGTGAATCGGAGATATGCAGAGGAATCACCTTCCTCTGTCCCTATTCCATATTTTATCTTCCGCCTTACCTTTATCAACATCTCTGCTAATTGCTTCATCATAAATCCTCTGGAACTCCTCATAAAGCTCGTCTCCAGCCAGCTTTATCTCCAGCCTTTTCATTACATCCGAAAACAACCTTATGCTTCCACTAATATCAGCAATATCAAATCCGAATACATCTGCCTTAACAGAATCACTGACATTCTCAAAACCACCAAGATCTGATATTCTCCTGACAATCCAGCCTACTTTATCCACTGGCTCATTTTCTTTAGTCTCCACATATTCACCTTTATCTGTTACATCAGCAATACTTTCGCCAACTCTTGCCACATTCGTATTAGATAGATTATGGATTTCCGAAATTCCTATGCAATCCAAATCAGTCTGTTGTTTTCTCGCACTATCAGCTTGCTCTTTCTGTCTGCTTATTTCATTCTGATTATTGTCAGGATTTATTACCACAACATTTATCTCCGGCTCAACAGCAACATCTTTCTCAAACACAGCCTCATCTTCCATCCCCGGTACCTCAACATCCCTGTCAGCAACAATCTCCTCATTCTCCGACACCGCATAATACGCCGTATACAAATCTTCTTTCACAATGCCATCCGCAAGCTGTATCTGTCTCTTAATATTTCTTTTCTCCTGCTTCAGCTCATCCAGTTCTTCCTGCACTTCCACATGCCATATCTGATATTCCCGGTACTGCTCTTCATTCTTTATACTGCGTTTCCGACTAGAGCTTTCTCTGTATATCTCATGCTGTCTGTCCTCAATCTGCTGGATCTTTTCTTCCTGCTTATTTCTGAAATTCACAAGCTCCACAATATCTTTGATGTCATTATTCACAAATAACAGATATTCGTCCTGTAACTGATGAAACCTTTTCAATTCTTCCGTATACTTTGCTCCACCAACCACAAATCGTTTCTGCTCTACAATTCTCAGCCTATATAGCTTTGCATAAAATCGTTTCTGGTATGGTGATAGTTTCGCCCTATGCAATCCTCTTATATCCGACGAATAAAAGTAAGGCTTTGCCATCCAAGGCATATCTACATGATGTCTAAGCCTATCCTCTGCAAACATTTCATCCATCTTTACCAGACTATGATAATATCGGAATCCCGGTGCCTGCACTTCCATCCACGAACCTTTCTTAAATACATACCCCAGACTTCTCATCAGATATTGAAAATGTTCCACATTTCCCGCCGCATACGCACACATCTTAGCATCACGAAGTATAATATCCTTCATAGACATTTCCTTTTCCCACTTGTCCCTGCTGATATTCTTTGGATGTCTGCTGTACTCTGCCAGCATTATAGAAAGTCCAAGCTCGTCACAATATTTATTTGTAATAGGCTGGAGATGGTTCTTCCAGTTGCTTTTAAGTGAATTGTATTTCTTGCCGGTTGTCATGCTGACACTGTTCCAGATCAGATGCCCATGCATATGCTCTCTGTCTGTGTGGACTGCATACACAGCCTCATAATCATCAC
>OGFB01000439.1_pt1 | contig 22521 bp, 17 predicted proteins | sample 1570801 | NCBI WGS metagenome assembly OGFB01 (sample SAMEA2581969, study PRJEB24529) | metagenome | biome: Human gut stool | place: China | collected 2011 | reverse complement strand
AGCAAAAATATACTGTTATAATTGTATATAACATATGGTGCGTGTTATATATATTGACAGAATAGGGTTAACAGAAAGTGATAATGTTCTTCATAAGAATATTGATGACGTCTGTTTGTGTTATCCTGTTGATTGCAGTATGCGGCTATATTATGTATTTTGCTGGATACTGATAGACGTGCTATATCAACAAGTTGATGTGGAGAAATGCAGCTGATATATAGTAATAGTACTCCGCATACATATAAAAACTAATAAGAAAAAAGTAAAAGGAGTAAAAGCATGGAAGTAAAGAACCCTATTAGAAAAAGACTGAACAAGGGATTTTCACTTATTACTATAGTGTGTTGCATAGCTCTTGTTTTATGTGATATTGCTATATTTGCAATGAGCAGCCAGTATGAACATGCCATGTCAAGCTATGGATTTTCACAGGGTGACATTGGTAAGGCTATGGTTACATTCTCGGAAGCAAGAAGTTCCTTAAGAGCAGTAATCAGTTACAAGAGTACAACAGAGATTAACAGTGAAAAGAAGGAATATCAGACAAAAAAGCAGCTTTTTGATACCTATCTTAGTGAGGTGGAAAAAAGCATGGTAACAAAGGAAGGAAAAGAATCCTATGCCAATATAGTAAGCAAGCTTGATGATTATTGGAATATGAGCGACAGCATACTAAAGATAGCTTCTACATCAGATCCTGCAGCATGTGAGAATGCACAGAAGCAGGAGTACGAAGTACTTGGACCTAAGTACGATGAATTATACAATGATATGAAAGAACTTATGGATCTCAATGTAAATATGGGTGATGATCTTGAAGATATATTATTTGTAATAAAGATTGTCCTTGGTGTATTGGTACTTGTGATAATAGGCGGAAGCATCATGACTTCTAAGAGAATAGGTGCTAAGATAGCTGACCAGATAGAAAAACCTGTTGCTGATCTGGCAGAAAGATTAAAGAAGTTTGCACAGGGTGATCTTGATTCACCATTCCCTGAGCAGAACAATGAAGATGAGATTGCATTTATGAATGATGTTGCAAAGGAAATGGCAGCTAATCTTAATCTTATAATTAGTGACCTTAGCAGACTTATGTCTTTAATGGCAGATGGCAACTTTGCGATTTCTACTGAAATAGAAGATAAATATGTTGGTAAGTTTGTTGAATTATTAGAGTCTATCCGTAATATGAACAGAAAGATGGATTCAACATTAAGACACGTTGAAGAATCAGCAGAGCAGGTAACAGCGGGCTCTGAGAATCTAGCACAGTCAGCACAGGATCTTGCTGAGGGAGCAACAGAGCAGGCAGGGGCAGTTGAACAGCTTCAGGCAACAATGTCAACTATAACTGAACAGGTTGCTGATACAGTTAATAATCTTAATGATACGAGCAGAAAAGCAGAATCATATGCTAAATCAGCAGATTCTAGTAAAACAGATATGCGTGAGCTTATGGAAGCGATGCAGCGTATAAGTGAAACATCGAAGAAGATTGAGAATATCATATCAGATATAGAAAGCATAGCAAGCCAGACTAATCTTTTATCACTTAATGCAGCTATTGAGGCGGCAAGAGCAGGAGAAGCAGGTAAGGGCTTTGCAGTAGTAGCAGAACAGATAAGAATGCTTGCGGATGAAAGTGCAAAGTCTGCTGTAGATACAAGAACTCTTATAGAGGGAGCTCTTAATGAGATAGAAGAAGGTAATCAGGTAGCACAGAAAGCAGCTGATTCTATGGAGACAGTTGTACAGGGTATCAATGATATATCAGATACATCTAAGATGTTAAGTGAGAATTCTAATCAGCAGATAGCAGCTTTAAGAGAAGCTGAAAAGGGTATAGAACAGATATCTGAGGTTGTCCAGTCTAACTCAGCGGCATCAGAAGAGTGTTCAGCAACAAGTGAAGAGTTATCAGCCCAGGCAGAAGCTATGAATGAAATGACAGCTCAGTTTGTATTAAGAGATAAATAAATATACATACATGTACTTGTTATATAAAATATAAAAGAAGTAGAAAAAAGAGGTGGAAAATTTTTTTCACCTCTTTTATAGATATGACTAAGAAAAATATAGATAGTACTATGTAAAATATATAGATAGTACTGTGTAAAATATATTTTGACCCTGACATTATATTATGCTATAATTTCCATAGTTAATGTGCTGTATGTAAGCTGTCTGGCACATAAGATCATTACGTGATGCAAAGGAGGATAATGATGGGTTTATTTGGAACAAAAACTAATTCATCAGATGATTCAAAAGATATATTTGGCAGATTAGGCAAAGAAGAAAAAGAGGGTATGATGGTTAACACTCTTGATGCTGCAGAGCCTGCAAAGTTTTCTGGACAGACTGGAAAAGAAAACATGATAAGCAGCAATGGTGCAATAACGGATAAGCTTGAGGCAGAACTTAATGGCACTGAAAAAGAGAATGTGCCAGTTGACACTGTCGTAAAGGAAGAGCCAAAGACAGAACTTGAACAGATTTCAGATGAGACAGCTGTTATTACATCAGGTCTTGTTGTGAGCGGCAATCTTGATTCTATAGGTTCGATAGATATATTTGGAGTTGTTGATGGTGATGTATCATGTAAAGGCAAGCTTACTGTCAGTGGAACGATAAATGGAACAACTATAGCTAATGAAGTGTTTGCTAATAATGCACAGATAACTGGTGATATACAGGCAAGAGGAACGGTAAAGATAGGCCAGGGAACAGTAGCTGTAGGTAATATAACAGCAACATCAGCAGTTATTGCAGGTGCTGTTAAGGGTAATGTGGATGTTAACGGACCTGTTATAATAGATTCATCAGCAGTTATTGCAGGAGATATAAAGTCTAAGTCAGTCCAGATCAATAATGGAGCAACTATTGACGGAAGATGTTCACAGGCTTATTCGGATGTTGATATGGATGCGATATTTAACATTCCAGGTGGTAAGGCAGAAAGTAAAGCAGACTAAATATAATAAAAGGAAGTAAATACAATGAAAGATATAAAAAGAGTAATACTTAAGCTTAGTGGAGAAGCATTATCAGGAGATAAGAAGTCAGGATATGATGATGAACTTATCATAGACATAGCAAAACAGGTAAGCCAGATAATAGATAAGGGTATTAATGTAGGTGTAGTTATCGGTGGAGGTAACTACTGGAGAGGCCGTTCCAATGATAATATTGACAGAACAAAGGCAGATCAGATAGGTATGCTTGCAACAATTATGAATTGTATATATGTATCTGAAATATTCAGATCACAGGGGTTAAAGACAAATATTCTTACACCTTTTGAATGTGGAAGTATGACTAAACTTTTCTCAAAGGACAGAGCTAACAAGTATTTTGAGAAGGGAATGGTAGTATTCTTTGCAGGAGGAACAGGACATCCATACTTTTCTACAGATACAGGTATCGTGTTAAGAGCTATTGAACTTGATGCTGATGCGATTCTTTTAGCAAAAGCTATTGATGGAGTATATGACAGCGATCCTAAGATTAATCCAGATGCTAAAAAATACGACAGTATATCTATAACAGATGTAGTAGATAAACATCTGGGCGTTATTGATATGACAGCTTCAGTTATGTGTATGGAAAACAAAATGCCGCTTATGGTATTTGGACTTAACGAAAAAGATAGTATAGTAAACGCCCTTTCAGGTAAGTTCAACGGAACAATAGTTACAGTTGAATAGTTATAGTTGATAGTTACAACTGAATAGCATCAGTTGAATAATTACAGTTGATTATTACAATAGATTATTGTAATATGAAGATAATGCCGCAAGGTAAAATCCAATAATAATGTAGACTAGGAAAGAGAGTTTTTAGTAATGAGTGATATCAGAGAATATGAAGAAAAGATGAAGAAGTCAGTGGAGAACTTAAGAGAGGATTATACAACAATCCGTGCGGGAAGAGCTAATCCACATATATTAGATAAAATAAAGGTTGATTATTATGGAACACCTACATCACTTCAGCAGGTAGCTAACATATCAGTTCCAGAAGCACGTATGATTCAGATACAGCCTTGGGAAGCAAGCCTTATAAAAGATATAGAGAAGGCTATTCTTGTTTCAGATCTAGGACTTACACCTAATAACGATGGTAAGGTTGTAAGACTTATCTTCCCTGAATTGACAGAAGACAGACGTAAAGAGCTTGCAAAGGATGTTAAAAAGAAGGGTGACAATGCAAAGGTTGCTATAAGAAACGTCAGACGAGATGCTAATGATGCTATTAAGAAAGAGAATAAAGCAGGGGATATATCTGATGATGAGGCTAAGAACTTAGAAGATGAAGTTCAGAAGCTCACAGATAAATATGTAGCCCAGATTGATAAAGCAATCGAAGAGAAGTCTGCAGAAATACTTACAGTATAAGATATATGAAAAAAGGCTGTTGGTTATTGCAACAGTCTTTATTTAGTTGTATCAGGGCAGTATTTTATAAGAACAGATAGAAATGAGGTTTACTATGGATAGTTTTAACGAGGAATTAGGCTTAAATATACCTGGACACGTTGCAGTTATTCTTGATGGTAATGGACGCTGGGCAAAGAAAAGACATATGCCAAGAACTTATGGACATATGCAGGGAAGTAAGGTTGTTGAGGATATGTTATATATAGCCGATGATTTAGGCGTAAAATATTTTACAGTATATGCATTTTCAACTGAAAACTGGAAAAGATCTACAGATGAAGTGAGTACTCTTATGAATATATTAAGAAAGTACTTAAAAGACTGCGTTAAAAAGTCTATGAAAAACAATGTAAGATGCCGTGTTATAGGAAGAAAAGAGGAGTTAAGTGCAGATATAATAGAGAGCATTAATAATCTTGAGGAAAAAACTAAAAATAATACGGGATTAAACTTTACAATAGCTATTAATTATGGTGGAAGAGATGAGATAGTAAGAGCTGTACAGAAAATAGCAGATAAGGTTAAGGCAGGTGAAATAGCTCCTTGTGATATAGATGAAAGCATGATAAGCAGCAATCTGGATACCGCTGAGCTTCCAGATCCTGATCTTCTTATAAGAACAAGCGGAGAACAGAGATTGTCTAACTATCTGCCTTGGCAGCTTGCGTATACAGAGTTTTATTTTACAGATGTATACTGGCCTGATTTTAATAGAGAAGAGCTTATTAAGGCATGCGAAAAGTATAATAAGAGAGAAAGAAGATATGGTGGTGTTAAGGAGGAGTAAGCATTGTTAAAAAGAATTATAAGTGGAATATGCTTAGTCATTATTACTGCGCCAGCATTATATTTTGGAGGCTGGTTTTTATATGCACTGTGTCTTTTCATATCTCTTGTAGGCAATTATGAGCTTCTTAGAGTGGCTGGATTAGAGAAAAGTCCATTAGGAATATGCGCATATGTGTCAACAGTAGTTTATTACATATTACTTGACAGCGCAGATAACAGATACAGCATGCTTGTGTTAGTGGCTGCATTTCTTGCACTAATGACTATTTATGTGTTCACATTTCCAAAATATAAGGCTGAGAATATAATGTGGTCATTTTTTGGAATAATATATGTAACTATGATGCTTGCATATATTTACGAAACAAGAAGATTAGACAATGGAGTTTATCTTGTATGGCTTATATTTGTTTCATCCTGGGGAAATGATACATTTGCGTATTTTACAGGAGTGCTTATTGGAAAGCACAAGATGGCACCAGTATTGTCTCCTAAGAAATCAATAGAAGGAGCTATAGGTGGAATCGTAGGTGCAACGACTCTTGGAGTAATATATGGGAGCATAGTCAGCACAAGTATGACAGAGGAGCTTGTCAGTCCAATGCTTACGTTTGCAGTTGCAAGCTGCATTGGAGCTATGTTAGCGATAGTTGGTGATCTTGCAGCATCAGCTATAAAAAGAAATTATAATGTTAAAGATTATGGAAAACTTATTCCAGGCCATGGTGGTATATTAGACAGGTTTGACAGCGTAATATTTACAGCACCTGTTGTATACTGGGCTGTCGTTATTATTAACGGATTAGGAAGATAGCAGGAAAGGGGTATAACGATGAGAGGCATATCTGTACTGGGTTCAACAGGCTCTATCGGAACACAGACGCTTGATGTAATAAGAAGAAATAATGATATAAAGGTTGTCGCTCTGGCAGCAGGTACAAGAGTTAAAGAGCTTGCTAATCAGGTGAGGGAGTTCAGACCAGAGCTTGTGTGTATAGGAAGTGAAAAGCTTGCAGCAGAACTTAAGGTTCTGCTTGCTGATATTGATGTTAAGATAGTATATGGTGATGAATGTCTTATAGAAGCAGCTACAATAGAAAGCGCAGATATAGTTCTTACGGCAGTTGTTGGCATGATGGGAATAATACCAACTATTAAAGCTATTGAAGCACATAAGGATATAGCACTTGCCAACAAGGAAACACTTGTAACAGCAGGGCATATTATTATGAAGCTTGCCAAGGATAATGGTGTTAATATATATCCTGTCGATAGTGAACATTCTGCTATATTCCAGTCACTGAATGGTGAATATAAAAGAGAGGTTGAAAGAATACTGCTGACAGCTTCAGGTGGACCATTCAGAGGAAAGAAGAGAGCTGAGCTTGCAGGTGTTACACTTGAGGATGCGCTTAATCACCCTAACTGGGCTATGGGACGTAAAATAACTATTGATTCATCAACCATGGTTAATAAGGGACTTGAGGTTATGGAAGCACAGTGGCTTTTTGATGTACCATCATCAAAGGTATGCGTTGTCGTGCAGCCACAGAGTATAATACATTCTATGGTAGAGTTTGTTGATGGAGGTATTATGGCACAGCTTGGAAGTCCGGATATGCGTCTTCCAATCCAGTACGCATTGTATTATCCTCATAGAAAAGAACTTAATACTAAGAGAGTGGATTTCTTTGAATTAGGACAGATAACATTTGAAAAGCCTGATATGGATACTTTCAAAGGTCTTAAGCTTGCATATGAAGCATCGGACAGAGGTGGAAATATACCAACAGCTTTCAATGCTGCAAACGAGCTTGCAGTGGCAAAGTTTCTTGACAGAAAGATAAAGTATCTAGATATACCGGATATTATAGAGTACACTATGAATGAGGTGGATTTTATCGACAATCCATCCGTTGATGAGATTCTTGATACAGAGAAGAATGTATATGAGATGATCGGAGGAAAGTGGTAAATTGGTTTTAAATATAATATTGGCGGTTCTTGTTTTAAGCATAATAATTATCATACATGAGTTTGGACACTTCATAGTTGCAAAGGCTAACGGAATAACAGTAGTTGAGTTTTCGTTAGGTTTTGGTCCTAAGCTGCTCCATTTTAAAAAGGGCGAGACAGAATACTGCCTTAAGCTTCTTCCTTTCGGCGGTGCATGTATAATGCTTGGACAGGATTTTCTTGATGCTGAAGAGGATGATGAAGATAATCAGGATGAAAATGAAAAAGAAAAAAATACAGATGCCTATGATATAAGTAATGCAGCACATAAAGGCGATGCGGCATCTGCTTCTGCTGGAGGCTATATGTCCATGAAGGCTAAGGATGAGGCACTTGAACATGGATATGATATGTCCAGATCATTTGCTAACAAGTCGGTGTGGGCAAGAATAGCTGTTATAGCAGCAGGACCTTTGTTTAACTTTATTCTTGCTTTCATATGTGCAGTTGTTATAGTTGGAAGCATAGGATATGATCCATGCAGGGTTGATGTGCTGTATGAGGATTCGCCAGCGGCTGCTGCAGGGCTTTCAGAGGGAGATACCATAGTTAAAGTGAATAACCAGAAGGTTACATTTTACAGGGATTACTCGTTTTACAGATATTATCATGCTGACAAACAGATGGATATAACATATATAAGAGATGGGCAGAAGTATACAACAACACTTATGCCAGAGCATGTTAAGCAGGAAAAATATCAGATAGGAGTTTCACTTGAACAGAATGGTACTATTTCAGCGGTGTCTGATAAAACACCTGCAGCAGTAGCAGGGATTGTAAGTGGTGACAGAATATCAGCTGTCAATGGTGTGAAGGTTGAAAACAGCACACAGATAAGCGAACAGATCAACAAGTGCAATGGACAGAGCATAGATATAACAGTATCAAGAAATGGTTCGGATGTTACATTATCCATGACACCTAAGTTAGTTGAAAATGAATATTATTATACTGGATTCGCATGTTATGGAGCCAGGGAAAAGGTATCACCAATAAAGACACTTAAGTATGCGCTTGGTGAGGTTGGCTACAGCGTTAATACAGTTATAAGGAGTCTTGGAATGATGTTTACGGGACAGGTTGGTGTTAATGATTTATCAGGACCTGTTGGTACAGTTAGCATTATGAGTGATATTGTGGAAGAAAGCAAGGCAGATGGTGCTTTTTATGTGTTCCTTAACCTCCTTAACCTTGCTGGACTTATTAGTTCCAATCTTGGGGTTATGAATCTTCTTCCTATACCGGCACTTGATGGTGGAAGACTTGTGTTCCTTATAATCGAAGTGCTGAGAGGCAAACCGGTTAAGAAGGAGCATGAAGGAATAGTTCATTTTATAGGAATGATTCTGCTTCTTGCACTTATGGTTTATATTATGTTTAAAGATATAAGAGGATTGTTTTAGATTTTTTCAGATATATTGATTTAGATATAGATTATTTTGGACTTAGATTGTTTCAGATGTTGAAACTTATACAGGAAAAGATTGAGGTGGAGTATGTACAGAGATAATACAAAGATTATAAAGATAGGTGATAAGCTTATTGGCGGTGGCAGCCCTATTATGATCCAGTCTATGACTAATACACATACAGAGGATGTTGAAGCTACTGTTAAACAGATATTAAGGCTTGAAAAAGCAGGATGTGATATCATAAGATGTACAGTTCCTACTATAGAAGCGGCACATGCTATTAAGGAAATAAAAAAACAGATTCATATACCACTCGTAGCTGATATACATTTTGACTATAAGATGGCGATTGCTGCCATGGAAAATGGTGCTGATAAGATCAGGATAAATCCTGGTAATATTGGTTCGACTGACAAGATAAAAGCAGTAGTAGATGTTGCTAAATCAAGAAATATACCTATAAGAGTAGGCGTTAACAGCGGTTCGCTTGAAAAGGATATTGTTGAAAAGTATAATGGTGTTACAGCAAAGGGACTTGTAGAGAGTGCTCTTGATAAGGTTAAGATAATAGAAGATCTCGGATATGATAATCTTGTCATAAGTATTAAGTCTTCTGATGTTTTGATGTGTGTAAAAGCACATGAGCTTATAGCTGAGCAGACTAACTATCCTTTACATGTCGGAATAACAGAATCAGGTACTATATTCTCAGGAAGTATTAAATCATCTATAGGACTTGGACTCATACTTAACCAGGGTATAGGTGATACAATAAGAGTATCTTTAACAGATGATCCTGTAAGAGAGGTAGAAGCAGCAAAGCTTATATTAAGAACACTTGGTCTTAGAAAAGGTGGTATAGAAGTGGTATCATGCCCAACCTGCGGAAGAACAAGGATAGATCTTATAGGGCTTGCATCAAGGGTTGAAGAGCTTGTTAAGAATTATGACCTTGATATAAAAATCGCAGTTATGGGATGTGTTGTTAACGGACCAGGAGAGGCAAAGGAAGCTGACCTTGGAATAGCTGGTGGAGATGGCTGTGGAGTTCTTATAAAGCACGGAGAGATTGTAAAGAAGTGTGATGAGGATAAGCTGCTATCAGTATTAAAGGAAGAACTTGATAACTGGCAGGCATAATGGAAAGTTGAGATAAGATGTATAAGTTTTTAGATGTTTTTAAAACGCTTAAGTTGCCAGATGATATAAGAGTATATATGGAGAATGTGGAGGTCACGAAGGTTTCGAAGACCTCCACTAATTCTCTTGCCCGTGTATACATAAAGAATGATAAGGTTATAAGCAAGAAGATAATATATAAGGTTGAGGATGCTCTTAAAAAGCAGGTGTTCCGTATACAGAACATGGATGTAAGGATAATAGACCGTTATAGTCTTTCCAAGCAGTATACACCACAGACTATTATGGATGTTTATTATGACAGTATATTGTTTGAACTCGAAAAATACTGGACTCTTGAATATAATCTTTTGAAGAATTCAACGTGGGAGTTTGAGAAAAGTGATCTTTTGGTGCTTACACTTGAGGACGGATTTCTTGCAAGGACATATGCGGATAATCTTACAGATTATTTTAAAAAAATATACCTTAACAGGTTTGGATTTGAAATAGATGTTGAATATAAATATGCCAGCAAGACAGAGAACCATTATGAAAAGGAAAATGCACACAAGCTTAACTTAAGAGTCAAGCAGATAGAAGAGCAGCTTCAGGCAGCAACCCAGAATGGTGATGGTGAAAGCAGGCAGTTAAGTGATGCTGATAAAAATAAAAAGAAGGCAGAACAGAAAGCTAAGGCAGCAGCATTTTTTAATGAAAGAGGCGCAACAGGAAAGGATCTTACAAGATACAGAAAGCCAGCTAATCAGGATGTGTTATACGGGAGAGATTTTAATGATGATATAACTGCGATAGAACAGCTTGAAACACCGGTAGGAGAGGTCGCTGTTAATGGTATGGTTATGAGCGTTGAACCAAGACCGATAAGAGATGAGAGGACTATCCTTTCAATAGCTGTTACAGATTTTACAGATAGCATAATAGTAAAAATGTTTGTTAAAAATGAGCAGCTGGATGATATGTACGGTTTTATAAAAAAAGGAAATTTCCTTAAGATTAAGGGAATAGCTGCTATGGATAAATACGACCAGGAAATAACAATCTCTAATGTATCCGGAATAAGAAAGGGTACTGATAACAGAAGTGTAAGGACAGATCTTGCACTCAACAAGAGAGTGGAGCTTCACTGTCATACAAAGATGAGTGATATGGATGGCGTGTCACGCGCCAGCGATATTATTGACCAGGCTATAAAGTGGGGGCATAGGGCTGTTGCAATAACAGATCATGGAGTTGTACAGGCATTTACAGAGGCTTATCATACTATGCAGAAGCTTTGGGGAAAGTATGAGGCTAAAGGAGAAAAACTGGACTTCAAGGTTATATATGGTGTTGAGGCTTATCTTGTGGATGATACCAAGAGCATAGTAACAAACCCCGATGGACAGGATTTTTCTGGCGAATTCGTAGTGTTTGACCTTGAAACAACAGGCTTTTCAGCTTTAGTGGATAAGGTTATAGAGATAGGTGCTGTAAAGATAAAGGATGGAGAAATAGTAGACAGATTTTCTACATTTGTTAATCCTAAGGTTCCTATATCGTTTAGAATAGAGAATCTTACAGGAATAAGCGACCAGATGGTTATGTCCTCTGGAACTATAGAAGATATACTTCCGGATTTTCTTAAGTTCTGCGAGGACTGTGTCATGGTGGCGCATAATGCTGAATTTGATATGAGCTTTATTATTAATAATGCAGAGCGTTTAGGTATTAGTTTTTCGCCTACATATATAGATACTGTGCTTCTGTCACAGTTCCTTATACCTGCACTTCATAATTATAAGCTCGATACGCTTACAAAGCATCTTAATGTTGTTCTTGACAATCATCACAGGGCAGTAGATGATGCAAAAGCAACAGCACATATATTCTTAAAGCTTATAAAGATGCTTGCAGACAGGGATATATATACGCTTGATAAGCTGAATGAGGAAGGAACGCTTGATGAAGAATCTGTTAAAAAGCTTCATCAGTACCACTGTATAATACTTGCTGCAAATGAAATGGGAAGAATTAATCTTTACAGGCTTGTTTCGGCATCGCATATGAAGTATTTTAACCGATTTCCAAAGATACCTAAAAGCCTTGTGAATAAATACCGTGAAGGTCTTATAATAGGAAGTGCCTGTGAGGCAGGCGAGCTTTTCCGTGCAATGGTTAACGGACGTTCAGATGCTGAGATAGCAAGAATAGTTAATTTTTACGATTATCTTGAAGTTCAGCCAATAGGCAACAATAGATTCATGATAGAAAAAGAAGATTACTATGTAAAGGATGAGGAAGATTTAAGAGATCTTAACAGAAGAGTAATATCTCTTGGAGAAAAGTTTGATAAGCCGGTTGTAGCAACCTGTGATGTGCATTTCCTTAATCCTGAGGATGAGATATACAGAAGGATTATCATGGCAGGAAAAGGCTTTGATGATGCTGATAACCAGCCACCATTATATCTTCATACTACAGATGAGATGCTTCATGAGTTTGACTATCTTGGAAGTGATAAGGCTTATGAGATAGTTGTGACTAACACGAATAAAATCATGAATATGTGTGAAGAAATAATACCTGTAAGACCGGATAAAAGACCGCCTGTAATCGAGAATTCAGACCAGATGTTACGAACGATATGTCATAACAGGGCACATGAGATATATGGACCGGAACTGCCGCAGATAGTTACAGAAAGACTTGAAAGAGAGCTGAATTCTATTATATCTAACGGATATTCTGTTATGTATATTATTGCACAGAAGCTTGTATGGAAATCAAATGATGATGGATATCTGGTAGGTTCAAGAGGTTCGGTTGGTTCGTCCTTTGCAGCTACAATGGCGGGTATTACAGAGGTTAATCCTCTTAGTCCGCATTATTTATGCCCGAAGTGCTACTATGTTGATTTTTATTCAGATGAAGTAAAGAAATTCGCAGGTGGTGCAGGCTGTGATATGCCAGATAAGAAGTGTCCTAAGTGTGGGCATAAGCTCGATAAGCTGGGCTTTGATATACCTTTTGAGACATTCCTTGGATTCAAAGGAAATAAAGAGCCAGATATTGATCTTAACTTTTCTAACGAATATCAGAGTAAAGCACACGCTTATACTGAGGTTATATTCGGTAAAGGACAGACGTTTAAAGCCGGAACTATCGGTACGGTTGCTGAAAAAACCGCATATGGATACGTATTAAAGTATCTGGAGGAGCGTGGGAAGGTAAAAAGACGCTGCGAAATAGAAAGGATAGCTAAGGGCTGTATAGATATACGAAGGACAACAGGACAGCATCCTGGAGGAATAGTAGTACTTCCTATTGGAGATGAAATACATTCATTTACACCGGTACAGCATCCTGCCAATGATGTGAAGAGTGGTATAGTAACGACACATTTCGATTATCACAGTATTGACCATAACCTGTTAAAGCTTGATATACTAGGACACCTTGATCCTACTATGATACGTATGCTTCAGGATCTTACCGGTATAGATCCTCTTGAGATTCCACTTGATTCTAAAGAGGTCATGTCACTTTTTAAGGATACATCGGCACTTGGGATCAAACCGGAGGATATAGGAGGATGTAAGCTTGGGGCGCTGGGTATACCGGAGTTTGGTACAGACTTTGCCATGCAGATGCTTATAGATACCAAACCACAGTACTTTTCAGATCTTGTAAGAATAGCAGGTCTTTCACATGGTACTGATGTATGGCTTGGTAATGCGCAGACACTTCTTAAGGAAGGCAAGGCGACTATATCGACAGCTATATGTACAAGAGATGATATTATGATATATCTTATCCAGAAAGGACTTGAAAGTGAGCTTGCATTTACGATTATGGAGAAGGTAAGAAAAGGTAAAGGTCTTACTCCTGAATGGGAACAGATAATGAAGGAGCATGGTGTTCCTGATTGGTATATATGGTCTTGTAACAAGATACAGTATATGTTTCCTAAAGCGCATGCGGCAGCTTATGTTATGATGGCATGGCGTGTTGCGTATTGCAAAGTGTTTTATCCACTTGCTTACTATTGTGCATATTTTAGTATAAGAGCAGATGCTTTTGACTATGAAAAGATGGCTATGGGAAGAGAACGTCTTGAATATTATCTTGATATTTATAAAGCTAAGAAGGCAGATGGAACTATAGAAAAAACGGAGCTTGATGAATACAAGGATATGAGAATAGTCCAGGAAATGTATGCGCGTGGATATGAATTCACACCAATAGATATATATAAGGCCAAGGCAAGAAGTTTCCAGATAATAGATGGAAAAATAATGCCATCCTTTAAGGTTGTATCAAAGATAGGTGAATCAGCCGGAGAATCTATAGAGATAGCAGCAAGAGGTGGAAAGTTTTTATCAAAGGATGACTTAAGACAGCGTGCAAAGATAGGACAGACAGTTATTGATAAGCTGAGTGAGTTAAAGCTGCTTGAGGGTATGGCAGAGAGTAACCAGTTATCGTTGTTTGATGTGTTGTAGAATAAATGTTTAATATGCAGCAGCATAATGACTTGTCAGAATACATATATATATGTTATATTTGACGGGTTAGCATTAAAATACAATGAATAATCTTAATAATATCATGAGGTGAGAAATGTTAAAAAAATATCTTATATGTTTTCTGGTATCTATGGTGCCTATTGTGGAACTAAGAGGTGCGATTCCTATATCGCAGGGGTTCCAGCTTCCTTTGCTGCAATCTTATATAATATGTGTAATAGGTAATATGCTTCCTGTTCCAGTTATATATCTTTTTGCAAGAAGAGTGTTAGAGTGGGGCGCTGATAAAAAGTATATAGGTAAGTTCTTTACATTCTGTATAGAAAAAGGACATAAGGGTGGAGAGAAGCTTAAAGCCAAGGCAGGTAATGGACTGTTTGTAGCACTTTTGTTGTTTGTTGGCATACCACTTCCTGGTACAGGAGCATGGACAGGAACACTTGCTGCAAGCTTTCTTGATATGGGATTCAAGAAGAGTGTAATAGCAGTGCTTGCAGGTGTATTACTTGCAGGTATAATAATGGGCGTTGCTTCAGCAGGATTGTTTACAGCTATATTTAACTTTGCATAATATCTGTGTAAGTGTTTTTATACAGAATTGGCACATGCAGATAATATAATTATAATCAGCTGGTATATGTTATGCGGCATATACCAGCTGTATCAATATTAAGAAGGTTTGTTTTTGCATCATGTTAAAACTGTGGCTGTGTGACAGGCTGAAAACATATGGATTTTAGGGGGTTTTGAAAAAAATAAAAAAAATTAAAAAAAGTTTGAAAAAGTGCTTGACGAAATACCGATTAACGTGTATTATAATGAAGTGCTTTGCGGTAACGACTTACACAAAGCGTTAAAGATATGGCTTATTGGTCAAGTGGTTAAGACGTCGCCCTCTCACGGCGAAGACAGGGGTTCGACTCCCCTATAAGCTATTCTGAGTTATATTCAACTGACAAGAGTGGACATTAATGTCCACTCTTTCGTTTTTATCCAGAAATCAACAACATCTGTAGATTTAAGAAGATAAAGCCAGATATATGATTCAGTATCTAATTGAATAATCCAGAAAAGAGGTAGACATGGGTAAAAGAGAAGATTATGAAGCTAAGACAGAAAAGCTTATAGCACCTATTATTGCTGCTAATCATGTGGAACTTTTTGATGTTGATTACGTTAAAGAGGGCCAGGACTGGTATTTAAGAGTCTATATTGATAAAGAAGGCGGAGTCACTATAGATGACTGCCAGGCAGTAAGCAGAGCATTCAATGAAATACTTGATAAGGAGAATTATATTTCTGACCAGTATATTTTTGAAGTGAGCTCACCAGGACTAACAAGACCATTAAAGAAAGAAAAAGACTATGAAAAGAGCTTAGGACGTCTTATAGATATCAGACTTTATAAGCCGGTTGAGGGTAAGAAGGAATATACAGGAGTTCTTAAAGAATATAATAAAGATGTTATTATGATAGAAGCAGATAATTCCATGATAACTATAGAAAGAAGTAATCTTTCGATGATCAGATGGGCGTATGTAGAGCAGTAAAATTAACTGTGGACATTTAAGCCTGCAGCTTATGCTTAAAATTACACGTTAGCAGATGTGTTTATATTATATAATGGAGGATGATAAAATGAATAAGGATTTAATACTTGCGATTGAGGCTTTAGAAAAAGAAAATGGTATCAGTAAAGAGGTTATGTTTGATGCTATAGAAAAGTCTTTAATGGATGAGTATAAGGCAGAGTTTGACAAGGCAGATAACGGAAGAGTTTCACTTGACAGAATAACAGGAGATTTTCATATATATTCAGACAGAACTGTTGTTGAGAAGGTGGAAGTTCCGGAATTCAGGGAAAACAAAAAAGAAAAATATGTATCTGGTACAGAGATAGCTATAGAAGATGCAAGAAAGATTAAGCCAGGATGTCAGATAGGTGATGTTATCACAATAGAAGTCAAGTCTGAAGAGTTTTCAAGAAAGGCAGCTAAGAATGCCAAGAATACAATAGTACAGACAATAAGAGAACAGGAAAAGAACGCACTCTACAATGAACTTCATGATAAAGAAAGAGAAATCATCACAGGCGTTGTACAAAGAATTAACGAGAATGGTGATATGACAATCGACATCGGAAGAACACAGGCTGTTCTTAAGGCTGATGATAAGTCAAGAAATGGTGAAGGAAGCAGGTTTAAGGATAAGGAATTCAAGCCGGGTGACAGAATAAAGGTATATGTTGTAAGTGTAAGCAACAGGGAAAGAAACGGACTTGGTATTAAAATATCAAGAAAATCTCCTGAATTCGTTAAGAAGCTGTTTGAAGAAGAAGTAACTGAAATAAAAGATGGTACAGTTGAGATTATGGCTATAGCAAGAGAAGCAGGCTCAAGAACTAAAATGGCAGTAAGAGCTAATGTTCCTCATGTCGATCCGGTTGGAGCATGTGTAGGTATCAATGGTGCAAGAGTAAAGAATATTGTTAATGAACTTGGTAATGAACAGATTGATATAGTTGAGTGGGATGCTAATCCAGCACAGCTTATTGTTAATGCACTTAGTCCTGCAAAGGTAGTATCAGCAGTTGCTGATGAAGAAGAAAAGAAAGCCAGAATAATCGTATCTGAACAGCAGTTATCACTTGCTATTGGCAAGTCAGGACAGAATGTAAGACTTGCTGCAAAGCTTACAGGATATGGAATAGATATAAAGAGTGAAGCTGATGCGGAAGAAAATACAGTCTCTGACACAGATGTTGTAGAAGAAAATACAGCCTCTGACATAGATGTTGTAGAAGAATAATATTTTGGGGAGTGATATTTTGACAGCAGTAAAGAAGATTCCACAAAGAAAATGTATTGGTTGTAACCAGATGAAGAATAAGAAGGAGCTTATTCGTATTCTTAAAACACAGTACGACGAGATTGTGATAGATACAACTGGTAAGAAAAATGGAAGAGGTGCATATATATGCCCTGATGCAGAGTGCCTTAAGAAAGCAAGAAAGTCAAAGGGACTTGAAAGAGCTTTCAAGATGGCAATAAATCCAGCTGTTTATGATGAACTGGAAAAGGAGATGACAGGTCTTGAACAATAGCAGAGCATTATCTATGATAGGTCTTGCCATGAAGGCTGGAAAGGTTGCAAGCGGAGAGTTTTCAACAGAAAAGGCAGTAAAAGAGCGTAAGGCTTATATGGTGATAGTTGCAGATGATTCATCTGACAATACAAAAAAGAATTTTAAAAACATGTGCGAATTCTATAAGGTTCCAATTTATTTCTTTAGTAATAAAGAAGAACTGGGGCATGCGATAGGTAAAGAATTCAGAGCATCACTCGCAATCCTTGATGAAGGATTTAAGAATAGTATTGAGAAGCATTTTAAGTAGATTATTAATAATCAATGTATAATAATATGCGGATATAACACATATATGTATATCTGCATATTAGGAAAGAGGTCAAATGGCAAATATGAGAGTTCATGAACTTGCAAAGGAATTAAATATTTCTTCAAAAGATATAACTGATATGCTTAGCAGCAATGAAAAAAAGTACACAGCAATGAGCGGGCTTGGAGAAAATGAAATTAACAATGTTAAAAGCAGATTCAAAGCAAAAGCAGTTGCTGACAATAACACAGTAAAAACAGAACCTAAAAAGGCAGAAGAAAGAAACGTGAAAGTAGCAGAAAAGATTAACAAAACGGAAGAAAATAAAATAAATACAGGAACTAAAGAGCAGACAAAGCCAGATGATGCAAAAGCATCAGCTGAAAAGAAAAATGTGGCACAGGATGGGGATAAGAAACATATATCACAGGTTTATTTCCCACAGAACAGCCAGAAGTCTGATAACAGAGACAGAAATAATAACCGCAGGGATAACAACGGCGGCTATAGAAACAATGACCGTAACAGAGATGGAAACAACGGTTATAGAAACAATGACCGCAACGGCTACGGAAACAGAGATAACAGAGACGGAAACAACGGTTATAGAAACAACGACCGCAACGGCTACGGAAACAGAGACAACAGAGACGGAAACAACAACGGCTATAGAAACAATGACCGCAACGGCTACGGAAACAGAGACAACAGAGACGGAAACAACAACGGTTATAGAAACAACGACCGCAACGGCTATGGAAACAGAGACAACAGAGACGGAAACAACAACGGCTATAGAAACAACGACCGCAACGGCTACGGAAACAGAGACAACAAGGATGGCAATAACGGTTATAGAAATAACGACCGCAATGGAAATAACAATGGACGTTCAGGAAGAGACGGACAGGGCTTTTCAGGTGCAAGAAGAAATGACAGAGCAGCTTCAGCACCTAAGGAAGATTTCATATTTGAAACAAAACCTGATTCAAGAAGACCTGATTCAAGAAAGAATGATTCAAGAAAGAATGATAGAAAGAAGGACAATGAGGCAAAGGAAAATCTTAAGTTTGCTAACAGCAAGCATGAGAAGAAGCCAGTTCCAAAGCCAGAAAAGAAGGAAGAGGAGACAATTAAGCAGCTTGTTTTACCAGATACCCTCACTATAAAGGAACTTGCTGATAAGATGAAGGTACAGCCATCAGCTATCGTTAAGAAGTTATTCCTTCAGGGCAAGGTTGTTACGATTAACCAGGAAGTTGATTATGATACAGCTGAGGAAATAGCACTTGAGTTCAACTGTATATGTGACCATGAGGTAAAGGTTGATGTTATAGCAGAGCTTCTTAAGGAAGATGAAGAAGATGAGTCAAAGATGGTTCCAAGACCACCAGTAGTCTGTGTTATGGGACACGTTGATCATGGTAAGACATCACTTCTTGATGCAATCAGAGAGACACATGTTACAGATAAGGAATCAGGTGGTATCACACAGAAGATTGGTGCTTATATGGTAGATGTTAACGGACAGAAGATAACATTCCTTGATACACCAGGACATGAAGCTTTCACAGCTATGCGTATGCGTGGAGCACAGGCTACAGATATTGCTATTCTCGTAGTAGCAGCAGATGATGGCGTTATGCCACAGACTATCGAAGCTATTAATCATGCCAAGGCAGCAGGTGTGGAGATTATTGTTGCAGTTAACAAGATTGATAAGCCTAACGCCAACATCGAAAAGGTTAAGCAGGAGCTTACAGAATATGAGCTTATAGCTGAAGACTGGGGTGGTTCTACTACATTTGTTCCAGTATCTGCCCATACAAAGGAAGGTATTGATGAGCTTCTTGAGATGATACTTCTTACAGCTGAGGTTAATGAGTTAAAAGCTAATCCTGACCGTAAGGCAAGAGGTATTGTAATCGAAGCAGAGCTTGATAAGGGACGTGGTCCTGTGGCTACAATTCTTGTACAGAAGGGTACATTAAGAGTAGGTGATGCAGTAGCTGCTGGTTCATGCTATGGTAAGATAAGAGCCATGATAGATGATAAGGGAAGAAGAGTTAAGGAAGCTACACCATCTATGCCTGTAGAGATACTTGGTCTTAACGATGTACCTAATGCAGGTGAGATTATTATGGCTACAGATAACGAAAAAGAAGCAAGAAATATTGCTGATACATTCATAGCAGAGGGCAAAAAGAAGCTTCTTGATGATACTAAGCATAAGGTTTCACTTGATGCTTTATTTGAACAGATACAGGCAGGTAATATGAAGGAGCTTGATCTTATCATAAAGGCAGATGTACAGGGTTCAGTAGAAGCTGTTAAGCAGAGCCTTGTTAAGCTTTCTAATGAAGAAGTTATTGTTAAGGTAATACATGGCGGTGTTGGTAACATCAACGAATCCGATGTTGTTTTAGCATCAGCTTCTAATGCGATTATTATAGGATTTAATGTAAAGCCGGATAATCAGGCAAGAATAGTAGCAGAAAGAGAAAAGGTTGACTTAAGACTTTACAGCGTTATCTATAATGCTATTGAAGATGTAGAAGCAGCACTTAAGGGTATGCTTGAACCTATATACGAAGAAAAGATTATCGGTCATGCTGAAATAAGACAGATATTCAAAGCATCAGGTGTTGGTAACATTGCAGGTGCTATCGTTACAGAGGGTAGGATCACAAGAGATTCTGTTGTCAGAATCACAAGAGACAAAGAACAGATATACGAAGGACCTATTGCAACACTTAAGCATTTCAAGGATGATGTCAAGGAGGTTAAGGCTGGTTCTGAATGTGGTATGGTATTTGAAAACTTCGGACAGATTCAGGAAGGCGACCTTGTAGAAGCACATATTATGGTTGAGGTGCCAAGATAAAAATGTCAATATATTTAAAGTATCCGGGTTATGGGTATCCGGATACTTTAAAGTAAAAGAATATGATTCATATAAAAAGTGTCAGAAAAGGGGGATACAATGCGTAAAAACAGCGTAAAGAATACCCGTATTAATGGCGAGGTATTAAAAGAGCTTAGTAATATAATCCGCAGTGAAATCAAAGATCCAAGGATTAATCCTATGACTTCGGTTGTATCTGTTGAGGTTGCACCAGACCTTAAGACATGCAAAGCATATATAAGTGTTCTTGGTGATGAAAAGTCACAGCAGGATACTATTGCAGGACTTAAGAGTGCGGAAGGCTATATTAGGAGAGAACTTGCAAGAACAGTTAATCTGCGTAACACACCGGAGATTAAGTTTATACTTGATCAGTCAATAGAGTATGGAATTAATATGTCTAAGCTTATAGACGAAGTGACTAAAAAAGATGATGAGAGTCATAAATAGTAGATGATTAACTGATAAAAGCTTTAGTTAAGAATGGAGAATAAGGTATGAATGTGATTGAGGAATTAAAGGGTGCACATGTTGTCGGAATAACTGGACATATAAGACCAGATGGCGATTGTACGGGTTCTACACTTGCATTATATAATTATTTGAAAAAAAATATGCCGGGTATGGATGTTTCAGTATACCTTGAACAGCCAGGAGAGGAATTCTCATATCTTAGCGGATATTCAGATATAAGGAATACATTAGAAGAAGACAAAAGGTTTGATGTGTTCATTGTTCTTGACTGTAGTTCAATAGACAGAATAGAGCCTTTTGCCAGAGGCTTTGAAAATGCTGATAAGACTATATGCATAGATCATCATATAAGTAATAACAGCTTTGCAGATGTTAACCAGGTTGTTCCTGATGCAAGTTCAGCATGTGAGGTGCTGTATGATACATTAGATGATGAAAAGATAGATAAAGCAGTGGCAGAGTGTATATATACAGGTATTATACATGATACAGGTGTGTTCAAGTATAGCTGTACATCTCTTCATACTATGGAAATAGCGGGAAAGATGATGCAGATGGGAATAGATTATTCTGATATAATAGACAACAGCTTTTATAAGAAAACATATGTACAGAACCAGATACTTGGAAGAGCGTTACTTGAGAGCGTGCTTTTCTATGATAAAAAATGCATATTCTCAAGTGTTACAAGAGATGAAATGAACTTTTATGGTGTGACAGGAAAAGAACTGGGTGGTATAATAGAGCAGTTAAGACTTACTGAGGGTGTTGAAGTTGCTATATTCTTATATGAAACTGGAGATGACGAATATAAAGTCAGCTTAAGATCTAAAAAAGAGATAGATGTCAGTGCTATAGCAGTGGCTTTTGGCGGCGGTGGACATGTGAGGGCAGCTGGTTTTTTGGCAAAAGGAACTGTGCATGATATAATCAACCGTATAGGAGAAATGATAGAAGAACAGTATTCTGATATGCAGAATTAATTAAAGGAGTACATGCGGTATGAACGGTATAATTAATGTATATAAAGAAAAAGGGTTTACATCTCATGATGTAGTAGCAAAGCTACGAGGTATTCTTCATATGAAAAAAATCGGACATACCGGAACACTTGATCCAGATGCAGTAGGTGTTTTGCCGGTGTGTCTTGGAAAAGGAACAGGGCTGGTATCTATGATAACAGACTGGACTAAGACATATGAGGCAGTGATGATCCTTGGTACAACCACTGATACACAGGATACAAGTGGAAATGTTTTAACAAAGTCGGTGGTTGATGTAGACGAAAGAACAGTTCTTGAGGTATGCAGCCAGTTTGAAGGTGAGTACGAACAGATTCCGCCGATGTATTCGGCATTAAAGGTTAATGGAAAGAAGCTTTATGAGCTTGCAAGAGCTGGAATAGAGGTTGAGAGAAAACCAAGAAGAGTA
>OGFB01000433.1_pt1 | contig 22732 bp, 18 predicted proteins | sample 1570801 | NCBI WGS metagenome assembly OGFB01 (sample SAMEA2581969, study PRJEB24529) | metagenome | biome: Human gut stool | place: China | collected 2011 | reverse complement strand
AATAAAAACATATTTAAAATAAGTGAATAAGTAGCTGAATAAGTGGAAAACATATTAACATCGCAAGCAATAAGTGCATAAAACTATAAATGCATCTGGTGAACGGCTTGTTTATTAAAATATGCATATTATGCATGGAATGGAGGTTAATATGGATAAAGATAGAAGGAATACAGTAAAGATAGTATCTACAATTATTTCACTTGGTATAATTGCAGCTCTTATTATTGGTGTTGTTTCGGTTATAAAAAATGTAAATGCTAACAGAAATGAAAGCGGCAATATTGTTAATTTGAACGAAACAGAGGAAAATGTTGCAATGAAGACAGAGGATGCAGAAGAAAATATAGATGAGTCAGATGCACAGGATGAGCTGTTAGAAGCAAACGCAAGGGGAAGAATGGCTGAAAAAAACGAGTCTGTGGAAAAGAATAATGATGAGCTGATGATATCTGATAAAGAAGATACAACAATGCAGGAAGAAGCTACAGTTCCACCAACATTATCATCTGAAGAGGTTATGGCAGAAGCTATGAGAAGTTTTACATTTGATGAAAGTAATAAAATGGCATGGCCGGTATTAGGACATATTACACTGGATTATAGTATGGATGAAACAGTGCTTTTTAAAAGTCTTGGAGTATATAAATGCAGTCCAGGGATCATCATAAACTCAGAAGTAGGAACTAATGTTGCAGCAGCAGCTTCAGGCGTAGTCACAGACGTTGCAGAGCTTTCTGAAACAGGTACAACAGTAACGGTATCTATCGGAAATGGATATGAGACAACTACAGGAATGATAGAAAATGTTAATCTGAAAAAAGGGGATAAGGTTACAACAGGACAGCTTATAGGTACAGTGGCAAGCCCAAGTGCATACTATATTGAAGAAGGTCCTGGGGTATATTTTAAACTTACACAGTACGGAGAACCAGTTAATCCAGATGCATATTTTGTTGAGTAGAAAATCAGCGCCTGCTTGCTAGATTGCGTTTATACCAGAAGTGAAATAAACATCAGCTGATATGTCTTTTTTGAAATGAATTTCAACTTTATCAATATACGGTACAGCAGGCGCTTAATATATATTTTTTAATTATTTATTTAGAAGAGTTTTCTATTAGTTCCATAATGATAGGAATAGCATTGCTTTCTTTACTTTTAGCCATATTGTTTATATAAGTATGTCTGTTTTCATACAGTTCATTTACAGCATTTAAAAGAACTTCAGGAGTAAGGTCTTCTTCAAATATAACACTCGAATAACCATGCTCTTTAAAAGACTTTGCATTAAGTATCTGGTCGCCACGGCTTGCATTGGCAGAAAGAGGTATCAAAAGGTTAGGCTTCTTAAGTGCAAGCAATTCACATATTGAGTTGGCACCTGCTCTTGATATAACAATATCACTTATGGCGAAAAGATCCCGCATCTGTTCACTTATGTATTCAAACTGGATATATCCGCCTAGATTGTTAAGGGAGGTATCCATTTTTCCTTTTCCACATAGATGGACAACCTGAAAGCTTTTTAGAAGCTCTGGAAGAATCTTTCTTACTGCCTCATTAACGTGTACAGCACCAGTGCTGCCTCCGACAACCATTATTATAGGCTTATCAGTTGTAAATCCACACAGTTCAAGACCAGCAAGCTTATTACCAAGAAGAAGCTCCTGTCTTATAGGAGAACCAGTAAGCACAGCCTTATCCTTTGGAAGATATTTAACTGTTTCGGGGAAATTACAGCATATTCGTGTTGCTTTTTTCATAGCTATCCTGTTAGCCAGACCAGGTGTCATATCTGATTCATGGATGATAACAGGAATATGCTTATTTCCAGCAGCAAGTACTACTGGTACCGATACAAAGCCACCTTTTGAAAACACGATATCAGGTTTAATGCGGCGCATAAGCTTTCCTGCCTGAAAATAACCTTTGATAACCCTGAATGGATCAGTAAGATTCTTAAAGCTTCTATATCTTCTTAGTTTTCCGGAAGATATTCCGTAGTAAGGAATATCAAGGTCTTCTATAAGAGTTTTTTCAATTCCGTTGTACGAGCCGATATAGAATACCTCATATCCAGCCTCTTTAAGGCTTGGAAGAAGTGCTATATTGGGTGTTACATGACCAGCAGTTCCACCACCGGTAAGTACTATTTTTTTCATTATATTCTCCATTCTTGCGCTGCTTCTCAGCGCATCTCAAGTTTGTGCGTAAGCACAAATCTTGCGTGTGAAAAATCTTATTTTTCACACTATTCTCCAATTCTGTCAAAATATATTTTGTCTACATCTTATGTGCGAATCTTTCCTTGAAAGAGCAGTGCTGACATAGTGGTTCTACAGCATATTTATTATGGAACCCCTTTGTAAATGCAGAACTTCTCTCACATTCCAGAATATTTTTAAGTGGTGTGTCAAAGATATTTCCAAGCTTCATAATACCATTGCCATCAAGACAGCATGGTGTTACAGTACCATCACTCAGTATAGCTATATGTGTTCTAAGTCCCTGACAGAAACCACGTTCATTGCAATAACTGCTGTCAAGCTCAGGCCATTCAAATGGACTCTGTACATTGACATAAAGATGTTTTTTTATAGTACAGTTTTTCTTTCCAAAAAGAGCTGGCTCATTTTTAGTATTCCATAATCTAAGAGATATCTCAGTATCTGTTTTTTCCAATATTTCATCACATGAGTAGAAAAGTTCATTTATATAGTTATCCATATCTATGCAGTCGTTATCATCTGCGCTATGCATAGATACATTTATCTGATGTACAGGATGTTTTATAAGAGTGAAAAGCTTCCTATAAAGCAGTGTGCCATTTGTTGTAAGGTTGACAGTAAGGCCGGCATCCTGGCACATGGAAAGAATAGTATCAAGTTCAGGATGCAGCATAGGTTCCCCTTTTACATGCAGATATATGTAATTCGTATATGGTTTTATTTCGTCAAGAATATGTCCGAATTCTTCAATAGACATGAAATGTGGCGGACGTTTTGTTTCCTGGCAGAAAGAACATCTGAGATTACAGGTGCTTGTGATCTCTATGTAGATTCTTTTAAACCTGCTTACTGATCCCATTCTATTCTCCGTTTCTAAAATGTTTAATTAGCCTTGGCAAGGTACTGCTCGAGTGCAGAAGCAAGCTGATCTGGACATGATGTTGGCTTAAAACCACATTTGATACCTTTCATACGCTTAATAGCCTCGTTAACATCCATGCCCTCAACAAGTGCTGCAACACCCTGTGTATTGCCAGAGCATCCGCCCTCAAACCTAACACCTGTAACCTTATTATCTACTACATCGAATTCAATCGAACGTGAGCATACGCCCTTTGTTGTATATTTCATAGTCATTCCTCCGTTTTATGTTTTTTGTTATTGTTATTATTATTATGCTTTGTATATGTCAGGGTGAAAAATTTCAGCATGCAGCTGTGCATGCATTTTAACACGCAGTCACAAATGCATTTTAACACGCTACAAATGCATTTTAACATTCAGCCACAAATGTAATTTAGCACCTGGCATCATTCATATCATAAATGCTTATAAAGTATAACACATATTACAGTAATTAGCGAATTGACATCTATAAAATTCCTGTAAAATATGTCGGGGATATGAATTATGAAAAATATATAAAGAAAAGATATAATAGAGAAGAAAAAAGAGTGGGTATAAAGAGAAAATAAAAAGAGAAGATATAAAAGTAAATATAAGATAGATAAAAATAGATATAGAAAGCAGCATATCATAATGTTGAATGCAGCCAATTACTATGGTACTATATTTACGATGAAAATAAGTCGTTAAGTTATTGATATACGTGTAAAGACTTTGTCATAATCAGATAAGAAGGATGGTATAAGTAATGATAGGTATTATAGGAGCAATGGAAGAAGAAGTAGCTCAGATTGTTGAAGTTATGCAGGTTGAACGAAAAGAGAACAAGGCTTGTATGACATTTATGGCAGGAAAACTTAATGGTAAAGATGTTGTAGTTGTAAGAAGTGGTATTGGTAAGGTTAATGCAGCTGTATGTACACAGATATTAGTAGATGATTTCAATGCAGATTATGTTATAAATACAGGTATTGCAGGTTCTCTTAAGGCGGAAATTGATATAGCAGATATAGTTATATCAAGTGATGTTCTTCATCATGATATGGATGCAACTGGTTTTGGATATCCTCTTGGACAGATACCAAGAATGGATGTATTATCGTTTGAGGCAGACAAGAAGCTTATCGAGCTTGCCGATAAAGCGTGCAGGAAGGTACTGCCAGAGATAGGAACACATATAGGAAGAGTTGTAAGTGGAGATCAGTTTATATCAGATAAAGCGGTTAAAGAAAGAATCGCTTCTAACTTTAATGGCTGTTGTACAGAGATGGAAGGTGCAGCTATAGCACAGACAGCATATCTTAATAAGGTGCCATTTGTAATATTAAGAGCCATATCTGATAAAGCTGATGATAGTGCTACTATGGATTATCCAACATTTGAGAAAAAGGCTATAGAAAATTCAGTTAAGCTGATAAAGGAACTTGTTTTGGAACTGTAGAAATGTTGTTGTATAGCTGATATATTGTTTAAGTAACTTATTATTTATCATGATTCTGCGGATCAGGTTTTATTCAACAACAAAATATGACCCATATAAGCAGTTCATTTTCTGCCTATTGGGTCATAATTACATTCAAAATCTCCCAGCATTCCAATCTCCCGGCAATCCAATCTCCCGGCAATCCAATCTCCCGGCAAAATAAATTGGATATTCAACTTCGATATAGAATACATATATGGGGATTGAGTGTGCTGTGCAAATGTCGATATCATAAAAATATTTTAACATTCACTAGTTTGAAATTCTTTTAATATGTCATAAGCTGCCTGAATATCAATTATATATTAAGCAGTTCACTATATACTTTAAGTGCTCCATCAGTGTCGTGGGCAAGTACGCGCTTTGCAAGAACTTTTCCGAGCTGTACACCTTCCTGGTCAAAGCTGTTTATATTCCATAAGAAGCCCTGGAACATAATCTTGTTTTCAAAGTGTGCAAGTAAGGCACCGAGTGTGGCAGGTGTCAGGGCATCACCAGTGATTATGCTTGAAGGTCTGTTACCTTTGAAGTTCTTGTTAAGATTCTCATCTGACTTACCACAGGCAAATGCTACAATCTGTGCAGCTACGTTAGCACATAACTTCTGCTGGCTTGTGCTGTCCTGGATAGTAACATCATTAGCAAGCTGACTGTTTCTAAAGCCGATAAACTGAAGAGGAACTATATCAGTACCCTGGTGAAGAAGCTGGTAGAATGAGTGCTGGCCGTTGGTACCTGGTTCACCGAAGATAACAGGACCAGTTGGATAATCAACAGGTTCACCGAATCTGTTAACAGACTTACCATTAGATTCCATATCAAGCTGCTGTAAATGAGCAGGGAATCTGCTTAAACCCTGTGAGTAAGGAAGAACAGCAGTACATCCGTAATCAAGTACGTTGCGTTCATATACACCTATAAGAGCATCAAGCATTTCAGGATTCTTAAGTGGATCACTGTTCATGGAAAGCTTGTCCTCTGCTGTGGCACCATCAAGGAATGCAGCGAATACTTCTGGTCCAAAGGCGAGTGATAATACGGCACCACCTACAGATGAAGTAGAAGAAAAACGACCTCCAATGTAGTCATCCATAAAGAAAGCATCAAGATAATCAGAACTCTTGGCAAGAGGTGAGGTTTCACTTGTTACAGCAATCATATGCCTGGCTGGATTAAGTCCGGCTTTCTTAAGTGCATCTTTAACAAAAGATTCGTTAGTAAGTGTTTCAAGCGTAGTTCCTGACTTAGATACAAGTATAAATAATGAATGGGCAACATCGATAGAGGCAAGTATGGCAGATGCATCATCAGGGTCTACGTTGCTTATGAATTTAGCCTCCATTTTGAATGTATTATTCTTCTTAGCCCAGTTTTCAAGTGCTATGTACATCGCACGTGGACCTAAGTCACTTCCGCCGATACCTATCTGTACAACTGTAGTGAACTTTTCACCAGCTGCGTTAGTTATTTCACCGTTGTGTACTTTGTTGGCGAATTCGGCGATACGTTCCTGCTGGGTTTTATAGAAGCTTCTCTTATCAACACCATCGGCGTTAACAGCATCACCAAGCTGACCACGAGTCATGTGATGAAGTACAAGTCTTTTCTCGCCGGTGTTGATTACTTCACCATTGTAAAGAGCTTTGAACTTATCAGCAAGCTGAGCCTCATCAGCAAGCTTTACAAGTGCATTTAACACCTCTGAATCAACTTTTTTAGCAGCGTAATTGTAGTTCAGGCCACATGCCATAGGAACATTATAGTTTTTCACACGTTCAGCTCCAGCCTCACCAGACATGACATCTGAAAGATTTACCTCTTTAGTCTTTTTCAGTTGTGTAAAAGACGCAAGTGTATCAAGATTATTCCAATTAATCATAAAAAATATCTCCTCCTTTTTTATCGTACATCAGTCAGGGGCAAAATTCCCGTTGAATCCGACATCTAATTATACAAGAATTATACTATTATTAAATGTCGAAAACAAGGCACAAATCCGATATTTTGCCATAAAAAATCCAACATTTTACAATACCTTACGCTAATATTTTGACAATTAAGTCTAATAAATACATTGAAAAATATGTGTTCAGGACTTATAATGACGTTAGAAAACTTTTGTTATATATATTGCTAAAAGATACTGCCTGCAGATATAGAAAAGGAATCATATAAATGCAGGCGTATATATGGTATGGAGATTAGGGTGAAAAATAAGATTTTTCACACGCAAGATTTGTGCTTCGCACAAACTTGAGATGCGCAAAGAAGCAGCGCAAGAATGGAGGATTATTATGAAGATTCTTATGTTGGATGCATCTACATATGGTGAGGATGTTAACATAGACAAGTTCTATGCATTAGGTGAAGTAAAAAGTTATTCAACAAGTACAAGGGAGGAAGCGCTTAAAAGGGTTGCCGAGCATAATCCGGATGTCGTCATTATCAATAAGATAGCGGCAGATAAGGAATTTATAGATGCGGCTCCAGCTCTTAAGATGATAGCTGAGACTGCTACAGGATATAACAATATTGATATTATGTATGCAAAGGAAAAGAATATAAGAGTGGCTAATGTAGCCGGTTATTCTACAGATTCAGTAGTACAGCATACATTTGCACTTGGATTATATCTTATAGAGAAGATGAGCTACTATGATGGATATGTAAAGTCGGGTGAGTATGCAAAATGTCCGATTTTTTCACATTTCTCAAATGTATTTCATGAACTTACAGGAAAGACATGGGGAATAGTTGGACTTGGAACTATAGGAAAAGGAGTGGCAAAGATTGCTGCAGATTTTGGATGTAAGGTTATATATTATTCTGCGAGTGGAAAGACACAGGATGTTCCATATGAAAGAAAGGAACTTGATGAATTTTTGAAAGAATCAGACATTATATCAATTCATGCACCGCTGAATGAGAAAACACAGAATCTTTTTGATGCAGCAGCTTTTGATAAGATGAAGACAAGTGCCATACTCCTTAATCTGGGAAGAGGTCCTATAGTGAATGACACTGACCTTGCAGAAGCACTTGCTGATGGAAAGATAGCAGCGGCAGGACTGGATGTGCTTGGAAAGGAACCTATAGAGGCAGATAATCCACTGATGGAAATCAAGGACAGTACAAAGCTTGTTATAACACCACATGTTGCATGGGGAACAGTTGAAGCAAGAACAAGGCTTATGGATGAGGTTTATGAGAATATAGCCGCATTTAGTAAAGGTGAAAAGAGAAATGTTGTATCATAATAAATGATATTGTAATAAAATGATAGAAAGGATATAAAATATATGCAGATATTATCAGTAACAGATAATGAATTCAGAAAATATGGTCGTATAGTGGATAATATTGATTTTACGGCACTTGTAGAGGAACTGAAAAGAACACCCATACCAGCGGGTGTTGTATATGAGCCGGCAGTAAAGGAGCTTGAAGCACTTCCGGTAAGACTAGATATATCAGCGGTTGCATATGGTGAGATGCCTGTGCAGATAGGTTATTGTAACGGACATAACTCAAAACTTAATGCTCTTGAGTATCACAGAGATTCAGAGATTAATGTGGCAGCAACAGATATGATACTTATGCTTGGACTTTTAACAGATGTGGAAAAAGACCATACATATGACACATCTAAAGTTAAAGCTTTTTTAGTACCAGCAGGAACAGCAGTTGAAGTGTATGCAACAACACTTCACTATGCACCTTGTGGTGTGGATGGAAAGGGCTTTCAGGTAGCAGTAGTACTTCCAAAGGGGACTAACTATCCACTTACATCAAAGCATGCAAGAGTGCACAATAATATTGCTGACAGTGAGGATGCACTTCTTGCAGCTACTAACAAGTGGCTTATTGGCCATGAAGAGGGTGGACTTGATGATACAGCATTTATAGGGCTTAAAGGGGTTAATCCTGATATAAACGGATAGTGCCATAGGTTAATAAATAATGCAGTATTAATCTTCTTCGATAACTTGCACTTCCATATAAGAAAAATCAATATCGTCAATAAAGTTATCGCTTGTGAAGCGTACCTTGGAATGACGTTTGAAGTCTGCTATATTCGAATCGAACCACATAGGTTCACTTAAGTCGAATTCATAGCAGGCTTCTTTTATTCCATCAAATATTTTTTTAGTCCTGTTAAGCTTTGGGTCGTCATTAACTGCGACCATATCTTTAATCATGTGGTTAGAACTGTCAAATAATTTACACCATAATCTAAACATATCTATATTTCCTTTTTTGTATTTATTTTATATTATTTTGAAATTTCTATTTGAAATTATTTTGATGCTTTCCTTGTTATTATTCTTAATAAATAAGAAGTCTTCTACAGAGTTTTTCTATAACTGCTTGGAGACTGTTTAAATACGCGTTTAAAGGTATCTCCAAATGTGTTGCTGTCAGAAAAACCACATTCACAGGCTATTTCGGTCATAGAAAGCTCGGACTGCCTTAAAAGCTCTGCAGCGGCATGCGTTCGTACATCAACAAGATACTCACGGAAGCGGTGTCCTGTAAATGCTTTGAATTTTTTGGAAAGACTGGATTCACTCATATTAAACATTTCTGCGGTGCCTGAAAGAGTGATATTGTCTTTATAATTAGCAAGAATATATTCAACTATGCGCTGTATAGTTTCATTAGATAAGTCCATGCGGGAAACTACATTATCTTTATAAGTCTGGCATCTCATGGCATATAAAAGAAGTTCATGAAAATAAGCTGTTGCATATGCAGGGGAAATGCTATCTACACCATGGAATTCATATGATATTTTATCCAGCTGCTCTTTAATGTATGACTGTTTTCGTGCGGGAATCTGAACGACAAAGTTTCCTCCTAAAATGTCAGATATATCTGTTATTCCATGTTCGTTAAACCATAAAAGCTCTTCATCATCGAAGTAAAGAAGGCTTCTTATATTTTCTTCACCTGACATATAAGTAGTCATGTGCTCTACTCCAAAAGGAATGAGAGCAAGAGAACCTTTTTTTAGCATATACATATTTTCTTTGATATATAATGTACAGTTTCCTGATATAAGATATAAAAGCTCCCATCTGTTATGCGTATGAAAATGTGACATTTTGTATGAAGTAGGAACAGCTTTTATGTCTGGCAGAAAATTCGCCGGTATATATTCATGATGCATAAAATTACACCTTCTTTTATAAGTATTGTAAAACTTTATTGTTTAAAAGCTAACATATTTTAAGTGATTTTACAAGTTTCTTACAGTTTTTATGTATTAATATAAGTACAATATATATTATAATCAATTCATAGTTGCAACGTAGATAATAAAATATTTTTGACACTTATCATCTTATTATTTTAAAGAAAGGTATGGTAATAGATATGATACGAAGGAAAAGATTAGTTTCATCTATTATGGCAGGTATTATGTCGGGCCTGCTGGTTGTTGGAAATATAGGAGCATTTCCAGACAGAATCGTGGCGCAGGAGGGTACTGCTTTGCAGACAAAAAACATTTATACAGCAGTGAAGGATATAAACAATGATGAGAATAACTACAAGCCGCTTGATGTAAGCGACCCTATAGAGTTTGGAGGTACTTATATTAAGTACGATTCTGAAACTATACAGTTGTCTGAAACAGCGATTTATCTTGATGGTTCATTATCAGATGAAGTTGCTGATAAATATCCATATGTATATAACGATATTACAAAGGCACTTAGTGACAGCAGTTTAAAGAATGGAACAAAGGAAGCACCTATGACGGTATATGTAGCACCTTTCGTATACTGGATAGATGATCCGGCAGCTACTGATACTAAGCAGCCGGATAAGACATATGGTGTTCCTTATGGAATGATTATTAACAGTGATTATCTTACTATAAAGGGACTTACAAAGGATCCGTATAATGTAGTATTTGCTGGAAACAGAGGCCAGTCACATGCTTGTAATGGTAACTACACGATGTTCAGATTCAACTGTAAGGGAGCACTTACAGTAAAGAACATAACGATAGGTAACTATTGCAGCGTTGATCTTAAATATCCTCTTCTTCCAAAACTGGATATAGATAAGAGAACAAAAACTATTACACAGGCACAGCTTGCTGATATGTCTGGAGATAAGATGTTTGCAGATAACTGTAACTTTATCAGCCGTCTGAATCTTGATCCTATAGGCGGTGCGGCACGAAGCCTTTATAACAACTGCCATTTTGAGAGTACAGACGATGCGATTAATGGTAATGCAGTGTTTGTTGGCTGTGATTTTGATTTCTACGGAAACAGACCATTATATTCATCATATAACACAGGTTCAACATTTTTAGGCTGTATTTTTAACAGTGTTGTTTTAAATGTTGAAGCTGAGCCAATGCAGTACTTCACAAAGGAAGGCGGAACAATAACAGCAGTGGATTGTGCATATAAGAGCAACTTCAGTATTCCTTTTGGAATTGCATGGACAAAGTACCCAGATAAGTCACTTAAGTGCTATCAGTATAACATAACACATAACAATGAAAGCATAATAATAGCAGGAAAGGATGCTGCTGAAACGGTTGATATGACAGGAAAGCAGGTTCTTAATGCATATAGAATAGAAGATAGTGGAAAGGTATATTACAATACTTACAATCTTTTAAGGGGCAATGATAACTGGGATCCACTTGGCGTTAAGGATATAGCAGTTAAGAATGGTGCAGACAGCATAGCTACACAGCTTAATATAGAAAGCGAAGGTAAGGTAGAAGCTATAGAGTCAGGAACTGAAACAGTTAAGCTGACGGCAGGTGTTAAGTATTTCTATGGTGATACAGATAAGAATCAGAAGATTACCTACAGTGTGGCTGATGAATATAAGCCATATGTATCAATAGTTGATAATAAGGACGGAACATGCGTAGTTAATGGTACTAATAACGAAGATGAAGCAAAGGAAGTAGTTATTGAAGCAAGTACGGAGAGTGGCTTAAAAGCATCTATAGCCATAACAGTTAAACCAGGTAAGCTTGCAGCTCCATCATGGACAAAGCTTCCAGAGGTGGTTAACAATGGTGATGGCACACTTAAAGCAGATTATAAGCTGAATCTTGGTGACAGGGCAGATATGTCAGTTATTAACTGGTATAGATGCAGTGATGCAAGTGGAAGCAATCCTGTGTTAACAGCAGTGTCTACAATGAATAATCCTCAGTACACATATACACTTACAGCAGGTGATATAGGATATTATATCTGTGCTTCTGTTGCTCCAAAGAATATAAGAAGTGACTTAGGTGATGCGGTAAAAGTTGTATATTCAGAGGCTGTAAGTGCAAAGGATATTAAAGCTAAGAATTACACAACAGATTTTTCAGACTTCCCTACTGTTAAACAGCCAGAGATAAAGGAAGGCTTCTGGACAGTGGATTCGTACAGACCAGCAGATACAGAGAGCTTTGGAAGCTGGAAGGGTGAAGATACAGAAACACCTTGGGTATATGGTGAAACTGGTAACGGTTCAGTTGGTGCCGGAATCTATCAGGGAACACAGGGAGCAAGACTTATGTATACACCAGTTGAAGGCAAATATGGTGATATGACTGTCAAGGTTGTGGCTGATCCTGCAAAGACGGCAGGTCAGGGCTTTGGTAGTGCAGGACAGTATATGGATGTATGCATTAAGTTTGATACTAAAACACTTACAGGCTATGCATTAAGAATCATAAGAACAAAGGCAGCTTCTAATGCAGTTACATTTGTACTTGTTAAGTATGATAATGGCAATACAACATATATATCAGATGAAGTTATAGCAACATGCTTCCTTACAGGATGCGAGATAACCTTAAAGGCAGAGGGAAGCAAGCTTACAGCACATGTAGAAACACCTACAGCACAGCTTGCAGACCAGGCAGCAGCTGGCTATGTTCATGTGGTTGACTTAAATGCAGATATAGAGGCTAACACATATGGCGGAGCAGCTATACAGCATACAGGAACAACAGGAACTGGTGGATGGCAGAATACAACTATGCTTCACAGCTTAAGCATAGAATGGGCTGGTGATACAAACCAGAATCCTGTTGTAGAAGAAAAGACAGACAATCCATCAGCAGATGAGCCTGCAACAGAAGAGCCCGCTGCAGAAAAGACAGCACAGACTGAGTCTACAGAGAATGTTAAGACAGCAGATACATCACGTTCGGGTATATATGCTGCATTACTTACAGTGAGTGTCGCATCACTTATAGCACTTGGATATGTCTGCATAAGAAAAAGAAGAATATAAAAAGAATATTAAGAAGATAATTGGAATCATAATCTAACATAATCCCGGTTTAAAGTTACATATGAACTTTAAACCGGGATTACTGTTTTATAAAGCTTGTAATGATTATCAAAAATCACATTAGCTTTATTAAATTAGTTTTACTACATTGTTTTTACTATTTTTTTACTGATTCAGAAAATATTATATCATACTGATCAGATGGATATACCTGATATATGAAAGAGGATAGCAGTGTTTTGGCATTTTCAAGAGCCTTGTCATATAATCCATTTGCTATGGCATCATTTAATGCCTCATCTGTTAGCTGCTTTAATGCGTCGTTATGTTCGGTAAGAGTTATAGGTGTAAATATGCTTGTACTTTCGTGGAGCACCTTGAAGGAATCAAGGTCAAGGTCGGCAGAAAGAGTTTTAACCTCAGGTACAGTTACATATATGTTATGCTTTGTGTCTTCTGTATCCCCCAAACTCCATGTTACATCACTGAAGTTGATTCCAGCCTTGATGTTAGTGTTATATGTGTATATATACTTTGATTCTGTCAGAGGTATAGATATATTAAAAAGCTTTCTGTCCTTAGTTTCAACACGCACAGACGTTGTTGTTACAGACTGTGTAGCCAGCTCGCCGATATTTTCAAAGCCTATCTGAGTGACCTTGCCATCTGTCTGGTAACTCGTTGATGCAGTCTTTTTAGTGTATATCAAGGCTATAACAAGCAGGGCTATTATTATAATGTTTATTATTGTTTTTAACCCTGGAAAATGAGGGCTTAATAAGGACCTTTTTTTAGTACGTTTTTTTGCTTCTTTCAAAGCTTCATTATCATGGTATTCTTTATTCATATTTTAATATTAATCTCCATTCATGTATTTTATATGATGTATATCAGTTATGACAACATGCAGGCATCAATCACATCATAACACATAATTGTAATATTTTGGAAAAAATAAGATTAAAAATAAAGTTAAAAATAAAGATGAAAATAAAGATGAAAATAAAGGTACCCCGGATACCCGTTATGATAAAGGTATCCGGGGCTATAAAGCCTGTAAGCTTTGATGTGCGGAATAGCTGCCACACGGGGGATTAATAAATGCTGCTCATATCTTAAATAAAATATTGGCATTATCTATTAATGCTGGCACTAGTCCATATTTACATTGAGATGTCTTGGAAGACCATCAACCATGATTGGTGAAAGTTCAGCCTGAATCAATGGTCTTATGTAATGAATAAGGTCTTCTGTAACGAAATCATCTTCTGTGATCCACTCAAGTGGAACTTTCTTTTCGATGTTAGCAATCTGATGAACATCATGAGTTTCAGTGATGCACATATATGGATCATCAGATACTCTCTTAAGTACTACAACTTTACCAGTTTCACCTTCAAATGCAGCCTTTACAGCAGCACCACCAACGTTGAAGGCTTCAGTGATATCAGTACGTGAAGTCATGTGAGCTGCACAACGCTGAAGAGTAGATAACTCAATAGCTCTTGTCTTGATACCAAGTTCAGAACCTACCTTGTTGGCAAGGAACTTGGCAGAACCAGCTAACTGCTTGTGACCGAAAGCATCCACGAACTCAACATGCTCTGAAAGCTCGAATACATATCTTCCGTCCATAACCTTGATACCTTCTGAAACAGCAATAACCATAGAACGACCTTTAGAAGCTATCTCTTTAACTCTTTCAAGGAAGTGGTCGATATCAAATACCTTCTCAGGAAGATAGATAAGATCTACACCTTCACAATCTTCGCCTCTTGCAAGAGCAGAAGCGGCTGTAAGCCATCCGGCGTTACGTCCCATAATCTCAACTATTGTAACAGTTGGGTAATCATATACAAGACCGTCACGGATAATCTCCTTCATAGTAGCTGCAATAAACTTGGCAGCACTACCAAAACCAGGAGTATGATCAGTAACAGCAAGGTCGTTGTCGATAGTCTTAGGAACACCCATGAACTTAATATCGCTTCCGATAAGAAGTGCATAGTCAGAAAGCTTCTTGATAGTATCCATGGAATCGTTACCACCAATATAGAAGAAGTATGATATATTAAGTTCCTTAAGAATCTCGAAAATCTTCTCATATGTTTCTCTGTCATCAGAGATTTCAGGAAGCTTATAACGACATGAACCTAAGTAAGAAGAAGGAGTTCTCTTTAAAAGGTCAATATCGATATCTGTCTTAATCTTTTCAGAAAGATCTACATACTGCTTGTCAAGAAGACCCTTGATTCCGTGAAGCATACCATATACTTTATTAGCCCCTCTGTCCTTAGCTGTCTTAAACACACCTGCAAGACTTGAATTGATTACGGCAGTTGGTCCGCCAGACTGTCCTACGATAACATTTCCTAACATAAATGTCCTCCGAATTATAAAAATAATTAAATAATAAAACTCAGGTCAGAATCCCTCGTGACTTCTAACCTATGACAAATATGATGCAAGGGTCGCAAGATCAAAGTCATATCATGCAGGCACGAAAGATTTTTGGATGTGAACTTTTAACTCTTACAACATAAACATTTTATTAAAATTATATTAACATAATTAGAGCAATCATACAACTCAAATGTGCTTATAAATTAAATAAATTCATAAATTTAGTAAAATCTTTAATCATATAGTGGAAACTTTCAAAAAATTTGTAGTATACTGATAATAAGCACAAGGTATATGACAGATATCTAAAAAAGACAATACATTATAAAGAAAAGTATAAGCAGTAAAGGAGATGTACATTATGAGTAAACAGACATGGAAACCAGGAAATATGCTTTATCCAGTGCCGGCAGTTATGGTCAGCTGTCAGAGAGGTGAAGAAAAAACCAATATCATAACAGTTGCATGGGCAGGGACTATATGTTCGGATCCTGCAATGGTATCTATATCAATAAGGAAAGAAAGATATAGCCATGATATTATAAAAGAATCAGGAGAATTCGTTATTAACCTTACAACGAAAAAGCTGTGCCGGGCAACGGATTACTGTGGCGTAAAGTCAGGTAAGGATACAGATAAATTCAAGGATATGCATCTTACACCTGAAAAGTCAGTTAAGATAAATGCACCGGCTATTAAAGAGAGCCCTGTTAACATAGAATGTAAGGTGAAGGATATAGTGGAGCTTGGAAGCCATGATATGTTTATTGCCGAAGTCGTCGCTGTTAATGTTGATGAATCACTTCTTGACAGCAAGGGAACATTACATCTTAAGGATGCTGAACTTGTAGCTTATTCACATGGACAGTATTACGCACTTGGTGAACATCTCGGACGCTTTGGATATTCAGTTAAAAAAAGGTAAAATTATAAAAATAAAATATCTCTAAAGCGCGTAAAAATCCTTTACAAACAGTTATATGCGTGGTAGTATACAATTGTTACAAAAATGTTACGGAATTATTACACGAGGAAAGAATTCCATTGTATATACGATATATGGAGGAACGTATGACACGCATTACAAGATATGGAAGAAAGGTGAAAACTACCTTTATCTCAACTATGTTTGCAGCATGCATTGCAATAGTGATAGGTATTCCATTTGTATCTAAGAATATGTTTAACAATGATGTGGGATATTACAGCATATCGATTCGTGGTACACATGTTGGAGCAGCCAACACAGAGGAAGAAGTTAATGTGGCGCTGGCAAATGCACGTCTGCAGTTAAGCCAGCAGCTTGATGATTATATATATATGGACTGTGATGTCCAGATTGATAAAGAAAACAGGGCTATAGCGTCAAGAATGTCAGAAAAGCAGCTTGAAAGTTCTATATACAGCCAGTTGTTTGACTGTATACTTGATGTTGAAAAGCAGCTTGCATATACTGTAAGAATAGATGATTATACAGTTAATCTGTCATCCAAGCAGGATGTAGAAGAACTGTTTTCAAAGCTTATACAGCCATATAACAGGGCTGATGAGTTTGAGCCGGTTATTAAGTCTAGTTCGGCAGCAGATGGAACATATATAGTGTCTATAGATAAGAATGAGGAGACAACGGTGCAGGATACACAGATAGTTGCATCATTCTTTGAAGACAGTACTGGTTCTAACGGTGAAAGCAAGAAGACACCAGATGAGATACAGTCTATAGGTTTTGCACAGAATGTATCTGTTAATGCTGTATATGCTGATAAGGTAGAGGTATCAACAGTACAGGAAGCTTATGATACAATAACAAAGGTAAACGATACCAATGTTTATTATATTGCTAAAGAGGGCGATACTCTTGAGAGTATAGCTAAAGATAATAACATAACAGTTGAAGATTTGTTAAAGCTTAATGCTAAGTTAAAAGAGGACTCAGTTATAGTTCCAGGTGATGAGCTTGTTATAACAGTGCCTGAGTCAGATATAACAGTAGTGACAACAAAGCAGCTTTCTTATGAGGAAGATTACAACGCAGAGCCTGAGTATCTTGATGATAACAACAACTATAGAGGTACGAATTATATTCTTGATGAAGGAACAACGGGACATCATTCAGTAGTAGCAACAGTTACATATGAGAATGGTAAAGAGGTTGCAAGACAGATAACAAGCGAGAATATAACAGTTGAATCAAAGCCGGCAAAGATAGCAGTTGGAACACTTACACCACCAACATATATAAAGCCTGTCAGTGGTGGAACATTTTCATCAGGTTATGGTTCAAGATGGGGCACAACTCATTACGGAGTTGACTGGTCATGCAACCAGGGAACATCAGTTAAGGCTTCAAGAGACGGAGTAGTAACAAGGGCTGGATGGTATTCTGCTTATGGATATTGTGTAGACATACAGCATGAAGATGGCAGCATGACAAGATATGGACATAACAGTAAAGTAACAGTGACTGCCGGCCAGCAGGTAAAGCAGGGTGAAGAGATAGCTCTTAGTGGCAATACTGGTGATAGTACAGGACCACATGTGCATTTTGAAATATGGATAGATGGCAGAAGAGTGAATCCACTTGATTATGTAAACAAGAATTAAGTTAACTTATGAATAAGGGCGTGGATATTAATAATCCATGCCCTGTTTTAAACTTTATGGATATATAACGTTGACATAATAAAAAGGTATGATATAATCATTAAGATATTGATTTAAATACCAATATTATTTTAGATAATAAAGTAAAAGTATACACATGATGAATGTTTTGATGGCTTTATGTCACTAATGTATGATAGTTGTTTTTGTGATAAGCCGTGAATACCATGATATATTGAATATAAATGACAGATATGTCGATAATTAATAAAGAAACTAAAGCAGGAAACTAAAGTTTTAGATATGATGAGTAAGTGATATTGAGGTGCAAAGTATGGAACAGTATGTTGTCAAAGGTGGAGTGCCACTTTGTGGAGAAGTGTCCATAGGTGGAGCTAAGAATGCAGCACTTGGTATTCTGGCAGCAGCGATTATGACAGATGAGACCGTAACAATAGAGAATGTACCTAACGTGAGAGATACAAAGGTGTTGCTTCAGGCAATCGAAGGAATAGGTGCAAAGGTAAAATATATATATAATAATACAGTTCAGATTAACGGCGGATCTATATGTGATCTTAATGTTGAATACGAATATATAAGAAAGATAAGAGCATCATACTATCTTCTTGGTGCGTTACTTGGTAAGTACAATGAATCTAACGTAGCACTTCCAGGTGGCTGTAACATAGGAAGCAGACCTATAGACCAGCACCTTAAGGGCTTTAAAGCACTTGGTGCCAAAGTGAACATAGATCATGGAGTTGTCAGCGCTAAAGCAGAAAAACTGGTTGGCGGACACATATATTTTGATGTTGTAACAGTAGGTGCCACTATTAACCTTATGATGGCAGCATGCATGGCTGATGGAGAAACTATCCTTGAAAATGCAGCTAAGGAGCCACATATAGTTGATGTAGCTAACTTCCTTAATGCCATGGGAGCTAATATCAAGGGTGCTGGTACAGATGTTATAAGAATAAGGGGCGTAGAGAGACTTCATGGATGCACATATTCTATAATACCAGACCAGATTGAGGCAGGAACTTTCATGATGGCGGCAGCAGCTACACATGGAGATGTTGTCATAAAGGACGTTATTCCTAAGCATCTTGAGTCTATAACTGCCAAGCTTCATGAGATGGGCTGTCAGCTCATAGAAGGTGACGACTGGATAAGGGTTATAGCAGAAGGTGAGATAGGAAGTACTAATGTTAAGACACTTCCATATCCTGGCTTTCCAACAGATATGCAGCCACAGATAGCAGTTGCGCTTGCACTTGCTAACGGTTCAAGCATGGTTACAGAGAGTATATTTGAGAATAGATTCAAGTATGTTGATGAGCTTAACAGGATGGGTGCTAAGATTAAAGTTGAGGGCAATACAGCTTATATAGAAGGTGTTAAGCATTTTACCTCAGCACAGCTTTCAGCGCCTGATTTAAGAGCTGGAGCAGCACTTGTGATTGCGGCACTTGCGGCAGAGGGCATATCAGAAATAGACGATATAGAGTATATCCAGAGAGGATACGAAGATTTTGAAGGTAAACTTTCAGCACTTGGTGCTGTTATAGCAAGAGTAGATTCTGAAAGAGAACTTCAGAAGTTTAAGTTGAAAATAGGATGATAATAGACTGCGGAGAATAATATTGTGCAGATATCCGGAGTGATAATGGCAGATTTATCACAAGATATCGCAGGCATGATATATTTCCGCAGTTTTTTTATATATTTTTATCATTTTTTTACAAATATTCTGTTAAAATATGTTAAACTATTATCATGATGGTTGTAAATATATTAATATGACTTATATGGAGAAAACATGAAATTAAAAGATAAGTTAAAGGTTTCATTCTGCGTTATGGTTATACTTCCGGCGCTGCTTTTATGCGTGTTTGTTGTCGGAATATTTAAGATACAGTCGGATAGTATATGCAAGACATATAATGTAGAAGACGATACGGTACTGTTATATTTTTATTCGCCTATGACATTGTTTGGCAGTATTACAGATGATGTGTATGAGCAGATAAAAGAACAGGCAGAAGAAGAACCAACGACATTTAACAACAGGGCATACCTTGAGTCACTTGGTTCCACATTAAATGATAGACTTTCAGAGCTTGTTGTAAGAAAGAATAATAATGTCATATATAATTCAACACAATATTCAAACACAGATCTTGCAAGGCTTCTTCCAGAGTATGAGACAGATGAGAACAACATAACGGATGTTGCTACATATAGAGGTGGCATATATCATAGTCTTATAAAACAGGTAGACTTTTCAGACAGCTTAGGAAATATATACAGTGTGTCTATCGTCACATCTGTTAAGCAGAGCATACCACAGATAAGACAGATGCTATGGCAGCTTGTTTTTATCATCATCATCATACTTGTAATAACCAGCCTTGTGCTTAACCTGTGGATATACAGTTCTATCATCAAGCCGGTTAACAAGCTGAAGCTTGCAACAGATAATATAAAAGAAGGAAACTTTGACTTTGAGATGCCAAGGGTTCCTGATAACGAAATAGGTGATGTGTGTAAGGACTTTGAAGAGATGAGACTTATACTAAAGAAGTCATCAGAGGATAAGCTTCAGTCAGATAAAGAAGAGAAAGAGCTTATAAGAAATATATCACATGATTTAAAGACACCGCTCACAGCTATTAAAGGCTATGTTGAGGGTCTGCGTGATGGAATAGCCGATACTCCGGAAAAACAGGCAAAGTATATTAAGACTATTTCCAACAAGGTTAATGATATGGATAAGCTTATAGATGAACTTACTATATATTCAAGACTTGATGCTAACAGGATACTATATACATTTATAAAACTTAATGTTTCAGATTATTTTGATGACTGCTGTGAAGAAATAGGCACAGAACTGGATGCCTCTGGCATAGAGCTAAACTACAGGAATCATATAGACAAGCCGGTAATGATAGTCGCAGACCCAGAGCAGTTAAAGAGAGTTATCAATAATATAATCAGCAACTCAGTCAAGTACATGGTAGAAGGCCGTAAGGGAAAGATAGATATAGACCTTTATGACGAGGGCGAGTATGTACATGTTGTCATGGCTGACAATGGCAAGGGTATAGCAGGCAAGGATATTTCAAGAATATTTGAAAGATTCTACCGTACTGATGAATCACGAAACTCCAAGCAAGGCGGCAGCGGCATAGGACTTGCTATTGTTAAGAAAATCGTTGAAGACCATAAAGGCAAGATATGGGCAGAGAGTGTTGAAGGCGAAGGAACTACAATGCATCTTAATCTGCTTAAGTATAATGAGAATAACCAGCTTGGAATTCTGCAAAAATAAAATATAAAAGGAATAGAAAGGGACAATTGTATGAGCAAAGTATTGATAGTTGAAGATGAGGAAGCAATCGCAGATATTGAAAAGGATTACCTTGAATTAAGTGGATTCACGGTAACAACATGCAAGGATGGAACAACAGGTCTTGCAGAGGCACTTGACGGGGATTATGACATATATATTCTTGATGTCATGCTTCCAGGTGTAGATGGTTTTGAGATATGCAAAAGAATAAGAGAAGTTAAGAATACTCCTATTATTATGGTATCAGCTAAAAAAGAGGATATCGACAAGATAAGAGGACTTGGCGTAGGTGCTGATGATTATATGACGAAGCCTTTTAGTCCAAGTGAACTTGTTGCCAGAGTTAAGGCACATCTTTCAAGATATGAAAGACTTGTAAACAGTGCCCAACCTGAAAATGATATTATCGAAATAAGAGGCATCAGGATAGATAAGACAGCCAGAAGAGTATTCGTTAATGGTGAAGAGAAGATATTTACAACTAAGGAATTCGATCTTCTTACATTCTTAGCAGAACATCCTAATCATGTATACACTAAGGAAGAGCTTTTTAAGGAAATATGGGATATGGATTCTATCGGTGATATTGCAACCGTTACCGTGCATATCAAAAAGATTCGTGAAAAGATTGAGTATGATACGTCAAAGCCGCAGTATATTGAAACCATCTGGGGTGTAGGTTACAGGTTTAAGGTATAAAAATTATGGAAAGATTATATAGAGCATTAGAAATTTACAGCCAGGAAGATTATTATCCATTTCATATGCCGGGGCACAAGAGAAATCCGGACATAGTCAATACAGACCTGCCGTTTGACAGGGATATCACAGAGATAGAGGGATTTGATAATCTTCATCATCCGGAAGGAATTCTGAAAAAAGCGCAGGAAACTGCTGCGAATGTGTATGGTACGAAGGAATGTTATTACAGCGTTAATGGCAGCACAGCTGCACTTCTTGCGGCTGTTTCGGCAGCGGTTCCGAGGAAGGGACAGATCCTTGTTGCGAGGAACTGCCACAAGGCTGTCTATCATGCTCTGTATCTGAGGAATCTGATCCCGACTTATGTCTATCCACAGATGGACCAAAAGTGGTGGATAAACGGAGGAATTTCACCGGATAAGGTGGAAAGAGCACTGGCGGAGAATCCGGAGATCAAGGCAGTGCTTCTCACATCGCCGACGTATGATGGGGTGGTATCAGATATTGAGAAGATCGCAGAGATCGTACACAGATATGAGATTCCGCTGATCGTGGATGAGGCACATGGAGCACATTTTCACTTTTCAAATTATTTCCCGACATCAGCAGCTGAACTGGGAGCGGATCTGGTTATCCAGAGTTTCCACAAGACACTTCCGTCGATGACGCAGACTGCGGTGCTCCATAACTGCAGTGACCGCGTGGACAGCAGACTGATCCGCAGATTTATGGGAATTTATCAGAGCAGCAGCCCGTCGTATATCCTTATGG
>OGFB01000432.1_pt1 | contig 22811 bp, 13 predicted proteins | sample 1570801 | NCBI WGS metagenome assembly OGFB01 (sample SAMEA2581969, study PRJEB24529) | metagenome | biome: Human gut stool | place: China | collected 2011 | reverse complement strand
TAATTCCCTACCCTGTACATTTTCAATCCTTTTATAATCATTTTCCGTTTTATTGATATTGGCTATTGATTCTGATGTACCGAACACACTGAATTTTTTCATATTCGAGGCATTTGTAATAACTGCTTTGACACTTTCTGTATATCCATCAATATAATCAGACTTTTCCTTGTATTCCTTTGCAAGTCTCTTAAATATTCTTCTATCATCCTGTGCCAGTTCGTCAGCATGCTCCTGTATCTGTTCATCTGTATGCCCATCAATCAGCCAGTTGTACTCTCTTACTTTAATCTTATAATTATCTATTCCACAGTCTGAAAAGTCCCCTGCAAAAACAGCCACGACACATATACATGCCGCAGCCAGAATTAGCAATATTGTTTTTCTATTAAGCAGTCTCCCCAGTTCCTTCATCTACCTAAGCTCCTTAATATCCCCTTTTTCAATGTTGCTCTTATCAATATATACAATTTTGTTGTTCACAAATGAAAACATAAACATTCTTCTGCTATCCCCATGCATAATTGAAAATATCTTTTCCTCGTCTGGAATTATCCTCTTTGCTGCAAGCTTTCCATCTCTGTCTAACTGATATAATGTATAATCAAGTGAACTGCTCTGTTTGTTAAAATACATTGCCATATTCTTATATCCTTCATCATCCATCCAGATATAATTTCCGTCAAATGTTATATAAAAATATCCTGTATCATTATCACTTTTATATATGCTTTCTGACTTGCCGCTGCCAAGATCATATTCATATATCGTTCCATCTCCAAGACCGCTGTAATACAGCTTGTTATTGTCTGCATCTATACAGTAACTATACACATTCTTGTCAAGCAGACATTCAGTATCTTCCCCTGTAATTCTGAATATTCCTTTTCCTTCCAATGAATATAATCCCTTATCATCTTTTGAAACAGATGTCTTTAAAAAAAATGTGTCACTGCCATATGTTTTAAGCGAATTAATTCCTATACCATATCCCGTTTCTTCATATATTTTATTGCTCGAACCCGTATCAAGATTAAATCTGTACAGCCTTACTGTTACATTACCTTCTATATCTCCCGTTATCTCTTGAGATACATATGCATATCCATCATTGAAGCACATTGACACACTATCCTGTCCACTAAGGACGCATATGCTTCCAAGGTCTGTTCTCTGTGTTCCGTCAGCACTTATCTGTACAAGATTTCCCTTGGAACTTATCATATATATGTACGAATTATAGTAATACAACTCACTTTTAAACTCACTTCCTGAAATATATGCCATGCACTCTTCTCCATCATGCCCACATTGTGGTTTATTACATAACACAATACTTTCTTCCGACTTATCATCATAAAACATAAGATTATCATCTGATGCGCTACATTTATCAAGATAATAATATCCTGTATCACATCTTGCCACCATATGCATGCTTTCAGAAAAGTATGACTGCGTATTATCAAGCTTATCACTTCCTACGGTTATCGTATTACCCGTTTTCCCCTTACACGACACAAGCAAAACTGACATTATAACAATTAACCCTGCTGTAATCTTTCTCATAAAATCCCCCTTTTGTAACTGTACTCCACAATTTCACAATTATTATATATAATTATAATCGTTTTCCCCAACAATATCAATTCACCTTTTGGCGCATTCTGCACTTGACTTTTATTTTTGGCACATTCGGTAATATATGGCATATTCTGCACTTGACTTTCACTTTTGGCGCATTCGGTAATATATGGCATATTCTGCACTTGGCAATATAAAAAAATAGCTTGGATAATCAACTTTTTGGTTTCATATCCAAGCTATTATAATTATTGGTTCATATTATCTGTTATACTTCTTCTTTTTTGCAGAAAGTAAAACAACTGCGCCACTGATTCCTGCGATTATTGCATACATTGCTGCCATGCTGTTGTCACCAGTCTTAGGAGCAACTGCTGGTTCTTCTACTGCTGAAGGACTCTCTGGTGTTACCGGTTCTGTTGGTGGTGTTACAGGAGTTTCTGGTTCTTCTGGTACTGTTGGTTTTTCAGTAATATTTGTTATAGAGATATTAACTACTGTCTTATTGCCAGCTATATCGAATACATCAACATTAATGTCTGTATTCTTTGCAAATGTTTTCTTGTATGTTCTGTCATCTACCTTTGTGAAGCCTTCTATTGCCTGTACATTTTCATTGGCTGTAAGTGTTACTTCTACGGCATCATATGTTATTTCTTTTGTGCTGTATGTAACTTTAACCTCCGGTGCTGTCTTATCAATATTAGTTACTTCTACTGTTACTACTGTCTTGTTTCCTGCTTTATCATAGACTGTTACATCTTCTTTTGCATTTGATGTATATGTCTTCTTATAAGTTCTGTCATCTACCTTTGTGAAGCCTTCTATTGACCGTACATCTTCATCGGTTGTAAGTGTTACCTCTACATTTCCATTAGTCAGCTCTTTAGTACTGTATGTAGCTGTAACCTCTGGTGCTGTCCTGTCAATATTAGAAATATCTACTGTTACTACTGTCTTGTTTCCTGCTATATCATAGACATCTACGCTTTCATTAGCATTGGCTGTATATACCTTACGATATTCCCTGTCAGTTACTTTATCATATCCAGCAACAGCCTGAATATCTTCATCAGCAACAAGTGTAACCGTAACATCTTTATTTGTTAATTTTTTTGTAGAATAGTATGTTTCCACTTCAGGCGCACTAACATCTGTTACATCATATACAATTTTTGCCGAATATTTGTAACCATGACAATGATATCCTATATCTGCTTTAGCTGTTGCTACATTCTTATCAATAATAACACTTTTACCATCTTCTGAAAATTTACAACCATCTAATCTCACTACAGTTGAGAAATTCAAATTCTTTTCAAGCTGTTCTGTATATACAAATGATGTATTATCATATATTGCATCTAATACAATCTGAGGCAGCTCAACTGTATCCTCTGAATTGGCTTTAAGATTATATACCTGATTATTAATTTTTAACCACGTCTGGTTATTAGTATATTTTTCCTGAAGTAACGAAAAATCTGTAATACTGTTTTCTGTTAAATCAAGTGCCTGAAGATTAGAAACTATTGGTTCTAATGCTTTTATGTCTGTTATGCCACAACCTGCTGCATATAAGTTCCTAAGCTTGGTAAGATTTCCAAGTGCAGAGATATTTCCGTTAATTGGAACTCCCCCTAGAGTATCTCTTCCAAGATATAAAGTTTCAAGATTAGTAAGATTTCCAAGTGCAGAGATATCTGTTACCAGATTACAACGAATAGATAAAAATTCTAAATCTGTCAACTCTGAAAGTGGTGTAATATCTGCAATATTATTATTATCTAAATATAATGTCTGAAGCTTTGTAAGTTTAGTAATTGAAGATATATCCGATATATCATTTCCCTCATAATTGAGATAACCAAGTTCTAATGATGTCAACCCTGTAAGCTTATCAGTTATGTAGTTAAATCCTTCATTGTCTATACCACATGCTTCAAGACTTAATGTTTTCAGGTTAGTCAGATTACCAATTGCTGATAAATCAAGATGCTTTGGACTTTCTATTTTTAATGATGTCAGATTAGTGAGTCCGGCAATATCATCTACACTTGAAGCATGTGTTCCACATATTTCAAGTTTTGTAAGTCCTGTAAGTCCTTTTAATGGCGACAGATCAGAAAAAGTACCTTCTGGTACTTGTCCATCATTGTAATATGAATCCCAGATAATCAGCTCTGTAAGACCTGTAAAGTTCTCAAGCCCTGATATGTCTTTTATGAACTCATACTTACCATATGGTGCCTTTATTCTAAGTGACTTTACAGACTTAATATCTTCTTCATTCATAGTAATCTGCATCTTGTCATCATCGGTAGTAATATCCATATTACTTAAATTACTTACCACCTGTTCATACACTATTGAGTCCTTAAATGTTATTGTTACTTTGTTGGCTGCATACGCAGTCTGTGATGACATACACAATGTAAACACCATCACCAGTGCCAACACAAGCACTGAAATTCTTTTTATTGCTTTCACAAAATTCCCCTCCTTTAAATTGTAAAAAGTCATATTGATTTTATACCTATTGTATACATATGTCAAATTATTTTATTAACAACTCTTTATAATATAAAGAAATCAGGGATTCCAGTTACATTTAATAACCGAAATCCCTGTTTTTATTATATTAATTCTTCTTATATTGTTATATCTTCTTAGAAAAGACTCTTAACAGTATTAACTACATTCTCTACTGTGAATCCAAAATGCTCGAATAACTGGTTAGCCGGACCTGAAGCTCCGAAGCCCTTCATGCAGATAACCTTTCCATCGAGTCCTACATATCTGTACCAGCCGAAGTCTGAAAGTGCCTCAACTGCAACTCTCTTTCTTACACTCTTAGGAAGAACTGATTCCTTGTATTCCTCTGACTGCTTCTCGAATACATCCATAGATGGCATACTTACTACTCTTACATCAATTCCTGCATTCTTCAGCTCTGCCTTTGCTGATACAGCAAGGTTTACTTCTGAACCACTTGCGATAATGATTCCATCCGGAGTCTCTTTATCAGAATCCTCAAGAATATATGCTCCCTTAAGTGCTTCCTTTGATGAGCCAGCCATCTGTGGAAGGTTCTGTCTTGTAAGAACTAAAGCTGTTGGCTCGTTCTTAGATTCAATAGCATATTCCCATGCAAGTGCTGTCTCTGTTCTGTCACATGGTCTGAATACTGTGAAGTCCGGCATAGAACGGAATGCTGCAAGCTGCTCAATTGGCTCATGTGTAGGTCCGTCCTCACCAACTCCGATACTGTCATGTGTGAATACATATATAAGTGGCAGCTTCATAAGTGATGTAAGTCTTGCCATTGGCTTTGTATAATCACTGAATACGAAGAATGTTGCAACGAATGGTCTTAATCCACCATGAAGTGCAAGTCCGTTGCCAATTGCTGCCATAGCCTGCTCTCTTACACCAAAGTGAAGGTTAGTTCCTGCGTAATTCTCCTTAGAAAAATCTCCTGCATCCTTCATATTAGTCTTATTAGATGGAGCTAAATCTGCTGAACCACCGATAAGGTTAGGCATTACATTCTTAATCATGTTAAGAATTGTTCCACTTGAACTTCTTGTTGCTTCTGCCTTCTCTGGCTTTGCAAGGTATTCCTCAGAATTGAATAAATCGGACATATCACATCCATTGTAATATTTAACCCAGAGTTCCTTCATCTCAGGGAACTTCTCACAATATTCAGCAAAAAGCTTATTCCATTCTTCTTCCGGTTCAGCCATTCTTGCAGCTATCTCTTTATAATGATCATATACTTCCTGTGGTACTTCAAAATCACCCTTGCATGGCCAGTTAAGATTTTCCTTAAGTGCTGCAACATTATCAATACCAAGAGGCTCGCCGTGTGCGCTTGCCTTACCCTGCTTTGCAGGACAGCCGTATCCGATAAGTGTATTAACTTTGATAAGTGAAGGTCTTTCCTTATCAGCCTTAGCCTCCTCAATAGCCTTGCCGATTGCTTCGATATCATTGCCATCAGCAACCTCGATTGTCTGGAAGCCAAATGCTTCGAATCTCTTCATTACATTTTCAGTAAATGCAATATCTGTGCTTCCCTCAATTGATATATTGTTAGAATCGTAGAATACAATAAGCTTTGAAAGACCTAATGTTCCTGCAAGTGAGAAACACTCTGATGAAATACCTTCCATCATACAGCCGTCTCCACCAAGTACATATGTGTAATGGTCAACTACATTGTATCCTTCCTTATTAAATACAGATGCAAGATGTGCTTCTGCCATAGCCATACCTACTGCCATAGCCATACCCTGTCCAAGAGGTCCTGTTGTTGCTTCAACACCAACTGTATGACCATACTCTGGATGTCCAGGTGTCTTAGAACCCATCTGTCTGAAATTCTTCACATCATCTAATGAAAGATTACCAATTCCAAGTAAATGGAACAATGAATAAAGAAGCATTGAACCATGTCCGCCAGAAAGAACGAATCTGTCTCTGTTCTCCCACTTAGGATCAGCCGGATTGTAATTCATATGGTTAGTCCACAATTCATAAGCTGTTGGTGCAGTTCCAAGCGGAAGTCCAGGATGTCCTGAATTAGCCTTCTGGATTGCATCTGCTGACAATACCCTGATTGCATTAATTGACATTTCATCGATGTTAGTCATAGTTTCCTCCCTGTGTAAGCACATCTGTGCATAATATTATAAGTTATCTGTCTTTAAAATCTGCCTCTGTCAAGAATATAACATCACCATTCTCGCTTCTCTTCTTCTTAAGTCCACCAAAGAATCTTCTTGATGCTCTTCTTTCAGAGTTGACAATTGCCTGATTGATTATTTCCTTGATATCATCAAGTTTAATATTATCATTCACATTATGAAGTTTGTCAATCTTAAGATACAGTTCCAGTAATGCATCATCATCAACCTCATACTGTCTCTTTCTTGCGAATCTCTTCGCCATCTCAACAAGCTCATTAACTGTGTACTGCTTAAGAACAATTCTGTGATTGAATGTCTTGGTAAGCTCAGGATTAAAGTTGATAAGAACATTCATGTCTGTATCTGAATCTTCAAATATGACAATCATTCTTCCTGTATCCTGTTCAAGACAGTTAAGCAGTTCATTAATTCTCTTAGGCTGGATTGTTCCTGCGCCTTCAACGATAAGAGCTGTTCCCTTAAGTCTTCCCATTGCCTTGGCAATACCTCTCTGGTTAATACTCTCTCCTGATGTCTTAGCAATCTTCTTTGGCTGGTCTGGATATAAAGTATTAATAGCTCTTATTATAGTTCTTGCAAGGTCTGTCTTATCAGAACTTGAATTACCAGAAATAAGAATATTTCCTGATGCTGATGAATTCATCTGCATTTCATCGTCAATTGTATCGAAAAGATCAGCTAACTGTTCCTCAAGTCCTGGCATATCTCTGTACTTTCTGAATATCTTTGCCAGCTCCCCTGTAAGCTTCTTCTCTATCTGCTCAGTTTCTTCAATCTCTTCTTCCATAGTCAATGGCTGTTCTTCTTCCTGTCTGGTGAATGGAATTACTGTTTCTTCCGGCTCAACACCTGCAGCTACCTCATCTAGTACAACAGCCTCCTCACCTTCTTCTTTATTGTCTTTATTATCAATATCTTCATTCATAATTGAATTGATATCTGAAATCATTGATTCTGACACAGTTGGTATCTGTGCTGTAACTAAAGGAATATCTTCATTCTCTATAGCAGTTGCTGCCTGCTCTAGTCTCGCTGCAGCCTTACCTGTTCTTATTGCAAGATCCATTCTCGCAGAATCAACTGCCATCTGTGCAAGAGCTGCTCTCTTTGCTCCTTCCTTATCAATCTCCTTACCATCAGCCAGTGCTTCTGCTTTCTTCTGCTCTACCAGCTTTTCATAAGCTGCACTTTTCTCGTCTTTCTCATCAAGATAACGCTCAAGCTCTGACTTGGAGAATTCCTTAGTATCCTGCTTGCCATACTTTTCTTCTCTTACAGACTGCATCCACTCTGTTATATCCATCTGGCCTTCAATCTGGTCATCATCTTCCTGAGCTTCTGCATCATCATTAACAACCTGTTCAGCTACAGGAGCCGGAGTCTTAACCTCCTCTGCAGGCTGTTCTTCCTTATTCTTAGAAGCTGGTACAAATGTCTTAACATCAGCATCTTCTTCCTCATCACCGAACAAGTCACTCATCTTGGCAGCAAGCTCTTCCTGAAGATTTCTTGTATCATATAAATTGTTATATTCAGGTACAGGAACATTAATATCTATATTCTCTGCTTCCTTATTGATTCTTTCCTCAGCTTCTTTTCTCTGTTCAGCTTCGTCTTCTTTATTGATCTGCTCATAGTTATCAGCTAACTTCTGCTTTGCATTCTCAATAAGCTCCTTAAGTGAGACATTTGCCTTATTAATCTCGCTTGAGAAATTCTTCTCTCCATCTTTGCTAAGTGTCTCAGAAACCTCTGGCTTCTCCACCTGAGGAGTCTCTATCTTAGACATAACAACAGAGCTGTCCTTAGTATTATCTGCATCTTCATCCTTATTCAGAGCTTTCATTAAAAATGCTTTGATATCATCATTCTGGTCGTTCTGTACAAGGTCTATTGAAAGAGGTCCTTCCTCCTGTTCCTTAGCAAACTCAGGAACATTCAGACTTACCTCTGGCACTGGCTGTTTACCAGTTGATTTCTGTTCTTTCTCATCTTCTTCACGGAAAACATCTTCAACTTCATCTCTCTTAAGATTAGCAAGTTCCTTCTGCTTTGCAAAAAGCTCTTCCTTAGTTGCCTCTATATCTTCCTTTCTTTTTCTTACATCTTCTAAGATACCTTTCTGTGTCTTAGTAAGAACAACACCAAGCTTTTCCTTTAACTGTACTGCTTTCTCAACGTATATACCATCCTGAAACCACAGAACGATATTATCACATGTCTTAATACATTCTTCTTTTCTTCCAGTCTTATAATACAGCTTTGCAAGCTCATACATATACTTCTCATCAATCTCATGCTCCCTGTAATCCTCTAAGATTCCTACAAGTTCATTATCTGATGCATTCTGTGCCTTTCTAAGGTCATAATACAGGATGAATCTGCTCACATCATGCTGTGAAGATTTGCTGTATTCTTCATAAAGCTCGTTAGCATTATCAAAATCTCCAACTTTAATAAAGAATTCAGTAAGCTTATAAACCAGCTTTCTTCCGCCAAGGTTTCTGTTATAAGCAAGAATTGCCATGTCTCTTGCTTCTTCATAGTCCCCGACTGCTTCCTGTACATTAATGGCTGTGGCAAGTGCCTGCCAGTCTTTAATCTTAGTCCAGTTAATATCCTTAGCTATGGCTGCCGCTTCTGTGTATTCCTTTTTCGCTGCCAGCTTCTTAATCTGGTCTATCTTAATTCCTAATTCGTATTTATTCATGATTATATATTCCTCATTCCAATGCTTACTTGATGAATGTTGTGAATAATTTATTTATCGCATTTTACAACTCATTAAAGTTTAGCACAGCCTAAGTTCATTGTAAACCAAGTTCACAGAATTGTTACAAATATGTTACAAAAAATCAAATGTAGCCTGTTCGTAATCCATTCTCGTGTATTCCAATTCTGATTCCTTCGTGCTGCTGTAATAATCAACAACCACAGTCTGCTGCCTTGAATCAACCAGTTTCTGACCAAGTATGTAATTAACATCGAATCTTCCTGTAATAGCAGGAGTTGCACCTCTTGCCGGAACAATAAGCTGGACGTGATTAGTTGCAAGCAGCTTGAATATTGGCTCCCATATGTATATATCCTTTGCCGCACCGAATGGGTTATCTATGAATATTGTCTTACCCTCAACACCTTCATTACCTGAAGAATTCATATTAGATATGTAGTTGATAATCGCAATAAGGAACTGGATATATATACCCTGTGACTGTCCTGTTGAGCCAACCGCTTCCTCATATCTTAAATAACGGCTCTGGTCCTTGATCCTCTCTCTCTTATACAGATTAATTCTGATTGAATTCATATCTGTGACAATAACTGAGAAAAGTCTCTTCCATGACAGTCTGTTTCTTATATACTTGAGTCTTTCCGCAGGCTCTTTAAAACTTTCCGCCATAAAAACAGTTTCATCAATATATTCAGACATCTTTTCCTTATATAATTCTTCCTTTATATAAGGAATCTGCAAACTGATTATTGCAATCTGTTCTCCGTCAAGATTGATATTAGACAACTGTGGCAGACGGTCAAGCTCAGTTTTAATATTACTGCATGTCTGGATACAACGATTTTCAAAGTTATCCTTAATCATCTGCATATCCTCTATACCCTTGGCAATGCGGTCTTTTTCTAACTGTATAAATGTGTTCGTCTCATTTAACGATTCAATCATACTTCTGGTCTTAGCCACATTTTCAGGAACATTAAGTGATATCCTTACTTCATCAGCAAGCTCAACTGCATTAAATCCGTTAAGCAGGTCAATAAGCTTAGATTTATTCTTATTAAATTCATCAACCTTCTTATACTCTAATCTGGTAATTGAAGCATATTCTTTATGAACAGCCTCATATTCTGTAAGATTAGCCGAAATTCCTTGTGCATCCTCAGGACGGAATTCTTCTGGAACATGCATGCCCGCATCAGACACGATTCTTTCAAGGTCTTTTCTGCATACAAGAATGTCTTTTAATGAATCAGACATCTGTCTGCGTGTCTTTTCCTGAACCTTGGTGTTATCCTCTAACTTCTTAATAAGTACCTTGTGCTGTGTAATGAATTCATCCGGGTCATCGCATGGGAATTCATTAAAGCTTCCATAATTATTCTCAATCTGGTTAATACCATGTGCGATACTTCCCTCAAGTCTGTTAAGAAGTGCTTCCTGTGACTCAAGCTCTTCCCTTACAGAATCACTGCTCTTCACAAGATTATTAAGAGCATCCTTGGCATTCCTTAACTGCTGTGATCCTGCTGCCATAATCCCACCGGCTTCATACTTTGCCTTAATATCGTCAAATGTATAACCTCTGTACTCTATTGCATCACGACATTTGTTCATAGATGCAGACAGATGGTTCATCAGCGCCTGCTTATCTGCAAAGTCACTGTTCTTCTGTGAAAGTGCTGTCTTTAATCCGGTGAATCTGCTCTCTATTTCATCCTTATCAAGACGGTATGTATCGTCATCGATTTCTATTGAAACATTTTCATCATAATAAGGTGCGTACTGCTCCTCCCATGACTTAATGATTTCATCATATGCCTTTCTTGTACTGTCCTCGAAATCTCTCGCGGTATCATACTCAGAATTAGCAGAAGCTGCTGCCTCCTCGCACTCATATATGCGGTTTCTTGCACTGTCCACATCAGCCTTCAGTCCCTTTAAGCGCTCATACTTTTTATCTATAGAAGTATTCATCTCCATAATACGCGAGAGCAGGCTGCATGCTGTTTCCTTCTCTTCTATATCATCTCTTGTCTGTGCGAGGTTCCTTGAAAGCTGCTCTTTAACCTCATTTAACACACTTCTCTTCTTCTCAGCCTCAATAATTGCAGCCTCGCTGTCAGCAATCTTTAATCTGATTGCTTCTGCCTCGGACACATCCGCCTTTCCAGACACAGCATTATATACAAGTGCAAATGTATAATCATTCCACACAAGCTCCATTCTGTCGGCCAGCTTTCCTGCCTGCGCCTTATGCGACTCAAGCTCCTCCTGTGCAAGCTTAATCTGTGTCTGAAGCTTTGCCTCATCACGCAGGAACGACATATCCTTTAATGCGAATACAATCAGGTCTTTGTTAATCTCTAACTTAGTATCAATAAGCACCTGCTCGCTTATAACAGGATAAGCAGCCGCACCCTTGCCAAAATCCTTAAGCATCTCATCTGCTTTGATTCTCTCGAAATCGTTCTTTATTATAAATGCGTACTCAATGAAAGGTGTTCTCTTTAATACATCTCTTTTCTGTCCTGCATTCAGGGCTGCAAACCACTCATGTCCCTCAACAACATCTGAACCGTACTGGCTCTCAAGGTATTCCTTAAGCCTGTCTCTTTCAGGACTCTTACAGATATATGTTCCCTTTCTTGCATTGTCAATAAAGTTCTCAAGTTCCTGTGCTGCCTTACACTCTTCTGTATATTCACTGCGCATCTTCTGGTAAGTCTCAAGAATAACCGAAAGCTTTGCCTCGTCATTATCTGCACTGTATATTTCACGGATTTTGCCCATACGCTCGGCATCTGCATTACCAGCTTCATCAGCCTTTTCTAGCTTTTCTGACTGCTCTGTGAATATATCAATAAGTGCTTTATTGGCAGATATTGTCTCATTAAGTGACATTAACTGCTGCTGCACATCATTGAACTTTTCGGACATTCTTGTCTCTTCATTCTTTAACAGTTCTTTATCCCTGAATGACTTATCATATTCTTCAGACGCATTTTCACATACGACAGTTCCCGCCTCTGATAAAGCTACTCCAAGCTGTGCCTGTAATTCTTGTATCTCATTCTCAAGATTATCAGAAAGACTGCCAAGACCTGCCGCCTCTTTGTCAGCATTTCTAAGGTTATCCTTAGACTCTGATAATCTGACTTCCAGAGCCTTAACACGGTTAGCTGCTATATCAAGCTTTTCCTTAAGTCTTCTGGTCTCTGTCTCATAGAATTTTCTGTAACCTGCAGCAAGTATCTTTAACTCTGCTGTTATATCAGTATCTTCTCTTAATCTGTTATCTATCGCAATCTGAAGTCCTTTATAGGACTTCTCGTATTCTGCATAATCTTTATAATCACCCGCAGACTCCATCAAAGAAAGCTTTCCTCTTGCCTCTTCAATTGCAGCGTTCTTGAGTTCAAGTGCCTTTCTTGTCTCATTAACAAGGCTCTCAACTCCTGCCATCGAATTCTTTTCAGACATAACCTCTGCAACTGCTATAGCTTCCTTCTCGTGTGCAAGCTCATCATACATCTTAGTGATAAGGTCATCCTGACTCTTAAGTTCCTTATCCTTCTTATCACTTTCCCGCATAGCAACAAGAAGCAGGTCATATAGCTGCTTCTCTATTTCTTCTTTTCTGTTGTAAAATGCTTCATATGTCGACAGATATTCTTTAAAAATGTCGATAGCTGCAATCTGGCTGTCATATGCTCCAAGCTGTGAGTGTTTCTTTGAAAGCTCCACTAACTTGTCCTTAATATCCATAAGAGTCTGAGCCATCATGCCCTCATCATTATCAACTGACAGCTTGTTATTGAAGGATTTCTGGATAATCTCCTCTATAAGCAGATCCTCAACAACCTTACGGCTTGTCTTATAATTTGACTCGAAATATGTTCTCACATGTCCCTCTGTCTTGTTAATTCCACGCACAATTTCCCATGCACTCTCATATATTCCGTAGTTGCTTATGAAGCTCTGGTAATCACCTTTTCTGTCAAATATCTTAACAACATATTTGTACCCGCCCTTCTCAAGGTCACGAAGATAAGCCTTAAGTCCGTTATATGTAATTCTCTCTCCATTACTTACAAGTGGAAGATTCTTAATATCGTTATCGCCAAACTCCCTGTAAAATATGCAGTAATTAAAGTATTCAACACTTGCTGTCGGTGCAGCTGTCTGTTCCTGTCCATCCTGATTCTCATCGTCTGTGCCTCTTCCCTTTCTTGCACAGAAACCAGTTGTCATGAACCTGAAACCATCCTTTTGATAACATGGATCTAACTTCCACTCAACCAAAGAATGAATACATGTATTACCGCTTCCCTGTCTGAAAAGCTTCTCAATAGGCTGCTTGTCATCAAGTGTGCAGTTAGGAAGCATATTCTGCATAAGAAGCAGCATAAGCAGACTCTTACCACCGCCATTGGCAAGGTCATATATAGTATTCTGGCAGTTGAAGCGCATCACGAAATCGTCGTACACCTGTGTACCGAAATTATATTTAACATTATTAACTCTGATTCTGTTAATCTGTGGCATCGCGTCCTCCATTCATAAGTTCGGCAAATCGTCCTCTGTAATCATCAAAATAATTCTCTATAAGACTTCTGAATCTGTCTGTCGGATAATATCTGTCCTGACTCTCAACTAAAAGTTCCTGCTCAACGCAGAAATTAAGCACAAGCTTTACCATACCCGACTTTGAATTTCTTGCTGCTCTCGCTCCTGTCTGATCTTCTACTGTTGTCACCGGAAGCTCGTCCCATGTAAGTGCTATCTGCTTAAAACTGTTCTCCTCAACCTCATCAAGCACAAGCCCTGCGCTCTTATCGACAATACCGCCTGTTGTCTTATCAACATTTTTAATGACGTCCTCAAGTCTTATGAACTCAGCATAAGTAGAACTCATTGTATCTGAATAAAACTCTGTTATTATGTTGTAGATTATGAAATACGCAAGATATAATTCTTTATTAACTCTTAACCCAAGTACATTTCTTAATTCCTCGTTGGAATATCCAAACACCCTGTTATTATCACCCGCACTCACATACAGGCCATTGTTATATTCGTATATGTTAAGATTAAGTTTCTTTAATGACATATGAACTATGTCATACACTTCTGCATTATTATTGTATTCCTGATAAAGAGCTGCATTGTCGCCCCTCTCAGACACATTTTCCCCTGTGATAAGCTTAGAAACTATATCCAGTGCCTTATCTAGATTTCTATTCTCCATGTGCTTCCTTTCGTACCAATTCAACATCTGCCATCATACAGTTATCCGACAATATAACCTGCCCGCTAAGCCCTTTTCTTATTGCAAATGTAAAGCTTTCCGTATCTTTAAAGCCTTCTTCTAAGTATGCATCAAGAAATGTATCTTCTCCCGCATCACTGCCAAGCTGGTACTCATCCTTCTGGCACAGATTAACAAAGAAAGAGAAGAAATCTGCATTTCTTAAAACCTGCTCACCATACGCCCTCTTCATTGCATCTGCGAACTGACCGAGTGTTATAATGTCCGATTTTTTCAAACACGCAATGAGATTTTTCATAAGGAATACGTAATTATCCTTAATTCTCTTTTCTTCAATCTCATCTGCAAACTCAATATCTTCCGGTCTTTCATTGCTTATAAGCTCCTTCTCCTCATATCTTGGGGGCTTCACCATAAGCGCATCATCAATGCTTATCAGGTCAAATGTCTTTCTTATGTTCGGCTTTAGAAGCGGACTTAACATTGTGACTAATATATCTGCATTGTCCCTCTTAATCATATCTGAAAGTGCCGATGTGAAATCCATATGGCTTCTTAATCTGCCAAGCTTGGCGCGTCTTACTGCATCATCGGTCATCTTCTGCATTTCTGTACAATCTTTTAACAGCTCGCTGTGCCTGTTCATCGCCTGCTTAAGCTGTGTCTCAAGACTGTATATCTCGTTCATTGTCCTGTAATAGCTTTCTCCTGTGCTACCCGATGCATTAAGCTTCTCGATTGATTTCGCAATAAGGTCACGGTTCTTCTTAAAAAGCTTTTCCTCATCATCAAACCATTTCATTCCTGTCTTGACGAATTCCTCATAAGCCTCTATTCCTGCAAATACATCGCCCGACAGAATTGTCAGCACTTCATTCTTCTTTAACTTAAGGCGGTTGACCTCTTCGTTGATTCTTTCAACCACTTCAACTCCGCCACGGAAGTTCTGTGAATTAATCATTTTTTCAAGAAGAAGCTGGGATACGCTTATCCTGCTCTCGTCCTTGATTTCCTTGGTATCAAGATAGAATTCAATAGCATCAGGGCTTATCGAATACCACACAGTATTGTCTCTTATCGAACTCTCGATTATCTTCATTCTTGATACTCTCTTTTTCCTGTCCACCGGATCAAAATACGAGAATTCAAATGGCCTGCCATCATTCTTTATCTTGTCAAATATATAATCAGCAATCTCCTTGCTGTCCTGTTCATTCAAATCAAGCCCGAAATCTCTCTTAAGTATCAGCCTTAAGAAATCGAGATATTCGGGATATGTAACATCCTTTTCCTTAAAATTATTCTCCTCTATAAAGAAACGGAGAACCGCCATAACTATATAGCCCATATCAAGGATTTCGTATTTGCCATCCTTGAAATTAGAAAATGATGTGTCTATCAGTCTGAAGAAAGGATAATATTTCTTCAGATTAAGCATTCGTTCACGGTGATCCGATATGATATCACCTGTCATATTCTCTGCCATAGTATTCTTCATTTCTGCGCACGCATTTTACACATATTGTCTTAACGCCCGGTGCGCCAGGACATTAAGCTTAAAGCTTGGTTCTTCACCAAATTTAAAGCTCGGTTCTTCCATCTAATGCTCTTAAAAGTGTAACCTCATCGATATATTCAAGATCGCCGCCGACAGGAACTCCGCTTGCAATTCTTGTCACCTTAATTCCTGTTGGCTTTATCATTTTGCTTATGTACATTGCTGTTGTCTCACCCTCCAGATTGGAATTAGTTGCGATAATAACCTCGTCAACATCTCCCTGAAGCCTTACCATAAGCTCCTTTAACCTGATATCAGCCGGTCCTATTCCAAGCATCGGGCTTATTGCTCCATGAAGAACATGATATACACCCTCGTACTTTCCTGTCTTTTCATATGCCGCCATATCTCTTGTATGTTCAACTACCATAATTGTCTTATGGTCTCTTTTCTGGTCGCGGCATATCGGACACAGTTCTTCATCTGTAAGTGTAAAACACTCCTTACAGTAGTGTATATGCTGCTTTGCATCAATCATTGTGTCTGCAAGTCTCTTAACCTCAGACTCAGGCATGTTTATAATGTGAAATGCCAGGCGCTGGGCACTCTTCGCCCCAACCCCTGGTAATCTCGACAATTCTTCAATTAATCTGTTAATATGACCACTGTAGATGTCCATTAGAATAAGCCTCCGCCTAATCCTCCAAGTCCTCCAGTAATCTTAGCCATCTGTGCCTGTGACTCTTCTTCGCATTTTCTTAAAGCTTCATTAGTAGCTGCTACAATTAAGTCCTCAAGCATCTCTACATCATCCGGATCAACTGCTTCAGGGTCAATCTTAACCTTAGATACTTCTCTCTTACCTGTAACAGTTACCTCAACTACTCCGCCGCCTGCTGTAGCACTGAATTCCTTATTTTCAAGCTCTGCCTGCTGCTCCTCCATCTGACGCTGCATTCTCTGTGCCTGCTTCATCAGATTATTCATATTACCAGGCATTCCTCCTGGAAAACCACCTCTTTTAGCCATTATATAAGTTCCTCCTTATCATCTACTTCTATATCTATGCCTACGAGTTCCTTAAGATCCACGAATCTGCTGTGGAAATCTTCATCATCGTTAAGCTTAGTCACTTTAATTGAAACCCTTACTCCTGTTCTCTCCTCAATGACATTCTCTATGCTTTCCATAACTTCCTGTCTGCTGAGTGAATTATAGGCACTAAGTGATTCTACCATAATTTCAAGACTAATTCCATCTTCTGCTAATGTAACATGTGCAGCCTGTAAAAATGTCTGATTAACCGGGTCATCTATCGTTGCTATGATATCCTTCCAGCCTGCAGCTATTGCCTTAACATCTTCTGGAACAGCGTCATATACACGCTTAACTACAGGCTTCTTTGGAGTCTGCTGCTGTACTGCTGCCTGGCCTCCCGCAGCACCTGCATTTACAAGTCTGCCGCTTTTAATATCATCAAGTACTTTCTGTAACTGCCCTTCAAGCATTGTTACACGGCTTACAACATCGCCGATATCCTGACTGTTATCCATTGCCGGACGCATCAGCTTTATAAATGTTATCTCTGTCTTAACTCTTTTCTGTGTAGAAAACTTCAGGTCATTCGATAATTCTGACAACACTCTTATATAATACATAAGTGTATCTATATCTACATTCTGTGCATCTTTCTTCAGGTCTTCAAGATTATCTGCTGATACTTCTATTACGTCTTCAATTCTTTCTGCATCTTTGGTTGTCTTAATAAGAAGCAGATTTCTAAGATACCATATAAAGTCTGTAACAAATTGTGAAAGGTCTCTTCCCTGCATTATCAGGTCTTCCATAAGTGACATGCACACAGCAACATCTCCTGACAGGATTGTTGAAAGCATTTTACTAAATACCGCCGTGTCGACTGCCCCAAGAACATCTAATACATTTTCATACTTAAGGTCTTTCCCCAGATAGAATGCCAGACACTGGTCTAACAGACTTAACGCATCTCGCATAGAACCATCTGCAGCTTTGGCAACATATTTTATTGCCTTATCCTCTACATTCAGTCCCTCCGCCTTCATAAGTTCTGACAGTCTGCCTGCAATTGTCTCTATTGTTATCCTATGGAAGTCATATCTCTGACATCTTGAAAGGATTGTAATAGGAATCTTCGCCACTTCTGTAGTAGCCAGTATAAATATTACATATGCAGGAGGTTCTTCCAATGTCTTTAACAGTGCATTGAACGCTCCTATAGAAAGCATATGAACCTCATCAATTATATAGACTTTGAATCTTCCTTCTGTCGGTGAGTACTGTACTTCTTCTCTTATCTGTCTTATATTATCGACACCATTGTTAGATGCCGCATCTATCTCTATTACATTCATGCTTGTTCCAGCCGCAATCGCCTTGCATGTCGGACACTCACCACAAGGGTTGCCATCAACCGGATGCTCACAATTAACTGCCTTCGCAAATATCTTGGCAACTGATGTCTTACCAGTTCCTCTCGTTCCGCAGAACAGATATGCATGGCCTATTCTGTCTGCATTAATCTGATTTCGCAGAGTTGTTACTATTGTATCCTGTCCTTTGACATCATTAAAATTGTCCGGACGCCATTTTCTGTATAAAGCCTGATATGACATGGTTACCTCCCTCTGCGCTGTCTTTACTTTCGCAGGATAATTTAGGAATATCATACAGTTTCTTACATGCAAGCATGACGAATCTGCCTGACATTCCTAAATTAGCTGCGACGAGTAACATTTTAATAACAAAAGCCGTGCGTCCGGCTTCGAACTGATATCCACAGACGTTACCGATGCAGTTAGCTCGATCCAGGCACCCTTTCAACACCCGGAAGGTCCCACTTAATGCTGCTTCATTCCTGACCTGACATGGTTCGTGGATTTCCGTCGTGAAAGACCCAAATGTCAACACCACTTACACCGGGCTGCTCCATAAATATCAGCCCTCTGCCGAACATCACCCCTGCTATAGCGGATTGCAGGTTCAAGGTGCCGCTACTACCCCGGCTGCACGGTATTTCAATTATACTTGTTATATATGCTTGTTGTCAAGGTGTGAAGCGTTGACAAAATAAGACAGCTAAATAAGCCAGTCCCTAAGAATCATTTCCTAAGGACTGGCTTTAGCAATCCTTGTCAGAACAGGCGGCAAAACCAACTTCTTACCACTCCCGAATATCACCAGAAACTTGCCAAAACCTACTATCCTCTATCAACTTCGCTATTGCGTAGGTCTTTTCAAGCACTGTGAGACTGTCATCCCCTCTTGCTAACCTACTCAATCATTATATTCTTGCCTTTTCGTAGGTCTTTTTCCAAACTTTCTTCTATTTAATGATACTCTTACCTCTCCAAAGACCTACTATCTCCACTGTTTTAACTTGATTAGTAGGTTTTTCTCGCTCCTCCACGTCATTCTCTCATAATTTCGACCCACTCATTCTGCATATTATGCGGCTTGCGTAGGTCTTTCCCGCTGCAACATACTACAACACGCTGCACCAGCAACACCCCTCACAAAGTAAGCAACACCTCACGCACCAAAAAGACAGCCTCCACAATCCCTGCAGAAGCTGCCTAAAACATATCTCTACATATTATCCCTGTTCGTTATCTTTATGTTCTTCATACCTCGGCAGTTCAACTATCACCGCCTCATGATGAACAGCCGGAAGGAATTTCTCCATCACTTCCTTAGTCTTTAATTTAAGACTTGATGTATTAATGCATGGATGACATCCGAGAGTTTCTCCCTCAAGCACTTCCTTATCCATCAGTAACTGCACATGGTTGTCCGTATCATTCATAAGTCCCATTATGGATACCGAACCCGGTGTTATATCAAGGAATTCCTCCATATATGATTCATCTGCAAATGAAAGTCTCGCTGAATTAATCTGCTTACTCAGATCCTTTGTTTTAAATGGCTTGTCACCTGGCATCATAAGCATATAAAAATTCGTCTTCTGTCTGTTACATAAGAAAAGATTCTTACATATAAGTGTGTCCAGAATCTTATCTATGTCATTACACACTTCCATTGTTGTAGCAGGCTCATGGTCTGTTCTGTAATATTCCATTCCAAGCTTGTCCAACAGATCATATACTCTGATTTCTTTTTCTAATCTTCCTGTTTCATCGGCAGGTCTTCCTTTAATAAGTTCCATGATATTTCTCCCTGACAATCTGATATTCCGTTATTCCGACTATCTCATAATCTGATAATCTACTCAAAATAATACAGATATACATCCTCAAGGTCAATATTATCTCCAACTTTTACTGCTTCTTCTGGCAGCTCATCACCTACAACTCTTAACGCAAGACCGTTCTTTCTCTGTCTGATATTGCCAATCTTGTATTCCTTCTGCAGCTCGCCGACCTCGTCAAGCGTGCATGTTATCTCACCGACTTTTCCAGCCATGCTTTCAATAAGCTCAACAGGTGTTCCTGTCGCAATTATCTCTCCGCTCTTTAGAAGAAGTACTTTATCAGCAATACATTCAATATCACTTACAACATGAGTTGCAAAAAGAATTATCTTGTCCTTAGACAACTCTGCAATATAGTTTCTTATTGAAATTCTCTCTTTAGGGTCAAGTCCTGCTGTCGGCTCATCAAGTATAAGAATCTTAGGATTGCCAAGAAGTGCCTGTGCAAGCAGCACTCTCTGCTTCATTCCTCCTGAAAATCCTCCAATTTTCTTATATGCAACCTTAGTAAGATTAACTACCTCTAGCAGCTCGTCTATCTGCTGGTTGACAGTCTTAACAACCTCATTACCATTCTCATCAGTCGTCTTATTCTTCTTAACTCCCTTAATCTCTGCCATATATTTAAGAAATGCTTTAGGTGAAAAATCTTCATAAAATCCCTGCTGCTGCGGCATGTAGCCAACCAATCCCCTGAACTGTTTGCCAAGCTTTAATATATCTTCCTCTGCACTGTCCTCGCCAAAAAGAATACTTCCACCATTCATCTTATCTCTCGATACATTATCTGTGATAAGATTAATCATAGTACTCTTGCCGGCTCCATTAGCACCAAGAATACCATATACTCCCGGTGTAAATGTATAATTAATCCCCTTCAGTGCCTGAACTGTACCATAAGTTTTCTTTAAATTCCTTACCTCTAATTTCATACCCTGTACCTTCTCTTTCCTAAAGATTTTCCAACCTTCATCATAACCAGCATAATAATAAGCTCAGCCACTAACTCTGACACATAACGCACAATCATGAATTGTCCTACCGATGCATGAAGTATAAGACTTTTGATAGCTCCGATACTGCCTACTTATATAATCATTATACTACTAATCTGTGCCAGTGCAATCATAATTCTACACACGTTCCCTCCTTTTATTATTAATACGAAAAATGTTCCAGATAAGTTGACGCATTTTCACAAAAAAGTTAAAATTTTTATAATATTTTGTGGAGGATAATCTAGTGGAGAATACTCAGGTGGTTTTTGAAAAAGATGATTACAGATATATGAAACAGGCAATCACACAGGCTAAGAAGGCTTATAAACTCAATGAAGTGCCTATCGGCTGTGTGATTGTGTATGAAGGAAAGGTTATAGGAAGAGGCTACAACCGCCGTAACACTGATAAGACCTCTCTCGGCCATGCCGAGATTACTGCAATTAAGAAAGCCAGCCGCTACATGAACGACTGGCGGCTTGAGAACTGCACTTTATATGTTACGCTTGAACCTTGTCAGATGTGTGCAGGTGCTATTGTTCAGGCAAGAATTCCAAGAGTTGTTATCGGTTCCATGAATCCCAAAGCAGGATGTGCCGGTTCAATACTTAATATCCTTCAGATTCCGACATTCAATCACCAGTGTGAGATTACTAAAGGTGTATGTGAAGAAGAATGTTCAGAAATGCTCACAACATTTTTTAAGGAGCTGCGTAAAAGCAAGAAAAAGAATACTGCTGTCACTACTGATGGAGAATAATTATGAAATTTGAATACACTTTTGAAGGCATGACGCTTAAAGTACTTGATGAAACATTTGCAGGAAAAGTACTTGAATTTTACAGCCGTAACCGTGAGGAATTCGACAGATACGAAGCTGCCAAGCCCGATAATTTCTATACAACAGAATATATTGCAGCCACACTTAAAGCTGAATATGCTGCATTACTTAAAGGTGAATTCGGCAGATTCTTTCTTTTCTCTGACGACTTACCAGGGGAAATTCTCGGCTCTGTATCTTTTTTTGGTGTTACAAGCATTAACCGTTCTTGCCGCATAGGATATAAGATTGATAAGAATTACCGCCAGTTAGGACTTGGAAGCCTTATGGTTAAACATATGCTTGAGATTCTTACACACGAAAAGGAGATGCACAGGATTGAAGCTTACATTCACCCTGAAAACATCTCCTCTATTAATCTTGTCAAATCTCTTGGCTTTATATCTGAAGGTACCGCCTACTCCTATGTAAAGCTTAACGGCTCATGGCAGGATCATTTAAGATTCGTCTATATCTCCTGATACCAGTATCCGAAATATGGATTGGCATAGTCACTCCTGTGACTCTTCTTAAAATTATTAAAGCCAAACATTGAAGCCATGTAACGTTCACGGTTACAGTACATTCCCGGAACGCCAATGAAATATTTAGTATTATCAAGGTTATCGCGCACTCTTCCAAAAAGTATGTGTCTGAAATTATAATAGCCATGCAGCAGGAAGCTGTTTCCCGCGATGTCAATTTCATTCTGGTTAAGACACTTTAACTTCTCTGGCGACACTTCTATACAATCATAGAAGTAATCATCGTCAAATGCATCTATATAATCAGCCCGCACAAAAAGCTTTTCAAAAGGATCCGTCTGCGTTGCATTGGCTCTGTGTGCTTTTTGCTGCAAATGTTGTGTTTCCGCAGGTATTTTAGCTGCTACTCCATCAGCTTTTATATTCTCCGGCATGGTTACACTTTCGGCAGCCACCTCTGCC
>OGFB01000393.1_pt1 | contig 24578 bp, 22 predicted proteins | sample 1570801 | NCBI WGS metagenome assembly OGFB01 (sample SAMEA2581969, study PRJEB24529) | metagenome | biome: Human gut stool | place: China | collected 2011 | reverse complement strand
ATATCATGTGTAAATTTTAGTTAAGGTGATAGACCTATAATTGTGTATATTGAAAGGAAAGAGATTATGAAAAATATACTTATTGTAACTGGTGGTAATGTAGATTATGAGTGGGCAAAGAAATGGATAAAGGAAATATCATTTGACTATGTAATAGCAGCAGATAGCGGGCTTGTTCATTGTGATAGACTTAAAATAAAAGTAGATTACTTATTAGGTGATTACGACTCTGTTGATAAAAATGTATTTGAAAAATATAATAAATCAACAGAAACAAAAACATATCCGCCAGAAAAAGATTATACAGATACACATCTTGCACTTTTAAAAGCGGTGCAAAAATGTCCTGATAGTATTTATATTATAGGTGCAACAGGAACTAGATTTGACCATGTACTTACTAATATTGGTATTATGAAGCTTGCGCTTGATAAGGGCGTAAAGTGTTTTATTTATGATAAGTGTAATAAAATATATCTTGCTAATAAAACATTTTCTATTGACAAAGATAAACAGTATGGAAAATTTATATCTTTCGTGCCTTTGACAGAAAATGTTACTATAACTCTCAAAGGTATGAAATATCCGCTTAATGAGTATGAATTAAAGCAAGGCTTAAGTATATGTCAAAGTAATGAGATAGTTGATGAAAAGGCTTCAATAATAATAAAAGATGGTATATTAATAGTGTTTGAAGCAAGGGATTAATAAAGTGAAAATATCATTTTAACATTATAGAAATTATGTGTGAAATATTTATAAAAGTGAAATATAGCTAGGTAGAAATGTAAGGACTATATTATTTGCTTAAGAAAAATATGAAAAAACAATAAAATACATTAAAAAATTAATTGTTATTTATTGGAAAAGTTCCTGGTATAAGCTTGAATTTTGTAATAAATTGTTATAAAATAAACAATAGCTGTTTTATATAATAAAAAACAAAAAATCAATAGGAGGTCACGAGAATGAGTGAAGCAACACAGGTGTCAGCTAGAAATAGATTAGAGTCTATTCTTGATGACAACAGTTTTGTTGAAATCGGCGCTGGTGTAAGAGCTAGAGCTACTAATTTTAACATTCAAGAGAAAGATACCCTCGCTGACGGAGTAGTAACTGGTTACGGAGTAATTAATGGAAATCTTGTGTATGTATATAGTCAAGATGTAACTGTAATGAATGGTTCTATTGGCGAGATGCATGCAAAGAAGATTACAAGTCTTTATAACTTGGCAATGAAGATGGGAGCGCCTGTTATCGGTCTTATTGATTGTGCAGGTTTAAGACTTCAAGAAGCTACAGATGCACTTAATGGTTTTGGAGAAATCTACAACAAGATGACTCTTGCCTCAGGTGTTATTCCACAGATAACAGCAGTATATGGTAACTGTGGTGGTGGACTTGCTGTGCTTACACAACTTTCTGATTTTACATTTGTAGAAGAAAAGGGAAAGTTATTTGTTAATACAACAAATGCATTAGATGGAACTTATGCTTCTAAGCCAGATACATCAAGTGCTAAATTCCAGGCAGAAGCTGGTGTAGCTGATTTTGTAGGCGATGAAGAAACAATATCAAATGGAATAAGACAATTAGTTTCATTTCTTCCAGCTAACAACGAAGATGAAGCAGTAACAGATTGTCAAGACGACCTTAACAGATTATGTAATGATTTAGAAGCTGAGATAACAGACTCTGCTCTTGCACTTTCAGATATAGCTGATGATGGCTTATTTATGGAAGTAAAGTCTGAATATGCAAAGAATATGGTTACAGGTTTCTTAAAAATCAACGGTACAACAATTGGTGCTGTTGCTAACAGAACAGTTGTATTTGATGACAATGGAGAAAAGGCAGAAGAATTTGAAGCAGTACTTACAGTTGATGGTGCTAATAAAGCAGAAGAATTTGTCAACTTCTGTAACGCATTTGAAATTCCAGTGCTTACATTAACTAATGTAAAGGGATTTGAAGCTACAGTTGAAGCTGAAAAGCATATTGCAAAGGCAGTTGCAAAACTTACATACGCATTTGCTAATGCTACAGTACCTAAGGTTAATGTAATTGTTGGAGAAGCTTATGGTAGTGCTTATGTAACAATGAATTCTAAGTCAATTGGTGCTGATATGACATACGCATGGCCAACAGCTTCAATTGGTATGATGGATGCTTCACTTGCTGCTAAGATAATGTATGCAGATGAAATAAGTGCATCAGAAGATGCCGCTGCAACTGTTTCAGCAAAAGCGGCAGAATATGCTAATTTACAGTCAAGTGTAGAGTCTGCTGCAGCTAGAGGATATGTTGATACAGTAATCAATCCAGAAGATACAAGAAGATATGTGGCAGCTGCATTTGAAATGCTGTATACAAAGAGAGAGGAACGTCCTATTAAGAAAAATGGAACGGTCTAATATGAGGTGAGGCAATATGAAGAAAACTAATTTTAAGAAGTTCTTATTATTGTTCTGTATTGTAGCCAGTGTATTTTGTATGACAGCATGTACTGATACTATTTCAAGCAGTAATGCAAAAGAAAGCATGAAAAAGCAAGAAGTAGTTGATAATCAGAGAAATCTTGCAATCTGGGCAACGGATATGATTATGTATCTTGATGCTACACCAGATGACCAGATTAAAGCTGATGCTGAGAATGCAGTTACATTAGATAATGTTACTGGTGAAAATTACAAAGTAAACGAAAATGGAATGAGTAATAAGACTGTAGAGTTTTATAATAGCTGGACTAAATCAAGAGAAGATTTAGGTTCACTCTTATCTATTGATGATGTAAGCATTAATATTAGCGATAGTACAGGAGAATTATGTACAATTACTGTAAAAGCAACATTTAAGAATAGAGAATGTTCTTTTGAATTTGTAATGGACGATGATGTTAATCTTACAAGTGGTGCAATCAACCCTGTATATACAACAGGTGAAAAGGTTGAAAAAGCTTTACTTAATACATTAATCGGTATGGGTACAGTATTTGTTGTTTTAATTTTTATTTCATTTATCATTTCACTTCTTAAGCACGTTAATAAGATTGGTGCTAAGAAAGAAGAACCAACTGCACAGCCACAACCAGCTCCAGTTTCTGTAGTAGTTGAAGAAGAAGACGAAGAAGAAGTTGATGATTTAGAACTTGTTGCAGTTATTACAGCAGCTATTGCAGCTTCTGAAAATACTCCAGCAGATGGACTTGTTGTTCGTTCAATCAGAAAGGTTAATAAGACAAATAACTGGAAAAGATAGTATTTAGCTTATAAAAGTCATTAATTTTAAGTGGCAAATTATAAAATATATGAAAGGAAAAGCTATTTAGATGAAATAATATTTCATCTAACGTATACATTTGTATATGTAGTAGCAGGAATATAATATTATGAAGAATTATACAATAACTGTTAATGGTAATGTATATGATGTTACAGTAGAAGAAGGAACAGGAACAGGCGCAGCAACACAGGCAGCAGCACCAGTTAAGAAGACAGCGCCAAAGGCTGCACCTAAGGCAGCAGCTCCAGCAGGAGCACAGGGTGCTGTTAAGGTTAATGCACCAATGCAGGGTAAGATTTTAAAGGTTAATGTTGCAGCAGGTGCAGCAGTTAAGAAGGGCGATGTATTAGCTATTCTTGAAGCTATGAAGATGGAAAATGAAATCTGTGCACCACAGGACGGAACAGTTGCAACTGTTGAATGTGCAGTTGGTGATTCAGTGGAAACAGGTAAAGTATTAGTTTCTATGAACTAATTACAAAGAAACTAATTTTTATCAATGTAAACTGGAGGTTAAGAGATGAGTTATATTGTAACAACATTGGGAAACCTCATACAGCAGACAGCCTTTTTTGGCCTTTCATGGGGCAATTATTTAATGGTTGTTGTTGCGTTGGTTTTCTTGTATTTGGCAATCAAAAAAGGATATGAACCTCTACTTCTTGTACCAATTTCATTTGGTATGCTTTTAGTTAATCTTTATCCAGATATAATGCTTTCTATTGAAGATTCAAACAATGGAGTAGGTGGATTATTACATTATTTTTATTTATTAGATGAGTGGAGTATATTGCCATCACTTATCTTCTTAGGTGTAGGTGCAATGACTGATTTCGGTCCACTTATTGCTAACCCTAAGAGCTTTTTACTTGGTGCGGCTGCACAGTTCGGTATTTTTGCCGCATATATTATGGCTATTTTCATGGGCTTCCCAGATAAAGCAGCAGCAGCTATATCAATTATCGGTGGTGCTGACGGTCCTACATCAATCTTCCTTGCTGGTAAGCTTGGACAGACAGCTTATATGGGACCAATTGCGGTTGCGGCATATTCATATATGTCACTTGTACCAATTATTCAGCCACCAATTATGAAGTTATTAACAACTGAGGAAGAAAGAAAGATTAAGATGGAACAGTTAAGACCTGTTTCAAAGCTTGAAAAGATTTTATTCCCAGTAGTAGTTACTATCGTAGTAGTAATGATACTTCCTACAACAGCACCACTTGTTGGTATGCTTATGTTAGGTAACTTATTTAAAGAATCAGGCGTTGTTAAGCAGTTATCTGAAACAGCTTCTAACGCATTAATGTACATAGTAGTTATTATACTTGGTACATCAGTAGGTGCTACAACAAGTGCAGCAGCATTCCTTAACTTTGATACATTAAAGATTGTTGCTCTTGGTCTTATTGCGTTTGCATTTGGTACAGCAGCAGGTGTACTCTTTGGTAAGATTATGTGCAAGGCTACACATGGCAAGGTTAATCCACTTATCGGTTCAGCTGGTGTATCAGCAGTTCCTATGGCAGCTAGAGTTTCACAAAAGGTCGGAGCAGAAGCAGACCCTTCTAACTTCCTTCTTATGCACGCTATGGGACCTAATGTTGCCGGTGTTATCGGTACAGCAGTAGCAGCAGGTACATTTATGGCTATGTTTGGTGTTATGTAATTATTGAATTATTTAAAATTATCAAGTAAGACCACAACTTTATTGTGAGAAGCAATAACAGGGGTGGAGCTTGCTTGTATTGTTAGTCAAATTATAAAGGGCTTTGGCACAAGCCTTATACAGTTGTTAAAGCTTGTATAATACCAATATATTTGGAGTGCCAGTTATATTTAATGGAGGATAAAAAGATGGCAGACCAGGTAAAAAAACCTTTAAAAATTACTGAAACAGTATTAAGAGATGCTCATCAGTCCCTTATAGCTACAAGAATGACAACAGAACAAATGCTTCCAATCATTGATAAAATGGATAAAGTTGGTTATCATTCAGTAGAGTGTTGGGGTGGTGCTACATTTGATGCTTCTCTTAGATTTTTAAAAGAAGACCCATGGGAAAGACTTAGAAAGTTAAGAGATGGGTTTAAGAATACAAAGTTACAGATGTTATTCAGAGGACAGAATATTTTAGGTTATAATCATTATTCAGATGATGTTGTTGAATATTTTGTTCAGAAGTCTATTGCAAATGGTATTGATATCATTCGTATATTTGACTGCTTTAATGATTTAAGAAATCTTCAGTCATCAGTAGAAGCAGTTAAGATTGTTAAGAAAGAAAATCCAAAAGCTCATGCACAGATTGCTCTTTGTTATACATTAGGTGACGCATATACTCTTGACTACTGGAAAGAAACAGCAAAGAGAATTGAAGACATGGGTGCAGACTCTATCTGTATTAAGGATATGGCAGGACTTTTACTTCCATATAAGGCTACAGAACTTGTACAGGCTCTTAAAGAAGGTTCTTCACTTCCAATTCAGTTACACACACATTATACATCAGGTGTTGCTTCAATGACATATCTTAAGGCTGTTGAAGCTGGCGCTGATATTATTGATACAGCTATGTCACCATTCTCAATGGGTACAAGCCAGCCAGCAACTGAAGTTATGGTTGAAACATTTAAGGGAACACCTTATGATACAGGTCTTGACCAGAACCTCTTAGCTGAAATCGCTGATTACTTCCAGCCAATGCGTGAAGAAGCATTAAAGAGTGGACTTATGAATACTAAGGTGCTTGGCGTTAATATTAAGACTTTACTTTATCAAGTTCCTGGTGGTATGCTTTCTAACCTTGTATCACAGCTTAAAGATGCAGGTGCAGAAGATAAGTACAGAGCAGTTCTTGAAGAAATTCCAAGAGTTCGTAAGGACTATGGTGAACCACCACTTGTTACACCTTCATCTCAGATTGTTGGTACACAGGCTGTACTTAACGTATTACAGGGTGAAAGATATAAGATGATTACAAAAGAATCTAAGAAGGTTCTTGATGGTGAATTTGGTCAGACAATTAAGCCATTTAATAAAGAAGTTCAGAAGAAGGCTATTGGTGATAAAGAACCTATTACTTGTAGACCTGCTGACTTAATCGAGCCACAGCTTGATAAGTTTAAGAAAGACCCTGTTGTTCAAGAATATAAGCAACAAGACGAAGATATATTGTCATATGCTTTATTCCCACAGGTTGCTACAGACTTCTTTAAGTATAGAGAAGCACAGCAGACAAAGGTTGACCCAACTGCTGCTGATAAGGATAGCAAGTCATATCCAGTATAATTTTTTAAATTTTCTTTATACGAAAAGTAAGCCTAAGGTTGTGCTTGCACAGGAATTTGGTAACTGTGAATAAACTATAAAAAATTTGTAAAGCATGTTTTTGATAGTTTATTAAAAATATAGCTTGTTATTTATTTAACAATATTAAATAAGGGGCTGTCGCACTAAGAAGGTTTTATACAAAGTATAGATATTTAATTAGTAAATATCTATATCTTGTATAAATTTTCGTTAATGCGACAGCCCATATTGTATTATTATTGCTAATAATGTTACTTATATTGCACTCATACTCTAACGGCTAAAACTAGTTGTGTTTTTATATACAATTACTTTCAATTATATTTAAAAGCATATAAAACTAATGATTTTCTACAAAGAATTACACTATTTTAAAGTAATAAAAGTGTTTAACTTTGCTTATAGTGCTAAAAAAAATACATGATACAAAATTTCAAATGTTGTTAAAAAGTTGACAAAACTTTAAAACAGGTATATTGTGATAATATGATATTAAGGTATTAGGATTAGGAGAAGTTGTAAAACAACGAAAAGTACAAAAAATATAAGGAAGTAGATATGTGTAGTAATAATAAACCAATCATAGTAATAGGACATAAGAACCCTGATACAGACTCAATATGTTCAGCTATCTGTTACGCTGATTTAAAAAGTAAAATAACTAATGAAACCTACATTGCCAAAAGAGCAGGTCATCTTAATGAAGAAACTCAATATGTATTAAAAAAATATGATATAAAAGTTCCAGAGTATATTAAAGATGTAAGACCACAGGTAAGTGATATTGAAATTAGAAGAACGGAAGGTGTATCAAAAGATATATCTGTAAAAGACGCATGGACTAAGATGAAAGACTTAAATGTTGTAACACTTCCTATAACACAAAAAAAACGTTTAATAGGACTTATTACAATTGGAGATATTGCAAAGTCATATTTTGAAGTATATGACAGTACAATCCTTGCAACTGCTAAGACTAAGTTTCAAAATATTGTAGATACTCTTAATGGAACAGTAATAACAGGTAATATCAATGAAGTATTTCAAAAGGGAAAAGTCGTTATAGCTGCTGCCAATCCAGAGATGATGGAAAATTACATAGAAGCAGGCGACATTGTAATATTAGGTAATAGATATGAGGCACAACTTTGTGCAATAGAAATGGAAGCTAAGTGTCTTATAGTTTGTGAGGGAGCAGGAATTTCAAAAACTATAACTAAAGTAGCCAATGAAAGAGACTGCATAATTATAAGCACAAGTTATGATACTTATACAGTAGCAAGACTTATTAACCAAAGTATGCCGATTGAATTTCTTATGAAAAAGAAAGAAGATGGACTTATAAGTTTTAATACTGATGATTTTATTGAAGATATTCAAGGAATTATGGCAAAGAAGCGCCATAGAGATTTCCCAATTGAAGATAATAAGAATAATTATATAGGTATGATTTCAAGACGTAACTTACTTGGTGCAGGCAAGAAGCAGATTATTCTTGTTGACCACAACGAAAAAGGACAGGCTATAAGTGGAATTGAAACAGCCCAGATATTAGAAATTATTGACCATCATAGAATTGGTTCAATTGAAACAGTAACACCAGTGTTCTTTAGAAATCAGCCGTTAGGTTGTACAGCTACAATTATTTGTCAGATGTACCATGAAAATAATATCGAAATAACACCAAAGATAGCATATCTTTTATGCTCTGCTATTATTTCAGATACACTTATTTTCAAATCACCAACTTGTACAGCAGAGGATATTAAGGCGTGTCGTGAACTTGCAGATATAGCAGGAATTAATATAGAAGAACATGGTATGGAAATGTTTAATGCAGGAAGTAATCTTTCAAGCAAGACAGCTAAAGAAATTATTATGCAGGATTATAAGAAGTTCTCTGTTAATGATATTAAGATTGGTGTAGGACAGATTAATACTATGAGTCAAGCCGAGATTGACAATATAAGAGGTAAGATTGAAAATTATATTGATAAAGTTATTGCTGACGGTGGAGTAGACATGGTATATCTTCTTATGACTAATATAATGACAGAGTCATCAGAAGTTGTATTTGCAGGAAAGAGCGCAGGAAGTGTGCTTGCTAACGCATTTAACGTACAGGTTAATGGCAAAAGTGCCGTTCTTGAGAAAATTGTATCAAGAAAGAAACAGTTTTTCCCAGCAATTATGGAAACATTACAGCAATAATTATGTTATAATAAAGGTGTTTTGTAAAATACTAATTTATATTGAGTGTAATAAAACATTCAGGAATGGAGTATATTTTGAAGAAGTTAAGAAAAGACGACCCTTGCTGGTGTAATAGTGGAAAAGCTTATGGCGAGTGCCATGCAGCTTTCGATAAGAAAATAGAAGTATTCAAAAAGAAGTTTCATAAAGTACCACCAAGAAGTATAATTAAGAATGAACAACAGCTTCAGGGAATGAGAGAAAGTAGTAAGATTAATGTTGCTGTACTTGATTATGTGGCAGAGCATATTAAGGCAGGAATGACAACAGAAGAAATTGACAGAATGGTATATGAAAAAACAACAGCAATGGGTGGTATTCCAGCACCACTTAATTATGAAGGCTATCCTAAGAGTGTGTGTACTTCAATTAACAATGAAGTGTGTCATGGTATTCCATCTAATAACATTATCCTTGCAGATGGTGATATTGTTAATGTTGACTGTTCAACAATCCTTAATGGATATTTTTCAGATTCATCAAGAATGTTTTGTATAGGAAATGTATCTGAAAAGAATAAAAAGCTTGTAGATGTAGCTAAGGAGTGCGTAGAGTTAGGTCTTAAGCAGGTTAAACCATGGGGACATTTAGGTGATGTTGCACAGGCAATTAATGACCATGCGATGGCAAATGGATATTCAGTAGTAAGAGATGTAGGTGGTCATGGTATCGGACTTGAGTTCCACGAAACACCATTTGTAAGCTATGTTATTAAAAAAGGTACTGGTATGGTTATGGCACCTGGCATGGTATTTACAATTGAGCCTATGATTAACATGGGTACAGCAGAAGTATATGTTGACGAAGAAAATGGTTGGACAATATATACAGATGATGATGAACCATCAGCACAGTGGGAAATAATGGTTCATGTAACAGAAGATGGCTACGAAGTTATGTCTTGGTAATTTTTATAAATGAGTGGCTAATTCCAATAGCTTTGATATATAAGGTTAGTTGCTTATTTGAATTGTATAATTAAATATTTGTTTTGCTATAAAAATATAGCAAAATTAAAAACTGTCACAGTAAGAAACTTTTATTAAGCTTTTCTTGTTGTGACAGTTTTTTAATAAATAAATTTATTCTTCAACGATTGGAATTACCATGTTTTCAAAGGCGTTTCGCATTTTAGGGTGTTTAATTAGAAAATGAATTGCGGGCGTTTTATTTTTTGAAACTATTACATATTTTCCTTCATGTATATAAATCTGTATATTGCGAAAAGCGGAAGAAGAATTGTTTACAATACTATAATTAGAATGTTGCTTTTCATATTCTTGTATTAAGTGTAAATGTTCTTGATAGTCATTCCAACTGTAAATAATATCCTTTTCGTAAAACATACCAGAAAGTGGCAGTACAATAGGAAATTGTTCAAATTCTTCTTTTGTTAGAATTGGCATTTCTTCTGTAATATGACTGTGTTTTAAAATATCATTTGCTAATTTACATTGTGAGTAAAAGTATTTCATAATTTGTTTTTGCTCATTTTCTGAAATATTATTATGTTTTAAAATTTTATTTAGTAAAGCTTCATTGGCTGTATATAAAGATAATGATGACAAAATAAAATATCTATTTCCTTCTATTTGAGCATCACTTTGTAAAAGATTGTTAAATTCTTGCATACGTTCTCCACGATAAATCTCCATAAGTGGAGAAGCCTTTGATAAAAGTCGCTTTGCAAGTCGTTTATAATAAGTTACTTCTTCTTTGTTTTTCGTAAGATAATACTTTCCTTCACTGTGATACCCATTAATAGCTTCACCAGTCAATGCAACATTTCCAGAAACTTTAAGGAAATGAGAAAATACATTACCTTGTGAACCGTTTAGATAATAAGGTGATATTTGCCCCGTCATATACATAGGTATCCAACTTTCTAAGCCCAACATCATTTCTTCAAAGGAACGGTCTATATAATGTATTTGATTAAGGTGAAGTCCTTTCTTTAACATCATTGCCATACCAAACATCCATTTTTTTGGAAATTCTGGGTCTTTAGCCATTTCATTCATTGGCATATCACTATACATAATAACTGGTTCTTTTGACTTTGAAAGCACAGTTGCCTTAAGAAATGATATTTCACTGTCCATCATTTCTTTTAACCCAAAGTAACTTCTTGAAGTTGGCAACTGAAAAGGAACAGACGGAACTTTCAATTCATCAAAATGTATAGCTCGTATGTACTCATAAAGATTAAATTCGTCTAATTTCTCAAGGAAACTTTTCATATAATCTTTAGAATTGTTAGAACAGTTAATAAGCCATTCAGAGAGTAACTTTTGATAAGAATTATAATTTGATAACTCATTTATATCACAACCTATTAAGTCGGAAATTACTATTTTTTCAGAATTACTTAAGTATCGTCTTGCAATAAAACTAGCTACTCCAAAAGCAAATTCTTGCGGATTAGCAGGCTGTCTTTGACCTTTTCGTATTCTTGAAATATAAGAAGCGTCAAAGTTTAGAAACCTAGAAAGTTCCGAGATACTAACAGGTAAAACATTAAGTAATGTATTAAAGTTAGCTTGTAATTTTGTTACATCGACTGAGTTATTTTTGACAAGCCCAGAAAAATCATCAGTTACAGCTTGTATTGTAATGTCGCTTATATTTTTACTTTCAGCAATAGCAACAATTCCTTTAACTAGATTAGAAAAATTATCTGAATCCGCTTCTGGAATACGTTCACCTGACCTATAACGGCTTATAGTGGCAGGAGAAAGTCCAGAATTATCTGATAAATCTTTAGCCGTACAGTCTAATATTTCTATGTATTCAGAGAGTTTATCTTTAAATGTCATAGTATACCTCCTAAGTATATTTTTTGCTAAATTTATTATACAATAGTTACCTTTGATTATGATACTAAAATTTCCGAAATGGCATTGCCTATTTGGAAAGAATTAACAAATTTTAAATAATTTAATTATAATAAGAATTAATAAATCATTAGTTGCTTATAAGCTGTAAAAGCAACAAGTTATGTTTTCACTTATTATTTAATTTAATAAAAATAAAAGTGGGGACTTGTTTATATTAGTGAAGCTTAAGTTATTGAAAGGAGAAACAATATGAAGAAAAATTTTACAAGGACAGTAACAATCACAGCAACAGCAATGTTAATAGGTACAATGCCATTTACAGCGACAGGAGTATTAGCAACAGAAAATAAGTACCCAGCAATAGCAACTTACAATGAAATTGCAACGCCACAGACTACTATATATGATGAATTAGAAGCAGTAGCACCACAAGCAGATGTTGAAATACCGGGAACAGAAGAGATTGCAACATCAGGTAAATGGGGAACTTGCGATTGGAACTTTGAAGATGGAGTATTGACTATTAGTGGCGGTGTTGGTACAAGCACAGCAATAAGTGATGGTGAATATGTCACAAGTAATGTTCCATGGGGTAAATTTCAAGATAAAATAACTAAGATAAATATAGAAGGGGAAATAACTTTTGAAGAAGGTACTTTATTATCTTGCCTTTTTGAAGATCATTCTTTTACAGGAGACAGTCTTAAAGAGATTAATGGTTTAGATAAATTAGATACATCAAATGTAACAGATATGAGGTATATGTTTTTTAATTGTGAAGCATTAGAAAACTTAGATTTAAGTAGCTGGGATACATCAAATGTAGCGAATATGGGTTATATGTTTTTAAATTGTGAAGCATTAAAAAGCTTAGATTTAAGTAAATGGGATACATCAAATGTAACAGATATGAGTTGTATGTTTGAAGATTGTTATAAGTTAAAAACATTAGATGTAATTAATTTTAATACAAGTAAAGTTACAAATATGAGAGAAATGTTTTGTGGCTGTGAAAGTTTAAAAACATTAGATGTAAGTAGTTTTGATACGAGTCAAGTTAAAAATATGACTGAAATGTTTGGTGACTGTGAGAATTTAAAAACATTAGATGTAAGTAGTTTTAATACAAGTCAAGTAATTGATATGGGCTTTATGTTTTCAAATTGTAGTAATTTAGAAAGCTTAGACTTAAGTAAATTTGATACAAGTAATTTAAAAAGTATGTATAAGATGTTTTTAAATTGTCCAAGTTTGAAAGAAGTGTCTATGGATAACTTTAACACAACTAATTTAACAAGTATGACATCTGTATTTGAGGGTTGCAATAATTTAGAAATATTAGATTTAAGTAGTTTTGATTTGGGAAATGTAGAATATTCAGATAATTTTATTTTAAATTGTACAAATCTTAAAAAGTTAGTTATGCCTAAGAGTTTGGGAACTAAATACAAAGATACTATTATTAATAATATCAAATCAGGAATGTCAGAAAATGTATCGTGGAAAGATAGAACAGATAATCAAGTATACAGTGGCAAACCAGATACACTTATTGAAAGCCACAACTATGTAGTTACTGGTAGTGTATACGATAAAGACGAAGATGAAGACAATAATAATACAAGTAAAGACGATACTAACAAAGATAATAACAATACAAGCAAAGATGACACTAACAAAGATAATAATGACAACAATACAGGCAAAGATGACACTAACAAAGATAATAATAACAACAATACAGGTAAAGATGATATAAATAATGACAACACAACAAAAGATGATACAAATAAAGACGATGTTAATAAAGACAACAATGATATTATCAATAACAAGTCTGGTTTATTACAAGCCGAAGATGGCAACTGGTATTACTATGTAAATGGCAATATTGACACAAGCTATGGTGGACTTGCACAAAATGATTACGGCTGGTGGAAAATAACTAATGGTACAGTTGACTTTGCTTATAACGGAATTGCTGACAACCAGTACGGCTGGTGGTATGTAACAAATGGAACAGTAGACTTTAGCGCAAATGGTTTACAGTTTGATATAGGAACAGATACATGGTGGTATTTTAATGGCGGAGCAATTGACTTTAGTTATACAGGACTTGCTGAAAATGAGTACGGTTGGTGGAAGATAACTGACGGAAAGGTGGACTTTACATATAATGGCTTAGGACTTAATGAGTATGGTTGGTGGAAAGTAACTAACGGTGCTGTAGATTTAAGTTATAATGGAATAGCAGAAAATGAGTATGGCTGGTGGAAAATAACAAATGGAACAGTAGACTTTAGCGCAAATGGCTTACAGTTTGATGAAGGAGCGGATAAGTGGTTTTATTTCAACAATGGAGCAATTGACCGCAGTTACACAGGACTTGCCGAAAATGATTACGGCTGGTGGAAGATAACAGATGGTACAGTAGATTTTAGTTATAATGGACTTGCTGAAAATCAATATGGTTGGTGGTATGTAACTAACGGAACAGTAGACATTAACTATAATGGTGTTGCCGAAAATCAGTATGGTTGGTGGAAGATAACTAATGGTACAGTAGATTTCACAGCTAATGGTTTAATATTTGACGCAGAAAAGAACGCATGGTTCTATTTTAACAATGGAGCAATTGATTTCTTATACGATGGACTTGCTGAAAATGAAAGTGGCTGGTGGAAGATAACAAACGGAACAGTAGACTTTGGCTTTAATGGACAAGCTGATAATCAGTATGGAACATGGAATGTAGTTAATGGTCATGTTGAAGTATAAAGAATAGGTTAATATAATATAATTTTTTATTTATAAGAATAATGAGTCAAATTTTTAGTTGAATAATAGGACTAGTTGAACTTACAATAAGTGGGGGGAAATCTTATAACTTGTTGTAAAGCTTAGTAAGTTTGTTAAATATTTATTAATTGACATAATTAAGGGCTGTTGTACAATTTAGTGCAACTGCCCTTTAAAATTTATGCAAATAATGATACAAAGTTTGTGCTTACGCATACATGATTGCAACGAAAACTTGAAAAACTTACAGAGAGAGCTTCTTATAGTTATTTTGTAGATTTCATATCAAACTCTGGGTTAAAAGCATAGAAATTCTTTGAGTTGAGATTGTCTTGAATAATTGAAAGACCTTCACCAAACCTTTGAAAATGTACAATTTCTCTTGCACGAAGGAACTTTAGTGGTTCAAGAACGTCTGGGTCATCGACAAGTCGTATAAGATTATCGTAAGTTGTACGGGCTTTTTGTTCTGCTGCCATATTTTCAAAAATATCTGTTATAGCATCACCTTTTGACTGAAATTCGCAGGCGTTAAATGGTATTCCACCAGCCGCTTGTGGCCATACACCGGCAGTATGGTCAACATAATATGCTTCAAATGGTGTTCCCTTTATCTGTTCCATTGTGAGATTTCTTGTGAGCTGATGTACCATAACACTGACCATTTCTAGGTGATTAAGTTCTTCTGTCCCAATATCTGTAAGTAATGAAGCCACTTGCCTATATGGCATTGAATATCTTTGTGAAAGATAACGCATTGCTGCACCACTCTCTCCATCAGGTCCACCATATTGACTTATAATCATAGCCGCTAGGGTGGGATTAGGATTTTTTATGTTTATAGGATATTCAAGCCTTTTTTCATAATTCCACATATATATCCTCCATATATCTAAATAATAAAAAATAAATTATTGAACTTCCCAAGGCATAGGCGTTGAAACCCAAGTCCAGTAGTTTTTACTTTCAATATTAAAATAGTTAAGCGGGCCAAAGTTTTCAGCATAATAATCCATCATTTTTAAAAATTCATCACGCATTTGAGAATAATATTCAATAGCTTCTGTGTCGTCAGGGTGAGTGTCAAGGTAAAGAATACTTTCTGTAATAACAAAACCGAGTTCATATATATTTTGCATACATCTTTTTTGGTCCATACGCATAGTGTCTGGCATACGATTTTCATTATTACGGTCACAATCCATGCAAGCAGGACTTCTCATATCAGTCTTTGAAATATCACTATTAGAACGGTTATTTTGTGACATTCTTCTTTGAGAATTAGATTGTCTTTGCATATTTCTTTGACATGAATTACATTGAGAATTATTTCTTGCTTGATTAGAATTAGCATAAGAATTGTTCATATTTCTCATGCCAGAACGTCCCATATTTTTATTAATAAGTCTTGAGTCATTCATCTTTTTCTTCCCCCTTTAAATGGTTTATTGAGTTCCTCAAATAATGTTCCATTTTTTAAGGCTTCTTGACGTTTATAAATATTCTGCCATTTCTGCCAGGGCACATAAGCCATAACAAGTACTTGCTCAGAACAGTTGCATTTATTATTCATTTTTTTACTGCCTTATACAACATAATCACTAATAGTATATGTGTTTTGTGGGAATGTGTTAAAAAAGCACCGCTAAGGGTGCTTAAAAATTATAGGCTTAATATAAACTTTTCTCGTTCATCACTTAAACGACGATATTCTTCTAAGGCTTTTTTTGCTTGTTCTGGTGCATTTTCTATTAATTCACCATTCTTAACATATGGTTCTATTTTTTTCCATAATTTATCCATCTCAGGGGTGTCTTGTAATCTCATATTTTTTCCTTTAACTTAATTTTAGTATTATATTTATTTAGAGTTTATGTCATGTTTTTTTTTAACATTTTATTTTTTCGATTTCTTTGAATAACAGCACATCTAAAAGCTTTTATCATAGTAGGAGAAAGTTCTGGACAATCTTCATCAAACACAATAGGATTCTTTTTTGCTTCTTCAATTTCTTTGTGTTGTTCTTCAGTTAAGTTTTGGTTTGGTTCAGTAATATATATTTTAACCATAGTACACCTACTTTTTTAAAGGGGTTATTAGTTCAATTTCATTTCTTTTACATTCATATAATGCCCAGCGATTTTTATCATCGGTTGTGTTTTCTTCGTCATCTTCTATTGTATAAATACAACCATTTTCTAAATTGGCTATATCAACAATTATGCCTGTTTTTCCATTTTTTTTAATCTTAACTCTATCATATAAATTCATTTAAAGATTACTCCTGTTTCAATACATCTTATGTTGTTGTTTAACAAAGATTATCCAAAGCTGGTACATGGAGATATCGAGTTTCAATACATCTTATGTTGTTGTTTAACGTAAGTAATATGTCAAACTCTGGTAAATATCTCTTGTTTCAATACATCTTATGTTGTTGTTTAACCTTGGGATATGTTAGGCAATGGCAATTACACAGCTATGTTTCAATACATCTTATGTTGTTGTTTAACGAAATAGTAAGCAAAAGTGGCAACTTAGATATAGCGTTTCAATACATCTTATGTTGTTGTTTAACGTTAATTCTTTACGATTATCTATCCAAAAAGAACTGTTTCAATACATCTTATGTTGTTGTTTAACAATAAAGCAGTAAAGATAAAAGGACTATCTACAACGTTTCAATACATCTTATGTTGTTGTTTAACCAAGCCTTAGAATTATTTTAGAGCTTTTATTTGGGTTTCAATACATCTTATGTTGTTGTTTAACAATTCTGCACTATTAGCAATAACTACTTTACTTGCGTTTCAATACATCTTATGTTGTTGTTTAACAAAGAAGGCCTATGTATTTCGTGTCGCCGTAAAACGTTTCAATACATCTTATGTTGTTGTTTAACATCAGCGGTTTTGTGCAGGCAATAAAGCCAGTAATGTTTCAATACATCTTATGTTGTTGTTTAACTCCGTAAAATATAAATGTTGGTTTTGATTTGGATGTTTCAATACATCTTATGTTGTTGTTTAACGCCCTCAGCAATCATTGTTGCACCTACCTCATTCAGGTTTCAATACATCTTATGTTGTTGTTTAACAATTGCAGCTGGAACTACTCTTATTAGTTCAGGCGTGTTTCAATACATCTTATGTTGTTGTTTAACCTAGGATTGTTCCATGTGTGTGTCTAAGACAATGGTTTCAATACATCTTATGTTGTTGTTTAACACCCTAATAGACAAGGTTCTAGCAATTATAGCATGTTTCAATACATCTTATGTTGTTGTTTAACTCGGCGGATGGCCTTCTGGCATTCATACTGACTTGTTTCAATACATCTTATGTTGTTGTTTAACTCAATTCGAACCTGTTAAAACATATCATTCATGGGTTTCAATACATCTTATGTTGTTGTTTAACACATTAGATTAGAAGTACTAAAAGAAGATAAGTAGTTTCAATACATCTTATGTTGTTGTTTAACTAAGAAGCCATTTTGGCTTAACCCAACAAAAATTGTTTCAATACATCTTATGTTGTTGTTTAACTAAACTTTCCCTTATATCCATCCACTTCAATTACGCTGTTTCAATACATCTTATGTTGTTGTTTAACTAACGTTTTTAAGCCATTTTATAAAATTGGATTTCTTTCTATGCCCCTATTCTACACCATTCCTTGAAAAATTACCAGCGTTTTTTGTGAAAGTTTTTTTGTTATTAAAAATTACTGTAATGTAGCTTATTTACTGCCTTTATATAGTTTTATAGTTGCTTTTTAGCTGGTAAAATTTTATAATGAAATTCAAGTGATTATTAAAAATATAATTAAGCAATAACAACAAAGTTACTAATGTATAAAAGTGAATTTAAAGTTTAATATTATTATTTGGAGGAAGTTATTTTGAAAGAGAAGATATATACAATACCAGTAAATGACGCATTTAATTCAGATTGCGAATGTCCGATTTGTTCAATGAGAAAGAAGCTTGAGGAGTCGGCGGTGGAGTTTACAATGGGACCTAGCTATATGGAAGATGATATAAGAGCTAAAACTGATGAGATGGGTTTTTGTGAAAAGCATATGATACAAGTTTATAATAAAGAAAATAGATTAGGTTTTGCACTTGTTATGAAAACCCATCTTGATAAGGTCATATCTGATATAGAAAATATTTCAAAAGAGCCAGTAAAGTCAAAGGGGTTATTTAAAAAGGCAGAACAACCACAAGTGTGTGATTATATTAATAATCTCAATTCAAAATGTTTCGTATGTGAAAAGATTGAAGGAACTTTTCAACGATATATAGATACAGTGTTATATTTGTATAAATCGGACATGGATTTTAAAACTAAATATGAAAATAGCAAAGGTTTTTGTACAACACATTATGGCCTTTTAATTGATATGGCGAAAGATAAATTATCAGGTAATGTGCTTAATGAATTTATAAGCACTACTAATAAACTTTATCTTGAAAATATGAAAAGAGTTAGAGATGATGTGGAATGGTTTATTAATAAGTTTGACCACAAATATGCTGATGAACCCTGGAAAAATGCAAAGGACTCGCTAGTGCGTGCAATGGTTAAGGACTCATCAATATTGCAAGATGAGTAAAAAAATAAGAATTTTATTTAAAATATATTAAATAAATATTGAATACTACGGAACAGCCTTTTCGTAAATAAACTATTCAGTTTTAGTTTAGAAAATAATATAAATGAATTGGCATAGTTTAACATTGTAAAATAAGCTCTATAATTCTATTATGATAAATAAATAATAGAATTATAGACTTACTTATATTTTTACAAACAACGAGCTAGATTGTGTATAGTACTGACACTCCAACGGTTAAAGCTCGTTGGGTTCGTATATACGACCACTTTCAAATATACTCAAAAGCATATAAGAATAATGATTTTCTATAGGACTTTCACCATCAAAGATTATCCATTAACGATAGTATAAGGCTCGTGTCGAAACCTATATTTATTATAGCACATTAACTATAATATCTCGTTGATTTTAATACGAAAATATTATTGTATAGAGTGTATAGTCGTGGCGTGATGTGTTTTTATAGTAGTATGAAAGACTTTTGTTTACATTGTCAAATGCTGATGTAATATCAAGTGGTATTCTTGATGTAAATTCTATATATTCAGAATTTTCATTAACCGCAGATGTGACAAGCTTACTAAGTTCGTTGTCACTTGTAATATTAGGGATATTAGCAATATTTATATAAGAATATTTAGTTCCATTTGCTTCTGCTGTTTTGTAATTCCAACTGTGGTCAATGCCTATATCATTGTCAGTTATATTAAAATATCCATGTTCTATATAAATGTCGTTACCATTTACAGGGTCGTCCCAAGTTACATCGGTGTGATACCATTCACCATCAAGACAAACCATGTTCCAAATATGCTTTTCACCTTTAGCCGTACCAGATACAGTCGTGTTTTCAATGCCAAGAAAGTCCATAAATGTCTTAAAAGCTTCAGTATATCCACTACATACCGCAGTACCATTTATAATAGCATTGTAGGCGTATTTATTACCTGCAATTCCATCCGTATATGTTATATGAGATACTAAATAATCGTGTATAGCAAGTTCATTTTCCCAATCAGAATTACTACTTGAAGTTACTTGTGACAGTATATTAATGTAACTATTGTAAAGCTCAAGTTGTTTGTCGTCTAACAATGATGTATCATTGTGCTTAAAAGCATAACTTATCGGATAGTTATCCCAGTAATCAAGAAAAATTTCAAGAATATTTGTTGAACCAGATTGTTTTAAAGTACATTGTATTTGAGTTAATCCGGCAATTGTATGAATAAGTTCATCGGCGTCAAAAATACTACTGTCGGTTGTATATAATGTACACGATGTAAGGTTATGCTCCATAGTGTCAATAATTTTTTCAATAAGTTCGTCTTTTGAAGAAATATATTGTTTTTCAGAACTATCTTTGGAAACAATATTTGCCTGTGGTAATACATTATTAATATTGTCTGGCAAAATGTTATTGCAACCTGAAAGTGTTAAGCATAAAATAAAATGTGCTATATATGTGCAGGGTTTAAAATATTTTTTATGCGTAATAGAATTATATTTTTTGTTTTGTATATGAAAGTGCTTGTTGATATTATCTGTCATATAAAACCTCGCTTATAATAAGTGATATTATTAACGGTACATTAGTACTAATATAAATATAACAGATAATAAGTATTTAGTCACGTTAAATTAGAGTTATAGTTAAATAATAAAGTAATTGCAAATATTTACTTGAATTAAAGGAGAAGAATATGGAAATTTTACAAGAAAATAATAATATTGTTTTAAAAAATGTAACTGATTTTGATATAGAACAGACATTGGAGTGTGGTCAGTGTTTTCATTTTGTAAAGCTTGATGAAGAGGATTATGTATTGGCTGCAAAGGGGCATGTACTGCATGTTTCACAGGAGGACGATACCGTTACATTCTATGATACGGAAGAAGATGAATATGTAAATGTATGGAAAGATTATTTTGATATGGACAGGGATTATTCGGCAATTAAGAATAAATTGCTGGAAAAAGATGATAAGTTGAAGGATGCAATCGAAAGTATGTGGGGAGTGAGGATTCTTAATCAGGATTTTTTTGAAACTCTTATATCATTCATTATATCGCAGAATAAGCAGATACCTCATATTAAGAAGATAGTAGCCGATATATCTGCAAAGTTTGGTACATATAAGGGAACATATGGCGGAACAGATATGTATACATTTCCAACACTTGAACAGCTTGTCAATGCAAGTGAAGAGGACTTTAAAGAGTTAAAGACGGGATTCAGGGCGCCCTATATTATGGATGCAATAAGAAGAAATATGGCAGGTCAGTTTGATAAAAATGAGCTTAAGAGCATGGATTATGATTCGTGTATTAAGGAGCTTATGACAATAAAAGGTGTCGGAGAGAAGGTTGCCAACTGCGTATGCCTTTTCGGACTTGGAAAGAAAGAAGCATTTCCTGTTGACGTGTGGATTAAAAGAATTATGGAAACAATGTATTTTGACGGTGTGGATACTCCGAAGGATAAGATTGCTGCTTTTGCAAAGGAACAGTTTGGGGAACTGGGGGGATTTGCACAGCAGTATCTGTTTTATTATGGAAAATCAATAAAAATGGGTGTTAAATAATAATTATTAATAAAATCTAAAAAATATAATATATTTGAATTAGCTGTTGACAAATAAAAGCGTGAAGTGTTACATTATGTGCAGTGGTTAGCACTCGAAAAGAATGAGTGCTAACAAGAAAATGAATGCTGCCATGAAGGGTTCACTCTCATGTGAAGACAGCGGAATGGAGGAATATATAATGAAATTAGTACCATTAGGAGACAGAGTTGTTATTAAAGCATTAGTTGCAGAGGAGACTACTAAATCAGGAATCGTACTTCCTGGACAGGCTAAGGAAAAGCCACAGCAGGCAGAGGTTATTGCTGTAGGTCCTGGCGGAGTTGTTGATGGTAAGGAAGTTGTTATGCAGGTTAAGCCTGGTGATAAGGTTATCTATTCTAAGTATTCTGGAACAGAGGTTAAACTTGATGAAGATGAGAATCTCATCATTGTAAAGCAGTCTGATATTCTTGCTATCATTGAATAATTGACAATGTCAGTTGCAGATGAGGGCGGTTTGAACATATAAGAAGTATATTTATTTAGGAGGCTATTATTATGGCAAAGGAAATCAAGTACGGAATTGAAGCTAGAAAGGCTTTAGAGGAAGGTGTTAATAAGTTAGCTAATACAGTAAGAGTAACTATCGGACCTAAGGGACGTAATGTTGTTCTTGATAAGTCATATGGTGCACCACTTATCACTAACGATGGTGTTACTATTGCTAAGGATATTGAACTTGAAGATGCATTCGAGAATATGGGCGCACAGCTTGTTAAGGAAGTAGCAGCTAAGACTAATGATGTTGCAGGTGATGGTACAACAACAGCTACTGTTCTTGCACAGGCTATGATTAATGAAGGTATGAAGAACCTTGCAGCAGGCGCTAACCCAATCGTATTAAGAAAGGGAATGAAGAAGGCTACTGATTGTGCTGTTGACGCTATCGCACATATGAGCGAGAAGGTAACAGGCAAGGATCAGATTGCTAAGGTTGCGGCTATTTCAGCAGGAGATGAAGAAGTTGGACAGATGGTAGCTGATGCTATGGAGAAGGTTTCTAACGATGGGGTTATCACAATCGAGGAATCTAAGACAATGAAGACAGAGCTTGATCTTGTAGAAGGTATGCAGTTCGACAGAGGATACATTTCAGCATATATGGCTACAGATATGGATAAGATGGAAGCAGTGCTTGATAACCCATATATCCTTATCACAGATAAGAAGATTTCTAATATTCAGGAAATCTTACCAGTTCTTGAGCAGATCGTTCAGAGCGGTTCTAAGCTCCTTATTATTGCAGAGGATGTTGAGGGCGAGGCTCTTACAACACTTATTGTTAATAAGTTAAGAGGAACATTCAATGTTGTAGCTGTCAAGGCTCCTGGATATGGTGACAGAAGAAAAGAGATGCTTAAGGATATCGCAATCCTTACAGGTGGTCAGGTTATTTCTGAGGAACTTGGACTTGAGCTTAAGGATACAACAATGGATATGCTTGGTAGAGCTAAGTCTGTTAAGGTTCAGAAAGAGAACACAGTTATCGTTGATGGCGAAGGTGCTAAGGAAGATATTGATGCAAGAGTTGCACAGATTAAGGCACAGCTTGAGGAGACAACTTCTGAATTTGATAAAGAGAAGTTACAGGAAAGACTTGCAAAACTTGCTGGTGGCGTAGCTGTTATCAGAGTTGGTGCTGCAACAGAGACAGAGATGAAGGAAGCTAAGCTTCGTATGGAAGATGCTCTTAATGCAACAAGAGCTGCTGTTGAAGAAGGTGTAGTATCAGGTGGTGGTTCTGCTTATATCCATGCTTCTAAGAAGGTTGCAGAGCTTGTTAAGACACTCAGTGGGGATGAGAAGATTGGTGCCCAGATTATCTTAAAAGCACTTGAAGCTCCATTATTCCACATTGCATACAATGCTGGTCTTGAAGGTGCTGTTATCATCAATAAGGTAAGAGAGTCTGAAGTTGGTACAGGATTTGATGCATACAAGGAAGAGTATGTCAACATGATAGATGCTGGTATCCTTGACCCGGCTAAGGTTACAAGAAGTGCATTACAGAATGCTACAAGCGTTGCTTCAACACTTCTTACAACAGAATCAGTTGTTGCTAATATTAAGGAAGATGCTCCAGCTATGCCAGCAGGCGGTGCAGGCATGGGCGGAATGATGTAATTCCACAATATAATTAAAACTTACAGCCCGGTGGGTAATTTCCCGCCGGGCATATTGCTTTAAAGAAAGGTTATTGAATTATGATAGAAGGAACAGTAGAGCAGATTGTTAAAGTTACCGCTCCTAAGATTTCAATTTTTTACAGAATAATACTTGTGATTGCATGTCTGCTTGCAGCGACAACAATTGTGCAGACAGGATGGCTGGGTGTAATAGTTCTTGTTATATTTATATTCTTTACGGTATTTGTATTTGAATATTATAATGCTGAATATGAATATTCATATGTTGATGGAAGCCTCACTATAGATAAGATTATGGCTAAGTCTGTGCGAAAAAATGTTGGAAGCTTTGATCTTACAAGAGCGACTTTGGTTGCGAAAGTAAACAGTCAGGAGGCTTTAGGCAAAGCAAGACAGCAGTTAAGAACATATAATTGTTCGTCAGGAGTAGATGACCCTGGAGATATTGTAATATACACATATGACAATGACAGCAATGAGATGATAAGACTGTTTATGCTTCCGGATGATTCAATGAAAGAAGCAATTATAAGTGCTGTTGGTAACGGAGTTGCACATTTATAAAAAATGTTTGACTTTTAGCGGCAGTTTTGTTATATTCACTTGTAACATATTTATAAACTGACTAAGCTGTCAGATACTTGTAGAAACATCCGGATTAATTTATTTATTCGGATTTTTTCTATATATTAAAAC
>OGFB01000388.1_pt1 | contig 24741 bp, 26 predicted proteins | sample 1570801 | NCBI WGS metagenome assembly OGFB01 (sample SAMEA2581969, study PRJEB24529) | metagenome | biome: Human gut stool | place: China | collected 2011 | reverse complement strand
ATTCCACCTAAATACATCATCAAACTCGTTTTATCTAAAGAAATATTTATATGTTGAACACCAACAACCATCAAAACAAGCATTAAAATCAAACTTGTCATAAAGCCTGTAAAGTAATTATAAAACGTTCCAGGCAAATTGGTGGCAAAACAATACTTTATCTCTTTTAAATGTATCTTTTATATTTGCCCGAAAAGTTAAATTATTTTGTATATATAATTATTGTTTTTGTAAATTTTTATATTCTTCTGACTCTAATATATCCGCCATTATATCTCTAAGTCTTGGGTATGTCATTTTTGCTTGTATTGCTTCCTCGCTTTCAGGATTACGACCGAGGTGTACGTTGTAAGCTTTTATTATAAAATTTCTCTTATACTCATCAGAAGCCTGTATTGCTCTATCTATATCTGATAAGTCATCATTTTCATTACGATTTAGTATTGCGTTTGAATACGCCTCTAACGCTTCCTTATCTGCTGGTCTTCCTAAATATTCTGTGAAACAAGTTTGTACATAAAGTTTTGCCTGTTCTTTTGTCATTTTTCCACTCCTGCTTTCTTTAATATCATCATAAAATACTGATATATCAATATTCTTTGGCACACCTACAACTCCATTATTAATTGAAGTGTATTGCCACCCATATACATTCCACCCATCAAGCTTATATTGCTCTTGTATATTAGGATTATCGGGGTACATAGCAAGCCACAATGGATACTTTGTTAATCTTTCATCAAAATAGTGTTCTACAAAACTTTTATTTGAATAAAGCATTGTATTGTATCCATACTTTTGCATTGTGTCACAAAAAGCTACTGCTATATTGCTAATAAGTTCTTTTGTTGGATTTATTCCATTGTCTTTCATATATCGCACTGTATCTCCTTCTATGTCGTACACAGCAGGGTAGTTTAACTCTTGCCCCTTTAATACCTCGTAAAACGCCCTTGCTTCCTGTGCTGCTTCGTTTTCATTTCTAGCGTAGCAAAACCAATATGCACCAATCTTATGTCCTGCCTGTTTTGCTTTAGAAATAAAATAGTCAAAGTTAGCATCTTTTTGCGTGGCTGTATTTCCATATCCAGCTCTTACTATTACGCCTCTAATATTACTATTTTTTATTAATTCAAAATCAATCGAATTTTTCGACTGATTGACTGATAAATCAATTACTCCATACATATCAAATACCTCTTTCTTATTTTTTAATTTCTTCTACATCTTCTGTTTTCTTTTGTAATATATCTATTGCCCTTGTAATAACTGTTGGGAGTGGCACTCCCATAAGTCCTGCATTTTCTACAAGGCTTATTGTTTCGTTAGCGATGAACGCAATAATCAGGCAATCTCTTATGTAGCTTGTACCTATTGTTAAGTCTAATCTATAGGCAACAAGCACAAATACTAACATTATACCTTTTCTGCACAAGCCTTTCCAGCCTGTGCTACTTTCTAATGCTCCAGTTGTTGTCTTCGGGCTGTTCTTAAATACACCTGCCACAATAAGTCCTGTTACATAGTCTAATGCCATAAATAGCAGTAAGGTGGTTAATCCTGTATCCCAACCACCAAATAATCCAGCTACCATCGAGCCTACTGCACCTATTGTCGTACATATCATTTCTTTCATCAATTTTTTCCTTCTTTCTTATTTTGTAATTTTAGGTTATAAAAAAAGACACTTACGTGCCTAACTTGTGTCATTATACATTTTTTGCTCCTTATCTTTGCTGTTTTAATTGCTCCACTTTCTTATATAGCTGCTGTACAGTGTATACAAGTGGTGCTATTAGTTCCTCGTAACTCATTTTCCAATCGATGTCTTTGTCTGACATGGATTGTATTTGTTGTTTATTTAACATTCTTCCATCTGCTTTACTAAATGCTTGGCATACTCTTAATTGTTGGCTATATATTCCAGACATGCTGCACGCCCTAAATACCTCTTGCGCACCAAAGCCGAAACGTAGCATATTATCGTCTAAGTCGTTTCTGTAATATTCTATTGGTCTTAACGCCATTATTAAATTAATTGCATCTGTATCCATATTTTTTAAAATGTTTTTACACTTTAAATCAGAAGCAGAGTTCAAATATGGAATACTAACTGTGTGATAACCTAAATTTATAGCTGATACTACTGTATCATTAACATTACAATCAATGTTTGCTGTTTTACTTCCACCACCAATATATAATGTATAGCTCTGTCCTTCTCCAAATTGTGCCAAATCTGCTCTTAAATTGTTTGCTACGTGCATAACAGAATTTATATATATACCACTATTCGCTGAGATATTAACTCTACCCTTTTGAGAATATAAATTTAGATTTGCAACATTTGCGCGAACACAAAAGTTGTTTGTTGTGCCTTCATTGCAAAAGATAGAGCCACAATTAAAACCAGCTGTATCTGTTGTCATGCGGTTGAAATCTAGCCATGAGCCAATAGAAGCACCTCCAACTTGGTGCAAATCTCCTGATGCAGTTATTCTAAAAATAGAATTTAATGTAGATGGAGATGCCCCTGGCGTAGTTCCTTTTTGTACGGAATACACCCAACTATTAGCTGACGTAGGTTTCTGTATATAAACTCTCCTTAAAAATCCATCGCTGAAAACTTGGTCTGTAACCAAATGTCCGCTCTCTATTCGATAATCACCTATTTTCCCACTCACGCATGAAAAATACCCTTCCTTTGTCATAGTTGTGTTGGTGCTAGTCCAACTTAGTCGATTAGAAGTTAATTTTATTTCATCCGCGCTTGCATTTATTTCAGATATCAATTTCACTTTATCGATTTTTAGCTCTAGTTTAGCATTAATATATTTATTAGTATCCTCCGGGGCAGGCGACCAATCTGTCGCCTTGTTGCCCTTCTCCAGCTTTATTTGAGAAAGATATAGCTTAACATTTGCTTTTGCTATATTAAACATTAAGCTGGACGTATTAGAAGCTGTATACTTTATTGTGTATTTACTCCAAGTAGTACCTACAGTTACAGCCTGTAAATTTCCAGCACATCCACAATTTATTTTTGTGCTTAATTCGGACGCTTTTGCATAAAAAGACAACGTATATTGTTGTCCTTGCACATGCCCCTTGCCATCTGCGAAAGGCGTTTGGTATATTCTGTAATTTAAGTTATCTCCCGCTGCTGTACAGTAAAACATTATATAGTTTCCAACTGTGCTATCTGTTGCATATGTTACTTTGGAAGAATTTGTAACCCAACTTGTGCCTTGTGTTGCAAATGTACTATTCAGTACAAAATTCCTACCGCCAATCTGCATATTATTAAAGTCCGTCTTGGTTGCATATGTTGCAGAAACAGACTGTATAATGCTATTTGCCTTTTGGTCTATTGCAGAGTTGAGAGCTGTTGTGGTTGCATAACCATTTAGGGTATTCTTTGTTGCGTAGGTATTAGCTACTGTAGTTTTATAGCCACTAAGGTCTGCCTGTATGTTAGTTACGTTGCTTTGCAACGTATTTATTAGTGCATCCGTATCTTCTGGTGCAGCTGAATATGCTGTTGACTTATTACCTTCTTCTAACTTTAAATTTGCTACAATCCAGCTTCCCACACTATTCACATTTGCAAAATATATGCACTGTTTTTGATTTGGATTAATTGAATTAAATGTAACTGTACCCGCAAAATGAACCCACGTTTTAGCTTTATAGTTACATGTACCAAACCAGCCACAGTTTTGCGCTCTTGTATCCTGTGCGTAACAAATGTCAAATTTCCCTGATATATCAGAATAGATGTCAAACGTTAGTGTATATTGTTTATTAGATTGCAATTTATTCCTGTTTATATTTTCAAACAGCAATACACTGTAATCACTCGATACAGTCTTTATTATGGCTTGTACGCATTTTACAGCATAAGCTCCGCTGTAGTATTCTGCTATACTTTGCGTCCCGTCTTTGCAAGACCAACGCCAACCATTTGCTCCCTTATTGGTATTCAGTAGCAAATTCCTACAGCCAATTTGTATATTATTAAAGTCCGTTTTGGTTGCATATGTATTTGCTACGGTAGTTTTGTATTTATCAATATCTATTTGTATACCAGAAACATTGTCCTGTAATGTTTCGACAGTACTACCATCTGCTTTCTTTTCAATACTTTTTGTATTTTTAACAACCGTTGCACTAATACCACCTAATGTTTCATTCATTTCTGCATATTTAGTGCTTAGTGTTGTTGTGCTTCCTTCTAAAGTTGCTATAGCCTTGTCTACGTCTTCCGGGGCGGGCGACCAATCCGAGGCTTTATTACCTTTCTCCATCTTTATATCTGTAAAGTATACCTCTTGAGTCGATGTTGTGCTACTTACACCTAACATTAAATCGAAACAGTTTACGTCTGCATTAGGTGTTCTAAAAGTTGTAGTAACAATTTTTTCTGTAACTCCTACAACCTGTGATGGCCACGATTGTGCCACTATTGCTGTTGTAGTATTCCAATGTACGCCAATAGTAAACACTGTATTATCTTTTGCCCCTTTAACTCTTATACTAATTGTGTATTGAGTGTTTTTTTCTACGGGTATTCCTGTGTTTTGACTTATCCCCTGATATAAAGCCGTTCCAGTTCCCTTGATGTGACACCATTTTTTATTATTTAAAGTGACAAATTCTCTAATAGCTGGATTGCCCCAATTGTTCCAAAACGATGAAGCTGCGCTATTTCCCTCTGCAAAATTGCTATTTCTAACAAGGTTTCTGCCACCTATTTGCAAGCTGGTAACAGCGGTAGTGATATCCTGCTGCCATATCTTGCTGCTTATATTACCCTGTATTGCTGTCAATTGTGTACCTTGTGTTGTCAATTTTGATTCCACAGTGGCAATCTTGCTCTCTACATCTTCTGGTGCAGGCGACCAATCTGTGGCCTTGTTGCCTTTTTCCAATTTTGGAAATGCTATATATACAAATACATCTGTTTCTTTCCAAGAGCTACCGCCACCAAAATAAAAACGATTATTTGTATTGGCATCTTTTACATTTAATGTGTAAGTATAATATTTCCAAGTTGTTGTTAAGGCCGCTGTTCCAAATGCTATATTGCCGCCTTCGTGGATTTTTAGATTGAATACTTTACTCGCTTTAGCCCAAAAGGAAATTGTATAATAACCATTTCCTTTAAAAACATTAGCAATAAGTCTGTAACTATCTGTTGTAGATGTTCCCTTTATTTTTACAGCTTTATTACTGCCTAATGGGTCTGTTTCTCCTATAACTATACTTGTAGTACTACCACCCCAGCCTGCTCCTGTAAGCATTGTAGAATTTGGCAATAAGTTTCTTCCACCTATCTGCATATTATTAACAGCGCTTTTAGCCATATTAGCTGTATTAAGCGCGGTTGTCACGCTTGAGGTTACTGTATTTACACTTGTTGTTAAATTCTTAAAAGATACATCTAATGTTTGCTTATCTGTGTCTACATAGATTTTAGAAGCATTTAATGTATTACTTCCATCAGCGTTTATTGTGGATACCAACGAAGCTATATCTATCTTTTTGCCACTTATATTAGCTGTATCACTTATCATATCATTTCGGATAATTGCTTTCTTTATGCCATCTGCTTGTACACCATATAAAGGGTCAAACATCAACTTTCCGTTCTTATCCCATATATATATGTTATAGTCACCAGTACCATCTTTCCCAATCTGTACTCTTGTTGTTTTATTGTTATCTCGGATTTGGATTGTGTTGTCTGCTATATCCAAATTACCGTTTTCGCTTACTATTTTTACAAGGTTGGTGTAGAGTTTACCAGATAATATCTTATCTGCGCTTATGTCTTTTATCATCGCAGATTTTATTTGGGCATCTCCAATAAGTCCTACTACAGAGTTAGAAAACTCCGTTGTTAAACTTTTTCCTGTAGCTGTACCAAACATTAAAGTTTTAATATCTGCCACTCCCGCTGTTAAGCTTGTAATTTCTGCACTAGTGGCAGTAAGGCTATTGGCTTCTAAGATTTCTATTCTTCCTGTTACTGCTTCTAGTTTGTCAACTGTTATAGTGTTTGCCGTTACCCAATCTGCATCCACCTTATTAGTTTTTAAATATTCAATCTCAGCATTTACTGCTTCTAATTTACCTGTTGTTATTGTATTTGCCCTAACCCAATCCGCATCCACTTTAGTAGCTATTATTGTATTTGCCAAAAGCAATTCCGCATATGTTCTTTCAAGGCCTTTTGTCACAGGACCTTTAAAATCTGTGTTTACTTCTTCCTCTGTCTTACCAGTAGCTTCGATTGTTGTACATACTCCACCATCAAACATCTGTGTCATTTTCATAACCGGAATATTGTATGTATTTCCTGCTAAATCAGTAGTTTTTACAATATCCCACACGTCTAATCGTATATCACCAAGAAACTTAATAGTAGCTGGTCTATATGTAAAACCATTAAGGTTATCATATAACTTTGCAAGCCTTTCTTTTGTCATATAAGGATTGTCAAACACAATTCCCCTACTACCACTACCTTGTGTCAACTGTGTGTTGTTATCTATATTGCAATATAAATATTCCACCTTATAATCTGTCTGGTTTTTAGTCAGACTAAAAGTTCGACTCATAGGAATATCGTAATTGCAAACCTCATAAAACTTAAATGCAAGTTTTCCAGTACGTTCAATAACTGCAAATTTCCCAAATAAAGAAGCTATATATCCAATTACTTCTCTGCAAGTGTAGCCTTGTGGTTTTTCTTGTATATACACTGTTTCAAGCTGTATATCTGTTGCAATTCCACAATCCTTACACAATTCATTTAACACTTGCTGTGCTGTCGCTGGAAATGTAAGCTTAGAAGTATATACCTTCTCAAATCGTTGCATACGGTCGTAAGCTGTAAACTTTATGTATCCATTGTCTTCTTGTGGTCTTTGAGCTGTATAATAACCCATTGTAATATACTCTATACTACAGTCAGAAAATACAAGTCCTTGCTGTAACTCAACCTCTGTATTTTCAAAAAGCTCTGCAATATCCTTCATTGTTACTTCAATGTAAGAGGATACAGCAGAGCCTATTGTTATATTATCTTCATCACAACTAGCTTGCGTTAGTGTTATAGATTTTATATTTGTATACCATTTTCCATTAATTTTAATGCGTGACTTAAATGTTCTTGATGACTTGCTTATTTCTTTTTTGAATTTTTCTGATACATTCGTATACAAAGTATCACCTCAATTCTTATTTACTCAATCATAAAGTCTAGTGCCGAAATTTCACCTAATGTAAGAACATCAAACTTTTCACTATTACACGTCTCAAGCATTTCATAAGATATAGCAACTATATCAACATCTGTTTCTGTATTAAAAAACTCCTGTAACTGTTCTAGCATATTTATTTTTGTTGCTTCATCAGGATATGTATAAGCGTTGTTGTCATCAAACACTGGCTTATTATCTTTATCACGTATACAATTTTCTTCAAGAATTTTAATTCTCTGGTCATTCATTAGCTCATATTCTTCAATAAGCTTTTTTACATTTTTACTTAGTGTATAGCTTAATTGTACTGGTAATTTCTTCTCTCCTAGGCAATTAATAGCCTTAATATTATTTTCGAGCTGACCTAATTTAATTTTCATCATCAGTACCCCCTACATACTTATCTATCATATCATCAAATTTAGATATATCCTCTTTACATGATGCTTTATTTGCAATATATAACTCTTTGTTTTGGATAGTTCTGCTTGTACTCGAATACTCTCCATTTTCACTAATATTTGCATTCATTATTACTACTATGCTTTGAACTCCTTCATTTTCAATTATACTTTGCCCTGAAATTGTAACGCTTTTAGTTGTCTGTAACATATATTTCTCCTTTTCTGCGTATCTATACGCCAATAATTTATTGTTGTATAATCTGTACAGTTACACTTCTATACCAGTACAGACCATCTCCTATATCTCCAATTACTTCTTTACTCAACGTTCCACGATAAGTTGATATTGTTATATCAGCTCCATCATCATGGATTGTAATTGGGAAAAAACCTGCAATTAATTTCTTTTTTATTAATAAATAATCACTCTCAGGCATTAATCCCCAATTGATACTTATATTTTTCTTTTCAGCTACAACGTCACCCACCATTGTTCCATCAAGTGTTCTTCCTGTATCAGAAGACCATATTATCTCATCATCTATTTTTAACGAAACTGGTGCAGGAAGTTCTACGTTATCAGCTTTTATTATCACTACATCACCCTCTTTTCATCATAAAACCGACTGCCAGCAATATAACAGTCGGTTTTATTTATGTAATAATTTCACATTTTCCTGTGGCTTTTGTATTTTTATTAATTTTATCTACAATGTATTTTTTTAGACTCATTCCATCTAACTGTATATCTGGGTCTATTCTTTGTATTGCTTTTAGTACTTCTTTTAAAAGAGCAATTACTTCAGCATTTCCATTGTTATTCATTTGCACAGCTTCTAATGCCATAGCTTTAAGTTTATCTTCTGGGGCAACAACTTCGCCCTGATGACGGTTATCACCAATCATGGCAAGCTGTGGAGTGTTAGGTTTTACATATCCACCTTGTGCAAGATATGGTACTCTACCAAAATCCACATTTTGAAAATTAAAACCAAAATGATTTCCGCCTATTCCTGGTACCCAGTCAGGAACATCAAAGCTCAATGTATTCACCTTTTGTACTATCCAGTTAATACTGCTTTCCATTCCATCAAGCATTCCATTAATAAAACCAATTACCATATTTATGGGTGACTTTGCAACATCTGCTATAAGCGAAAATATTCCACTAAAAGTATCAACTATTCCATTCCAAGCCTGTTCCCAATTACCTGTAAACACACCTGTTATAAAATCTATAAGACCACCAAATATTTGTTTTGTATCATCAAAGATATTTCCTACATTAGCTATGAACCCATTCATTATATCTCCCATTATGCCAAAGCTATTAGAGAAATCTGTATTAAAGATATTTTGCAACCAGTCATCAAACCTTGCAAATGCGTCTTGTATTCCAGTCCAAATTTTATCAAAAAATTCCACTGTATCATCAAAGGCTTTTTTTACTCCTTTTGACGCTTGTGTAAACTTATCACTAAACCATTTTTCTGTATCTTTAAAAGCATTACATATATCATTCCATCTATCACTAAACCATTCACCAACATTTGAAAATGCTTCTGTAATACCTTTCCATGCTTTATTAAAGGCTTCTGTGAAATATTCTGCTATATTTGCAAAGGCTTTGCATATATTGTCATAGCAAGCTTTCATCAGGATTATAATCTCATCAGCAAAACCACTTACAACAGCTATAATTGAACCTACTATGCCTTTAATAGCACCCCAAATAAGTTCAATCACACCTTTTAGTATCTCAACAAGACCATCTAAGCATTTTTGCCAATTAAGTGTAAATATACCATCTAAGAAATCTATAACTCCGCTAAAAATATCCATTATGCCTTGCACAATCTTACCAATTGCACCAAATACACTTAAAATAGTACTGCCAATAGCTTCTATAATCGGAGCTATTGTTGGAAGAATATATGTACTAAACCAACTTAAGAATGGTGTTAGTACATTGTGCCATACATCACCTACTAAATCTGCAACCTTGCCTATTAAATCAAGTACAGACTTTGCTGCTGGCAATAAATAATTATTAACTGTATCTTTAGCTTTTTGTCCTAATCTATCTAAAACTGGTACTACATATTTGTTGTATACATCTAATATAGTACCTGTTATTTTAGTCAATCCATCAGTTAATTTATCAAACATAGGTTTTATATGCTCATCATAAGTTTTAGTCGCATATTCACATACTTCTTTAAAAGCTTTTGCTATATCATCAAAAACTTCTCTTATAGGTGCTATTGTGTTTTTTAGTACTTCTTTTATTCCATCTTTATTTTCTATCAATGGATTTGCTATAAGTTTGGTCAAATCCCGTGATATCTTACCACATATCTCCATAGCTTCAAGAAAACCATTCACAAATATGCTTACAATATCACCTGTTATGGCTTTAGCATCGTCACTTCTAAATATTTCTGCTATCTCAGCAAGAAATACATACCAGTTGCCTAATGTATCGCTCAATTCTGTTCCTACATCAAATATATTAACTAACTTCTGCTTAATATACTCTGTATTATTAGACAAGTAATAATCAAGTCCACCTAGTAAATTCTCTCCAATAGACATTCCTATGCTTACCACAGCTCCACTTAACTTACCTAATGTTTCTGCAAAACTAAGAGCAAAATTATAAGCAGAACTTGTCACTTTAGGGTCAGTAAATATATCTATAAGACTGTTCTTAATATTTTCAAGGTGTTGCCTTGAACGCTCAATACTTGCTTCAAAATCAGCCCCTAATCCTGCTTTAAAGCCTGTTTTGAATTTATCAGCTAATTCATCTACTAACTTTTTAAACTTACTAAGACTTTCTCCAGCCTTTTCAATCTCATTGGCAACATTAGTAACACTCGATGATACTCCACTTCCTCCTGAACCCCCGCTTCCTGCGTCTGAACCACTATCATCTGAAGTATCAGACAGTTTGTTAATTTGGTCAAAGCCCATCAGTGAGCGCTCAATTTTTTTAGCTGTCTTTTCTGCTGTATCTCCTATTCCAGAAATATCAGAAGATGTATCATTTGCATTATCGCCTATATCATCTATTACATCAGATATACCACTCATACTATCCATAGATGTACTAACATCTGCGCCAGTAAGCATTTGTATAAAGTTAGCAAAACCATCAGCTAATTTCTGTAATGCTGTTAAAATTGCATTTGCACCTTTTACAATTGGTGTAAACAACGCAATAAAACCTTTACCAAGAGAAGCCTTTAACTGTTCAAATCTTAGCGACAATATTCTCGTTTGATTAGCCCAACTGTCTTGTGTCTTTGCAAAATCTCCGCTTGCATTACTCAAAGCACTTGTGACATATTGATAACGCAACATTACTTTTTCCTGTTCTGTCATTTTGGCTGTTGTTTTGCCAAAACCATTAGCAAGAGCATAATTATCTAAGTTCGTCTGAGTCATTACAACACCTAAATCTTTTAATGTCTCAGTTTCGCCAGTCCAGATAGATTTCATCTTGGTATATGCTTCATCAGTACTTAAGTTGTAGAATGATGCAACATCACCTGTAAGCGCTGTTACATTCTTAGACATTTCTAATGCGTCTCTGCCTGTAATTCCCATTGCAGAACTCATTTGCCCAAATACGCCCATGTACTTTTTGACTGATAATTCTGACAAACCAAAATTGGTTATTGCGTCTTGAGCGAATTTATCAGCTTCACTGCTCATACTTCCAAAAGCCGTATCTACAACATTTTGTACTTCTGTTATATCAGAGCCAACGTCAAGACACGACTTTATGAACGAACCTACTGCTACCGTTCCTGCAAATGTTTTGAACTTCTTACCTACCGAGTTAAGAAACGATGCAATTTGTCTTGTTCCACTGTTTCCAGCTTCAGTAATTTGTTGCGTAAAATTACTATTAATATCAGCAAACTGCCTATTAATATCTCTCGTTGCTCTATTAAGTTGATTAAGCCACTGGCTTGTATCAATACCAAGTTGCAAATACACACTACCTACATTAGTTCCATCTGCCAAGTCCTATTACCTCCTTCCTTGTTTTGTTAAAATTTTCAAACAAAAAGACATTCCCCATTAAGAGAATGCCTTTTTAAGCTCTTGTTGCATTTCCAAGAGTAACTTATTACCTTGTGGTATGCTATTACTATTCTTTTTATTCTTTCTCATTCGCCATTCACGCCATATTCTTCTTTGCTCTTTTGTAAAGTTCTTCAACTTCTTTGAGTCTTTTTCGGCTCGTATGCTTACAATCTGCCCTAATGGCGTATCTGGCATGATACCAGACAACAACGAACAAAACTCCTGATATGACATATCATCTTCTGTTCTAAGCCTTATACCATACTGTGTCTGAAAACTAGCTTCAATTAAGCTCCAGTCATCAAATATATCATAATACGCTTCTTGACTACTTGCTGGGTGTATCTTCTCCATAAATACCTGTTGCAACATTCATAATGGTTTCATATACCATACGATACTCAGGCATTGGTAAATCAAGGTTTTCAAGCTCTTGTGTATTCTTTTCACCGACAAGCATACACATAGCCTTATTCATAAAATTAAGTTGGGATTGTTCATCTTTTTCATTTTCCAACTCCTTAGCCAGTGCTTGTATACTAAGCACAGCACTTTTTCTATTATTTACTGTAACCGTTAATTCATCTGTTATTTTTACCATTGGAAGATTGTTTGTAATCTTCATTGAAATGTCTACCAATTGAAAATCTCTTTTATTTGCCATATCTATACTCCTGTTTCTAATATTATGAATGTGCTATATAAGTTGGTTTTCCGTCTGACTTTACTTCCCACTCTAGTGCATCTATTGCTGTACTATCTCCACCCATGCTTGTTGTATTAACAACACATGGAATTATTAACTGGTCTAAATTGGGAAAGATGATTGAAAGCCAAGAATTGCAATCTTGTCCGTTTTTAAATGCAAGCCCTGCTACATAGTCATTACCAGGGTCGCCGTAATTTCTCTTACCACCCATAGATACACTAAGTGACTTGGAAGTCATCAATCTTCTTACCCAACCTTTTTGGTCCATAGGGTTCCATTCTTCAATTCCACCATCAATTGTTATGCTCAAGCTCTCTGCGTCTTTTACAAGCGTTGTTGTGATAGCTTCAGCAGTATCATTTGCTTTTCGTCCTGCTACACATATACCAAATGTAAGTGTATTTGTTGGATTAACACCTGTGGCTGGTGTTGCGTCTGCATTATATCCATAAATTTTTTCGTTCATAAATTATCCTTTCTGACTTTAAGTCTTATAATAAATATCAAATTCTATTACCATTTCATATATACCATTATCATCTGTTGCAACATCAACAGGTTCTTCCATGCTCATGTCAGTAAACAATATAGTCTTATCATTAATGGTCATATTTCTTATTTCTTTAATAGCTGTATATACTTCATACGCTTTTCGCTCTGTTTCCCTTTGTCTTTTATTCCAATGCACTAAAACACTTATAGGCTTAACTGCGTATGTCTGTAACTTATCTCCACTTACTGTCTTTCTCTTTGGACTTCCACGTTTATTATTGTATACACCAATGCTCTCATCTTTCTTATTGTCAAGTTTTCCAGAGTATACATGGTCGTTATCTACAATTCTTAAACTCGCTATCAAGTCCCTTGCATCACTTAAAAATAACATTTAATCACCTGTTCAATCTTTTATATATTCTTCTAAAATATTTTTTAACATCGTCTTGATATATTCCTTCACCAGGAAGCCACCATTTAAACCATTCACCACCAGCGAAAGCATTTTCTTCGGTCTGATAATTGTATTCAGGGTGAAAATACAAACGCCTTGCATAAGGTGTTGATGATACAATTCTTACTTCTCCATTACTAGAATTAGACACATCAACAAACGTGTTATCTTCTTGCAATGTTCCTACATCAAATGGCATTACTTGAGCTTGTGCAACATCTGTATGTATTGCTTCTGCTGTCATCTCAAGGGCTGTGATTGCATTATTATTGAGTTTTCTTATTGCTGAGTTATCAAGCTCAATAGTTGAATTAACATATCTCATTTACATCACATCCAATCTTGTGTAATTTACTGTACCATCTGGATTACGACACTTTGTACCCTTATATATATGCCTTTTCTCTCCAAATACAACAAGCTCGCCTTTTGTAATAACTGAAAGCTGTGGTGCAATATCTTCTGGTATAAATGCGCAACCATCTAGCTGTATTAGCTTTTTTTCTGCTGTAAGCACTGTCTTACCACTGTCTTGATAATTACATTTGCCATTCCATACAACAGGCTCTAGTGGCTCACCATACACATTTTGCCCTTCCTGCTCTATTTCAACGTGTATATCTGTCTTACACATACTTTTTAATATCAAACAAGGATATTTCACTTAATCACTCTCCCTAGCCTTAAACTACAAAGACCTGTCTGACAAAGTAATTGATATGTATCTTTTTTTATAGCAATGCCCTTTTGTACTAAGACATTCCAACTACTGCCAAATTGCATAGACACACCATTAATTGAATAATTCTGCAATACACAATTAATCATATCTTCATTTTCATACTCAAAGTCAGCCATATCACAGCATACATCAATTACTATTGCCTGCTGGAACTCTGTTAGATTGTCAAAACCTTTTGCAACTATACGGTTAAAAGTAAGCGAGTCGATATGACGGCTCGCCTGCTTCAATCTTTTCTCAATTTGTTCTTCAGGAATAGAATTATGCTCACTTAGGTATTGCTCTTTACTTGCATATACCATAGGCTTACACTTCCTTTGCAGTTTTCTTCTTTGAAGAGCTTTCTTTTAACGCATTAAGCTCGTCAAGAACTTCCTTATATTTCTCATAAGCTACGCTCTTGCCTTTGCCATAATCAATTATGTTACCATCATCGTCTGTTATATCATAACCTTCTGCAATATAACGGTTCTTTTCAAATTCACTTATTACATATTGTTTATTTGCTTTTATAGCTCTCATAATGCCTCCTTACTACGCTTCTACATTCATAGCACAACCATCAGCTTTTTTCTCAAGTAAGAATAAATCACCGTAACAACGATTTTGATAAAGATATCCATCAGCTGTACGTGAGTCTGTTCCTGGCGTAAATAACTTAATATAGCTATATTTATCTCTACAAACCACGCATGATGTGTGAATAAGTATCATGTTGATTTGCTTTGCTGATACTGCTGGCTTACAACCTTCTGTAAAGTCATAGGCTGTCTTTAATCTCGATGCTGGTACTGTTTTGATAATTACATCATCTAAGCTATGAACATTGCGATTAATACTATTAGCACCACCATTAACCGACATCATTCGTTGAATACCTTCTGCATTTTTAGCAATTCTTCTCATCTTTGGTGTAAGATAAAGGATACGTCCTTCTTCTGGCACGCTTGCATCGTCCATTGCTTCCATAAGGTCATCAAAGACTTCTAAGAAATTAGACGCTGTAATAACTGTATTGTTAATATTTGTAGATTTGTATTCATTCAATTCTGAATATAGCTTTGAAAATCGATACGAGTCTTTTTCCGGGATTGCCTGCTCTGTTTCAAATGTGTTCTGAATATTTGCAACTGACAATGTTAAGTTAGTTTCATCAATATCCATTGGGTCAACGAAAAACTCTATATCTCTATCGTGCGACAACTTCTTAGGCTCCCATGAATTACTTAATGTTCCTGAATTAAAGCCTGCTGTTCTTGTATGGTCCTTATAACCACTTACTGTCATACTTGGTAACTTAATTGTCTGTGCATTAATAAATGTCACTTGTGGGTTTGACTTTGTTAAGTCGTCTGAACACGACTCCTTTTCATATTTCTGCTGTAATAATTGTGTAAATTGCGTAGCATATTCGTATACTGCCATTTTTACGTCCTCTCTTTCTTAATTACTATCATAATCCGAATGCTTTTTTAAGAGCTTCATCATCAGCTTGATTATTATTGCCCCCTGATGAACCAATCTTAAACCCTGCATTAGTTTCATGTGTTGGTTTAAGTGTTGGTATGTCTGTAAGCACTTGCTCAAGAGCTGTTTTTATATTGTCTTCTGATATCTTACCATCGTTATCATTTGCCTTACTAAAATCTGCCATTTTGATAACATAAGGTAATGTCTTAGCATCTATGCCTAGTGTCATAGCCACTCTTGTTGCCACAAGCTCTATTTGTGCCTGCTGTGCAAGCTGTTGGGCAGTTTCCATCTTTGCTTGAAGCTCTGCATTATCATTTTGCTGTTGTTGGCTCTGTTGCTGTTTATTCTGCTTAAAGGCTGTTATTGCCTGATTAATCTCGTCTTCTGATAGACCTTGCTGTTGAAAATAGCTTTTAAGCACAGCATTTTCTTTTTTTGCAGTAGCAGTATCAATCATATTTTGAATTTTAGTATAGTCGATTGTCTGTTGATTGTTCTGCTGTTCATCATTGTTATCACCAGCGTTCTGGTCGCTGTTACCATCTCCACCTTCTGCAAAGAACTGTAAATTTAACTTTAATTCTTTCTTCAACTGTGTATCTCCTTTCCGTTTATAGCCCGTCGGCATTTTCCTAAAGTTTAGTGCCATTAAGTTTTGGGCATATAAAAAAGGACGTCCATTGCTGAACGTCCTTTTTTATCTATAATTGCAACACAAAAGCACTAACGTATTTTCACGCTAGTGCTTTTGGAGAAAGGGTCTTTGGAAATATCTTGTAATCACATTTTAAATATTATCATAATTAAGTACGACATTTACGACAAATTCAAAATTTTTTAAAAATCTTTCCGCGCCATTATTAATGTTCTATTGTGTCAAATTATCCTACTGCATTCTTTGTTTTTTCTTCATTTCAGCTATTGCCGCCTTTCTGCCCTGCATATATCCAAACTTAAAACCATTACATATCATTTCACAGATATTATTACTAGCTTTTCTTATATCTTCAAGATTTGTTGGGTACATGTCATAACTAGGATTAATCTTGCCTTGTGAACTCTCAACCAAATTCATTGTTTTTCTTACCACTGCCATATTACAACACCCCCATATTCAACTGTGCGTTGCTATTATTAATCTGTTCTTTAAGCACAACTGGCAACTTATAGTTTTGTATGATATTAAGTGCTGTATCGCACTGGCTACGTTTAATTGACTTGTATGAGCTTACTTGAAACTGTCTTTTTAATTCTTTGTATATATCAGTATAGACTTTTCCACTTAATGACTTATTATGATAAGCATTGCTGTTCTTACCGCCTAATGCAAGAGTTCCAACCCTGCGAACTGCTGTTGTAATTTTGTCACACTCAACCCCCATTAATGGCATATCTTGTTTAAATTCTTCAAACTCTTTTTGAATATTGGATACCTTTTCATCAACTGTAAGCACTTTATTATTGACTTCAAGAATAGCTTGGCTCTGTAACTGAAGTTGTTCTAATGGTGATAAAACTCTAGGTCTTGCAACGAGTTCATCTTCCATTTCATGAAACCTGTTAATATACTTTGCTGTAAACTCTGTTCCCTTTGTTCCTGTAAGCTTATGAGCTATAAATTCACAGCCTTTCTTGGTTACGTTATAGCAAGGTTTCTGCCTATTAAATTTATCTGTATACTCGCTTTCTGTAAAGAAATCAGTGTGGGAAATTTTTCCCTCACCTAATTGCTCAATATATCTTCTAATATCCTTAAGTAAATCATTATGTGGTTTATTAACCATTTTGGCTACTTCGATGCTTGTTATTGTCTGTTCAATATTGTTCATTTTAAAATCTCCTTAATTTTAGTTTGCAAGGAGTATCTTTCTATGATAAAATATTTCATAGAGGATATTCCTCAGTTTTGTGAAACACTCGTAGGTCTTGGTAGGATTGCGAGTGTTTTCTTATTTGCTTTTATTACGATTTTTTAATTTTTCTACTGCTTCTTTACTGAATAAATAATTTCTATTGCCAGCTTCTCTCATTTCAGTTTCATTAAGTTCCATTTTTTTTGCTAATTTAATTAAATAAGTTGGCGTTAAGTTTAATTCTTCAGCAACTTCTCTCGTAATAAAGACGTTTCTGACATCTGTCACATTCTCACCTCCATGTACAAACAATACCATATTCGATGTCGAACGTCAAGCATTATTTTAATTTATTTTTGCAACCTACCTTTACAAATTAAAAAAGATGTAGCCTTTCGCCACATCTTAACTCATTCTTGGGGAGGTCAGGAGTTTTGCCTGACATGACTTCTCCCCTATATTCAATTAAATATATCATAGTTTTTCTTCCTTTTGGGGGTATAAAAATACCACCAATCTTTTTTGACTGGTGGTGTTTATTGTTATTAAGTTAAAAAATCAAAACCGTTAGTTTCTTCTTTGTCTATTTCTTTTAATCTCTTGACTCGTTTTGTTCTTTCTTCTTCCGAAAGATTTTCACTACTAAGCTCATCTAAAATTTTATTTTCTTCATCAGTTAATTGTCTCATTTCTATTCACCTCCATTTCAACAACGTTAATAAATTTTTTTGCTATTATATTTTCATTCTGAGCCGAAAAACTTTCTGCTATAATTTCTGTAAATTTTTGTCGTTCATAACCATCGTAAGCATACTGACTTAACACCTCTTTTATATCATCACCACTTTGGTATATTTCCTGCACTAGATTGTAAATCGCTCTATCAAGTATCTTATTAGCTTCACTATAACTTATATTTCTATTTTTTTCAATAACCTTTATTGCATCATAATAATATTTATGACCTAACTCATGTAAATATGGTGCGTATTCTGTATTGTTAGCAAAACCACCTTCTTCATTATTTACAAACTTCAATATTTTTTCCTTCGTGTTATATTTGCTATTTATAAATAATGTTTGTGAAGCATTATGAAAACCACCAATAGCTTTAGGATTTATTCCATTTCTTTCAAAATCTACAACTACTATTTGGGGTATTTCAAAATTTTCTGGTAATTGTTTTTTTACTTCTTTGAAATTTTTTTCAGTTAATCGAACTGCTTTATTTTTTGGATTTTCTGTATCTGTAAACATTTTAAAAAGACTATTATTAACACTCCTAACTTTTATTCTTAAATTATCCAATTTAATTATATCTTCTTTTCCATAATGCGGTCTAAAACTATTGGACATATAGTCCACTGTCTCATTCCACTCATTTCTTCTATTAGCATATAATTTCTTATTATCAGGGTCCAATGAGTATTTAGCCAATCTGTCGAACTTTTCGACCATTCTATTAGCATATTGCTGTTTTTGTTCTTGTCTATAATCGTCTTCGATTTGACTTAGTTCTTTTTTTGTATATGTTGGAGATATCTCATCATCGTCTAAGTCAGCAAAATATGTTGTATGACTATCTTTGCAATTCGGTTTCAAGGGTGGTAAAGACCCGCTTTAATCGCTGACGACATTAACGGATAATTACCATCACTTTTATCACCCCCACTCCATACATCATCAACAAGTACCTTACCTACAAATGGCAAGCACTTAGGGCAGGCATTACCACGTTTATTCATTATAACCGTTGTTATGCCCCACTTTTTTCTCTGCTCACCTTCACCAGTAAGATATGCTCTCTTATTAGCTGTTCTTATTGCCATTTTGGCATAATCTTTTATGTTATGCCTGCTACCGTTCTTATATTCAATACAATTGATACCAGCACTTAAAAAGTCTTTAGTTGCCATATCAACAGCTTTTTCATAAGTTCCAGCACCCGTATTCGCATAAACTTGAGCGTTATATATTATCTGTCTATATTTGTCATTAGACATTCTAAGCATTGCCTTTTCAGCAGTCTTAAAATCGTCTTTTGTGGCTTTTTGCAGTGCTTCTAATTTTCTTGTATTAAGGCGAAAAAAATCAGCCGTAACGCCTTTATTGGGGGCGTTATCAGCTGATTTAAAACCATTTTTAATTGCTTCTAATATCTTCTGCTCCTGCTCAGTTCCTCCTTCGCTTCTTGCAGTAGATATCATTTTATCAATAGAATTATTAATGTTACTAAACTGTGATGAGAACTTATCTTTATTATCTTGCTTATATTTTTCAAGATATTTAAGCTGTTCGGCTTGCCACTGAGTCCAGTTATATCCATGCTCATTTTCAGAAGCTTTGTGCCTGCTTAAATTTCTCATCATACTTGATATCAATTCATCTTCAATAGTAGCAAATGCCTTTTCAATATCATACTCTGTATTCATCTATATCAACCTTATCTGGTATATTAAGCTGTGGCTCTTCCATTTGTGCTATTCCTTGCTCAGCTTTGAGCCTTGCTATTTCTTCCTGTTTCCATTCATCGTCTTTAGTATCTCCATATAGCTCATCAACAGAAGCTTCAAGGCTCATAATTCCACCCTGTTTAGCTTTGCTTACAGTTTCCACTTGGCTCTCGAAACTTGGATTAGCATATTCGCCAAAAGTAATATTAATATCAATATCCTTTATAGCTGTCTTATTAAATGTATCAACAGCTTTAAATACTGTATTTACAAGCTCAGGTAACACCTCTTGTAGCTGTTCTACAATATTATTACGACTATAAAGCGTTGCCTTTTCTTTTTCTCTTTGTGCTTCTGCATTATCTAATTTCTTTACGTCTATACCCAACGTAGACGGACTCATTATGCCTTGTAGACAAAGGTCAAGTGCAGTAATGTATGTTGCAAGATAACTTTCATGTGCTATATCACTCTGGTCTCTTTCAATCTTATTAGACGCTCCCTCAGATACATCACTTTCAACCTGTATATAAGCATTATCAAAAGGATTAGGATTAAGCACTTCGCCTGTATAAGGGTTTCTAGGCAACATGCAGTTAGGTATATAGACTTTAGTCTTATTAAGCCTTAATGCTTCTAACCATTCAGACCACGCCTCATCTAGTGCGTCAAAACTATCAATTTTACTATCAAATATACTCTTACCCCTGCCTTTGTACTTCGGCGATTTATAGAACATAAGTGGTATAGCTATCATAAAGTTATCATTCCATGTTACATCTTTAAGGCTCGCAAGTTCTGGAACAGCATTTAATTCACACTCTCTATCATTCCTTAATAACTCATAGTGTATATAACCTATACCATAATGCTCACAAAGGACATATTCCTGACCATTGTTTGTATATACTGTCTTAAATACTATTTCCTTGACTCTACCACGTTGCCTTACAATATCAATCATATCTCCAGCACAGAACTCAATAATAGGATATGGACTTAATAATGTATCAAAGGATATCTTAAACGCCCCGTCACCGATATACAAAGTCTGTGTTATAGCTTCTTTTACAAGTTCTTTAAACTTATTATCCTTTGCTATATTATCCCACTCTTGCTGTCTATTTCCTGCTTCTATTACATTCATATCAGCAGCCACAATGCTAGCAAGCATATCGGCTAACATCGCAGGTATTCCAACGTGTACCTTTCTTATTTCCATTCCCGGCGTACACTTTGCTGCCCAAAATCTTGTCTTATCTGTATCTAACTGGCTATATAGTTGGGATAGTTCTTCACCTTCACCCCTGTACCATATTCTGTTCTTTATAGCATTACCTTCAAAATTCAATGTTTCTGTAAGCTGTATATAGCCGTTTTGTGCTGGTTGTATTCGTAACCAAGTTCTTATGCCATGTCTTATCTTATCTGCCATAGTGTTAAATATGCTCACCTCTTTCACTCTCCTATCTTTTCTCAACGCCTATTTTATCCCTATATGGTATCCAAGCATATTGGACACTATTAATCATGTGGTCATGTCCGTCTTCTGGCTCGCAATCTTCATCTTCTTTCCAAGAATAAACTTCAAGCTCTTTTATGTACTGTGTACATGTATCAACAACATAATAAATCGGTTGTATACCTCTTTCATCGTCATAGCTTAACCAGCCTAGTTGCAACATAATTCTGTCTATAATTTGCACTTTCTTATAAGCATTATTAAATATATAGACACAATCTTGGTGTTGCCTTTTATATTTACCCAGTTCTGTTAATGTTGCTTGGTCAGCATTATCAACAAATACATTTCTTGCAATGCCTTCCCATTCTTTGCGATTACGTTCAAGGAAATTAATCAAGTTCTTAACCGTATCTGACGGAGCTATTGGTACAGTCAAATCTGCGTTGTTATATACCTTTTCGTCAAGCACTATACATTTACCTTTATTAGTAATGCCTACAAATGACATCGCTATTGTATCAGGACTTTTCGTTGAATATGCTGTATCAAGCCCTGCTGTAAACTTGACAAAATATTCTTCTTGATGTTTATCTCTTTTAATAAACTGTCTTGCTTGCTCTTTGGTGATAACATGACGTTTTCTACTAAAATTACAAAATACAAGACCTGTAGCCTTACCTCTAAGCCCTTGTATCTTGTTCTTATACATCTTAGTTCCTTTGGGTACTGCATCTATCTTTTTTTGTATATCTTCTTTAGAAAGTGAAGCATTATCATAAAAGGTGAAGTACCAATGAAGCCAACCTTTTACGGGTTCTTCTTTGAGTTCATCAAGTAATTCTGCCGGATAGTCCTTCACATATCTTTTAAGTGGTCTACTTCTGTTAATAAACTCTTTATACACTGGAATGTCAGGAGCGTCTGGGTTAGAAGTTGTCATCATATATTGACACCTGTGCGTTATTTCTCGTAGAAACTCCATATCTGCAATATTAACTTCGTCTATATACACGCAACCCACCTGTGAACCTAATACTTTCTTCCATTTTGCCTTATTATCATATCCACAGACATATATATACTTAATGCCTGAAGGTGTCTTATATTCTATATGCGGAAGTCTTATACCACCACGTCCATTAGGGTGATACATTGCAAGACCGTCCATTTGGTCTAAAACCCCACGTTCTGAATTAATAACATTCTTCTCTACTGTACCTATATCAGCGCCAGCAAGCACATGATACTTTATATCACTTTTAGCAACCATAAGCATAAACTTAAATATTCCTACAGTTGTCTTTCCCGCTGCTGTTGTTCCTTCAAGGTATTCTCTGTCAGCTTGTACAGACAAAAAATCTTTAAATTTAGGAGATAGCTTTAAAATAGTATCACCCCCTCATTTTTACATAAATATCAGCATAACTTCGCTAAATGTTTGTTTCGCGAAGTGCATTTTTTTGATTAAATATTGCGTTAGCTTAGTGCTTGTCTAGCTTTTAGCATTTTCTTATGTTTTTAAGGCATTGTTCAATATTACAATAAAATTGCAAAAACACTAAAAGTCCGTCACTGGCGGACATTTTTCTTAATATTTAATCAGCTATGTCATTAGCATTTATACCTTGCATTTGCTCTAAAATCTTAGAAATATTGTCCATTTTTTCATCAGAAGATGTGTCAACCTTGTCTTCACTTCTTAATTTATCTGCCTGTGCTTTAAGAAATTCAATCTTAGCTTTCTGTTCCTCTGTTGCTATATTCATGTGATTTGCTATCCATTCAAGTGCTTTCATCTTGTCAGCCAACTTAATCTTTATTCCATTCTTACCTTGAGATATTTCTGTTATAAGAGTTCCATCTATTTCTGTATCATCTTTTACACTTATAAACTCATCTTTAATAGTTACATAATCTGTCATGTCAGCATATACAATATCAAGATATTTTTGAAAAATATCTGACTGCTCAATGTACATTTGATTTAATCTTTCTGATTTAAGCTTTTCTATCTCTGCTTTTATCTTAGGCTTTGAAAGAAGTTTACAGCCATTTATACGAGCCGTATACTCAGTACAAGTCACAAATGCTTTCTTATATGCTTTTGTAGCATTAAACATCTTTACAAAATACAAACAAAAAAGCCGTTCCTTTTCAGTTAATTCACTATTTTGTATCACAGAATTAACTTCATCAGCAACAGCCACTTTTATAGGTTCAATATTTTCATGTTTTTGTGTGCATACTTTTTGCTTTTTTGTGTGCACACTTTTTCTATCCCAACCATATCTCTTTTTCCAACTCTTAACAGTATTAATAGACGCACCATATTTTACTGCTATATCCTTGTATTTCATGCCTAGCATATAATCGTTTTCAGCTAATTCATGGTCAGGTATATTTGATTTATCATTCACTTTATGTATCACCACCTCTCTTTGTATTAAAATAAGCCCTAGTTTGCGCTAGGGCTCTTGAGGGTGAAATTACATCTTGAACTAATACAGTTCATGGTCAAGATATCTTGTCATCTATTCCAGTCTAAATATTATCACATTAAAACCGAACAAAACGAACAAACTTTTATTTTTTTATATTTCATCACGAAGTTCTCTTTTATACTTGTAGTATGTATTCCTTGCAAGCCCAGTAATTGCTATAACTTCACTATCCGTATTAGTCCCCCAAAAATCTCTTGACAGTTTTAATATATCACGCTTTTTTTCTTTTGCCTTTTTAGTTTCAACTTTCACTCCTTTAAGTCTTCCTACTTGTTTGCCTTGTAGCTGAGCCAGTCTTACGCCTTCACTTGTACGTTTATGCAAATATTCAACTTCTTGTTGTGCAGTCTTAAATGCAATCTCTACCTGCTCTCTCGCAAGGTCTATTGTATACTCATGTAATGCTAATATGATTGTATCAATAAGTTTTTCAGCAGCATTATTATCAGCATGATTTTGCTTTTTTATTTGTTCATTAAGTTTATTTCGATATACGCTTGTATTTATATGCGGCTCTTTAATAAATACAAGCTCTATTCCCTTATCAAACATCTGCTGATACAAAGTCATTCCATCATCTACATTACGACTCATTCTGCTAACTTCATCAAATACTATTGTTATTTTATCTCCTTTATCAGCTCTATCTATTACCTGCTTATACAACTTATTCCAATTAGGTCTGTTTGATGTAGTTCCAGTATATTGGTCTTGAACTATTATAGCCTCAGGATACTCTCTTTTTATATTTTCTATCTGTCTTTCTATCTTCTGTTTACCTGTCCTAACTCTACAATAACCATCAATCATTTCCCTCATAAATTTA
>OGFB01000363.1_pt1 | contig 25643 bp, 24 predicted proteins | sample 1570801 | NCBI WGS metagenome assembly OGFB01 (sample SAMEA2581969, study PRJEB24529) | metagenome | biome: Human gut stool | place: China | collected 2011 | reverse complement strand
AAGAAATATATTTATGGCTAATTTATTTGTAAATTCTATATTTAAAAGCAAACTGTCTTTTAATAAATACTATTTTATGATATATTTAATTAAATTAACTATTTTATTAATGAGGTGTTTTATGAAAATATATATATACAGATACGGCAGTATTTGCGAACCCGATATAATAGATGCTTTTAAAAGACTTGGTTTTCAAGTTGATGAAGAAACCATTGAAATATACAAAAAAGACTTATTGCCATCAGAATGTGTCAATCTCACATCTAATAAAATTATCAATAATGGATATCACTTTGTTTTTACTATCAACTTCTTTCCGTGGTTATCATACGTTTGTAATATTGCAAATATTAAATATATAAGTCTAATTGTAGACAGCCCTGTAATTGAATTATACTCTGATGCCATAATGAATAAATGTAATTATATATTTACATTTGATAATGCACAATGTGAAGAATTTTACCATCGAAATCCTAATCATATATTTCACATTCCACTTGCCACTAATACAATACGAACATCAGAACTTATAAAAAATACTCCGTCTACATTAAAGCAAAAATATAAAAGTGACATATCATTTATAGGGTCTACTTATCAAGAAAAATGTCCCTATAATAAGTGTACTCTCCCGAATTATGAACGTGGTTTTGTAGATAGTATTATCGAAGCACAATTAAAAATATATGGATATAATTTTATTGAAGAAATATTAAATGATGATTTTGTAAATAATTTTCTTAAATACAACCCTGATATATACCATTTTCCAGATAAATATGACAAAAATTATAAAGCTTTAATCGCACAACAATACATTAGTGTAAAAGTTGCTGAACAAGAACGACTTCGAGCATTAAAAATCCTATCTGATAATTTTAATGTAGATATCTACACAGGAAGTAATACATCTAGTATGCCTAATATACATAATAAAGGTTTTGCAAAATCTCTTACAGAGATGCCACTTATATTTAATCAAAGTAAGATTAATATCAATATAACAGCAAAATCTATAAGAACAGGACTTCCTCTTCGTATATTTGACGTACTTGGTTGTGGTGGATTTTTAATTACTAATTATCAAAGTGAACTTCCACAATTTTTTGAAATTGGCACAGACCTTGTAACATATGAAAGTTTAGAAGACTTAAAAGAAAAATGTAAATACTATCTTGAAAATGAAGACGAAAGAAAACAAATTGCGCAAAATGGATATAATAAAGTTAATAAATTTCACACATTTGATAAACGCTTATTGGAAATTCTCGAAATAGTATTCCAATAAAGTACAATAATTAATTAGTGCTGTCGCATTAATAAAAATTTATACAATATATAGAATTATTTACTAATTAATATATATCCGTATAAAATGTTCTTATTACGACAGCCTATAAATCTTTGCTAATCTAACAATCTCAAATCACTCTATCTATTACCATTTGCTTCATATATTAACTGCAACTGTTCTTTATAAAATGGATAATCGTGATTGCTACCACCAATTTGTGGAACCATATAATTTTCACCATATTTTTGAATTAATATCTTTTCATACCCTACTGGTATTGGAATAGTTGTATATTCAAAAGGTACTTCTATGGCACTTGAATAATACTCTTTAGGATATACATATAGTTCAGGTGGCGTTTTACAAGCGTGTTCCCCCATACTTGCCACATATTCAGATTCTTCATTTGTATACAGCATACAAATGCGTTCTTTTAACTCTCTAATTTGAATAATATATGGTCTATTTCTATCAAATTTTACACTGCACATATTTTCTATAGCTTGTATTGTTGATATAATTTCTTCTTCCTTTAGATTGTCCTTTTCCAATTCATTCATTGTAACTTGCAAAATTCTTATAATGTTACATTGCAATTCATCTTCTTCCTTATTGGGAGCTAAATAATCCAATGGAAATATATCAAGACCAACTACAAATGGACAATTATGGAATTTCTCTAATCTTTCATCATCAAAACTAATTTCTCTACCATTTATTATTCTTCCTAACAACTGATTCCAAGTAGGGTCTGTATGAATATTAATAATTTCATAAGTACCAGCAAGCTCTTTTTGAGCTATTTCACAAAACTTTGTATAATCCTCTCTTTTCATTGATATATCCATATCATCATCCCAAGGAATAAATCCCTTATGTCGCACTGCTCCAAGTAATGTTCCATAATCAGCAAAATATTGTATATTATGCTTTTTGCACAACATATCTACATCATGCAATACTTCTAACTGTGCTGCCCATACTTTTTTCATTAACTTTTCAACATAAAAGCTATTTCTTATTTCTCCTTTAAAAAAACTCTCAGGTACGTTCATATATTCTCCTTTTTAGTATACAATTTTTTTAATTATACCATAAAATATAACATTGTGCTATTTTTACTATTATGTTAAATTATTATATAATTAACAATAACTTCTGAAAGGAATTTTTTATGAAAATATATTTATATAGATACAAAAGTATATGTGAACCAGATATAATTAATTCATTTAAACGCCTTGGGTTTGATGTTTATGAAGAAACTATTGGTATAACAAAAAAGAACTTTCTATATCTGAAAATATCCAAATAACATCAAAAAAACTTTTATCAGACAATTATATGTTTGTATTTTCTATGAACTTTTTCCCCTGGCTTTCAGATGTATGTAATATTATGAAACTACCATATATAAGCCTTATTGTTGATAGCCCTGTCCTTACATTATATTCTAATTCTTTACAAAACGCTTATAATCGTATATTTATTTTTGACAAAACTCTCTTTAACGAATTTTTCAAATTAAATCCTAATAATATTTTTCATATTCCTCTTGCAACAAATGTTTCAAGAACTGATGAACTTATTAACAATTCTAGTAACTCTGTTAAACAACAATTTGCTTGTGATATATCTTTTATAGGCTCTACCTACCAATAAAAGTGTTCCTACAATGATATCAATTTACCTGATTATGAACGTGGTTTCGTTCAAGGTTTAATAGAGGCTCAACTTAAAATATATGGATATAATTTTATTGAAGATGTAATATCTGATGATTTTGTTAACAATTTTATTAAATATACACCTTATTCAAAACCTTTTCCAGAAAATTATTCAGCCAATTATAGAGCAATTGTTGCTCAGTATTATCTTAGTGTTAAAGTTGCTGAACAAGAAAGACTGCGTATATTAAAAATGTTATCTGATAACTTTAATGTAGATATATACACTGGAAGTGATACTTCAAGTATGCCCAATATACATAATAAAGGCTTTGCAGACTCACTACAGCAAATGCCAATTATATTTAATCAAAGTAAAATAAACCTTAACATTACCTCAAAGTCAATACGCTCTGGACTTCCACTCAGAATATTTGATGTACTTGGCTGTCAAGGATTTTTAATAACAAACTATCAAGCTGAAATTCCAGAAATATTTGAAATTGGAAAAGACCTTGTAACTTATGATAGTATGCAGGATTTAAAAGATAAATGTCATTATTATCTTACTCATAATCAAGAACGTATTGAAATAGCACAAAATGGATATGAAAAAGTTAAAAAACTACACACTTATGATGTCCGTTTAACTGAAATTTTAAAACTTTCATTTAGGTTATAAAAATATTACAATAATTTACTTTTATTTTTCATAAGAACATACCCCTCAAACATATATAAATCTTCTTTTGTAGTTATTTTGATATTTGTTTGATTTCCATAAGCTTTATATATCGGTATATTTAACGCATACATCAAACTTGTTGTATGCGGTTCTATTTTATTTAGCAATCCTTTTTCTTCTGCCTGTTTATATATACTTAACAATTTATTGTATTTAAAGCCTTGTGGACACGCTATCTGAACTATTTTATCTCTATCAACCCAATTATTGCTTATATTTCCATCATTAGTCCCCATTAATTGATAACAAGGCGTACAGGATACTGCCATTGAATTTTCAGATGTAACTTTAATAACATCATTAATGATATCTTGACTTGTAAATGGTGCAGCTCCATAATGTATCAATACAATATCATCATTTAAAACCTTATCTTTAAGATTATTCATACCATTTATAACGGAAGCTTGAAATGTTTCTCCTCCACTAGCTATCCATTTTACTTTTTTATAGTTATATTTATTTATCATTTCTTTTAAATAATCAATCCATTCAGAATGACAAACTACTTCTATATTATCAACATTAGAATTATTTTCATATAATTCAATAGTATAAGCCAGTACTGGTTTTTCTAAAACTTCTATAAACTGTTTCGGTCTGTCTGCCCCTACTCTCGAACCTGTTCCACCTGCTAGTATCATTGCTGTAATCATATATTATCTTCCTTTAATAGTATAATTATTGTTAATTTTATATTTCATAACTTTCAATTGCAACATCAATAAATCTAACTAAATTATGATATGATGGTAAAAAGAAAAAGCCGTCATCATCTCCTACACTTCCTTTATATAAACCCCAGCAGAACCAATAAAATGCTGAAATTGGGATAAATCCATAATAGAACCTTTTTTCTCTTGCTGTTAATTCTCGTCCAAAATACGCTTTAAAATACTTCTCAATCTCAGCATCAGTCCAATCATATCTACATATCATACAACATATATCATTTGCTTCATAATTCAAACCAGCATATTCCCAATCAATTAAATATATATTCTCATTACTGTCATACAAATAATTTGGTGCATACACATCATTATGACATAACACTAATTTATAACCTAACTCTTTAGCATCATCTTTTATATAATTGTAAAGTTTTTCCACTTTTTCTATTATATCGGCAAATTCTTTTTTTAGATTTCCTTTAGTATAAGATGCTATCTGCATTAATCTTTTACCTTCTTTAATATTATCAAAAACTTTAACATAACTTTTTGTTTCTATAGAATGTAATTTATGCAAATAATCCATACAAATTTTTAATTGTTCTTCATTATCTTCTAATTGACAATTCTTAGCATTTTCAACGTAATAAGATAACTTCCAACCTTCTTCATCAATATATATTACAGAAGCATCAATATTATAGTTTTTAGCTTGAATTTGTGCAAAAACTTCTGTCTTCCTGTCAATCAAATTATTAGAGCTTCCCCCTGGGTGACGATATACATATTTTGTACCTTTAAAATCAAATGCAAAAGACACATTCGTTAAACCTGCATTAATTACAGAAATATCGTTAATTTCATTTGGAACACAATTTAACACATTACATATATTATGTATTATATCTGAATCAACATTTATTAAAAATTCTGTATCAAATCTTCTCAAATCTTCTATATCTTCAAATTCAATTATGTCATTTTCATTATACAATTGCATATATAATGTAAGTTCTTTTTGATGTTTTGCATAAAATTCTTCCCAAAACAAATTATTTACACCAAAATCATCAATTTCACGCTCTAAAAAACATCTAAACCTATTAGAAAAAGTAGCATTAAAATATGCCTGTCCAACCATTGCCATCTTATTGCTACCACCAACTGAAAAGCCAGTAATAACATTAGCATCAGAATAATCTATTGCAAATTCTTTAAATTTACCAGAATAATAACAACAAGCTCTATACGACAGATTTAGCTTATTGTTATCTATAAATGGATTAATTAAAAAATAATGGTCAGCACAGCATATATATGAGTTTGATAAGTACTCTCTTGCAACATATAAAGAATATAGATTTCCTTTTTTAGAAAATTTATTGTTGATAATAAGTGTTACTCCAAATTTTTGCTCTAAATAAAAAAACTTTTCTTTCATATAACCAACTACAACATAAATTTTATTAATACCAGCTTCTTTTAACTGTTTAATCTGACGTTCTATTAAAATTTCACCTTTTACTCTAAATAATCCTTTTGGTTTTTCATAAGTAAATGGTGCAAATTTGTTTGACTTTCCCGCGGCTAAAATAATAGCATTTTTATTCATTACAAAATCATCCTTTCACCAATTGCAAAATATATAATATATTAAGCTTACCTATACCTTATAATATTTTTATAAATATAAGTATATATATTTTCCAGTTATTTTATTAGTTATATTCATAATTATATACTATAAAAATATAGCATAATTCTTTTTGACCTATTTTTCAATTTACTAAAACAATTAATATATATTTTAAAATATTCAATGGATATTTATTGATATTTTGATTTTAGATAAAAATATCTATTATACAAAAAACAGAACTGGTATATACCAGTTCTGTCCTTGTATAGTAGTATTAATAAATTACTGAAGAAGTGAAAGAACACCCTGATTCTGCTGATTTGCCTGAGCAAGCATTGACTGACCAGCCTGTAAAAGGATGTTATTCTTGCTGTATTCAACCATTTCTTTAGCCATATCTGTATCACGAATACGAGATTCAGCTGCTGATGTATTCTCACTTGTTGTATCAAGGTTGTTGATTGTATGCTCAAGTCTGTTCTGAATAGCACCAAGCTTAGAACGATTTGAAGATACTTTGTTAATAGCTTCCTGTATACTAGTAATCGCATTACCTGCTTTATCATTTGATGATACATCTAAATTATTTACAGTTAAATCACTTGCACCTAAAGATGAAATTGATATACTTATTGTCTGTCCTTCAAGAGAACCAACCTGAAGCTTCTTATCATTAAAGTCACCATTCAATAAGTTCATAGTGTTAAACTGAGTTGTATCTTTAATTCTATCAATTTCTGATGCAAGCTGAGTTATCTCATCACCAATAGCAGTTCTATCATCATCTGTGTTAGTATCATTAGCTGCCTGTGTAGCTAATTCATTCATTCTCTGTAAGATAGAATGTGTTTCATTAAGAGCACCTTCAGCTATCTGAATAAGTGAGATACCATCCTGTGCATTAGAAGAAGCCTTATCAAGACCTCTAATCTGGCTTCTCATCTTTTCTGAAATTGAAAGACCAGCAGCATCATCACCAGCTCTGTTAATTCTATAACCTGATGATAACTTCTCTGTTGACTTTGACTGTGCACTTGAAACGCCACTTAACTGTCTGTTTGTGTTCATAGCTGACATATTGTGTTGTACTACCATAATTATTTCCTCCTTGAATATCCTGTGGCTTCCTTGCCACAAAGTTAATTAATTAGTTCAATAACATATATTTGCTATTGTTATTTATTATATCGGACATTGTTTTTTAAACTTTAGCCCCTATATAAAATTTTTTTATTTTAATAGTCTACTTTTTCTTGTCCATAAATTGTGGTGCATAATCTATATTTCTTTGTACCTTATAATAAGCACTTGCCGTTTTAGTACTTTTCTTAGCATTCTGTATATCGGCTTTCATCCTGTTAAACTTTCGCCCAACAATAACCTTATTCCTTGACTCTTGTGCCTGCACCTTTACACTTAGAGCTGTTATTTCTTTTATTAAGCCTTGTAATTGCTTTATCTGTTCTGAATAAGCCTGCTTATTATCTCCAATTGAAGCCTTAACTCTTTCAAATAAAGCTTCAAAGCCCTTGTCAAGCTCAAGCAACTTATCTATTAACTCACCCTTTTGCTCAATATTTGAATAAAATTCACTGTCATTAAATGATGAATTATCCATCATTGCCATATTAGCTTGACTTATATTAAGCTCTGATATCTGTTGCAATATATCTCTTTTCATTACAAGGCTTTCTATCATCATCTGAAGATAACTATCTGTCATCACACAGCACTCCCTTTAATGAATACATCTTGTTTACTTATACACTTTTAGTATTTTTCATTACTTCTTTCCAAGTATCTCTCATTCCTCTTAGCTCTACAAGCGCCGTTTCTATATCTTCTGTTTTTTTAGAAACATTAGCTCTGACCAACAAATTATATATATACTTATATATGTTCTCAAAGTCTTCTGCTACTGGATACTTGTGATTAAGTGTAGCTCTCAATTCTTCTATAATTGCCTGTGCCTTTTTTAAATTATTATGAACTTTCATAATATCTTTTTGCTCAACACCAATAATTGCCACATTACAGAACTTAATTGCTCCCTCATATAAAAGCAATGTAAGCTCTGCTGGTGAAGCTGTAAGCACTTTATTATTATTATATTGTGAATATGCCTGTTGATTAATAGCCATCTTTATATCCTCTCTTTTAACTGTATAATTCATTAGAACAAATTTCTACAATATATTATATATCACAACACACTTATACGCAAACAATAATTTAACTAAAGTAGCTTGAAAGCGATGACTGTTGAGAATTAAGTGAAGCCAGTGCTGACTCCATACTTGAAAACTTCTTATAATAAAAATCTTCCCAAGTTGATATTTGTGTCTCTTTATCCGATATCTTCGTTGTATAATCAGAATATTCTTTTGCCATCTCTTTGTCGTTATATACTTTTAATGAACTACTAAGCGATGTAGCCTGCATTTTCTTTCCCAAGTCTGAATATAAGTCAGCAGACAACTTTGAGAAGAATGATATAACAGTATCTGGGTCACTTGCAATTGCTGCTTTTAACTTATCTTCATTAGATTTTGATACACTATCATCACTATCACCATCTATATGTAATACGCCCTTTTCATTCTCTCCGGAAGAAAAATAGCCTGCTGTTGATATTCCAAAGCTTGACAATGAATATGACTTACCATTAATAGTATATGACTTAAGCATATCATTTTTCATCATTGATGAGATTGAACTTAGTGTACTATCACGTCTAAGAAGTGATGTCTTAACTTTATTCTCCCATTCTTTTATCTGGTCATCTGTCATTGCTGACTTTTCATCACTTGTAAGGGGTTCATATCCTTTTGCACTCGCTGCATTATAAGCTGTATCTATCTCTTTTATAAGACTATTATAATCACTTATAAGGCTTTTTATTGCATCATACATACCATCAACGTCATTGTCAGTTGTAATAGTTATCTCATTGTCACCTGTAAGTGCTGTTGCTGTAATTGTAAGGCCGTTGATTGAATATGTATTAGTGTTATTAGTGAACTTTGCACCATTAAGTTCTATTTCGGAGTCTTCTGCATATACTCTCTTTGCACTTGTATCTGTTGATGTCTGCGATACCCCTAACAAAGCATAATCTTCATCAGTAGCTGTTCCTGCATTAATTCTATCAGCTGCCGCTATAGCTTTTTCGGCATATTCATACTGTGATGTAGCTGTCGCTTTATATTTATTAATAGCCGCAGTATCATCATTTCCTACTGCTGTTTCTGCATATGAATATGTGTAATTTTCTGTATCAATTTTACCATCTTCACCTACATATTGTTGCATATTGTTGTCAATAATATATATCTTACCCTCTTCAGCATTTATTGTATATGCACTGTCTAAAGCTCCAAAGCCTGCCTCTTCATACATATTAGCAATTTTTTCAGTATTGCTATCAAGCTTTGACTGCGCACTATCAATCTGTTGTTGAGTTGATGTCTGAAGCTTTGTAGCTGCTTCTATTTTGCCTGTAGTAAGACTTGAGATACTATTTAATGCTGCAAGTTGCTTTTTTGCTTCTGCTTTCTCATCATCTGTGCTTATATCACTTTTAGCTGTTTCATTCCACGCATCTATTTTAGCTTGAAGGTCTTTTTGTGCCTGCTCAATATTAGCACCATCATCACCAGCTGTTGAGATAAATTCATTTATATATTTTAACTTTAAATTAGCTGTTTCCTTATCTGATGTCGCTGATTTAATATTGCTAAGATAAGTACTTACATTACTATTAAAAGAGCTTACATCACTGTTATACTTAGACTCAGCATAACTGCTTGCATAAGTATCTGCATCAGAATAACTATTAACCAAACTCTTATATGAAGCTACTATATTGTCAATATTGTCCACTGATGTATCAGCAAGCCCTAATGAACTAAGTGCTTTCATACCACTTTCACTAGCTGCTGTTAGTGAAAATTCGTGTTCTGTTCCTGAATTTTTAGAACTTACAAAGAACCTTTGGTTAGTTTCATCAAAACTTGCATTAACACCTGCTGCCTTTAATTGTGATACTAAATTATCCACTGTCATATCATCAGATAATTGTATGTTAGTAGTATTTCCATCTGCTGTTACTTGAAGACTTCCTGATGTACCACTTCCTATATTTGTTATATCACTAAGCTTAGTTGTACCTGTAACTTTAGTTGTACTTCCATTCGAGTCTGTTGCAGATATTACTCCACCTGTCAAGTATCCTGCCTTTGCAAGCTTATTCACCTTAAGCTTTTGTGTTCCTGTAACTGCTGAAGTTGAAGCATCAACAGCTGCATAATTTGAATTAGATACTGTTGCTTTTTTAAGATTGTAATTCTTTGAAAAACGTGATGTACTTAATGAACCTGTATAGAATGAATATATCTTACTATTCATAGTACTCCACTTTTCCTGTTTCCAAGAAAGTTTTGTTTGCGCTTTTACAAGGTTATCTTTTTGTAATCTATACCCTGACACCAACGCCGATACTAAAGATTCTGTATCAAGACCTGATGACATACCCGAAAGTCTTATAGGCATATTAACACCTCCATTTAATTATCGTCTTTCATCAACGAGCAGTCCTGCAAGTTCCCATGCCTTTGCAATCATCTTTAAGGCTTTATCAGATGGAATTTCTTTGATTACCTCGTCTGTTTCCTTGTCTTTAATTGTAATTGTAACTCTATGAGTTGGTTCATTATAACCAAACTCTGCTACCGTATTACGATTAATTAATTTATTAATTTCTTTAATGTCTGGCATCTGTCTTTGGGTATTAGTATTATTGTCATCCTGACTTTTACTCTTACTTTGACTATCTCCATTTTTAGTTGAGCCCTCATTAGTCTTTCCAACTACTTGTGTCGAATAGTCTGACGTAATATTAACAGCATCAGAAGAGTTAGTACTAACCTTAGATACATTCTCTACTGGCTTTGTATGTGCGACTGCCTGACTTTGATAATTCTGAGCACCTGCTGCTCCCTTTACTGCTTCAATTCCCATTGTATCCACCTCCGTGTGAAAGAATAAAAATTTTTCTCTATATTTGTATTTTTGATTAATATAATGCGTTTCCCGCATAAAAGGTTCTAATAACCCTGTCACAAATTATATCGGAAAATACGCCCAAAAATTAACCTATTTCCATCTCGAGTTTTGACTTTTAGTATTTTGTATAAAATTTCTTATTATGACAATTATATAGTTAATTATTCAGAAGATTTTTAAGACTATTAACATCTATAGATGCTACTGATTCTTTATTGGAATCTTGTATCTGTAAGTAAACTTCTTTTCTATATATAGGAACTGACTTAGGAGCAGATATGCCTAACTTAACCTGGTCACCTTTAATATCAATTACTTTTATTTCTATATTATCATTAATTACTATTGCTTCATCTTTTCTTCTTGATAATGCAAGCACTCTACTCACCGTCCTTTCCTGACTGCGCCTTTAGATAGTCATAGATTGGATATTTTACTAGATACTCTTCATTATCTACAATTAACTGCACTCCTTTTAATGTTTCAGAATCAATTACAATAGGCGCTTTAAGATTACAAGTCATCTTAGTTATATCTGTTGGGACTGTAATTGTAACAAATATTAATAAGTCTTCATCTTTAATATTATCCCCAAGACAACTCAATAACTCACCATCTACAACTGGGGCATAATCTGGTCTTACATATGCTGGTTTAAGAATCGGAAGAGCTAATGTAGGCTCGTCCATAGATTGTAACCACATAATTGCAGAATCTGACTTTTCTTTTGAATCGGCATCGTATATAAGTGTATATTTTTTATAATCTTCAAACCCTATTATTCCATTGTCAAATGTAATAATCTTATCTTCTGATATATCTATAATTCCAAAATTTTTAGTATTAACCCTCATTACACCCATACCTTTCTAAGTAAATATTATCTAATAAAATCAAGTAATGTCTGTTGTACTACTTTACTTGCTGCTGACAATGAAGCATTGTATACAAGCTCTGCTGAAGAATATCCTATTACAACCTCTTCAAGGTCGATATCTTCATTATTAGACTTTAATGACTTAAAGTTAGTCTTTTGCTCTGTAACTCGGCTCTTTGTAAGTGTAAGTCTTGTTTCTCTGTTACCTACATCTGCTTTTGCCACTGAATTTTTCTGCTGATATGACTTCATCTGCTTAATACCATTTTCAAAAGAATCTGTCATATTTTGCTTTGCAATGTCATACTGCTTATTAAGTCCTTCAAGCATAGAGTTTAATGTGCTTTGTGAAGTCTCATCTCTATATCTTTCTTCTTCCATCATTGACTTAACCTGTGTTATCTGAGCTTCAATATCAAGTACATCATTAACTGATTTTACTAATCCATCAATATCTCTTCCAAGATAAATATCAAATGCTTCATCTGCTTGTGTATTAATCTTTAACTTTTGAGAATAGTTAATATTATACTCTATAGCCTCATCATTTTTTTCGTATTCAATGCCTGTATTATTGTCAATACAGTTAAAATACATTGTAGGATTAAGGTCACCCTTTTCAAAGTTATCCTTTGTATATGTAATTGAAAATTCATTACTTGTATAAACATTAGAATATATATCTTTTCCTAGAAGAATTTCTCCTGTTGAACCATTAAATATTATTTCATTATCTTCAGGTATAGCATTATCATCAGCGGTCATTCCAAGCTTTACTTCTGCCCCTGTAGAATCATTAAATGTAAACTTACCATCTTCGCCTGCTTGAACCGTTGTTGTACCAGCTACAATAGGATCTCCATTTTCATCAAGTACAGCATCTCCATTTGCGTCAAGCTGATAAGTTGTTATTTGCGCTGATGTACCATCTTCTGATACACTAATATCGGTATTATTGTAAGTCATTTTAAACCCAGCTTCATTAACATCTCTATAAGCTGTTCTTATTGTATGCACTGTTTGTTCATTAGGTGTTATAATATTGCCGTTAGCATCTTTATGAAGATTAAGATTCATAATATCATCATTACTATATGAATTAGTATATGCTTTCTTAGTTGTAAGATAACTTCTATCAAAATCTTGTGTTATTGTGTAATTTTCGCCTTTTGCAGTATCATTGGACTGATATGTAAGTGGCGTATCTGTCTTATATCCTGTAAATACATATCTTCCTGCATATTCAACATCACCCTCAGCATAAAAGGCATCTTTTAACTTATTTAGTGTTTCTGCTATTGTCTGTCGCTGTTCTGAAGAATATGAGTCTGTTGCACCTTGTGTACAGTATCCATATAATTGTGTAATAATTGAATTGCCTTCATCTAATGCTCCTTCTGTTATATCAAGCCAAGAACTTGCATCAGGGATATTTTTATCAAGATACATTGATACCTGATTAAGACTTGACCTTAAACGAAGTGCTCTAATTGCTATAACAGGGTCTTCTGATGGTCTATTTATCTTTTTTTGTGTTGACATCTGTGTATTATATTTATTTAACAACAGCTTATTAGTCTGAATATCTGCCATATTAGTATTAATCATCATCTGACTAGTAATTCTCATGTTTTACACCTGCCAATTAACTTTGGCTTCCCTTTCCATAATATTTTATATATTTTTACACACCTGTTTCATTAATGAGTTTATCATATAACTCTAACATAACTGACATCATTTTAGAATTAAGATTATAGGCTTGCTGATACTTCATAAGGTTCATGGCTTCTTCTTCTGTATCTACACCCATTACTGACAATCTCTGATTATCAATTGTCTTTTTAAGACTTTGATAATTAATTTGCATATTAGTTGCTTTGCTTGAATCTATAGATACGTCACTGACAATACTTTCAAGGAAATATGCTCCTGTACCACCTGAAAATATCTTAGCACTTTGAAGTGCGCTTAACGCATCCATTAATGTTGAGTCAGACTCACCAGAAGTTGCTTCACTTCTTATTGGTAATTTAGAATTACTCTTTAATATATTACTATTTACACATATATTTTGCGCATTCATAACTCCAGTTCCTGCTGCCTTAAAAAGAGCTTCTCCCTGCTGCCCATCTGCGGTATATCCTGACATAGTAATTTTATTAACTGCATCTGAGAATATCTGAACAAACTTATTAATCTGTGACATATAATATGGTACACCCTTATAGTCAACATTACTTCCTTCTTTTGTAACAGTTTCTAAAATTCTATTTCCATCACTATCTGTAATTTCATTGCCATTTTCATCAACAGCTACTTGTTCATATGCTCCATTACAGCCATCTCTAATATCAACAAGTCCTTTTAGTGTGCCACCAAGCGAACTACTGTATATATTAAAATCTTCACCCATTTCCCAATTTATATCATAAAGTCCATTAGCATCTGAAGCATTTCGTTTATCATCATCATCTCTTGCTGTCACTTTAAGAGAACGATACTCATAAGAAGTAACTAATGCCTGACCATTTATATATACGTTATATTCCGTGAGTCCATTTCCTATACTTGTTTCTGTTACTGATGTATTTACTATCTTTGAAAGATTATCAACAAGCACATTTCTTTGGTCTCTTAAATCATTAGCATTACCATAACATGCTTCAATATGATTAATCTGCTTATTAAGTGCTGCAATATTTTGTGCTATTGTATTAATATCATCTACTTGTGATTTTATTTCACTATTAATATCCTTTTGTACATTTTGAAGATTTGTATACAATGTATTAAAATACTCTGCAAGGCTTGATGCTTTGTTAATTAACGCATTCTTAGATGTTTCATCACCTGGTGTTAATGTAAGCTGATTAACTGCTTCAAAAAAGTCTTTATATTCTGTACAATATCCATCAAGTGAAAATTCATTAAGATAATCTTCTATCTGTGTCATATAATTGTATTTATTAGTATATTCTCCATAATATGCTTCATTACTACGATACTTATCATCATAATAAGCATCTCTTAATTGATTAATTTCTGTAACATCAACACCTGCACCAAGTGTTCCATATCTTGCATGTGTTCTTATTGCATCGTTAGCTTTTACTGTAACTGTCTGCCTTGAATATCCTGTCGTATTAATATTTGCTATATTATGAGCTGTAACATTTACAGATGTTGATGCTGCTTGAAGTCCTGTATAGGCTATTGTAAGTCCAAAAAATGTAGATGCCATAGGTTATCCTTTCTTAATACTTAATTTTTAATAACTACGAACTAATTCATTATGTATATTGTATCCATCTAACAATCATCAAGCAAATATTTACAATAGATGCTATATACTTACCTGATATTGTTACATCATCAACCGCCAAGCGCATTGATAGTTCTATCCATAACTTCATCAATAATATTAATATATCTTGAAGCTGCATTATAGGCTTGCTGATACTTTATCATCTTTTCAAGTTCTTCATCCGAAGCTACACCTGATACCTGTAATCTTTGGTCATCATAACCTGTAACCATTTTATCTTGATTACTTGTATAATTGTCAAGCACTTGACCTATCATTGCAAATTCACCTACAAAATCACTGTAAAAATCTTCATAATTTGTCTTTGCATAAGCTTCTGGATTAAGGGTAGCAAACTTCTTATCCCATAAATCAACAAGCTCTTGTGTCTTTGAAAAATCTTCTTTACCTTGCTTTGTTGATAATGGAATTTTATCAATATTTTGAGAAGCAGTTGGATTAACAGATATGTTTCCAAGTGTATATAAAGACAAATCTCCTCTTTTATTTATATTATTTCTAAGATAAATATTATTTCCATTTGCATCTGTTGTCTTTACATATCTTTCTGTTTCACTTCTTGAAAATAATTCACACCCTACTGTCTTATCATCATCCATACCATAAGATGTCTTATTCATATCAAGATACGCATAAGTATATTTATCAACTGGTTCTTCTTGCTGACCATTAACATCAACATATAACTTTTCACTTGAGTCATATCTATATATTGCATCTGTGCCTTGACCTGATACAAGTATACCATCTACCTGCTTACCTTGATGATTATATAATACTGAATGTGTAGAACTATTATATTGATAATTTACGGCTGTAAGTTCATTTCCCTCACTGTCATAAAGTGCATTTGTTGTTTCTTGTGTTATCTCTGGGCAAAGTACATTATTAATATCTTCAACCATACCATTTACAAGCTTATCAAGTCCTGCCATTGCACTTAATATTGCAGAAGGCTCTATATACTTATCATAATAATCTTGCTTAGTCTGATAATCTCGCATTGCTTGATTGTAAGCTGCTTCTCCTGCTGGTGTATTAACATCATAATCTGCTGCATTAGGCTTTATTGGAACATCTGTATAATTAGCTTCCCCATTACCTCTTGCAATTATTACCCCCTTAAGCTTACCTGAATCCGTATCATTATAATTATTTGCCTTAGATAAATCCTGACTAAATACATCAACATTATCATATGCCGGCCAAATCGGTACTAATAATCCTCTTTCACTACTTATTCTTGTTGAAATATGATTTACAAGCCCTTCTGTAACAAATGGTGTTCCTTCTGCATTAACTACTAACTTTCCCTCACTTGTATAATAATAATCAACTTTAATGTATTCACTTAACTCATCAAGAGCATTATCCCTTTGGTCTTTTAAATCGTTGGCACTTTCAACACCAGCACCTTCTATATCCATAATTTTTTCATTAAGTTCTTGTATCTGGTCACCCAATGAATTAATCTTATCAACTAAGGTTCTTACTTGTGTATTAAGTGTTGTCTGATAGCTATTAAGCTGTTGATATATAGTATTTGACCTTGTCATAAATGCAGTCGCCTGCTGTATTACAGAAGTTCTTGCTGTTGTACTTGTAGGATTTTTGTTAAGCTCATTAATGGCTTCTTTAAGATTTTTCATACAATCTTGATATGTAACACCTTGAAGTTCACCAAATAATTCTTCTACTTCTTCTACTGCCTCTGACTGACTTTTATAGAAACTTAAACGTCCATTTGATGAACGATATGCTTCATCTACGAATTCATTTCTTACTCGCCTTATATCTTCTATTTTAACACCAAGACCATATTGTCCTGATATTGAACTGCCGCCTACTGGAAGATATATCGCAGTTCCAAAGCTTGTCTGTTGTCTTGTGTATCCTGTTGAATTAACATTTGATAAATTATGTGCTGTTGTATTAAGGGCGGTCTGTGCTGATTGCAGTCCGCTTACACCTATGTACAAGCTGCCCATTCCATTAGCCATTATTACTCCTTATCTGCCTGGTATGCTCGTCCGTAAGCCCGGCAATCTTCACATCCTTTGAAGATTTTTTATTATTTAGAAATTATATTAATTATTGTTTTGCATCAAAACGTCCTGTTGTTGATGCGCCTGTCTGGTTATATAAACCGTGATCATAGTTATTTGTCTGTGGACCTGATATTAAACTCTTTGCCAAATTCATCTCAAATTCAATCATATCCATTGACTCCTTAAGAAGCACCTTATTATTCTCATTAATTTTAATAAGAGTATCTACGGTTTTTTTAAGCTTCATATGCACCTGTGACAGCGCATCATGTTCTTTAGGTCTTTTTCTTAAAATCCCTATTATATCATTAACCTTAATTCCTTCTGGTGATAAATTAAGGACTTTGCATATATCATTGACATTATTCTGTCTTTGCTTTTCAAGTTTATCAAGCACATCAATATGAGCTTGTTCTCTCACTAAGATATCTTGAAGCTTAGCAGTATCATTACTTACTATTGCTTCTGTCTTTTCTTTTGATATATCTATCATCTTCTCATATTCTGTATTCTGAGAATTAAGAACATCTATAAGTGTATCAATTAAGCTAGCCATCTACATCTACACCTCCACATTAAAATGTAAATGTTGACTTATCATTCATAAGCTTGTCAGCAATCTGACTGGCGCTTATATTGTATGTGCCTGCTGCCATCATTGCCTTAATATGTGCGACTTTATCTTCTCTTATGTCAGATGCTTTATCAACTGCTGACTTTGCTGTTTGATAAGTTCTTGCTGTTTCTGAAATCTCAATCTTATCACTTGTATCTTTAACACTCTTACTTCTGTTCACTGTAGATGTTTTGTTAGTCTGATAAATCTGACTTACTGCATTATAAGCATCAATACGCATGCCAACCGCCTCACTTTCTGATTTTTCTAATGTTTTATGTAAAATGTATCGGTATATTTTTTTATTTTCTTAACCTATCGTTATAAATAAGTAGCGCACCTAGCTTGCTATAAAAACTCCCCTGTAAGTTTTTTAACTTATTGCAATAATCACCTTTGTTCGCACAAATAAAAAATACCAGCTTATTATATATTATCTTTTAACATATAATAAGCCAGTATGTATTTTTAACTAATTTCTTTAATACTACAAAATATAATAATAACTTATTATATTAAGTATCAAGAAATCTCATTTTTTCTTTTTCTCTTTTTTCTTCTTCCTTTGGTGCTTTGGCAGGTTTTTTACTTATTGCATTGCTAAACTCATTAGACATAGTACTCTTACAACTATCACAAAATCTTCCTGACTTTATCATTTTTCCACATTTTTCACAAGCTATTCCTATTGGAGAGTCAGCAGCAAAACAAAGTCTTTCTTCTCTTACCCACTTTTCAATCTGCTTAACACTTACTTCACAATCTGATGATACCTGAGATATAGTTGCTGTTCCATTTTCATTAATATATTCTTTAACTTCTTCAAACTTATCTTCCATCTTTCTTACACAATCAGGACACAATCCTCTATAAGGTCCACCAATATAATTATATAATTTTCCACACATTCTGCAATTTCTAACATCCATAACTGCACGCCCTTTCCTTGTCCTTAAAATATTGATGATGATACTTGTATACTATTAAATGTATATTTCTAACTTGCTTTATACATTTAAAAGCCATCACCTATACATAAGCATACAAAGTACACTTGTTCCACACCATTACTTTTTAACACTTTTGAACATTCATCAATCGTAGAACCTGTTGTATAAATATCATCAACTATTAAAACTTTCTTATATTTTACTATATTTTCACCAATTATAAAAGCATTTTTCAGATTTTTTAATCGTTCTCTGTCATTTAATTCTTTCATAGGTGTTGTTTTTCTATTTCTAATAAGAATTTTATCATCTGTTGGTATATTTGTTAAGCGTGATAACTGCTCTGAAATAAGCTGTGCTTGATTAAAGCCCCTTATTTTATACTTTGATTTATAGAGTGGTACGGGTATTATAATATCAGGTTGCCACATATTAAAGGCTTGATAACAATTCCTATATATTTCTTTTGCGTAAAATGTAGCATACTCTCTTTTATTTTTATATTTATATTGATATATTGACTGCTTAATTCCATCCGTATACTTATATACAGCAATCCCCTGCTCAAATATATGATTTATTTTTTTACAGTCATAACAATATTGCAAATTTTCATCTCTTATTTCTTTACCACACTTAAGACATCTACACTTTCCTATATACACAAGTTGACGTTTACAATACTTATGTATGTAAATCCTTTTTCCACTATCAAACCCCAATGTGTTCTGACACACAGGGCATGATGGTGGATATACCATGTCTAATACTAATTTCACCAATTCATTTTCTTTTATAGAATTTTTAAAATTATCTACATTATTATTACTACTTATAACTATATATTCCTTTCTACCATTTATAATACATTGCCAATAAGCCCACTTAATCGTATTGACACCTATAAAAACTACTCATCACTTAAAGGCAAAAAGCTTCTAAAATACACAAGTTTCTATTTAATATGTTTAATATTTAAGTTGCACCTAACAAATCAGACCGTCTTTCACAACCTAAACACATTGTATCTATTGATATATATTTTGAGATAATATCTGCTTTATTCTAATATCTAATGACGAATATCTTTTCTGCTCAGAATTATTATCTGCCATTTGATGAAAATAATCTTCTATTCCAACCATACATACACATTTTTTAGCTCTTGTAACTGCTGTATATAAAAGGTTTTTTGTCATAAGCATACGAGGTCCTGTAAACATTGGAATTATAACTGCGGGATATTCACTTCCTTGTGATTTATGAATAGTTATTGCATAAGCTAACTCTAATTCATCAAGCTGCTTAAATTCATATGATACATATTTTTCATCTTCAAATTTAACAATTACACGTTCTGCAAATGTATTAATTTCTACAATAACACCTGTATCACCATTATAAATTCCTGCTCCACTTTCATAAGTAACGCCATACTTACTTTTCTTTTCCCACTCCATTTGATAGTTATTCTTTATCTGCATAACCTTATCACCTTCACGGAATATAGTATCAGCAAATACTTTTTCCATTTTAGTCGCATCTTGTGGGTTAAGATATTCCTGCATTATTCTGTTAAGTCTTTCTACACCAACAGCCGACTTCCTGCTTGGTGTCAATATTTGAATTTCGTTTATATCAGCTTTAACATAATCTGGAAGCTTTGACTTTATAAGTGTACATATAGCTCCAATTATTGCGTCAGCACTATTTCTTCTTACAAATAAAAAGTCTTTGCTATACTTATTAAGTACGACCTTTTCTCCTTTGTTAATCTTATGAGCATTTGTTACGATTTCACTCTCTGCTGCTTGTCTAAATATCTTTTCCAGCTTTACTACTGGTATACAATCTGAATTTATAATATCCTTAAGCACATTTCCAGGGCCAACACTTGGAAGCTGGTCAACATCACCCACAAGTATCAACTTTGTTCCAATAGCCACAGCTTTAAGAAGTGAATTCATAATATTTATATCTACCATTGACATTTCATCAACAATAATTACATCTGCTTCAAGTGGATTACTCTCATCTCTTTCAAAATGTATCCCTGTTGATATCTTATCACTATCTTCCGATATTGCTCCTGAGATTTCCAACATTCTGTGTATAGTCTGTGCTTCATAACCACTCGTTTCTGTCATTCGTTTTGCGGCTCTACCTGTCGGTGCGGCAAGTCGTATCTCATAACCTTCTTTTTCAAAATACTTTATAATCGTATTAATTGTTGTAGTCTTACCTGTTCCAGGCCCACCCGTTATTACCATAAGACCATTCTCAACTGCTGTCTTTACAGCTTTCTTTTGAATATCATCAAGTTTAATTTTTGTTTCATCTTCAATGTCTGCTATCTTTTCAGAAAAATATTTTTCATCTTCCTGCGTATGAACTTCCAAATCAGCAAGCATTTTTGCTACTGATAATTCCATATAATAGTAAATTGCAGAATATACATTTCTATTTTCATTTTCATCATTTTTTACAACAATCTTTTTATCTATAGCAAGGTCAGTTATAAATTTTTCTATATCAGGTATATCTATCAAAAGTAAACTCTTAACACCACTTTCAAGCTCTTGCAACGGAAGATATATATGACCTTGTAGCGAAGCTTGTTGTAATACATACAAAATTCCACTCTTAATTCTAAAATCGGAGTCTACTCTTATTCCTACCTTTACAGCAATATCATCAGCAATCTTAAAACCTATGCCTGAAATATCATCGGCTAGTTTATAAGGATTTTGCTTAATTATTGTATAAATATTTTGTCCATAATGGGAATATATTTTATTAGCGAGGTTCATATTAATGCCATAGTCTTGTAAAAATATCATAGCCTTTCGCATATCTCGCTTATCGACTAGCTGAGCAGCAATATCCATTGCTTTATTTAGACTAATACCTTTAATCTCTGCCAAACGTTCAGGTTCTTGTTCCATAATCCTAAACGTATCTTCTTTAAAGGTATTAACTATTCTCTCTGCCATTTTTTCACCAATGCCTTTAATAGCACCGGAACTTAGATAACGCCTAATTGACCTTTCATCGTCAGGCGTTTTAAATTCATAAGATTTTATAGAAAACTGCATATCATATATAGCATGTTGTACAAACTCGCCATTTGCAGTTATAAATTCACCTGCGTTGATATAACTTATAGTACCAACGCAGGTAATGTGTTCACCTTTATATTTTATATCAAACACTGTATATCCATTGTCTTCATTTCTAAATACAATACTATCAATAAAACCTTCTACATAATTAACATTCTTGTAATCCAACACTCTACTCATACTCCTTTATCGTTAGATAGTAGATGAGTCATCAGCAGTATCCTGAATGTTATAATTACGCTTCATTTGTTCATAAAGTGTCTGGGCAAGTCCAATACCATTGCCATTTGTATCATCGCAAAGTGCTTCTGTAAGCTTTGTAACCATCTGACTTCCATAATAGCTACTCATCGAACTAAGATAAGAGTCCTCCGAACCTGATGACAAACCAAAAAGTGAAGCATAGCTGTCATCTTCTGAACTTCCATCAACACTAGCCATCTTAACCATAGACTTTACCATCTGTTCAACAAAATACTCTTCAAAGTCCTTGCATACACTCATAAGCTTATCTGTATCAGCATTTGACAAATCAGAATTGTTAAGTGTATTTTCTAAAGAACTTGTTTTGGAATTATATGTAGTACTATTAGTATAATTCAGTCCACTAAGACTGTTACTGATTAAATCACTCATCTTATCGCCGTCCATTCTAAAGCGTTTACTAAAAAATCATACAACTGCCTGTGACGCTCTGGCACAGACAGTTGTTAATGCTTATTATCTCTTAAGATTGTTAGCTTGCTCCATCATTGTATCTGATGTTGTTATAGCCTTAGAACATAATTCATAAGCTCTTTGAGCTGTAATTAAATTAACCATTTCTGTCGCTACATTAACATTAGAAGCTTCTAAGTAATTCTGCTTAAGCACACTTTTTTTAGCTACTGCATCAACATCTTCATTAAGAGCTATTCCTGATGCGTCTGTTGCCATTAAATAAGAGTCACCTGTCTTATCAAGGCCTGATGGATTAGTAAACTGATAAACTCCTATCTTAACACCCGTAGATTGTGCATTATTATTTTCATCAGGATACATTATATTTCCTTCTGCATCTATTGAAAGCTTAGACGCATCATATTGTGCATCAAATACTATTGGCTGTCCATCTGAACTAAGAACAGCATATCCATCTTGTGTTGAAAGCATAACTCCATCTGTACCTACTGCAAAATAAAAGTTACCATTTCTTGTATACAAAGTGTCATCTGTTCCATCTCCTGTAGGATTTGGATTTTCTATTGCAAAAAAGCCATCTCCTGCTATCGCAAAATCTGTATTACTATCAGACGCATTAAGTGCTCCTTGAGTATACTGTGATGTAATCGCAGATATTCTTGAACCAAGTCCAACCTGTGCTGATACTGGCTTTTCTTCTCCATTAGCTGATGTTGTAGCTGTCTGTAAGTTTTGATAAAGCAATGTCTTAAATGAAGCAACTTCTTCTTTATAACCTACAGTATTAACATTTGAAAGATTATTTGCAATTGTATCAACATTAGTCTGCTGTGCCATCATTCCTGTGGCTGCTGTATATAATGACCTTACCATTAATTATCCTTTCCTAATATTTTGATATATTAAAAATGTATCAAAACATTAACTATTATTATAATTCAGAAATATTAACCATCTTTCCTAACATTTCATCAATAGTATTCATAACCTTTTGATTACTTTCAAACTCTCTTGCAATATTAATCATTTCTACCATTTCTGATACAACATTAATATTAGAAGCCTCAAGATAACCTTGATTAACTGTCGCAGTTGAGTCTTTTTGTGTTGCTCCATCAACTGTTCTATATAAGTTTTCACCATATTTTTCAAGATAGTTATAATCTTCAAAATCTGTTATAGCAAGCGTATCTATGTATTCTCCATCTGCATATATTGCACCTGTGCTATCAACAGTTAAAGAGTTAATACTTGTAGGAAGCTGTATCTGGCCACCTTCCCCTAACACATAGTCGCCATCTTTTGTAACAAGGTACCCTTCTGAATTAATCTGAAAACTACCATCTCTTGAATACATTGTAGTTTCTTCCCCATTCTTATTAGTAAAAGAAATAGAGAAAAACCCATCTCCTGCAAGGGCAAAATCATATTGAGAACCAGTATTTTGAAATGAACCTTGTTCCCAGTTAGTATATGTTTCACCTATCTTAGCACCTAATGTAAGCTCACCTATATTTTCATTAAGGTGACCTACTGTAAGGTCTTTTGTCTTTATTGCATATACACTGTCAAATGACTGTGTTGTACAGCCCTCTTTCTTATAACCCGTAGTTGTTGAATTAGCAAGGTTATTTGATACAATATCCATTCTATTCTGACTGTTTAATAGTCCTGTGTAAGTTGTATATAACCCCTTTACCATGCCTTTTACTCCTTTTCTTTGTAGCCTGAAAGGAATTCAATGAACTTACCTGTTCCAATAGCAACCGCTGTCATTGGGTCTTCTGCTGTCATTGTGTTAATTCCTGTCTTAGACTCAATAAGGTCTTCAAGTCCTTGTAATAAACTTCCGCCACCAGTAAGCACAATTCCTCTATCAGCAATATCTGAAGCAAGTTCTGGTGGTGTCTTTTCAAGTACACTGTGTACAGCTTCAACTATCTGTGAAGTTGCCTCCTTTAGTGCTTCTCCTGTTTCTTCTGATGTAACTTCTACAGACTTTGGAAGACCTGTAACAAGATTACGTCCTCTTACGCTTATTGTTGCGACTTCTTCTCGTGGATAAGCAGAACCCACTTGTATTTTAATCTCTTCTGCTGTTCTTTCACCTATTAAAAGATTATGCTTCTTTCTCATGTATCTTACAATTGCTTCATCAAAGTCATCACCCGCAATCTTAATAGAAGTACTTACAACAGTACCACCAAGTGAAATAACAGCGATATCAGTTGTACCACCACCAATATCTACTATCATGTTTCCACATGGTCTTGAAATATCAATTCCCGCACCGATTGCTGCTGCAATTGGTTCTTCAATAATAGCAACTTCTCTTGCGCCTGCCTGCATAGTAGCATCTTCAACCGCCTTCTTTTCTACTTCTGTAACACCTGATGGTACACAGACACTAATTCTTGGCTTCTTAAATGTTCTCTTGCCTATAGCCTTTTGAATAAAGTACTTAAGCATCTTTTCTGTTACTGTATAATCAGAGATAACTCCTTGTCTTAATGGTCTTACAGCTACAATATTACCCGGTGTTCTACCAAGCATAAGACGAGCTTCCTCCCCAATAGCTTTAATTTTATTAGTATCTCTGTCAAACGCAACAACTGAAGGCTCTTTTAATACAACGCCTTTTCCTTTTATATAAACAAGAATACTTGCAGTTCCTAAATCTATTCCGATATCAGTAGATAACATGATATTCCCCTTTCTTAATATACACATAAATATAATAGTTTATTATTGCTTAGGATATCTTAATCCCTTACAATTCATTATAAAATCAGCTCATTTCTCATTTTCTTATACCGCCTACTGCCAATAGTGCAATATACGGTTACATATCATTATATACAAATTAAATTAAATTTAAAAGCCCCAAATTCAACTTTTTATAAATATTTTAAACAAAAATTATAATTCTACT
>OGFB01000359.1_pt1 | contig 25933 bp, 14 predicted proteins | sample 1570801 | NCBI WGS metagenome assembly OGFB01 (sample SAMEA2581969, study PRJEB24529) | metagenome | biome: Human gut stool | place: China | collected 2011 | reverse complement strand
AGAGCAATTAACCTACGCTCATTTCCAATAAATTACACTCTTTTCGTAACTTCGAAAAGCAAATGTACAAAAAAAGGAGCGATTCTTGTTACTTAATCGCTCCTTTTCTTAGGTTATGTTTAATAATAGTATAAAATTATGCTGTTGTCATTATTTATTCTCACCAATCTCAAACGGCTTCGTTGCCGTGGCGTTGCCGTACTGGATATAGAGCTGGTATTTGCCCGGTTTCATGTCGGTAACGTCTATAAGATATGGTGCAATATACTTCACAGCCTTAACCACTCGCTCCTTGCTGTCGAAGATCACCACCTTTGCCGGATCCTGCGTGGGCAGAGTGAGTCGGATGCCCGAATTGTTAGGATTGAACGTAACGCGGGCCTCTTCAAGAGCGTTGGCATAGTTGACGGGCAGCTCCGTGATGTCCTTCGGAGAGAACCTTACCATCACTCTCAGCGGCGCTCCCTTCACACCGTCCGGTCTTACATATACAGGAATCTCCGTACCGGGTTCCACCTGCATCATGTTAAGTTCTACGTTGAGCGAGCCGTTGTTTGAAGCATCCATGCCCAGCGTGGTATTCTCGAACACGAAGGTTACTTCCACGGGTTTGTTGTCAGGATTGTCAGCCGAACGGGCCACACCCATAATATAGCCTTTGTTCTTAACGACGTTGTCTGTCTGCATCTTCACCCACGCTGTCTTGCCGGGCTGCTCTGCACGCGAGCGTGTGCTGTATTCGCATATATAGAAAGCCTTCTTAGAGTCATTCAGGCTATAGCCCAATGAGTTGAGGTCGCTTATCTTTGAAAGGCTCACGTTGGCCGGGAACGAGATAAAGTTCCACTCACCCGGTTTGAATGTATATTTCAGTATAAGCTTCTTAACCGTTACAAAGCCTTTGTCGACCACCACCTGTCCGCGTGACTCCGGATCGGCATACACTGTCAGCTGGTCTATCTCGTCGCCATCGTTCAGGACAAGTTTTCCGTCTTTTGCCACAGTCTTATTATTGCGCACATAGAAGAGGCACTTAGTTATAGGCGAGGTAAGATATTCGTCTGTACCTGGCTGCACGGCCGTAACCTCTATATATGCCGACTTATCCACCGGTATGGTATGAACGTTCAGCACATTTCCCTCTATGGTTGCATATTCGCTTCCGGCTGTTATATAGTAGAGCCCGGTGCCGCCTGAAGTGAATCCTGCGTCAAGCGTATGTGTAAACGGCTTGCCGTAGGCCAATATGTCCGTTTCAGGCCATGTAGCTTTCTGAGCTTTTCTTACATCTTTTTTAAGATAAACACGTCCAAGCGGGAAGTTCATGTGGTCCTGAGCGTTATTGTCAATTATATTACCCGTTATGACAATATTTGTCTGTCCGTCTATAGGAACTTCATACTTACGCAGATATATACCATCAGCCGGTTTCACCGGATTGGTCTTGGCATACATTGTCTGTGTCTCCTTCACTTCGCCGTTTACGGAAAGAGAAAAACGGATGTCGCCGCTGCTCTTGTCGTCCTGAATTCCGTAATACGTAAAAAAGCGTGAGTACGGACTGTCTTCAGCAAAGTTGAACGTGAAGCTGCCGTTGGCATGAGTGCTGAAACTCTTATAGAAATTAATACCGTCAACAGGGAACGGATTTCCACCATCAATGCCTTCGTCAAACTTTATTCTATTATCATATCCGCTTGTAGCAGCATTCCACTTGACATCCTGTCCGATCCATTTAAAACGCTCGACGCCATTGTCCTCTATCAACTCAGAAAGATACTGTGCTCCGGTTACAGTGATAAATTTAGCACGATATGCATATCTGTCAGTTGTGTCAAGCAGAGGCACCGTGAAGTTACGGTTGAGCGTCTCCGGTATTGGCAGCAGATAATATCCGTCTGACAATGGTATATTGTCTGAAGACACAGTACTATTGCCGTCACGCAGACTGAAGGACACTACCTGAACATTCTGTATTTCCTCGCCTCCGGCATTGACCTTAGCCAATATCATACGGCCCGAGACACCGCCGTCGGCACTTGGAACAAGTCCTATCAGCTCAATGCTCTGGGCCTGTGCAGACAGGCCGAGCAATGAGAACAATAAAACAATTATATATCTTGCTTTCATTATCTTACGTTTATTTTGTTTGTATAATCCTTGTTAGATGTGCGCACACGCACGATGTATGTGCCTGAAGGCAACTGATGAGAGTAGCTGTCTGAAGACGTTGTCGTGTAGACGCATCGGCGTCCGGCTGTGTCGAACATTTCTATTACCGACTTGCCTGAGAGACCTTCTATGCGGCATGTGTTTCCATCGATGCTTACCGAAGGCTTGCCGCCGGCAACCTGCCCTACGCCAGTGGTCTCCTCATGTACACTAAGCACGAGTGCAAAGCGCGACTTGGCTTCATCAACATTATTGACGTCAAATTCATATCCGTTGCCGTCGAGCAGACTCCATCTCTGACCTGTTGACTTGTCAAGCAGTTCTGCCTTGTCGTTAAGACCATAGCCATAAGATTTTATTGCAGCTATACGGAACTTTCCTGTAGACGAGAGTCGCAAGTAAAGCGGTATCTCAACCTTTTTGCCCGGAAGCACGTTTACCGACAGGTTGCGGTTTCCGCATACAGTGGCAATCTCGTTGGTCTTAGAGTTGAGTCCTCCCCACATCTTCACGGCATCCTCACCGAGAACAAATCCGGCAGAAGTTTCATCCTGCAGCTTCACCTCCGTGCGGTCGGCCAGCTTGTCTGAGTCGCCTTCATAGAGACCGATACGCAGCATCTTGCTTTCATGCAGCATGTAGTGGTCGAACACGCGGCGGCTTATGCTCGTATTCTTAGCCTCTGGTGTTATCACAAGACTCGCACCCGCCTGACGTGTCTGCACGAAGAACGGCTGGAACGGCATCAGCTTCTGAGTCTCGTCATAGTTCTCAACCATATCCCAGGCTGTATATGTGTCGCTTTCAGGATTATACTGGTAGAGATATTTCACCACCTCATCCTCATTCAGCACGACATTATGCTCCTTCGTAAGGTTTATGTTAGACAGATACGGATTACCTATGAGGTTCCATCCTGCGTCAAACTCGCTCTCGCTCGGATAATATTCAAGCATATCTGCATAAGCTGCGTTGCCGTTGCTGAGCAAGCTGCCGAGAGATGTGTTCACGATACCCTCCGCACCTCCGTCAGAGTCAATCTTTATCTTAACGCCGTCGCTGAGCACACCCTGCAACAGCTTAGCCTTTACGCCAAACGACACGTATGGCGATGTAGCCTCTATCACATTCGCTCCGTCTTCATTGTCAGCCAGCGACAGCTCTACAATAGGCTCGAGCGCAACGTTGAGCTTAAGTTCGCTATTGTCGGTAACTCCCGAAAGCTTTATTGTAACAGGATTAACAGCCAGACTGTTAAGGTTGTCACGATTAATCGTCACAATGATATCCTGTTCTGCCGGACCGTTAAGGTCGAGTTCTGATATGTTTGCAGAAGCATATTCTGACTCAACTACAGACACCTGCACCTTGCTTGTCGGATTCTTGCTTATCACGCGGCTCTTTACAGTTATCTTGTTGTTTACGTCGCTTATAATTATAGTGTCGCCGTCAGCATGACCGTCAACCGACAGGTTTACCTTTACAGGATATTCACCCGCAGCACCGTCGTACATCAGCATCATCTCACATCCGTCATTAAGAGTTGTGCCGTCAACCTCAAACTTCATTCTGCCGTTATCCTGACTCGACATCGGAACAAACGTTGAGAATGGTTCTGTAGATCCTATCGGACGCAGAGCCAACGTAACCGCCGGTGCCGATTCAGCCTGCTGCATAGCGAAGCTTACTGTTGCCTTCTGGCCAGATGAGAACACCGACGCCTTGCTCATGGTCAACGTATAGAACGAGTTGCTCAGCGGTGTAAGCTCTGCATGGTCAGCATTTGCATAGTTATAAGGTGTTCCGTTCATCACGCCAATGCCGAAGCTTGCGCTTACTCCCTGCGAAGCTGCCACATGAACGGCCTGACCAGCCTCTGTATCCTGACTGTTCTGGCTGAACGTAGCAGTGGGGTGATATGGCATGTGAGAGAAGTCTTCGTTAGACGTTGTTCCATACAGAGTGAGCTGAGTGCCCGTAACAACATCATAAACTTTTCCGTCCTCGTTCGTATGATCCATATCGATGAACGACACCAGACCCGGCTCGTCAAGACGCGGATTGTTCAGCATATACTTGCGTATCTCGTCAGACGAGAGCGCACGGCTCCACAACATCACCTGGTCTATTGCACCCTTAAACCACTTGTCGCCCTGATAGTTCTGTCCAAGAAGCAATGCTGAATTTATCTTGGCAGTAGGCACGCTTGTCGAGCGGAAATACTCTGCTCCGTTAAGATATACATGGAATCCGTCTGAAGCTGCCACAAGTGCCACATGCATCCAGCGGCCTACATCCGTAGACTTGAAATAATGTGTGGTAGACCATCCGTAATATCCGTCATTCCAGTGGAAACGCAGGTTTTTGTCTGCAATATGTATTCCGCAAACTCCACCGTTGCTGCCGCGGAAGAATATCAGAGGCTTAACGCTCTTGAGCATATCCTCGTTGTCTACACGCACCCATCCCATCATGGTGACATTGTTGAGTCCGTTAAGACTTCCGCTTATCTGAGACGACTGCACAGCAGCTCCACCACTTGTAAATGTCATGGCCTTACCCGGATCCTGTGGCAGCATCTTGTTGTTTACAGTGATCACCAGCGGCACCATTGTACCGTTCTTGCTTTCGATGGTATCCTTAAGAGTCTTGCTACCTTTCAGCATTTCTACGTCAAGCTGCAACTTAGCCACAGCCTTGCCGTTGACAAACTTCATGTTATCAGCAACCTTAAACAGTCCTGTTCTCGAGCTGATTTCATAAATTCCTTCAGGCTCACTCATTCCGCCTACAAGGCGAGCATTTACATCATATGAAACATCGCTTTGATCATAAACGTCGATTTCGTTTCCTTCCCAGTTTCCGACGAGCGAAGGCTCTACCGCAGCCTTATTCTCAAGCACGGCGAGCATCTTGTCTGCCAGTCCGGCAGCTTTCACGCCTTTGGCAACAAGCGTCTTTCCGCTTTCGCCAGCCTCCATGTCGGCCACTTTCATCCACACCTTCTGGTCTTCATACAAGCCGCAGGCATAGAGCTGATACTGCTTTCCGCTATGCCATGACAGAGGCAACTCTATATCAAGAGTCAGCTGACCGGCATCAGAGAACGGACGTATCTGGAACACCTCGGAAGCAGCAACATAATACTGAGTGTTGACACCCATGCTGTCCGGATGCAGGTTTGCATAACGATAGACACCAAATTCAGGCGACTGATCGCCCGAAGGCGTAAGATATATCGCAGTACCGTTGCCTGTGTCATAGGCTGTGCGTCCCTGAGGAGTCTTCACCTCTGACTTGACTGCACCTACAGCCACCGGCATCTTCACATAAGAAGTAACGGCCTGAGTACGCGGAGCCATTCCTGCACGCGAGAAGAGCTCATGCTCCTTGTCAAGTGCTCCGGCATTGAAGTCGTTGTAGTAAACCAAGGCGTCAGCCTCCGATGTGTCATGAGAGAACATGGCGCGCTTAACATCGTTCGCGTTGAGCGCACGGTTCCATATCTTCAGTTCGTCTACACTTCCCTTCATCGCCATGCTCTCAAATCCGTCGGCAAAGAGCGACAGGTTGACAGCACTGTTAAGCGGAGCCCACTGCACTATGCGCGGTGCCGAAGCCACCTCGCTGCCATTTATATATAATGTAACATTTCCGTCACGGTCTTCGCTCAAGGCTACATGCGACCAGCGTCCCTTAGTCAGCGCTCCGCCTACGAGGTCGGTCTGCTGAGTCTCGTTTGTGTCGTATGTTGCACGGTCGAACAGCTGTGCTGGCGCATAGCGGAACTTCAGCTTGCCCTGATCCAGGAGCAACGCCCATCCGCGCGTATCGCGCTGCTGCTCTACAGGACGGTTACACAGAATGACACCGTCGTTCTCCGGATTAATCCAGAAGTCTATGGTAAAGTCATTAAAGAAGTAGTCAACATTTCCCAAGTCAATACGGCCGCTACCGTTGCTGTAAAGAGCCTGGCCAGGTTTCGGAGTGTAATCAACAGCCGTTGCCTTTGCCGAAGACGACTTGACTGTATATTCAGCCGACTCTGTTGTTACATCCGGCGACTCGCGCAGGGTCAGCTTCAGCTTAACTCTGTCTCCGTCCTTCAGGTTAGACGTGAAATACTGATACGGATTGTTCACGTCTGTTCCGTTTACATACCATGTATAGTCATAGTAAAGCGGAATAGTCCACTTTGTATCAATTCCGAATGTACGGCGTCCGTTGACATTAGAAAGTTCTTTCAGCGCAAAGCCGTTCTTGAAGTAGCGGTCAGCCGGATGCTCAAGGTCAGCCACCCACACGCCACGTCCGTAATCGCCTATCACCATTTCCTGGGTGGTATAGTTCAAGGCAAGACGCTTTGCCGAAAGCGGATTATATCCCTTAAGCCACAACGACCATTGGCCAGTATTGTGGTCGCGCAGATATATACCTGACGAAGAACTGAAGAAATACAGGTCTCCTGTTCCCTCATGGAAGAATATATCGTCACACGAAATTGACGGCAGACCCTGCGAGAGGTTTTCGCTGTCTCCTGTTGTAAGATCATATTTAAGCACCTTTCCGGTCTGTGCAACATATATAACGTTGCTGTTATTCGGATCAGCAGCAATCCAGGCATTAGTAAACTTAGCCGGAACTTTAGAGCCGTTGGAACCGATCACCTTGACAGTCTCAAACGTATTGCCATTGTCTGTCGACTTGACAATTGTGTGGTTGGTGTTCAGCACAAACAGTGTAGGCTTGTCGCCGTCACGTGTTATCGCAAAATCACGCGCACCTGTTCCCGCACCGGTCTCATCCACTGTATTTGCAGACAGGTTTATCGTCTTACGGCCGAAGTCCTCTATACGGAAGAACGACTGGGCATTGTTTCCCGGATTGTGAATCAGATACCAGTAGCCTGTACATACATCAGCCATCGAATAGCCTTCATACCAAGAGCTGAGCGATACGCCTTCAAGGCCTCCGCCTCCGCTTCCTGAGAAATAGCATGTGCCGGCATAAGGATTAAGGAAGGCTTCCGTACCCTCATATCCGCGCCAGTTGCCCCAGCGTCCGTAGCGGTATGTCTGAGCGTCCACATCCTGCGTGTTGCCAAGCATTGTCTGGTCGCCAAACTCGTTTACCTTAATAGAATAGTGCAGCTGATTGCCCATCGAGCTGTTTATGTTTGTCCACTCATGATTGTTTATGTCCTTATCCTTTACCAGAAGTCCCGCATCAGAGCCGCGGAACACACGTCCGCTGCGGTGAGACACGATGCAGTGGTTGTCTGCATTATGACGTGCACTCGTAGTTGTATAGTACTGTCCGTTGTCGGCCAGAGCCTTAAGGCGGTTACCCCATCCGAACTCTCTGAACGTATGTCCGCCGTCACTGCTTATTGCAGAACTCATTGAGCATCCGTAGAGCCACTGGGGATCCTTAAAGTTTACGCCAAATCCGCCGAGCCAGCCCCATGGCGACTCGTTTCCGAAGGCCAGTCCGCTGCCGATACCATTTATAGGCTCCTGCAGCGTGCGCCATGTCTTTCCGCCGTCGTCTGAACGGTAAACAGCAGAATATACGCCATAGCTGACGTTACGCGACGCTGTTGCAAACCACATCTGCAACGGGTTGTCTGGATTTACTTCAAGGAAGCTTTGGGTTGTAGCCTTAAACGGGAACTCGTTCACCTGACTGTAACGCAGTTCTGTTCCGTCCTGATTATACACGTCGAACGTCATGCGCTTTATGTCAAAGCTTCCGTCGCTCTTCGGGGTAAGTCCGTCTTCAGAGTAATATATACTGCGTGATGTCGGTATATATATAATGTTGCGGTTTGTGGGATGGAAGGCAAAGTTCTGGAAGAACGAGCCCTTCATACCTGTCTCAGGGTGTGTCTCCTTCAGGTTATCCGGCAGCACAATCTGCTTCCAGTTAACGCCCTTGTCCTCGCTGTACCACAACTGACTGCCGAGATAATTCGAACCCGACTGTATTGCGCCGATAAACTTCAGTTTTCCCGACGCATCTTTAAAGGCATAACCGCGCTTAAACGACTTATGCGTAGCGCCCTGCACCCTAGTCCAGCTCTGTCCGCCGTCCGTAGTTTCATAGACAGCACTGCTGCTGCCGTTCTTCATGAAGGCAAAGAAATGGTTCCAGTCATCCGGGTCTACGGGTATAGCCGAATGTGAGCAGATCTTGCGGAACTCACGGTCGGGTATTCTGTCCGTAACGCAGTCCCATGTCTTGCCAAGATTATCCGTACGGAATATTCCGCCTCCGTCAGGGATAACCATCAAGGCATCAGGGTCAGTAGGATGCACTACTATCCAGTGCACACGGCCCGTATAGGGCTTCTGCTGCACGGGGCGGAAGTAGCCGGGATTACGTATACCCCTCATCCTGTCTTCAGGCGTATAAGGTATTTCGGGATAATATGTCTCAAGCTGTTTTGAATAAAGGCGACGAACCGACTTCATTGTCTCGCCGTAATAAGCCGTATCCACAAACTGATAGATAGAGTCGCTGCCCGGCGTGTGGCCAAAAGTAGGAAGCCACTGCTTGGCATACATACCATACTCGCGCGAACCGCGCACCTTTCCACGATTCGTTTTTATGTATCGGTCCATAATCCTTGTTATCTCCTGCGGGAACCATCCGTCGCGCGCAAGCTTGATGTAGACCTCATCATTCAACAAATCCTCCTTTTTCACCTGTTCATAAGCAGAATCGGGTAATGTGGAAACAGCACGTTCCATCTTCGAACGCTTCTTGTCGTCAACGTTCTTCTCGCGGCCCAGATGTGCCTGCATGAACACGAACGGCAGCAGAAGCGCCACTAATCCTGTCAATCTTTTTCTAACCATAATACCTTTATTTCTGTTTATATAAGTTTTTGCATCAAATAATCTATTATCTGTTTCTCTGATGTGTGTGCAAAATTATACATTTGTAGCCAATTTAAAAAATAATTCGGATTATATTTGGCATAAATTAATAAATTTCCCGTTTTTTGTTCTATTTTAAAAACTTTTAAACAATCATGTCAACAAATACAAAATAATTGACTAACATCAATTCTTACAATTTGTAAGCTATACCAATCAATATTTTGCCATATCTGAAAAATAGAACTATTATTTTGATAAATAAAACAACTCATTCGTAACATATAGAAAGAATTGACTTATATCAAGAAGGCAGCATACAGGAAAGACGGATTCTTGATTTTATAACATTATTTCATTATGCTTAATAGGCATTTCACCCATATTTTTACTATAAAAATCATAAAATATTGACGATTACCGGCCAAATTAAATAATAAACATTAAAAAAATTATGTTCCATTTGTATTATTGCATACATATTGTGTATCTTTGCACCCGAATCAAAAATACATTTAAATTATGAAGATGAAAAAAGAATACGTTTCACCCTCAATTCAAGTGTTACAGATAGAGTCGGAGAACATCCTTAGCGGAAGCGTAAGTGATGGAATACCGGGAATGGACGGACTACCGTCTGACCCAGGCTATTATGATTACGAGGAAGAATATTAACAATACAAATGAGCATTATTATTTAATCAGATAGGACCGTTACATCAGATAACGGTTTTATTTTGTCTGAAACATTGCTCCATAAAGACAAAATCTGTTGGCAGCAAAAACAGCAACAGCGTTTACAATTATAATATTACAGGATAACAGCAATTTAAGAAATTAATCACCGACATGAAGAAGACTATTATTGCGGTTGCGTGCATCATTGCAGGCTGCACGACAAAGGCTAAGGCAAACACGGCCGACAGCGTCAACACATTCCGCTCTGTCAACCTGCAGGAGGTTGTTGTGTCTGTAAACAGAGAGCAGACACGCAAAATCAACACTCCGCAGCACGTTGTGAGCGTGCCGAAGAGCTTTATCGACTATGCCAACAGGCAGTCGACTGCAGACCTGCTCAGCGAAACGGGACAGGTGCTCGTGCAGAAGAGCCAGCAGGGCGGCGGAAGCCCTATCCTGAGAGGATTTGAGGCATCGAGAATACTGCTCGTTGTCGACGGCATAAGGATGAACAACCTTATATATAGAAGCGGACACCTGCAGAACTGCCTCACCGTTGACCAGTTTGCGCTGAAGAACATGGAGGTGCTTTTCGGTCCGTCGTCGCTCAACTACGGCTCTGACGCCCTTGGCGGAACAATCACTTTCAACACGCTCTCGCCTACCCTTGCCGCCGACGGACAGACACATACAAGCGAAGGACATGCCGTGCTGAGATACGGCAGCGCAAATCAGGAAGGCACGGCTCACGTTGACTTCAACTACGGAACGGAGAAGTTTGCGTCGCTCACGTCGTTCACGTTCAGCAACTTCGGCGACCTACGTGCCGGAACAACGCGCAACCCCTTCCTGCCAGACGACGACAACTACATTGAGAGCAACATATACGTGCAGCCGCAGGACGGCAAGAACGACATAATGCTGTATAACGACAAGCCGCAGCTGCAAAAACGCTCGGGCTACCTTCAGTATGACTTCATGCAGAAGCTGCTCTACAAGCCCAACGCCAACAGCCAGCACATGATTAATTTTCAGCTGTCTAACACCAACAACTTCAACCGCTACGACCGTCTGAGCGTAACGGAGGTGAAAGACGGCGAGCTGCGCCCCAAGTTTGCAGAGTGGTACTACGGACCGCAGTTCCGACTCCTCGCTGCTTACCATTACGACGGACGCAACCAGCTCGGAGCCGACAGAGTGCACATGGCCGTGGCATATCAGAACGTGAAGGAGAGCCGCCACGACCGCAAGTTCCAGAAGGAGGAGCTTTACAACAACTGGGAGAACGTAAACATCGTGTCGCTCAACACCGACTGGATTAAGTTTATGGACAACCACAAGCTGCACCTCGGAATAGACGGAACGCTGAGCTTCCTCAAGTCTACCGCCAATACAGAGAACGTGCTGACAGGCGAAACCACATATAACACAACGCGCTATCCCGACGGAAGCAACAGCATGCACACCATCGAGGCATTTGCCACACACGTATGGAACATCAGTCCGAAGTGGAGCATGCACGACGGAGTGCGCCTCGGCTATGCCACAACTTATTCGAGCGTGCTCAACGTTGACGAGTTCCCCTTCTTCGGCGGCGACAGTCAGCGCAAGAACAACCTTACATACAGCGCGGCGATAGGCATGAACTGGCTGCCCACAAAGACATGGAAAATCGCCCTCTCTGCATCGACTGCTTACCGCGTGCCCAACATCGACAACACATCTAAGGTGTTCGACTCTAAGGTAAGCACCGTTACAATACCCAACAAGGACATCAGACCGGAGAAGACCGTGTCGGTTGACCTCAACATAACAAAGCATATCGACAACGTGCTGACATGGGAGAACGTTGTATACGGCACTTATTACTTCGACGCCATAACCACGGCTCGCGGCACATTCATGGGCGAAAGCCAGATGGAATATCAGGGCGAGATGTGCGACGTCTACACATACACCAACGCCAAGACGGCCGTATTGTGGGGCTTTTCGTCGAGCCTGACCGCCACACCGACAAGACAGACCGAGCTTTATGCTTCGTTCAACTATACCTACGGCCGCATTCTGAGCGGCGAAAAGAAGCAGCCGCTCGACCACATTCCGCCAATCTACGGACGCGTGGGAGCAGCATTGCTGACCGCTGACGGCAAGGGACGCTTCGACATGTATGCCCTCTACAACGGCAAGAAGTCAGTTGACGACTACAACATGGACGGCGAGGACAACATCGACTACGCCACCGTGAAAGGTGCCGACGGCGAAGGCATGCCGGCATGGTTCACCCTCAACGTCAAGGGCAGCTACAACCTTAACAAGAGCCTGACGCTGCAGGCCGGCGTTGAGAACATCCTCGACACACAGTACCGCGTGTTCTCGTCGGGCATCAACGCTCCGGGACGCAACGTATATGCAGCCCTGAGAATGACATTCTGATGCATGTCGTGCAAGACAACGGCTGCATAAGGCAGACAAAGCCGTATTAAGGCGTCCACCTCGGCAGGAACATCACAACAAGAACAATGCCGACCGGGGCCACTAAAACTAATTTCCAATCGGTCATTAAGCCGCATAAGGTCTAACTATACAAGCAAACCGATGCTTTCATCCGTTCAGGACGAAACGGCGATACGGCCGAAACTTAATGACTGATTTGGACCAAACAGAAAAATAGGGGTTAAACATAAAAAAGTTTTTTCAAAAAACTCGTCACTCGTCACATCTCGACATATCTACATGATATACAGAGGCATACGATGTGACGAGTTGTTTTTTCAACTCATCACACACCGCTTCTACACCATATTTTTGTACTTTCCTGACTTAGGTTGACTTCAAGCAGGCATTCTCCTGATTAGAGTTGACTTCTGCATGGTGTGCACTTCTCATTTCGGTTGATTTCAAACAAATTCTGAAAGGTATCCTTTCATCATGCAAAAGGACACCTTTCAGAATACAATATGTGGCCTTTTAGCTTGTAAAAGACCACATATCAGAAACCGGCTCTAAACATGCCTGTATGTAAGTATTATATTCCCGTCGTATTCCTTGCGGTCGCACAGCTCTGCCGAGGCAGGAATTTGCGGTGCGGCAGTGCCTCCGCCTATGGTGCGCGGCGATATTTCTACGCGCAGTTCGTCCCAGCATCCGTCCTCGGCGAGGAAACTCCGGTGGGTTTCGGCTCCGCCTTCAACCAGCAGCGACTGAATGCCCTTGCCGTAAAGCCATTTCATCAGCTGCGGCACAATAGGCTTACTGAAGTCGGCTTCGGGCGTAAACGGCCTGTTGCGGTCTATTACTATGCGCATCGGGTCACGTCCCGCCCACAGTCTTACGTTAAGCTGCGGCTTGTCGCGCTCCGCCGTAACACGGCCCACGAGTATGGCGTCGTTCTCCGCCCTGAGCTTATGCACGAGCATCTTGGTGAACGGTGTGGACAATGCCACAGGCTTGAAGTTGTCGTCGATAAAACCGTTTGCCGTCTGACACCATTTCAGCGTCACATAAGGACGATTGTGAGTGTTGAACGTCATGAAACGGCTGTTCAGCTCAAGACATTCTTTCTCAAGCACGCCCACCGTAACTTCTATGCCTGCGTCGCGCAACTTCTGTATGCCGCGGCCCTTCACCTTGGCAAAGGGGTCTACGCATCCTACCACCACGCGCCTTACGCCCTTGCTCACTATGAGGTCGGCGCACGGCGGCGTGCGGCCATAATGAGAGCATGGCTCGAGGCTAACATACATGGTCGACTTGCTGAGCAGTGCCCCATCCTGCGGCTTCACCGACGCAAAGGCGTTCACTTCGGCGTGGCCTTCGCCGCATCTTATATGATATCCCTCGCCTATTATGCGGCCGTCTTCGCTCACAATAACAGCCCCCACCATAGGGTTGGGACTTGCCGTAAGCTGTCCGCAGCGTGCCAGTTGAAGGCACCGGCGCATATACATTTTGTCTTTTTCAGTCTGTTCCATGCTGCAAATATACTTCAAGTGAACGAGAAACAGAAATTTACGGGCGTAAGATTCTTCCTTTACTTCACTCCTGAGACACTGCAGGTTTATAAAAAAATCTTAAAAATACGGTTCTTCCTATACGACATAAGGCCAAAAACGCTTATCTTTGTAATATCATTTTGATATCATAATAAACTCTTATTTATAACCAAAAAAACACCTTATTTATGGAAAACAAGGAATTCATTTTCAAAGGTATGACACTCAACGGCATCGGCATGCTCGTTCTCAACCTGTTTCTCTACATTGCGTCGGTAGGTCTGATTGCTCTTTCGCCCACGATATTCAGTGGCGCCACGGCCATAGCTTCAGGCGTGGCAGGCGGCATACTGTTCATTGTCAATATCATCGTCAGCTGCGGTTTCGTAAAGGTTGAGCCGGGCGAGGCGCGCGTGATGATGTTCTTCGGCAAGTACCGCGGCACGTTCAACACTCCCGGTTACCACTGGATTAATCCGTTTATCACCACCAAAAAGCTGTCGATGCGCGCACGCAACCTCGACGCCGAACCAATAAAGGTGAACGACAAGACGGGCAACCCGGTGATGATCGGCATGGTGCTGGTCTGGAAACTTAAGGATACATATAAGGCTATGTTCGAGATCGACGCACAGACCATGGCCGAGTCGAAGGCCGCCGGCGACGCCGCTGCAGCCAGTGCCAAGACTGCCAACATAATGAACGCCTTCGAGAAGTTTGTGCGCATACAGGCTGACGCCGCCCTGCGTCAGGTGGCCGGACAGTATGCCTACGACGACGGCGAGCAGGACAACGGCGAACTGACTCTGCGCGACGGCAGCGACGAGATAAACAAGGAACTTGAAGCCAAGATTGACGAGCGACTGGCAATGGCAGGTATTGAGGTTATTGAGGCCCGCATCAACTATCTGGCCTATGCTCCCGAGATTGCGGCCGTTATGCTGCGCCGCCAGCAGGCCACGGCAGTCATTGCCGCACGCGAGAAGATTGTTGAGGGTGCCGTGTCGATGGTGAAGATGGCTCTCGACAAGCTTTCGGACGAGGAGATAGTGGAACTCGACGAGGAGAAGAAGGCAGCCATGGTGAGCAATCTGCTCGTTGTGCTCTGCGGCGACGATACGGCACAGCCCGTCATCAACACCGGAACGCTGAACCACTGATGTAATTCATAATTCACAATTAAGAATTCATAATTGGGAGCGCGCAGTCATGCCGACGGCATAGCTCCCATAACTCCCATATCTCCAACAACACCCATCACATGCTAAAGAAGAAAAGCAAGAAACAACAAATGGAATTCAGCCGTTCGCCAAAGTTGTCGGGCAAGGTCAACGTGTGTGTCGGCCTGCCGCTGACAGCCCTTTGGCTGCTGCGCTGCTGGAAGATTGACTGCTGGTATAACGGCACAACGATACTTTCATACATCGTACTCCTACTGATGGTGGGCACCGGCATCTACCGCTGGGCGTTCCGCAATGGAGCCATAAGCGACACGGTTACGCTTGGAGGCTTCAGCAACCGCATGTACCTGCGCTACAGACAACTGTATATGCCGGTTGGCATTGCGGCAGGCTTTCTGCTGATATTTGTCTTCACGGCGCTACTAACATTCATAGACGACGGCATTGACGGACTTACCATCCAGAGATTATCTGAAGAACTGGCCACTTTCGGTTGGATGTTTATCCTGGTTTTGTATAAAGTTCTGAAGTCATATGTCGACTTCTACGAATATTACCGCTCACCCGAAGCATCGCGGAAGAAGGTCGACTGATATTGATTATACGGCAAACAAAGAGGAATGAAACATGATTAAACAATATCTAAGCAGCATAAGCATAACGAAATACAGCTGCAGCGCAAGGCTTTATGGCAAAATACATATCGGCATAGGGCTGCTCGTTGTGCTGTTCACCCTTGCATGTATAGCCATTGAAGGAATGCCGGAGCCGATAGTCTTGATTATTATGAGTCTTATAGCCATAGGCATCTTAGGCTATGGGGCATATTTCACATGGCTGCGCGGAAAGCCGCTGAAACGTGAGATTGTACTCGGCTCATGGTCCAACAGACTCTATCTGCGCAGCAGATGGCTGTTTATCACGGCAGGCATAATCACCAGCCTGGCAGGATTTGCCGTCACTATAATGATTGTATCGCTGATTTCCAACGGCTATGAAGGCATGATTTCTGTGATGATAAAGAAGATGAACGACTGGTTCTCACTGCTGATTCTGCTCATATACAAAGTGTTTCATTCTTACATGAGCTATTATCTGTACTACCGCTCGCCCGAATACAGGGCTTCGCTGAACAAAGATAAAGACACAATACGGGCATAAACGGCAGCAAGCCGTAAGGCCGCCGGACGCAAACCCGCAAACATAGAAGATGAAGAAAGACAACAACACCAAGAGCTTTGTCCTGCGTGTGGACTCAGAGACGATGGCAGCCATAGAGAAATGGGCTGCCGACGAGTTCCGTTCCACCAACGGACAGCTGCAATGGATAATATCGGAGGCGCTGCGCAAGAGCGGACGACTGCCGAAGAAAAAGCGCGCACGCAAAGATGAAGGAAAGGAGAATGAAGAATGACATACCGTGAACTGTGGCGCACACTCGAACCGCTGTATGGCAACGGTGAGGCGCGTGCCATTACCGACTATGTGCTAGATGTCTGCTTCGGACTGTCGAAGGCCGACATCCTGTGCGGAGCCGTTGATGAGATGACGGCAGAAAAGACGGCAGAACTGAACAAGATATTCGGTCGTCTTATGGAAGGCGAGCCTGTGCAATACGTGCTCGGGCGTGCCGAATTCAGCGGCCGGTGGTTCAGTGTGCGCCCCGGCGTGCTCATACCCCGCCCCGAGACCGAGGAGCTTTGCGCGTGGATAACAGCCGACAGCAAGGTTTCGGCCAGCCCGAAGGTGCTCGACATCGGCACGGGAAGCGGCTGCATAGCCATAACACTACAGCTCGACATGCCGGAAAGTAAGGTTACGGCGTGGGACATCTCTGCCGATGCGCTCGACGTGGCACACGAGAACGCACAACAACTAGGCGCCAACGTAAACTTCGTAAAGCAGGATGCGCTCAACGCAAAGCCTGAAGGCGAATGGGACGTGATAGTGAGCAATCCGCCATATATCTGCGAAAAAGAGAAAAAGGACATGGCCGTCAACGTGCTGGAACATGAGCCCCACACGGCTCTCTTCGTGCCCGACGCCGACCCGCTGCTGTTCTACCGCGCCATAACGCGCCTTGCGGTGCAGACGCTTAGCAAGGGCGGACGGCTGTATTTTGAGATTAACCCGATATATGCCGACGACACTTGCCATATGATGCGAGCCGAAGGCATGACGGCAGTAGAGCTGCGAAGCGACATGTACGGCAAGCAACGCATGGCAAAGGGCGTAAAGGCATAACGGCAAAATAGCGCAAACAGACAACACGGCAACATACACATAGCCGGCAGTGCCGGCACAACATGACAAAGAGATGAAACAGATAACAGAACAGGAGGCATTCTTCAAGCTGTCGGCCATGTGCGCCGCAGCAGAGCACTGCCGCCACGAGATGAGCGAGAAGATGGCGCGCTGGCAGCTGCCCGACGACATGCAGGAACGCATAATGCAGCGGCTTGTTGACGAAAAGTATATCGACGAGGAGCGCTACTGCCGCTTCTTCGTGCGCGACAAGATACGATACAACAAATGGGGACGCCGAAAGGTGGAACAGGCGCTGATGATGAAGCGTATACCGCGCGACATAATATCAGGCGCGCTCGGTGAGGTTGACGCCGAAGAATACATCGCCGTACTGCGCCCTCTGCTGCAGAGCAAGCGCAAGACGATAAAGGCGGCAAGCGAATATGAGCTCAGCGCCAAACTGATAAGGTTTGCCATGGGCCGCGGCTTCGACATGGACATAATAAGAGAGTGTCTCGACTGTGAGGAGTTTTAAGCCACACCATCCGCCACGATATGGCTTCACGGTATGCCAATGGCCATGACACGCGTTGGAAATATGACTCACAGAAAGTGTTATATGGGCAATCCTGCATGCCATGAGCGGAGATTAAGGCATACGGAAAATGGTAAAAAGTCAGGACAAAATTATTTTTCAATCCAGAAAAACAAAGTATAATGTATGTTAACAGGCATACATTATACCATGCAACAAATTAACTTTTCTTTACTTTCCGGCAGTTTTTAGCCGCCGAAACTTATGATTTCGGCAGCCAAAAGCATGCCTTTCAGCATGCAAAAGGCATGTTTTCGCACTGCAAAAGGCCACCTTTTGCAGCGCAAACAGCCTTATAACGGCAAGCAGAAAACCGCAAGACGGCACACAACCGGCGTAAATCACTACATATCAACACATTACACAAAACGTTCATTTTTCGCCATTTTTACGGCAAAACCACGCTGCAGCGGAGAGCACCGCTGCTCTAAGAGCGTCAAACGGACGGCAAACGGTAAAATTATTTTACACATTACGTCAAGCCGCAGCATAACCACAGGCGCATAACCGGCCTGCGCCCTGACGCCCGAACGCCACGGCCGGCGGCAACATCAGAGCGTATTTTGTATGCCGTGCGGCAGATTTCGGCTCACGCGGCAAACGGTTTGCCCTTATTTTTTATTGTTCATGCCGCGTATAGTTCTTATTTTCAAACAAATTGCTTACCTTTGCAAAGCAAAAAGATGAAAGAGAAATAACAAACTAAAAAAATGAATATAGCAGGTGAGATTAGCAGCAGCGTGATAAAGGCCGTAAAGGAGCTTTACGGAGCCGACATCACAGAGAACATGGTTCAGCTGCAGAAGACAAAACGCGAGTTTGAGGGTAGCCTTACCCTGGTGGTTTTTCCGTTCTTAAAGATATCAAGACAGAAGCCCGAAGCTACGGCCGAGGCCATTGGCAACTGGCTTGTTGAAAACTGCGAGCACGTTGAGCGTTTCAACGTGGTCAAGGGATTTCTTAACCTCGTGCTGGCACAGCAGTCATGGATCAAGCTGCTCAACGCCATCAGCGCCGACGAGCACTACGGCGAGAAGAAGGCCGGAGAAGACTCTCCGCTGGTGATGATCGAATACTCGTCGCCCAACACCAACAAGCCGCTCCACCTGGGACACGTGCGCAACAACCTGCTCGACGACACCTTCGCGCTGGCCTTGCAGCTTATAGGCCACGGTCACGAGCTGATGCACAAGGCCGTAGGCTGGATGTTGCGCGAGGCAGGCAAGCGCGACTTCGCCCGTCTGAGGCGGTTTGTTGACGACCATTGGCGCGAGATGCCGCGCACCATGCTCCGTTACGCCATCGAGAAGTATCCCGAAGCCGAGCGTAAGGCCGTGCTCGGCCGCAGGCGTGTAAACAGTTGATAATCAACGCCTTTTAGCGTGCGAAAGGTTGCCTTTTGCACGCTGAAAGGTAACCTTTCGCATTACGGCCGACTGCAAGCCGTAATGACTTTATTCATTATTTTATTGCTAAACAATATCCGCAAACTCACGCATTTTTAGTAATTTTGCAGTCAACACGCATAATTCTGACTAACGTAACTAATGAGGAAAATCATCATATCGGCCGTAGTGGTCCTCTTGGCAACGTTCTTTTACGCTTACGGAAAGATCGACTACGACGGCATAATGAACCGCTGGAGCAGGGCGTCGCTTGCCGAACTGAAGGCCGACGGCAACGCATACTTGGAGCGCGGGGCAATTGACAGTGCCTTAGTGCTGTACACGATGGTGACAAGCCGCTACGACCCGGACATGGACCGCGACGACCTGAAGCTGTGCGCACAGGCGTTCAACAACGCCGCCTAAATCTACATGTTCCACCTTAACAACTACTCTGAGGCTTACGTCAACCTGCTCAAGGCGCAGCACATAGCCGAAGACATCGGCTTCGACGATTTCCTGCCGTGCCTTTACCTCAACATAGGCAACGTCTACACCACGTATTACGACAACGACACGGCCCTGAAGTTTTACAAGAAGGCTTTCCATTCGGCCATAGCCGTAGAAGATTGGGAGATATTGCTCACCACGTTCTCCAATCTTGTGGGCACGTCGTTTCAGGAAAAGCGCGTGGACGAAATCAAGAATGAGGTCTACGCGTTCAAGCGCACCGACATACCGCAGATGCCGATGCTCGCCCACTCGCGCGCAATGGGCGCGGCGGCGGAGGCTTTCATCGAAGGGCGCACGGACGAAGCCGTGGCTTGCGCGCGCAAGGCCGCCACCTTAGTCGACGCTAAGATAAACCCCGAACGCTTCAGGCTGTTTACAAAGATACTCATAGTGCAAATACTTGAGAGCCAAAAGCGTTACGGCGAGGCTTTGGCCGAAGCCATGAAGGTTGAGCGTGAATCTCACGAAGAGACTCCCGACGTGCAAGAGTCAATCAGCCTCATAATAGCCGGCCTTTACTCAGAAATGGGCAAGGCCGACTCCGCTTTGGCGTGGCAGCGCACGCAGATGCAGCTTAAGGACTCGCTCTTCCGCAACCAACAGTACAACCAAATTCGCGACCTCAACGTCGCGTATGAGGTGCAAAACGCCGACGCCAAGCTGCAGCGCAGCGAGAGCCGGCGGCACACCGTGATGGTGGCACTCATGATTACGGCCGTGGCCACGGTGGTGATACTTGCCTTGGCCTTAGCCGTAATAAGGCGTAACCGTCGTCTCGACCGCCACAACCACGACCTTTACCGCCGCAACGCCGAGATAATGCGCATGAACGAGGCCGAGCGCAAGATGCGCGCCGAGTACGGACGGCGCATAGCCGAATGCGAACGGGAGATCGAGCGCCTATCCGTTAAGGACGCTCCGCAGGCCGAACGCCGACCGCAGGCCGACGGAATGGACGACGCCGCGAAGCAGTCGCTGCTCGAGAAGATAAGCGTAGTGATGGACGACGTAGGCGAAATATCCAAAAACGAGTTCTCCGTCGACCGCCTGTCGAAACTCGTAGGCTCCAACTCTCATTACGTTTCGCAAGTGATCAACGAGACTTACGGCAAGAACTTCAGCTCGGTGCTCGGCGAAGCGCGCGTAAGGCAGGCGTGCAAGCGCCTCGGCGACACGGCCGCTTATGGCAACCTGACCATTGAAGCCATAGCCGGCGAGTTGGGGTTCAAGTCGCGCAGCAACTTCGTCACCGTGTTCAAGAAAGTCACCGGGCTTACCCCGTCGGAGTATAAGAAGATAAGCAAGGAGAATATCAGCAGACAAGCAGACAAGTGACAAGCAGACTTTTTAGCAGACAAGTGACGAGCAGACAAGCAGACAAGGAGATTTGCCTTGTTGGTCATTAACTTTGCAAATCTCCTTGTCTGCTTGTTACTTGTCTGCTCGTCTGCTTAAAATACATGTAATTTTGTTCTTATTCGGGAATTAGAACATTCCTAAGCCTTGATTTTATTGCATTTTATTCAGCTTTTCATAGTTTTGCATCGGATTAATAACTAAAATTCAACGATTATGAAAAGATTTACATTAACCCGAGTAGTCGTCTCGATGCTCGCCTTAGTGGTGGCGTTGGGTATGACGGCGCAGACTTCTCCGAAACGATTGGTGAAGAGCGGTCAGCAGAAGACCATGAAACAGTTGACAGAAGAGTTTACAAAGAAGCAGAAAAACGCAAAAACGATAACTGCTAAAGACTTGCAGAAGAAGGTGCAAACGCGCGCCGAAGAAGACGATCCCGACAGGTGGGAGACTCTTATCTACGAAGACTTCTCCCTTATGACAAAGGGTACCGAAGACGCGCCTGACGGGACAATGTATCCCGAAGATTACGAGACGACGTATAACATGTATCTTCCTGACGACTTGTTCCATACTCCCGGATGGTTCGGTTTGGGCGTTTACCAGGCAGGAGGCAACATGGCCCTTAACTATCCGGGCTTCGGCGGCGTCCTCAACTCACCGATGATGAACATGCAGGGACGCATCCGCATGCAGCTGCGCGTTAAATGTATCGACTATTCAAGGCTGTTCTTTATAAGTATCGCAGCAGGTGGTTATGATAATCCGTTCGACCCGTCCGATTCTCAGGGCGGACAGATGAACATATATAATTTCGAGCCGGAAGACGGATGGCAGGATATTGAGGTCTATGTGAATATTCCTTACGCAGGCTCTGACTGCTTCTTCCAGTTGAATGCCGCAACTTACGGCGACGGAGGCCTCATCGTTGACTATATAAAGGTAAGCCGCGACAAAGACTATATCAGCACTCCGCAGAATCTTGCCGCTACGAAATTCGTCACCGACGGCTTCACCGCAAGCTGGGACAAGGCGTATGGCGCAGACAATTATCTCGTTTCATTGTATGAAAGAAAGACCGTCGGCACCGACAATTACAAGACGGAAGAGTCATTCGAGGACGCAAGCCTTGATAACGGCGCAGTCACCGGTTTGGCCGACGGGTGGACGGCAATGACCAGCGGCGACGGCTTTACTACCGACGCAGCAGACGGAAGTAAGGCTCTGTTGTTGTCAACAAGCAGCGATTATGTACAGTTTGAATTGAACGGAAGCGAAATTCTTGACGGTAAATTATACATAAAGAGGGTTGACACTAATGGAGAGTGTTCCGATATGTTATATTTCGATGTCACCACCGAAGGACAAACCATGACGTGGTTCACGTCTCTTGAGAGTGTAAGCGTTGATGAATGGACGGAAATTTCATTAGCCGAACTAAGCGACTTCCCGGTAGGCTTGGCTTCAACGGTAAAAATATATAAGGGAGCAGGATGGGGAGAAGAAGGCGTATTCGCAATAGACAACCTCAGCTTCGAGACCACTCCGCTTACGGAAACCACTTGCGTGGCCGAGAATGTCTCGACTGCAGACACTTGCATGACGTTCAACGACCTCGACCTGAACAACCTTTACTCGTTTACGGTGCAGGCTACGAGCGCAGACGGACGCACGTCTGATGCCTCAGAAGCATATTTCGCTTACGGCGTGGCCGCCCCGGTAGTGAAAGAGGCAACCGACGTAGACCGCCGCGGAGGTTACACGGCAAATTGGGAAAAAGCAATCAACGCAACAAGCTATGACCTATATAGCTACGAGATTTACACCGTTCCGGAGGATACAGAGGACTTCACCGTGTTCGAGGAGAACTTCAACAAGTGTACCGAAGGAACGTTAGACAATCCCGTTTCGCTCAACAACTATGACCCGATAATAATCAACGACTACACCGACAACATCGGTTGGAGCGGATGGGGAACGCTGCTCAGCAACGGCATGGTAGGCTGTATAAACAACTACGTCGACCTGCAGTCGCCCGCAATCAACCTTGACCGCGCCGGAGGCAACTATACCGTAACCGTAGATTTCGTAACATTGAACGACAATGTGGACTTTATCGTACAAGGCGACAACACCATGTACCAGCTGATTAACGCTGAAAAGGCCGGCAGCCACACAGCTACCGTAGAGATGAACGGCGGAACAAACACCACCCGATTACTCTTCTATACTTATGACGGCTCTGCATTCCTGATAGACCGCGTGGTAGTAAAGCAGGACGTTAAAGCCGGAGACGAGATTACAACGACTCTCGGCATGCAGACGCTCGACGGCGACGCCACCTCGGCACGCATCAGCGGATTGCAAATTAAGTCAGGATGTAAGTACGGCTACAACCTCGTTTCTTACTACGATCGTTTCGGCTTAGTCTACGTATCCGACCCGTCGGCAACGCAGTATGTCGAATTTGAGGGCACGGGCATCGACTCGGTTGAGACAGAAGACGGGGAAGCTCAGCAGCCGACAGAAATCTACGACCTCTCAGGACGCAAGGTAAGCACTCCTAACGCTAAAGGTGTTTACATCATAAAGAGCGGAGGCGAGGTTAAGAAAGTAAGGTTCTAAGCTAATTAAGAATTATGGGTTAAGATTTAAGAAAATATGCTCTGCTTACACAGACAAGGCTATTTTCTTAAATCTTAACCCATAATTCTTAATTGCATAATCGATTTATAATACTTATAATGATTATATTTTTTATTATGAAAAGAAATATTTGCCTGACACTTATGTTGTCGCTATGCTGCGCGTCTGTGGCCGATGCGGCACAATCGGCCGGCAGCGAGCGTTACGATTTCAGCAAGGACATACCGTCTGACTTCATCCTTATCGACAACGACGGCAACACGCCGTCGGTCGACGTGGCTCGTTACGGCTTCAGCGTAGGCACGCCGTGGGTGAGCTATTACGTCGAGAAAGAGGACAACTACGTTGCCGCGAGCACGTCGTGGTACGCCGGGAGCGGAACGTCAGACGACTGGATGATATTGCCGCAGTTCACCGTGACAGGTGCCGATGCCGTAGTTTCATGGCGCGCTAAGGCCACCGATGCCACGTTCAGCGACGGTTACGCCGTCTACATAAGCGAGGGCGGCGGCGAGATAAGCGATTTCGACAAGGCCCGTCCGTTGTTCACCGTTGCTGCCGAGCAGGCCGAATGGACGTTCCACAGCGTCAGCTTAGCCGACTATGTCGGCAAGACGGTGCGCGTAGCCTTCGTGAACAACAGCAAGGACTGCAGCATGCTTTACGTAGACGACATAATGATAGGCACGCCGGCTACCGTCCGCATCGAGCCCACCATGCGCCCGTTGGTGAAGCCTTCGGACAAGATCGTAATACAAGGCAACGTTTCCACCGACTTAGCCGAGCCTGTAAAGGGCTTCACCGTAGGCTATGAGTGCGGCGGAGTGACGCGCACGCAGGACTTCGACGCAGAGCTTACGCCGGGCGAGACGCTGCCCGTGAGCATTGATACGGGCGACTCAATACCGGCAGGAGAGACAAGGGAGTACGCCGTTTGGGTGGAAGCCGGCGGCGAGCGCTACGACACCGAGGCCACGGTTGCGTCGCATTATAAGAAGGTTGTGGCCGAAGAGCTTACCGGCACATGGTGCGGTTGGTGCATCAGGGGCATCGTAACGTTCGAGGAAATGAAGGCGAAATATCCCGACACGTTCATCGCAATAGCCGTACACGGCGGCAGCGACGTAATGAAAGACGAGGAATACTCTACATACGTAGAGGACATTGCAGGCAGCATGGGCTACCCTAACTCGATCACCAACCGCAACCGCGTCATGAGGGGCGACCCCGCCGACATCCCGAAATTTTACGATAACGCAGCCGAAAGCGACATCCTCGGCTACATAGGGCTTGAGACGGGCGAGGGAGACGGCGGCGAATACACGGTGAAGTCGAGCGTTGTCCTTAACGACAACTATGCAGACGGCCGCTACTGCGTAGGCTACGTAGTGGTTGAGAACGACGTTTGCGTAGAGGGAGACCCGGGTTACGTACAAAGCAACTATTACTCAGGCGGTGCTGAAGGCCCTATGGGCGGATACGAGGACATGCCCAAATATCTGGCTAATTACCATTTCAACGACGTAGGCCGAGGCACGATAGGCGCCCCCGAGGGCATTGAGGGCAGCCTGCCCGAGGTGATGAACGTGGGCAAGACGTACACGCACGAGACGACGTTCACCCTGCCCGAAACGGTGCTCAACCCCGATAACGTTTACATCGTGGCCCTGTTGCTCGACAGCCTCAACGGCAACATCGCGAACGCTGACATGCAGAAACTGACCGACGGACAGCCAACCGGCATAACCAACGCAGGCGTCGAGGCCGGCCCCGACCGCGAAGAGATGTTCACCTTGGACGGGCGTAAGGTTTCTACGACCGACAACCGACCCGGAATCTACATCTTGCGCACGGTCAAGAACGGAAAAGCTACGGTAAGGAAGTTAGTGGTAAAATAAAAGAAAGACTTGGTTAATGTTTGCGATTTGTCGTAGTGATTGCGGCAAACCGCATTCTGTTTGTAATACGCTGATAATCAGCATCGTTGTAAAAGGCCGCATTTTGCGCTGCAAAAGGCGGTCTTTTAGCGTGCAATAGGTTGCCTTTTGCAGGCTAAAAGGTAACCTTTCGCATTGCGGCCCCTGCCTGCTGACGCAGGCGGAGGCGCAACGGCATAGTCGAGACGGTGTTCATAGTATTTGTGACAGACGGCAAGCCGTAAGGACATAATTCGTTATTTTATCGCCAATCATACCCGTGAACTCACGTATTTTTCGTAACTTTGCACCCAGAAGTTACGAAAAGAGTGTAATTTATTGGAAATGAGCATTGGGTAATCGCTCAT
>OGFB01000343.1_pt1 | contig 26596 bp, 15 predicted proteins | sample 1570801 | NCBI WGS metagenome assembly OGFB01 (sample SAMEA2581969, study PRJEB24529) | metagenome | biome: Human gut stool | place: China | collected 2011 | reverse complement strand
CAGACTGCAATATTTTGTTCATAACCTAAATTATAAAATTCAATCTAAAAATCCGCACCACCTGCGATCGGCAGTTCCTAAGTAAAACTCCGGTAAAATCCCAATCTTGAAAAAAATGTATTGACAACAAAGTGCCATAGTGCTATGGTTAATTACATAAGTAATGAACAACATAACGAACGAAAAACAAGAGGACAGATAAGCGCATTTGAAAAGCTGTCAGCAACAGAATAATTTCTGGAAAGAAAGGAGTATATCATGCATGAATGAGATTTTGACGCAGGAGAAATCCATATATCTGCAGATCGCAGAGATGATCGAGACAGATATTTTAAGGGATATTCTTCTGGAAGAGGAACGCGTGCCGAGCACGAATGAACTGGCGAAGCTATATGCCATTAATCCGGCGACAGCAGCCAAAGGAGTGAATATTTTGGTGGATGAAGGTGTTCTGTATAAGAAAAGAGGGATTGGAATGTTTGTGTCAGCAGGTGCGAAAGAGGCAATCTTAAGCCGGAGAAAGAATGAATTTTATGATAACTATGTAAAAAAACTGTTAGAGGAAGCAGCGAGCATCGGACTTGGAAAAGAAGAAGTCATTCAGTTGATACAATCCGGCAATGAAGCGTAAGGAGCTGTCCGGATGGAAAACAGTGATACCGGAAGCATGGAATCATGCAAATAAGAGGAATGATACAGGAAAATGTATTTTAAAGTTGTGAAAAGAAAGGCAGGAAGATGATTCATGGAATCAATCGTATGTAATGGTATAGGTAAAATTTATGGAAAAAAACAGGTGTTAAAAGATATCAATCTCACATTGGAGAAAGGAAAGATTTATGGACTGATCGGAAGAAACGGTGCCGGAAAGACGACATTGTTATCCATTATGTCCGCACAGAATCCGGCATCCGAAGGAACTGTGACATGGAATGGTGAAAATGTATGGGAGAACCGCAAGGCGTTAGATCACATTTGCTTTTCCAGAGAGTTGTCCATCAATCTCTATGGAAGCGGCGTGAGCGGCATGAAAGTAAAAGATTATCTGAAAACTGCGTCCTATTATTATCCAAACTGGGATCAGGCACTTGCGGAGGAACTGATCAAAAAGTTTGAACTGAATACAAAGCAACGTATCAATAAAATGTCCAAAGGTATGCTGTCCATGGTGACGATCATCGTAGCACTTGCAAGCAAAGCCGATTTTACGTTTATGGATGAACCGGTGGCAGGCCTTGATGTTGTAATGCGTGATTATTTTTACCATAAACTGATGGAGGAATATACAGAGACCGGACGTACCTTCGTTATTTCCACACATATTATCGAGGAAGCAACAGACCTGATGGAAGAAGTGGTCATGATCAAAAATGGCGAGGTGCTGCTGAAAGAAAATACGCAGGAACTTCTGGAGAGAAGCTACCATGTAAGTGGTCTTGCAGAAGTTGTGGATCAGGCAACGGAAGGCTATGAGAGACATCATGAAGAGAAGATGGGAAGAAGCAAGAGTGTGACGATCCTTTTGGAGGAAGGACAGAAGCTGCCAGAAGGCTATGATGTGACCATACAGGCACTCAATCTGGAAAAATTGTTTGTATCCCTTTGCGGAATGGAGGAGTAGACATGGCAGAGAGCAGGATTATTAAGAGAAATGTTCGATTCTGGGGAAAATCAGGATTGCAGCTGACCGGCATGATGTTGATTTTTATGGTTGTATATGGATTCTTGTTTAATATGGGAAGCAGCAGGGTATTTGGGGATTTCTGGAAAACAGCCTATTTTTATGGCGGGATCATAAGCGTTTTATTTGCCATGATCGGACCGGTTTCTTATGTGGGATCTTATCTTCCGCTGACATTGTCTTTTGGCTCCGGAAGAAGGGAGGCAGTCTTTGGCGCACAGATTTTCTGTGTGGTCTATGTAGTAAGCGCCTATATCATTCTGGTATTTGCAGGGATTATGAGCAGTGGAAAGTTCAATGGAAAGCTGAATGCTTTGATCGCAGTTCTGTTTATATTCATGACAGCGATCGGGCAGCTTGTCTCGGTTGCACAGATGCATTTCGGAATGAAAGGAATGATTATAGGAATCGTCATGGTGGTATTAGGTATAGTCATCGGTATTGTGGCAGGAATTGGATTTATTGACCAGATCATGGCGTGGATCAACAGAATACAGACAAATGTAGTATGGACATTGCTTGCGATAGCAGCGATTGTCAGCATTGCGTTGTATGCAGTCAGTGTCATGGCACTTTTCCGTGAAATGAGACATTACGAAGTGAAAGCATAAGTTGGGAGGCGGAAAGAATGAACAGTTTTTTGATTCAGTGTAAGGTGCGGAAAGCAGAGCTTTTGCAATTTCTTGGAATTACTGCTGTGGGATACTTAATTGGTCTGATCGTTGTATTTATTGTGATGAACGTGGCAAAAGAGAATACCTGTGCAACAGCCGGAACCATGCTGGCGGTCATCGCCTTTGCTTTTATACATTTATTTGGGATAACTCTTTCTTTTATGGGGGATTTTAACATGGCAATTTCCCTGGGTGCGACCAGAAAAAGCTTTGTCTCAGGCTATGTACTTTTTAATCTGCTGGAGATCGCAGTGCTGGAACTTGAGATCGTTGTGTTTGGTGTAGTTGAGAAGTTTTTGCTGGAAAATGCATTTCCACAGGCGGTTATGGAAATTGACCTGACAAACTTTTTTACATGGAACTATCTGTCAGGTGTCCTGGTCGTATTTACAGCAGTGGAAATGTTTTTTGGCGCAGTTATTTTAAGATATGGCATGAAAGTGTTATGGATTTTATGGGCGGTCTGGATGATAATCTGTCTGGTTCCCATGAATATTGCAAAGAATGAAAAGCTTTCCGGTGAACTTGCGAAATTAGGGCTGTTTCTGGGTGGAAAATTCACGCCACAGGGAATTGTGGCTCTAGTGATTGCCTTAACAATTGTGATAGCAGTCATTACCTGGAACATTCTTCGGAAACAGCGAGTGACAGCATAAATATTATGTGATAAGATAAAACCATGTGGGTGAAAAATACCTGCATGGTTTTTTGTTATGTCAACCATTAATCAGATAACAGGATCACGGAAAAATATAAGGGGATTATGATGAACGATAAGTTAGAACAGTTACAGAAATATTTAGAGAAAATGGAACAGTTCAACCATGTGAACACATTATTGTATTGGGATATGAGAACCAACACTCCAAAGGAAGGATTTGCAGGACACAGCGATGCACTCACTTATTTTTCAACGGAGCAGTTTTCCATGTCGACCTCGGATGAACTGAAAACGTTATTGGATACACTGGCAGAGCCGGAAGAGTTTGAAAAGCTTGACGATAAGTGGAAGTTTGTTGTAAATAAAATGAAAACAGATATGGACAGAAATCGCAGAATTCCAAAAGAATTTTATGAAAGCTTCGTGAAAGCACAGTCGGAATCGGAGAATGCGTGGGAGGAAGCGAAGGAAAAAGCAGACTTTTCTATTTTTGCCCCACATTTGCAGAAAATGATCGATATGACAGCGGAGATGACCGGTTACACAGATCCGGAAAAAGAAGTTTACGACGCACTGTTAGACCAGTATGAAAAAGGAATGGATTCCGCTACGATGGACCGCCTGTTTGAAGATTTAAAAGCAGAGCTGATTCCTCTGGTGCAGAAAGTGCTTGCAGCGAAACAGCCGGATGACAGCAAGTTTCATGTTTCATTTGACAAGAATGCGCAGAAGGAAGTGGAGAAGCTTTTGCTGAGTTATATCGGATTTGACTGGAACAGAGGAACAACCGGGGAATCTACACATCCGTTTACACTGAATTTTTCGTCAAAGGATGTGCGTGTGACCAATCATTTTTATGAACATGATCCACTCAGTGCGATGTATTCGGCAATCCATGAGGGTGGTCATGCGATTTTTGAGCAGAATGTGAATCCGGATTATGACGGAACGGTAGCGGGAAGCTGCAGTTATATGGGAATCCATGAGAGCCAGTCCCGTTTTTATGAGAACATTCTTGGAAGAAATAAGAATTTCTGGATTCCGGTTTATGCAAAAGTGCAGGAAAAAATGCCACAGCTTCAGGACGTTTCGTTGGATGAATTTTATAAGGAAGTCAATCATGTGAGAAACAGTTTTATCCGCACAGAGGCAGATGAACTGACTTACTGTTTCCATATTATTTTAAGATATGAGATCGAGAAGGCAATTTTCCGCGACCATGTGAAAGTGGAGGAACTTCCGGCACTCTGGAATCAGAAAATGCAGGAATATTTACAGATTACTCCGGCAGATGATGCGGAAGGAATTTTGCAGGATATGCACTGGTCTGACGGTTCTTTTGGTTACTTTCCATCCTATCTGCTTGGCAGTATTTATGACGGCATGTATTTAGATCGTCTTGAGGAAGAACTTGGCTCTGTGGATGCGCTGCTCGCGGAGGGAAGAATCAGTGAGATTACAAAATGGCTGAATGAGAAGATTCATCAGTATGGTTCTACCAGAAGCCCGAAAGAAGTGATCAGATACGTCTGCGGCAAAGAAGTTTCAGCAGAACCGCTGATTCGTTATTTCAAAGAAAAATATACAAAAGTTTATAATCTTGGTTAAAAAAGAAATTTTTGTGGATAATGGATAGAAAAGGAGAAGTATGAAAAAAGGAATTATTTTTGACATGGACGGAACGCTGTGGGACTCGGCAGCGAACGTTGCAGAATCATGGAATCTTGCCATAAAACAGGATGGCTCTGTTGATAAAAAACTGACGGAGCAGGATATTCAGGGGGTTATGGGAAAGACCATGGATGTGATCGCAGACATTCTTTTCCCGGAACTGGAAAAAGAGGCGCGCATGAAATTGTTAGATCAGTGCTGTTCCATGGAAAATGACTACCTGAGAGAGCATGGTGGAGTTTTGTATCCAAAATTGGAGGAGACACTTTCTGCACTGAAAGAAAAGTATCCGCTCTACATCGTGAGCAACTGCCAGAGTGGTTATATAGAGGCATTTTTAGATCATTACGGATTTGGAAAATACTTTGAAGATATAGAGTGTTATGGAAATAATCTGAGACAGAAGGGCGATAATATCAGATTATTAGCAGACCGGAACGGGTTGACAGAGGCAGTGTATGTCGGCGATATCCAGGGGGATTATGATGCCAGCTGCCACGCAGGTGTCGGGTTCATCCACGCAGCATATGGGTTTGGAACAATTGCAGCGGACGTGCCGGAAATCCATACATTTGAGGAACTTACAGAGACAGCAGACCAATATTTTGCTCTGCGGTAAGAATTATAAGGGTTTATCATATGACAAAATTAGATGAGTTAGTAACACAGATCAACAGAGAACATGTTTATATCCAGACACATAATTTTCCGGATCCGGATGCCATCGCAAGTGCGTTCGGCCTGCAGGAACTGTTAAAGCTTCGAGGGATTCATGCAACGATCTGCTATAAGGGGAAAATCGACCGTTACAGTACCGACAAGCTGAGAGAGATTTTGGACATCAGACTGGTAAATATTGAGAATATTGACAGTGAACTCACGGAGGACGACGAGGTTATCCTGATAGATGCGCAGAAGGGCAATTCCAACATTATCGATATGACCGGGGATGAGATCATCTGCATCGACCATCATCCGGTTTATGAGAAAACGGAGTACCGGTTTACGGATATCCGGCCGGGTGTCGGGGCTTGCGCATCGATCATAGCACAATATTTTTTTGAAAATGAAATACCGATGGATCGAAGAATTGCAACAGCGCTGACGTTTGGAATCCGTATGGATACGCAGAAATTGTCGAGAGGCGTATGCAAAATGGATATGGAAATGATCTGGCGCATGTTTGACCTGTGCGATCAGGATATGATTTATCTGTTAGAGAACAGCACACTCTATTTTGAAGATCTGATGGCGTATTCCAAGGCAATCTCAAGCATTGAGGTGTTTGAGAATATCAGTTTTGCAGATACCGGAAGGGATTGCCCGGAGGCTCTGATCGCCAGTGTGTCAGATTTTATGCTTGCATTGGTGGAAGTCTCTTTTTCAGTGGTCTATTCCAGAAAAAAAGAAGGGATCAAAATTTCTGTACGGAGTGAGCGTCCAACATTAGATGCCGGAAAAATTATAAGCAAGGCGTTAAAAGGCATCGGAAGCGGTGGCGGGCATGCTACGATGGCAGGCGGTTTTGTGCCGTTTGACGGAAATGACCGGGAGGAAGATCTGATGATCCAGAACATCCGCGAAAGATTTATCGATGTGATCAGCAGGACGAAACGAAAGTCATTAAGATAGGTGGAAAATCTTGACTTTTCGGGGAAATCTCTGTATAATCACAGGAGATTGAAAGCAATGGCTGGTTCATTGTGAAAAAGAAAAGACGATGACGAAGACAGTAGTTGTTAAGAGAAAGGCAAAGAGAGCCGGGAATGGTGTGAACCGGTGCGAGTATCTTAGGAATGAACATCACTTCCCAGTCGCAGTCCAAAATGTTTTTACAGAGTAGGCACTGACGTTTTTCCTACGTTACAGGGAACGGGTATATGATTTTTATAAAATCTGTACATTGTAATTAGGTGGTACAACGAATATAACCCCTTCGTCCTATTTACAGGAAGAAGGGGTTTTTTGCACGTTAGGCATGAGCCGTGCGGCTGCAAAAAAAAGAACAAACTGACGTGCATCAGTAAAATGAAGAAAGAGGAAAGATCACATGTATAACAAAGTTGAAACAAATATGAACTTCGTTGACAGGGAAAAGCAGACAGAGAAGTTCTGGGAAGATCATGACATCTTCAAAAAATCAATGGAACAGCGCAAACAGGGAGAGACCTACACATTCTATGACGGACCTCCGACTGCAAACGGAAAACCACATATCGGACACGTATTGACACGTGTTATCAAAGATATGATCCCAAGATACCAAACTATGAAGGGAAAATATGTTCCGCGTAAAGCCGGATGGGATACACACGGACTCCCGGTCGAGTTAGAGGTAGAGAAGATGCTCGGCTTAAACGGAAAAGAGCAGATCGAAGAGTATGGTATGGAACCTTTCATCAAAAAATGTAAGGAATCTGTATGGAAATACAAGGGAATGTGGGAAGATTTCTCAGGAACCGTTGGTTTCTGGGCAGATATGGAAAACCCATATGTCACCTATGATGACAACTTTATTGAGTCCGAATGGTGGGCATTAAAACAGATCTGGGACAAAGGATTGTTATACAAAGGATTCAAGATCGTTCCTTACTGCCCTCGCTGTGGTACACCACTTTCTTCGCAGGAAGTTGCACAGGGTTACAAGACCGTGAAAGAGCGTTCCGCAGTGGTACGTTTCAAAGTTGTCGGAGAGGATGCTTATTTCCTCGCATGGACCACAACTCCGTGGACCCTTCCATCCAACGTTGCACTCTGTGTGAACCCGGATGAGACTTACTGCAAAGTAAAAGCTGCAGACGGATACACCTACTACATGGCAGAGGCACTTCTTGACAAAGTGTTAGGAAAGCTTGGAAATGAAGAGGAAGGTGTCAAAGCATATGAAGTATTAGAGACTTACACCGGAAAAGATTTAGAGTACAAAGAATATGAGCCGTTATATGCATGTGCAGCAGAAGTGGCAGCAAAACAGCACAAAAAAGGACATTTTGTTACCTGTGATACTTATGTAACGATGTCTGATGGTACCGGTATCGTTCATATCGCTCCTGCATTCGGTGAAGATGATGCGAATGTTGGACGTAAGTACGATCTTCCGTTTGTACAGTTTGTAAACGGAAAAGGTGAGATGACAGAAGAGACACCTTATGCCGGATTATTTGTAAAGAAAGCCGACCCTGAAGTATTAAAAGATCTGGATGTGCAGGGCAAATTATTTGACGCACCAAAATTCGAACATGAATATCCACACTGCTGGAGATGTGATACACCACTTATTTACTATGCAAGAGAGTCATGGTTCATCAAGATGACAGCTGTCAAAGATGACCTGATCCGTAATAATAATACTGTAAACTGGATCCCGGAATCCATCGGTAAAGGACGTTTTGGTGACTGGCTTGAGAACATTCAGGACTGGGGAATCTCCCGTAACCGTTACTGGGGAACTCCTTTAAATGTATGGGAATGTGAAGGCTGCGGACATCAGGAGTCCATCGGAAGCCGCGCTGAATTAGCAGAGAAAAGCGGAAACCCGGATGATGCCAAAGTGGAATTACACAGACCGTATATCGACGCTGTGACCTTCAAATGCCCTGACTGTGGCAAGACCATGCACAGAGTGCCGGAAGTGATCGACTGCTGGTTCGACTCAGGAGCAATGCCTTTTGCACAGCATCATTATCCATTTGAAAACAAAGAATTATTTGAGCAGCAGTTCCCTGCAAACTTTATCTCCGAGGCAGTAGACCAGACCCGTGGATGGTTCTACTCACTCCTTGCAGAATCCACACTGCTCTTCAACAAAGCACCATACAAGAACGTAATCGTTCTGGGACATGTCCAGGATGAGAACGGACAGAAAATGAGTAAGTCCAAAGGAAACGCAGTTGACCCGTTTGATGCACTGAACAAATACGGTGCAGATGCCATCAGATGGTACTTCTACATCAACAGTGCTCCATGGCTTCCGAACCGTTTCCACGGCAAGGCAGTTGTAGAAGGACAGCGTAAATTCATGAGCACACTCTGGAACACTTACGCATTCTTCGTATTATATGCGGATATCGACAACTTCGATCCGACCAAATACAACCTTGAATATGACCAGCTTCCAGTAATGGACAAATGGCTCCTCAGCAGATTAAACACAACTGTTCAGGCAGTAGACAATGATCTGGCAAACTACAAGATTCCGGAAGCAGCAAGAGCACTTCAGGAATTCGTAGATGAGATGAGTAACTGGTATGTAAGAAGAAGCCGTGAACGTTTCTGGGCAAAGGGAATGGAGCAGGATAAGATCAATGCTTACATGACCCTGTACCATGCACTGGTAACAATCGCCAAGACAGCAGCTCCGATGATCCCGTTCATGACAGAAGATATGTACCAGAACCTGGTAAGAAGCGTAGACAAAGATGCCATCGAAAGTATCCACCTCTGCGACTTCCCGACTGTAAACGAAGCATGGATCGACAAAGATCTCGAAGCAGATATGAAAGAGCTTCTTGAAATCGTAGTTCTCGGACGTGCATGCAGAAATACAGCAAACATCAAGAACCGTCAGCCGATCGGAACCATGTATGTAAAAGCTGAGAAGAAGATGGATAAATTCTACACAGACATCATCGCAGATGAACTGAATGTCAAAGAAGTAAAATTTGCAGATGACGTAGAATCCTTTATTTCCTACAGCTTCAAACCACAGCTTCGTACAGTAGGACCGAAATACGGTAAACTTCTCGGTGGAATCAGACAGGCTCTCACAGACATCGACGGAACAGCAGCAATGAACGAGCTGAGAACTAACGGTGTCCTGAAACTGGACATCAACGGAAACGATGTAGAACTTACAGAAGAAGACCTTCTCATCGAAACAGCACAGACAGAAGGCTATGTATCCGAATCTGACGGTGAAACATCCGTAGTCCTTGATACAAACCTGACACCTGAACTGATCGAAGAGGGATTCGTCCGTGAGATCATCAGTAAGATCCAGACCATGAGAAAAGAAGCCGGCTTCGAAGTTATGGACAAGATCAAAGTATACGCTCACGGAAACGACAAGATCCAGGATGTCATGAAAGCACATGAAGACGAGATCAAGTCCGAAGTACTTGCAGACGAAATGGTACTTGGCGAGACAGATGGTTATGTGAAAGAGTGGAACATTAACAAAGAAGCAGTAACTATGGGTGTTAAGAAACTGTAATTGACAACATTTGGTCAATTACTGACAAGGTACTGATAAGTTACAGGTATTTCACAGGAAATATACTACTTTCGCAATGCACGATAACAAAAAAATGTTATAAAATTCGGCAATTATACACATGACAGACTGTCGAAAAAAGAGTATCATTGTTCTTGACAGTCTGATTTCAGAGAGGAAATTGGAGGCGGAGATTCTTTGCCCCCAATTTCTCTGATATGAGAAAACAGAAGAGTTGACGGAATGAAGAGGTTCACCGGCAATATCCGCAAGGTTTATTGCTGAGAATAAAGTGAACAGTGAAACCATTACGGGAGGTATGAAATGACAAACGAAATGTTCAAGAAAGAGGCATTCAAGAAAAGCGTAAAAGACAACGTAAAATTCCTCTATCGAAAAACAATTGAAGAAGCTACACAGGAGCAGATTTTCCAGGCAGTAAGCTACACAGTTAAGGATGTTATCATTGATAACTGGCTTGCAACACAGAAAGCATATGAAGAGCAGGATCCGAAGATCGTATACTATATGTCCATGGAATTCCTGATGGGACGTGCTCTCGGAAACAACCTGATCAACCTTTGCGCTTACGGTGAAGTAAAAGAAGCTCTCGAAGAGCTGGGATTTGACCTTAACTGTATCGAAGATCAGGAACCGGACCCGGCACTTGGAAACGGTGGTCTGGGAAGACTGGCTGCATGCTTCCTTGATTCTCTCGCAACTTTAAATTACGCAGCATATGGCTGCGGAATTCGTTATCACTACGGAATGTTCAAACAGAAAATCCAGAACGGTTATCAGATCGAGGTACCGGATAACTGGTTAAAGAACGGCTATCCATTCGAACTGCGCCGTCCGGAATACGCCAAGGAAGTACACTTCGGCGGATATGTAAGAGTAGAGTACGATCCTGAAAAGGGCGGAAACAAATTTATCCACGAAGGATATCAGGCAGTAAAAGCCATTCCTTATGATATGCCGATCACAGGATATGACAACGATGTAGTAAACACACTTCGTATCTGGGATGCAGAGCCGATCGTAGACTTCGAGCTTGACTCCTTTGACAAAGGTGATTACAAAAAAGCCGTAGAGCAGGAAAACCTTGCCCGCAACATCGTAGAAGTCCTTTACCCGAACGACAACCACTATGCAGGTAAAGAGCTGAGACTGAAACAGCAGTACTTCTTCGTATCTGCAAGCCTCCAGGCAGCAATTGCCAAATACAAAAAGAAACATGACGATATCCATAAATTATATGAAAAAGTAACTTTCCAGATGAATGATACACATCCAACTGTAGCAGTAGCAGAGTTAATGCGTATCCTCATGGACGAAGAAGGACTTGGATGGGATGAAGCATGGGAAGTAACAACCAAATCTGTTGCTTACACAAACCATACCATCATGTCCGAAGCACTTGAGAAATGGCCGATCGAGCTCTTCTCCAGACTGCTTCCGCGTGTATACCAGATCATCGAAGAGATCAACCGTCGTTTCATCCTTGAGATCCAGGCAAAATATCCGGGAAATTATGAGAAGATCAAAAAGATGGCTATCATCTATGACGGACAGGTTAAGATGGCTCACCTTGCAATCGCAGCAGGCTACTCTGTAAACGGTGTTGCACGCCTTCATACAGAGATCCTGAAGAACCAGGAATTAAAAGACTTCTATGAAATGATGCCACAGAAATTCAACAACAAGACCAACGGTATCACTCAGAGACGTTTCCTGCTTCACGCAAATCCACTCCTTGCAGACTGGATCACAGAGCATATCGGACCGGACTGGATCACAGACCTTCCGCAGTTAAAGAAACTGGCAGTTTACGCAGATGATGACAAAGCACTCCAGGAATTCATGAACATCAAGTTCAAGAACAAAGAGCGTCTGGCTAAATACATCCTCGAGCACAATGGCGTAGAAGTAGACCCGCACTCCATCTTCGATGTACAGGTTAAGAGACTTCACGAGTACAAACGTCAGCTCCTGAACATTCTGCATGTTATCTATCTGTACAACCAGATCAAGATGCATCCGGAAATGGAATTCTATCCAAGAACATTCATCTTCGGTGCAAAAGCATCCGCAGGTTATGCAACAGCCAAAAAGATCATCAAACTCATCAACTCCGTAGCAGACGTAGTAAACAACGACGCTTCCATCAACGGCAAGATCAAAGTTGTATTCATCGAAAACTACAGAGTATCCAACGCTGAGTGGATCTTCGCAGCAGCAGACGTATCCGAGCAGATCTCCACAGCAAGTAAAGAAGCATCCGGAACAGGTAACATGAAATTCATGCTCAACGGTGCTCCGACACTTGGAACCATGGATGGTGCTAACGTAGAGATCGTAGAAGAAGTTGGCGCAGAAAACGCATTCATCTTCGGTTTAAGCTCCGACGAAGTCATCAACTACGAAAACAACGGCGGATACGATCCAAACGTAATCTACAACACAGACGAAGAAATCCGTCAGGTACTGATGCAGCTCATCAACGGAACATTCTCCAGCGATACAGAACTCTTCCGCGACCTGTACGATTCACTTCTCAACACAAAGAACACAGACAGAGCAGACCGCTACTTCATCCTCGCAGACTTCCGTTCCTATGCAGAAGCACAGAAACGCGTAGAAGCTGCATATAAAGATGAAAAAGGCTGGGCTAAGAAAGCACTCCTCAACACAGCATGCAGCGGCAAGTTCACATCCGACAGAACGATCCAGGAATATGTAGATGATATCTGGCATCTGGACAAGGTTGTTGTCAGAAAGAAATAATTAGCTTCCTATTATAAGCACATCAATATTATAAGCACATCAATAGTATATCAATAAGTATACGAAAACCCCTGACAGTACAGTTAACAGGACTGTATTGCCGGGGGATTTTTTGTTTAAAGGATTGGCTGGAAAAGTTATGGTACGTCTGTTAAAATAGAATACACGATATAAAGTGCAAAGAAGGTGATCGGAGACAAAAATACTTTTACTTTGCACAAAAGATAAAGTTCCGTAGATGCGAGACATCAGGAAATAAGAATACATCTATATTTTCAGGGATTCGAAGAAAACTCGGAAAGGATTGGAGAAAATTATGGGTGGAAAAGTTTTGGAATTAGAATCAGAAAAATTGATAAAAGAAGGAGTAAAAGAAGGAACACAGGCAACTATAGAAGAAACAGTAAATCGTATGAGAAAATCCGGTAAATTTACGGAAGAAGATATAGGTCTGGCGACAGGATTGGACTTAAAAATGCTTCGGAAGATAAAATAGGAAAAATATATGGGAAGATTTTTAATGTTACGAAACCTTCTCTGGAACATACGATAAAAAATAATGGATATAAACTGGCAGGGAATCATGACTGGTTCTTTGCCAGTTTTCTCTGATAAAGGAGCTGCTACATCATCTTGTGATAAACAGGAAAAACTCACTATGTTAGTAACAAATTATAGATTTTAAACTTGGAAAATCAAGGAAAATAAATGCTTTTGAAGTATGTGAAATTTAAAAAAATCGTAAAATTCTTAGGCATTACCCTTGACAAAAACTGGTGAAAGCACTATTATTAACCATAACAGACAGATTATGTCTAGGAATCTTTACCCAAAAAAGAAATAGTTATATTAAGGAAAGGGGAACTATAATCATGACAAAGATTAAAAACACAAAGAAGGGCATGGCAAAAAAGACATTAAGTATGTCACTTGTTGTTGCAATGCTTGCTACTTCTAATGTGCCGGTATGGGCTGCTGAGTTCAGCGATGGTACAGATGCTGCAGCGTTTACTTCTGAAGCAGAAGCACCTGTTGTTGATGATACAACTGATGTTGTTGTAGATAATGCTCAGAATGTAGATACTACAGCTACAATCAGTGTTAACGGAGCAACTAGCAATAAAATTTCTGCAAAAGCAGCAGAAACTATGACAGTAACTACAAACTGGAATGTAAGCAATGGCGCAGAAGCTTGCATTAACGTATTTGCTCCAAAAGATGGTACAACAGGAACAGTTAATGTTGATGATGAAAACGAAACAGTAAAGCAGAGCTTTAATGAAGGGTATTCCGATATTAAAAGATCTGGTTCTTTAAATGGAACTACTGTTAACTGGAGAGGAATTAATCCAGCTGATTATATTGGAAAAAAAGTATATGTAGCAGTTACCGAAAAAGGGGCAAACGCAACTGATGTATGGAAAGTAAAAGCTGTTACAGCCGTTACAATTACTGGAAATAAAAATCAGGATTATGTAAAAACATCCTTCTCAAAAACTGAAGGATGGGGAACAACTTTAGATTCATTAGTATCAGCTTCTGACTACGCTTTAGTTAATGGAGCAACTGTTTCTTCTACAAAATGGTATGATCCAAGTGGAAATGAAGTAAAAGGTACTTATACTACAACTAAAGATGATATCAATAAAGTATATACTTTAAAAGCTGTATTAAATGGTGCTTTAGATAATTCTGAAGTAACTTTAGGTACTGTTACTATTACAACTAAAGTTCCAACAAGCACCGATATTTTAAGTGTTGTTTGGGACTGTGCAACAGACGCTGCTGGAAACCCAACATTCACTTATGACGGAACAGCACACTATCCAAAACTGAGAACTATTTCTCTTAAAGATGGATCAGTGATTGATGCTGCATCAGCTACTACTGAGATTACATATACACAACTGACTGTAGATCAGGCAACTAATGCAAATGAAGGCAGCCCTGTATCCTACATTGCTACAGTAAATACAGCAGAGTATGGAACTCTTACCATCACCAAAAATCTTGTAATCAACAAAGCAGATTTAACAACTGATGGAACTTTAGCCGTTTCTAAAGGATTTGAATTCAATTCCAATGATTCTTATGCTGTTTCAACTGAAGCAGATGCAACAAAAGCTGGCTTAAGTGTATCTACAAAAGCTGGAAAGGCTCTTACAATTGGTACTGATTACTCAGTAACTGTAACAGCAGCTCCGAATAAAGTAGGTTCTGAAAACGCACTTGTAACTGTAAACGGTGCTGGAAATTACAAAGGTACATTAGTACTGAAAACAGCTATTAATGCTTACACATTAAAAGAAGATGATGCTTCATTCAAAGCAGGAGAAGTTCCAAGCACTGGAATTACATTTGATGGCAATGCAAAAACTCCGGAAGTAGAAGTTAAGGTAAATTCTACAACACTGAAGAAAAATACTGATTACACTGTAGAATACAGTGCAAATACTCAGGTTGGAACAGCAACTGTTACAATTACAGGTAAAGGTAATTACGCAGGAACTGTTACCAAAACATTTAAGATTGTTGCTGCAACACTTGCTCCATTAAAAACATTAATTGAGAATGATTTCAAAGATGCAAGCAAGACAACTTATACTGGTAAAGCAATTGATCTGGTAAAAGATGCATATGATGGATTAAAATATGTGAAGAACCGTGACTTTACAGTAGAATATGAGCCACAGAATGTAAATGCCGGAAAAGTATTAGTTAAGATCAACGGTATCGGAAATTATAAAGATGCAAAAGAAAGCTTTGAATTTACTATTGGTAAACGTGCAATCAGTGATAGTGCTGTAAAAGTAGCTGTACAGGGACTTACTTATTCCTCCGATATGACAGATAAACAGATTAAAGATGCTGTATCTTTAACATATAACGGAATGACATTAGTTGAAAATACAGACTATAAGATCAGTAATATCGTTAAAAATGGTAAAAATATCACATTAACAATCGTTGGTATGGATGGAAACTATACTGGAACAAGAATTGAGACTGTCAGTGTAGCAGCAAAAGATATCAACACTCTTACACTTCCTAAGATTGATGCTCAGAAATATACAGGAAGTGAAATTAAAGTTGTAAGTGGTAAAGTTGGTGATTCCAAATTTGAAATCAAAGACGGAAACTATACACTGGAATTAAATAAAGACTACAAGATTGTTAACTATGAAAATAATAAAAATGTAGGTACTGCTACTATCAATATCGTAGGTACAGGAGCATACACAGGAAAAGCATCTATCAGCTTCCCGATCGTTGCTGCTGAATTAAATGGTTCCATTGTTTACAGAGGAACTACTGGCGATACACCTGTAATCCCGGATCAGGCTTACAGCTATGCAAAAGTTACATCTGATAAAGGATATACTTTTGACTTTGCAGATACACCAACTGCTGGAAAACTTACTGTAATTGATAAAGACGGAAAAGTTGTTCCTACTTCCAAGTATACAGTTTCTTACAAGGATAACACAGCCGCTGGTACGGCAACAATCACTGTAGAAGGAAAAGCAGGATATTCTTTAAATGCAGTCAATACATTTAAGATTGTACCGGCAAAACTTTCCACACTTGTTGACAGCAGTGCTACATTTGCTGTAGAGACCAAAGATTACTATTACACAGGTGAAGCAATTGAACCATCGGTTGATGTTGTACTTAAAGATGGAAGTTATAAACTGGTAAAAGATACAGATTATAAACTGACATACTCCGATAATGTAAATGCTGGTACAAATACCGGAAAAGTGACATTAGTAGGTTTAGGAAACTATGCTGGTATTGAAGCAGAAACTGATATTAATACTAAATTAACCAAGAACTTTACAATCCAGAAGACAACAATCCGCGCTACAGATATTGTTGCAAAAGATGTTGCATACCTTGGCGGACTTCCTGTAACCCCAGATGTTACTATCACAAATCAGAATTCCGGAAAAGCATTAGTTGAAGGAACTGATTACACTGTAGAAATCAAAGATGGCGGTACAGCTGTAGGACAGGTTAAAGCAGTTATCAAATTATCTGATGCTGCAAAGAAAAACTATACATTAGTAGATTCTACAAATGGCGAATACAATATTACATTCAATGTAACAGCTAAGAATCTTGCTGACGTAACAGTAAATGCGATTGAAGATCAGATTGCTACAGGCGAACAGATTAAACCAGCCATTACAGTAATGAATGGTTCTGTCAAACTGGTAGAAGGCACAGATTATGAGGTAACTTACGGCGACAATAAAGAAGCTGGCGAAGGAACTGTAACAATCAAAGCTCTTACTTCCAGCAAGAACTACACAGGAACCCAGACAGTAAAATTCAACATCGTTGAAAAAGCTGCTGAAGTAGGTCAGGCAATGATCGCTGATGTAAAAGTTTCCGGAAACACTGTAACACCAATCCTTTCCGGTGATGTAGACGGAGCAGTTGGATATGACTATGTACTTGCTACAGAAGAAAACACAACTGACGGACGTATCGACATCAGCAAGAACATCCTTTCCACACATACAAACTTCTACTATGTACCAGAAGGCACATACTATGTATACTGCCATGCATGGAAACGTGGAGAAGACGGAAAGAAAGTATTCGGTGAATGGTCCAACATCAAAGAAGTGAAAGTAGAGGCTAAAACACCTTCTACACCAACTGTAGTAAGTGCAAAAGTAAAAGGAAATACAGTAACAGTAACTTATACAGAATCTGAAGATGCAACAGGATATGACATCGTTCTTGGAACTTCTGTAAAGAAAGTAAACGGAGAAAGACGTCCGGTTGAATACGGAAAACTGGTTAAGAAGAATGTAGAAGCCGGAACTGTAACAGTAACATTTACAAATGTACCAGCTGGCACATACTATGCAGGACTTCATGCATACAACAGAACTTCTAAAGATGGAAGCAAAGTATTCAGCAAATGGTCTCCTAAGACTAAAACAGCAGTTGTAAAATAATCCCTTTGGGTAACTAAATACAGATTCCTAAAAAGAAAAGCTCTGGTTTTTATGATCAGGGCTTTTCTTCTGTAAAATCACATATAAACAGCCAGACTATAGACCTTCATCTACTGTCTGGCTGTTTCATGTTAAAGATTATATTCTTTGTATAATTGATCACGTCTTTCAGAATCTGTTGACACAACCTGTATTTCATCAATTCGCTGCTCCTGGATCAGTCGATTGATCAGACTTCCCAGACGTGCCTCTCCCTGCGCCTGTCCAATTGCCTGGCCCTCTGCCCGTCCAATCGCCTGACCTTCTGCCTTAAGTCTTTCAGATTCCAGTTCCAGAACTTTTCCTCCCATAATATCACCCAATCCTTTCCGGACAGCCTCTTCTTCCTGATCGGAAGAAGCTTTCGGGGGATGTACACAGAAATTCTGAAGTTCTTCTGGAAATACAGTACTGAAAAACAGGTGTTTACTCTTACTGTTTTTCTCTGGAGCAGACACATAGGCAGTTATCTCCCTTGCACCAAAAAGATTCGTAAGTACACGGCGTACACCTGTTAGGATACTTTTGATCGCAGTTTGTATGTTCCTATATATCTGTCGAAATCTTTACGCTGACAAATCAGCAGTCCAGATGGTATAATCAATATTATCAATAAATTTCGGGTGGAGGTGCCATATGGGAATTTATTTAAATCCGGGAAATGATGCATTTGCTTCAATATTAAAAAAAGATATTTATATTGATAAATCTGGATTGATTTCTTATACAAACCGTGTTCTTAACAGTAGTCGTATGCTTACATGTTTCAGCAGACCAAGACGTTTCGGAAAGTCTTATGCCGCAAAAATGCTGGCGGCTTATTATTCAAAAGGTGCTGATTCAGATTCCCTTTTTCAAAATCTGAAAATTTCAAAAATGGATAATTACAAAGAAAATCTTAATCAGTACGATGTTCTCTTTCTGGATGTTGCCTGGTTTATTTCTATTGCCAGCAGTATTGAAAATACAGTCTCTGAAATGCAAGATAGTATTATTGAAGAATTAAAATCTGCCTTTCCAGATATAATTGGTCCTTCTGTCCATTCTCTTCCTGTGGCATTATTAAAAGTCAGTGCAGCAACCGGACGGAAGTTTTTTATTATTATTGATGAATGGGATGCCCTGTTTCGTGAAGCTGCAGATGATGAAAAAATTCAGAAATCATATATTCAGCTGTTACGGGCTTTATTTAAGGGACTTCAGGTAACTCAGTTTCTGGCAGGGGCATACATGACAGGGATTTTACCTATAAAAAAATATGGAACACAATCAGCTTTGACAGATTTTCGTGAATTTACTATGCTGGAACCAGGATTTTTGGCAGAATATGTGGGATTTACTGAGAAAGAAGTTCTTGATTTATGTCAGTACCATCAGTTAGATTTTGCGAAGGCAAATAAATGGTATGATGGATATCAATTTGACAATATTGGTCATGTGTATAGTCCAAATTCAATTATAGAAGCTGTTGTTAATCAAAAGTTCAGTAATTATTGGACCCAGACGGAAACATATGAATCCTTACGAATCTATATTGATATGAATTTTGATGGGCTTAAGAAGACAATCATAGATATGCTTGGAGGAAAGAAATGTAAAATAGATGCTGGAACTTTTCAAAATGACATGACATCTCTCCGGGTAAAAGATGATGTGTTAACACTTTTGGTTCACCTGGGATATCTGGCTTACAATGATGATTCCAAAGAAGTTTATATTCCGAATGAAGAAGTTCGGCAAGAGTTCATTCGGGCGATTAAAAACGGAAATCGCAGGGAACTGGTCAAGGCAGTTCAATTATCTGATAAACTTTTAGAGGCTACCATAAATATGGACCATGAAACAGTAGCAGAAATACTGGAAGAAACACATGATATGAATACAGCACCTAAATTTTATAACAATGAACAGGCGCTTCGGTCAGTTGTTGTCATGGCTTATTTAAGCTGTATGGATCATTATATGAAATTTGAAGAACTTTCCAGTGGAAAAGGATATTCTGATATTTTATTTCTTCCGAATGCCGGTTCGCCAAAACCAGCTCTTCTTATAGAATTAAAATGGGACAAAAGTGCACCGGGTGCGATCTTACAGATAAAAAAGAAAAATTATGCACAGATATTAAAGAAGTTCGAATATCAAGGTGAGGTCCTTTTGGTTGGAATTAATTATAATTCCAAAACTAAAAAGCATAGTTGTAAAATTGAAAAATATTTAAAAAAATAAAATCATCCGGTTATGAAAAAGTTGTAAAGTGGTGTCTGATTAAGTGAAACACGTAAGATTCTTTGTATGAAAAATATCAACATCTGTATCCTGATATTCAAGTATCTCGAAAAGGACTGCAGGAATGGTATGATGGATATTTTACAGTTTCTGGAAAACGTTTGTATAATCCACGATCTGTTGTAATGGCACTGCGTTTCAATCAGTTATCTAATTACTGGACCAGTTCCGGACCGTATGATGAACTTTTTTATTATATCCGGCATGATATTGACCAGATTCGAAATGATCTGGCATTGATGATTACAGGGGAAGGCGTTGATGCAAAAGTAGATGAATTTGCCGCATCTGCAATGGAACTTAAAAGCCGAAACCAGATATATTCTGCAATGGTTGTGTATGGTCTGCTCACATTCACGCAGGGAAAAGTTTATATTCCCAACAGAGAACTGATGTTAAAATATGAAGAACTGCTTCAGAGTGAAAAAAGTCTGGGATATGTATACCAGCTGAGAAAAACAGATATTTTTTATACAAAACTGAAAAAAGGGAGGAATGCACAAATGATAGATTATATAATAAAAAATGGCTGGATCATAAATGGAAAACGACAGAAACCATTTCATGGAGATATCATCATCAAAGATGGAAAAATAGAAGAAATGAAAGAACATATAGAAATTCCAGCGGACTTTCCGGATGAAAAAATTCTGGATGCTCAGGACGGTTATGTAACACCGGGATTTATTGATATTCACAGGCATGGCGACTGGCAGGCGCTGCATCATGGAGATGACGAACTTCTGAACCGTCAAGGTCTTACTACGGTAGTAAATGGAAACTGTGGTCTTTCTGTTGCTCCTGCCGGAAAAAAACACACAGAAGAAATTTACAGTTTCCTTGGCAGTGTAACAGGAAAAATGGATGGAACTCCACTTTCTGTCATGGATTCAATGGAAAATTATCTGGATGCTTTGTCAAAGACCAGCCGAAGTGTAAATACCGGAATGCTGACAGGAAACGGAACCATACGTGCGTCTGTTAAAGGATATGATTCCGGAAAACTTTCTGATGAGGAGCTTCATCAGGTCTGGAATGCACTGGAAGAATCTTTAGCTGCCGGAGCGTTGGGTGTAAGCCTCGGTGTTGCCTATGCCCCGGAATTTGAATATGACAGAGATGGTCTGGTAGAGGCACTGCAGCCATTAAAAGGTACAGATATTCCAATTACCACGCACATCCGTAATGAAGGTGATGGTATCCTTCTGGCTTTGCAGGAAGTTATTTCTGTTGCAGAAGAACTGCAGATTCCATTACATGTAAGTCACATGAAATGTATTGGCCAGAAGAACTGGGGAGATACACCGCGAAAGATTCTGAAGATGCTGGATGAAGCCGGGGAAAGAGGACTGAAAGTTGATTTTGATCTTTATCCTTATCTTACCGGTTCTACACAGCTGGTACATTTACTGCCACCGGAATTTCAGGAAGGCGGTACCGATGCAATCTGTAAAAGATTGCAGGATCCGGTATGCCGGAAAGCACTGACTGAGACATTAAAACAACCTTCTGATATCTTTGAAAATATTGTAGAACTGGCAGGATTTGAACGTATTTACGCCAGTACCCTTCATACAGACCAGTACCGCCCTTATGCAGGAAAATCTATTGCAGAAATATCCGGAAATCTGGGCAGGGATCCTTATGAGACTCTTTACGATATCCTTTTGACAGAGAGATGTGAAGTTACCATGCTGGATACGATTGCTTCCGAAGACGATATGCTTTATTTCCTGAAAGATGACAGGGCAAATCTGATCTCAGATGCCATCTATCCGGCAGGCGGCAAATATCATCCAAGAGTTTATGGTGCTTTTCCAAAACTACTTACAGACTATGTACGTGACCGGAAAATCTTTTCCATAGAAGATGCCATTTATAAAATGACTGCAAAACCAGCACAGGTTCTTGGCTTAAACCGTGGGATTCTGGGCAAGGGAATGCCTGCAGATATCAATATATTTCATCTGGATCATCTACAAGTACATGCTGATTTCCAGAATCCGGATCAGTTCTGTACAGGATTTGATTATGTATTTGTAAATGGAAAAATGGTTGTATCACATGATACATACATAAATCTGGAAAACAATATGACTGGTATGGTATTAAAACGTAACCAACCGTAACTGGCCGTTAATAAGCTGAGCAATTAAAAGCAACTAAAAACAGGGAGATTATGATGAAAAACAAAAAGAATTATTTTATAAAATGGGCGTTCTGCCTTCTGCTTGCCGGACTTCTTTCCTTCTGCTTATCCGATTCCTTTACCGGAAGCTCAGAAGTACAGGCTGCAACTTCTAATAGTGCTAATAAACGCTTTACAGGGTGGAAAATATCCGGCGGAAAAAAATATTATTATAAAAACGGAAAAAAACTGACAGATCTGCATAAGATTGGAAAATATTATTATTGTTTTGATTCCAATGGTGTCATGATGACCGGATGGAATCGTATTCACAACCGTTTTCGCTATTTTGGAAAACAGACAGGAAGAATGCGTATCAGCCAGACTGTAAATGGAAGAAAAATCAACAGTAAAGGTGTCTGGACTCCGGTTGTGGTTCTTGACCCCGGACATTCTGCAGTGGTAGCCTCGGGATATGAGCCGCTTGGACCAGGATCCAGTGAGCTGAAGGAAAAGGATACTTCGGGAACGGAAGGCGTAGCTACTCATGTTGAAGAATACAAACTGACATTGGATATCGGTCTTCAGCTCCGTACTTTGCTTCAAAAAAGAGGATTTAAAGTTGTTATGACCCGTACAAACAGTAATGTAGCATTGAGCTGTATAGACCGTGCAAACGTAGCGAATAAGGCAAAAGCAGATGCATATATACGTCTCCATGCAAATGGAAGTGACAGCCCTTATGACAATGGTGCAATGACCCTCTGTACAACTCGGAACAATCCTTATACCACATCTCTTTACAGAAAAAACAAAGCTCTTTCTGAAGTGGTTCTGGACTCATATGTAGCATTTACCGGATGCAGAAAAGAATACATCTGGGAAACCGATACCATGACCGGAAATAACTGGAGCAAAGTTCCTACAACTCTGATTGAAATGGGATATATGAGCAGTCCGACAGAAGACTATCGTATGCAGCAGCCTTCTTATCAGAAAAAAATGGTCTGGGGAATCGCTGCCGGGATTGAAAAATATCTGACAGACTTTTGAAAGGTTCTATTGTTTTTTCATAATAGTCATATAAATTCATTTGTCTCAATATGTAATCAAAGTTCTATTGTTCTCTTCCTCTCTCAGCTCCATATCTGCATATCAATGAGACGATAATGAATGTGATACCAATTCCAACTGAACCCCAATTGCCTATTTCAAGAGAATCTGTATTGACAAATATAAATGACATTATCTCATACACAATTGCCGCAACCATCTCCGTAACAATGGAGACTCCGATTGTGATAATACCTAATCGGGTTAATTCTTTTGCTCTTTCCATATTAAACGGTGTGCCATCAAGAAGTTCTCCTTTAAAATAGTGCTCTGCAAATTTGGCTATCACAGCCTCACCACTACAAAGAATAATTGCAACAACCATATAAATATTAGCTGTACCTATACTGGTTCCGGAGTTTGTCTGCACTATACTCTTTAATGTAACTCCTTCAATATGTATCGCATCCACCCCTGCTGCAAGAAATGCAATTCCTACAACACTTCCTATAATTCCTATCACGCAAAAAACAAAAACAATACTGCAAAGTATTTTTCCAAGTTTTGAAAGTTTCTGTATTTTGTCCAAAGAACTCATATAATTAACCGCCTTTCATTCTTTTCTATGCTTCTTTACCTGTTTTATTTTTCCGGCAGACGAGTCAGAATTATGAAAATCACACCCAACACCACGATACTGCCTACCATAATAAATATCATCTGTGTAGTATTGACTACCTCTCCATGAAACTGCGGATTACAGTCTAACGTTTCCCTTATTGCCGTTATCAACTCATCTGGCAGTTCTCACTCTCCATCTCCTTAAATATGCCTCGGAGCATATGATTCTTGATAAGTGAAGTTCTTGGTTAGATGACTTATCTTTATGATATCTGATCCCATTTTGTTCTCCTTTTTTTCAATCTACTCTACTATTATTGACATCAGAATCAACAACATAGATAAAGATTTTATGTATCTGTTTTTGTTTTATCGTATATTTTTCTATATGTCCATATGAGTAATACCAAGATGCATAATATATGAACCAAGATGCAAAAAAAACGCAAGAAAGGACGCAGGATATTTCTCCCACGCCCCAATTACTATCTGGTTTTATCTTCTCTTACTTTTGATTTTTCATTTTCTGTCTCTCCACTCCCAACATCATATCCGCAACATCTCGTGTCTAAAAAGCGTTGGAATTATACTAATACTCTTGGGTTTCAACTACCATTTGATCATACAAATCTCTGCATTAACTTTCTTTCCACCTTATTTCTCGTACTCTCCTTATGCTTTTTGTTGGCTTTACATTACGCCCCGATCAGCTCCTCTCTCCAGCTTATCTTTTCCCTATTTTTCTTGAATTTTCCTCTTTTTGGATCACGGTCAGCATACCAGGCTTTGTCCTGTTCTACGGTTTTGGAATCCAAATCAGATAACTTCTGGCATCTTGGATTCTCCAGTGCATTTTTCTCAAAATAATTCACATACACCATTGGTTCCATATTTGGGGGAAGTTCCGGTTCATAGGCTTTCAGTCTTTCTTCAATCGTTGCTTTTTCATAAGAATTTACTCGAAACGCAACAGTTGTTGAATTGTGTTTTCCATGTCTGTCACCAGCCATCGCTTATTCCTCCTCTTCCTCATGTTTCTTATCCAGCAAGCGAACCATCTAAAACCATATGAATACTTTGAATATCTATTGGAAGAGATACCAAAACATATGGATGATTTTCTATGGTTTTGGGTTTCCTCATAAAATTCAAATTTTATGTCGCTTTTAGCACCTCTAAAATCTCTTAAAATAAGGCTTTTCTCCACTTTTCAAATCCTAGAAAACTGCTGCCAGATAAGAAAAAAGACCCTGACAGTCTGGAATTTCCAGACCATCAAGGTCATTCTTTATTCTAAATTGCATTTCATGTTTTCACATGATTTTTGTCATTTCACTGGCTGAAAGTTTTGCCCTGAAACTGGATAAAACTATTTGCCCTGAAATATGGCTCTTATTCAAACTCCTTTGCGGACTGCATTATACAGCACGCATAGGACATAATTAGCGGTTTTTGTGCCGAACATTTGTTTTGTTTTTGTATTTTCCGTACCGCTTATGAAAAGATAAACTCCAAAATAACTCCATTTCACTCTTTGTTACTTTGTTGTTCTTCTCTTGCGTAAAGAAGATCCAATGCCTGACATACAACACCGCTCATGCTTTGATAATGACGTTCCGCATACTCAACAAGCCTCTGCTTTTGCTCCGGAGTCACCCGTACTCGTATGTTCTCTTCTTTACCATCTTTTGGTGCTTTTCTAGCCAAACATATCACTTCCCTTCCACAAGTACAGTTTACTACTGATTACTACAAAATGTCAATCTATTTTTTGTATAACTATAATGCCTCTATACGCTTAATAAGTGCGATTGCAAATTCGATATACTTGTCTTTTATATCCCTATATCGCCCGAAACTTCCTCTATTAACGTCTACCATTTGCTCTGTCAAATATTCCGGTTCTGTTTGCTGTAATTTAGTAAATACATCCGGCACTTCCCAAATAGCACATTTCAATGATTGTGCAACTGAAGGATATGTATTATGTGTATGCATGATTGCTTTACCGGCAATAGGCATATCTATATCATCAACATGAATTTTGTTATCATCTTTTATATATTGTTTTATCACTTCTGGTATTCTCTTAGCGTAACTATAATGAGCATCTGCCAGCTGATATTCATTATTTCCATCGTATTTTTTAGCATTATAAATTGTATATCCCAAAAACTGAACAAATTTTTTCGGGAATTTTTCTCTTTTTTCCTCGGAAATCAAATTATATATAGTGTTCAATTCTTTTCCCCATGATGCAAGAGAATTTCCTATATTTCTAATTCCATATAAACTAAACATATCTGGTTGTGCTGGAATTATAAAGCCATCAACTGTTGATATAATTGTTTTATTCAAAATACCAAGACTCGGTGACGTATCCACTAAAACAAAATCAACCCCTAGAGTTTCTGCATATCTTTCGCAAACTCTACGAATATAAGTTATTGTTCTAATACTTAAATTATCGCTTTGATATAATCCACTCCATCTATCAGAAATCTTATTTTCAAATTGATGGATAGAAAGACGTCCCGGTATCATATATACGTTCTCACTAATTATTCTTGCTGGAGGTAATTTCTCAATATCATTTACTCCATCTTCAGCTGGTTTTAACAGAAAATGTATAGATCTCGTTTCTCCTATTATTTTTAAATACTCTTCTGAATTTTTTTCTTTCGCTGTTTCAAAATCTTCTATATACGAATCTTCCTCTTGCCAAATATTTTCCAACTCATTTTCTCTCATCGCACTTATGGTTAAATTGCACTGCGGATCTAAATCCACAAACAAAACTTTTTTTCCCA
>OGFB01000337.1_pt1 | contig 26876 bp, 26 predicted proteins | sample 1570801 | NCBI WGS metagenome assembly OGFB01 (sample SAMEA2581969, study PRJEB24529) | metagenome | biome: Human gut stool | place: China | collected 2011 | reverse complement strand
TACCACAGGCTTATAGCCGCAGAGCAAACCACCAGCTGAGCTGGTGGTCATGATTACAAGTAAGTTGTAAATATATTTAACTAGGAGGAAATTATATATGGACATAAGACAAATTAAGTTAGAAAACCAACAAAAAGATAATATAAATAAAAATTCAAAAAATGCCAATACTAATATAAATACCAATGATAATAGTGATGAAAATATAAGAATAGCTATTTCAAAGTATCTTAATAGTGTAAGAGAATATGTAGATAAAATAACTGACCCTGTAAGTGAAATGAGCGAACAAAAGAAGCAAGAGTATGAAAATAAAATTATTCAAATGCTTGAACAGGGGAAGAAACTTAGTAATGAACAGATGCAGTATATAAAAAAATATATGCCAGAGTTGTATCCGCATGTTTTGAGAATACAAATGCAAAGACAAGCTCTTGAAGAAAGTCTTAAACATTGTAAATCAAAAGAGCAGGCTAATGATATTTATACGAATGCGATGTTAAGAGTAAATAAAGATGAACCAATGGCAAAAGCTTTAATTGCTGCTTATAATGATGCGATGAAGACTTTTAGAGAGTCTGATTTTTATAAATCGCTTCCTGCTACACAAGAAGAAGCAAAACAAGGTAAAAAGAATAATAAACTCTATAAAGACCCGTTTGAAAAAGAAAGCGATAGTGATGAATATTCACAAGTAGAAATAAGCTATTTTCCAGATTTACAATGTGAAGTTGGCACAGTTAGTTTTAATGGATAATATATGCAGGTAAAAGCATAAGAATGGAGAATGAAAATGTCATTAATTAATAAAGAAAAAGTATTAAATGGAGTTGGAAAAGCTGTTGATATTACAAATAAAACTGCTGATAAAGTAGAAGACTTTGTAAAGGAAAAGCAAATTGATAAAAAAATAGAAGGAATGGCACAAACACTTGAGGAAGGTGTAAAAAGTGCTGGTGAAAAGCTTGAAGATATGTTTAAAGGCAAATAATAATAAGGTTTTATGATTAAATGTATTAAAAATCTAAAAAAATCCTTAAAACTTATTGAAAAAATTATTAATAAGTAATATAGTAATGGAAGTACATTGCTGAAATGAAGTTTGCAGGAAAACGATGATTTATTATCTACCGAAGGAGTAACACTCTCAGGTGCTGGCGTGCCAGTGCAACTGTAAATGGATCAGCTCTCTGGAGATACCTGTTAATCAGGAGCCGAAGGTGCAAAATACAAAAGTATTAATCTCTCAGGCAAAAGGACAGAGAAATTCTTAATTTATGACAATAGAATATTTATAGAATAGTCTATTATCAGAGTATAACATTTCTTAAGTTCTTAATCTATAATTTCCAGATAGTATCAAAATATGTACACTAATTTTATGCTGTGTAAAGCGGTTATGTTTATTGTAACAAAAGTTTTATCAGCAGGAAAAGAGAGAGGACAAAAGAATGGAAGCTATTAATAGTTTTTTGGTAAGTGTTGACAATTTTGTCTGGGGTGTACCACTTATGGTGCTTATCATGGCGGGAGGTATATTATTTACAATCCGTCTTGGATTACTTCAGATTAGAAAACTTCCACTAGCATTAAAGTGGATGATTAAAAACGAAGAAGACGCAACGGGTGAAATATCAAGTTTTGCGGCTCTTTGTACAGCCCTTAGTGCCACAATAGGTACTGGTAATATAGTAGGTGTTGCAACTGCTGTATGTGCAGGTGGACCAGGAGCATTATTTTGGATGATTGTTGCTGCATTTTTTGGAATGGCAACAAAGTATTCAGAAGGACTTCTTGCTGTAAAGTACAGAATTGTGGATGAGAGTGGTCATAGTCTTGGTGGGCCATTCTATTACATAGAGCAAGGTATGGGAGCAAAATGGAAATGGCTTGCAAAAGTATTTGCCTTTTTTGGAGTTTGTGTAGGACTTTTTGGCATAGGAACATTTAGTCAGGTAAATGGTATTTCAAGTGCTGTAAATGGTTTATTTGACCCTAATAATACTCACTGTGTTAATATTCCATTTCTAGGTGAATATTCATGGTCTGTTGTAATTGCTTCTTTTGTATTAGCATTGTGTGTAACAGCAGTATTAATAGGTGGTGTTAAGCGTATTGCAAATGTAAGTCAGGTTATAGTTCCATTTATGGCTGTAATCTATGTATTATTTGTTGTAACTTTAATAGTATGCAATATAACAAAAGTGCCAGCAGCATTTGTTACAATTGTAAAAGCCGCATTCTCACCAAAGGCTGTTACAGGTGGTATGGTAGGAAGTATTTTAGTTGCTATGCAAAAAGGTGTGGCAAGAGGTATATTTTCAAATGAAGCAGGTTTAGGAAGTGCGCCAATAGCTGCCGCCGCTGCTCAGACTAATGAGCCAGTTCGTCAAGGACTTGTAAGTATGACAGGTACATTTATTGATACTATTGTGATATGTACTCTTACAGGACTTTCAATTGTACTAACTGGTGCATGGCAGGTAGAAGGGCTTGAAGGAGTTGCTGTTACAACTTATGCTTTCCAAAAGGGACTTCCAATTCCAGAGTCAATATCTGCATTTATACTTATGATGTGTCTTATATTTTTTGCATTTACTACTATTTTAGGTTGGAATTACTATAGTGAAAGATGTCTTGAATATCTTACAGGTGGTAATATGACACATGTAAAGAGATTTCGTTGGATATATATAATCGCAGTATTTATAGGCCCATATATGACAGTAAGTGCAGTATGGACTATAGCTGATATTTTTAATGGAATGATGGCACTCCCTAACATGATTGCATTATTTGCATTAAGTGGAGTTGTTGCAAGAGAAACAAAAGACTTTTTTAAGAGATTAAAAGCAAATAAATAAAGATAAATTTATATAAAAAGCTGTTCTACAGATAAAATATGCAGGATAAATAATGTTAAAACCTATATATTTTTATCAGTAGAACAGCTTTTTTGTGCTAAATCAAGTTAATACATTAAATTTTAAACACAAAAAGGTTCAAGAGTTGTATTAACAGTTTCTACGTTGTCTACATTGCTTACAACGTGAAGAAGCATTATACGTCGTGGGTCCATACTTAAAACGCCAAGCATTGATTTTGCGTCAAAGCAATAGCTTCCCATATGAAGGTCAAAATTACCATCAAGAGAATTAACAGCATTGACGAATTTTACGGCATTATCTGTAGTATTAAGCTGAATTTGATATAAAAGTGTTTTATGATTGGAATTCATAATAATCCTCCATTCAAACGTATATTCTTTTAATAATTATAATTTATAAAGATGGGGAAATATAATTATTAAAAGTTAAATAGTTATTGTATTGGTTTTTGGTAAGTATATTGCAAATTATATTAAAATAATAGCAATATAGTGTAATAATATAGCATATTTTTGTAAACTATAAAAAATAAAGTAAAACATTACTCTTATATTTATAGTACATAGGTTGTAGTTATTGTATATATTGGATAATTAGATATAAATAGTATTTAGTGGTGTATTTTATGAATATAAGTTAGCTAGTCCATTTGTTATCTTGTAAATTTTAGTTATGTCGAGTATTATTATTTGTAAAGATATAAAATGGAGATGTATTTATGATAAAGAAAGAAATAAATGAAATAAAAGGATTATATAAGTTAGAGGAGTGTTCAATAGCAAGAATTTGTGGTTGTTATGTTGATGGAGAAAAAAATAAAATCACAAAGATAAATCAAAGGTTTCTTAATCTTCCAGAAGAAGAACAGCACAAATATTTTGAGATATTTAAAAAGACACTTTCAGGAACTACAGGAAAAAATCTTATAAATATGCAGTTTACTACAGACTCATATATGGATGAGGGAGCGAGAACATTTCTTTATAAGTTAAGAGATAGTGGCTTAGAAGATGACAAGCTTTTAGAGCAGTTTTATGATAAGGTAATCTCAAGTTACAGTTATATAGGTAACTACATTATTCTTCTTATACATCAGGTGTATGATATACCTGGCAAAACAAAAGACAATATTGAAATGGAAGATGCTTCTGATGAAGTATATGATTATATATTGTGTAGTATATGTCATGTTTCACTGTCAAAACCGGGATTAAGTTATAATGAAAATGACAATATGTTTCATAATCAAGAACAAAGTCACATGGTAGATTTACCGGATATTGGCTTTTTGTTTCCAGCATTTAATAACAGACAAGAAGATGGGGATAAGGTGTTATATTATTCTAAAGATGCCAATATGTTTGAGTATCAATTTTTATCAAGTGTTCTTGATTGTGAAGTACCACTTACAGCAGGAAATCAAAAAGAAATATTTCAAACACTTGTAACTGAAACGTTAGGTGAAGATTGTGACTATGAAATTATTAAAAATATACACGACAACTTAAATGAAATGATACAAGAAAAGAAAAGTGAGCCTGAACCTGTAATTCTTGATAAAACTGAAGTAAAAGAGCTACTTGAAAAAAGTGGAGTAGAAGAAGAAAAGTTAAATGATTTTGAAGAACATTTTGAGATGCAGGCTGGTGAAAATGCAACATTTATGGCAGAAAATATTGCTGAAACAAGAAAATTTGAAGTAAAGACACCAGATGTAGTTGTAAAGATTAACCCAGATAGAACTGACCTAGTAGATACTATGATAATAGAAGGAAAGAAATGCCTAGTAATCCAAATAGATGAACATCTTGAGGTAAATGGGATAACGGTCAATCCTGAAACTGGAGAAGTGTACGAAAATACAGAATATTAATTAATAAAGTTGTAAATATTAAGTTTAAATATTGATGGAATGGAGTTTAATATGGCAGATATAAAAGAAAATAATTCAAATGTTATTAATCGCTTTTTAAGATATATAAAAGTTGATACGCAGTCAGATGAATACTCAGAAAAGTTTCCAAGCACAGATAAACAAAAAAGTCTTGCTATTAGATTAGCACAAGAATTAAAAGATATGGGAATTAGTCAAGTTATATATGACGAAAAATATTGTTATGTATATGCGGCAATTCCTGCTAATAGTGAAGCTAAAGAAAATGACAAAGTGATAGGCTTTATTTCACATATAGATACATCACCAGAAGTTTCGGGTAAAAATGTTAATGCTCATATAGTAAAAGATTATGATGGAGAAGATATTGTACTTAATAGTGAAGCTGGTATTGTGTTAAGTCCTAAAGATTTTCCGGAATTGCTTGCATATAAAGGCAATGATATTATAACAACAGATGGCACTACACTTTTAGGCGCAGATGACAAAGCTGGGGTTGCTGAGATTATGGCAATGGCAGAATATCTTATGACACATGATAATATAAAACATGGAAAGATTGCTATAGCATTTACACCAGATGAAGAAGTTGGTGGTGGAATGGACTATTTTGATGTTAAAAGTTTTGGCGCAGATTATGCTTATACTGTAGACGGTGGTGCTATTGGTGAATTGGAGTATGAAAATTTCAATGCGGCTTTGGCAAATGTTACTATTCATGGAAGAAGTGTTCACCCAGGAGAAGCCAAAGGTAAAATGAAAAATGCTTCACTAATGGCGATGGAATTAGAAAGTTTGCTTCCACAAAATGAAAAACCTGTGTATACAAGTGGGTATGAGGGCTTTTATCACCTTATTAAGCTTGATGGTACAGTTGAAGAAGCTCATATGGAATATATAATAAGAGACCATGACAGAAAAATATTTGAAAAGAAAAAAGAAACGTTTGTAAATATATGCAATAAGTTAAATGATAAATATGGAGATGAAAGTTTTGTAATTGAAATTAAAGACCAATATTATAATATGAAAGAAAAGATAGAGCCATATATGTTTCTTATTGACAATGCTAAAAAAGCTATGCTTGATAATGGTGTAGAGCCTAAAGTTCAACCGATAAGAGGTGGCACAGACGGAGCAAGACTTTCCTTTATGGGAGTTCCTTGTCCAAATCTTTGTGCAGGTGGTCATAATTTTCATGGAAAATATGAATATTGCTGTGTGCAATCTATGGAAAAGATAGTAGATATTCTTATAAGTCTTGTACAGATGGATTATAAATAAGAACAAGCTGTTGTATTAATAAACTTTATATATTATAAAGCTTTTATACAACAGCTTTTTTTATATAAATTTTACATAGAATTAACATAACAAGACAATTAGATTTTACATATAAGTATTAAAATTCATTTAACATTGACCTACGTTGTGTTATTATAAAAGTAAGAAATTCGTAGTAAATTCAGAGTAGTTATCTGATAATATGAAAATATAAAAGAAGGGAAGGTAAATGTATATGCTTAGAGTAGGAATGTTGACAAGTGGTGGAGATTGTCAGGCACTTAATGTTGCAATGAGAGGTGTTGCAAAGACTCTTTATAAAAATTGTGATGATGTAAGTATATTTGGTTTTTTAGATGGATATAAAGGACTTATAAAAAAGAATTATAAACTTCTTAAAAAAGATGATTTTGCAGGAATATTAACAAAGGGTGGAACAATACTTGGAACGTCAAGAACACCTTTTAAATATATTAATATGCCAGACGAGGATGGCAATGACAAAGTACAGTCAATGATTAACACTTATAAAGAATTACAACTTGATTGTCTTGTAGTGCTTGGTGGTAATGGTTCTCATAAGACTGCTAATCTTCTTAGTGAAAATGGACTTAATATAGTTACACTTCCTAAGACTATTGATAATGACCTTTATGGAACTGATATGAGCTTTGGTTTTCAGTCTGCTATTGATATTGCGTCTAATACAATTGACTGTATACATACCACAGCGGCTTCTCACAGTAGAGTGTTTATAGTAGAGCTTATGGGGCATAAGACGGGTTGGCTTACATTATACGCAGGCATTGCAGGCGGAGCAGATATTATTCTTATTCCAGAAATTCCATATAAAATGGAGTCAATTATTAATGCAATAAGTAAAAGAACACAAGAGGGTAAGCATTTTACAATAATTGCAGTCGCAGAAGGAGCTATTTCACAAGAGGAGGCACTTCTTACAAAGAAGAAGTTAAAAGAATTAAGAGCTAGTGAAGCAGGAAAATATCCATCAGTAGCATATAAGATTGGAGATAAGATTACTGAGCTTTGTGGCCATGAAGTAAGAGTAACTGTACCAGGTCATGTTCAAAGGGGTGGACAGCCTAATGCTTATGATAGAGTTTTAGCAACAAGACTAGGCGTTAAAGCGGCAGAACTTATTATGGCAGGAAAATATGGATATATGCCATGTGTAAAGAATAATCAGATAGATATTATACCTATTAGTGAAGTTGCAGGTAAGACAAGAAAGGTTGACCCACAATCTGATGTCGTATTACAGGCTAGACAATTGGGGCTTTGTCTTGGAGATTAAAATGTTATGTATAATATGTACTTTGGAGGAATAAAAATAATGAAACAGAGTAAAAAGAAAGAAGATTATAGCTTTGAATATTTATATGATAAAGATAAAAAATCAAAGAATAATAAAAAAAATGATAAGAAAAGTGACAAGCACAATAAAGATAATAAGTCCACAGCAAAAGATTTATATGAAGAAGCTTTAAAAAGTAAGAATAGACATGATTATGCTCCATATTATGAAAATAGAGAGTTATCATGGTTAAAGTTTAATGAAAGAGTACTTGAAGAAGCGGCAGATAAGAGTGTGCCATTGTGTGAAAGACTTTCATTTGTATCTATATTTACAAGTAATCTTGATGAATTTTTTATGGTAAGAGTAGGGTCTTTGCATGACCAAATGTTAGTTTCAGATGCTAATAGAGATAATAAAACAAATATGACATCGAGTGAACAGCTTGCCCATATATTTGCAGCTTCAAAACAACTATATAAGAAAAAAGATGCTGTATATAATGAATTAATGAAAGAAGTAAGTAGTTATGGAATTGACCTTGTTAATTTTAGTCAAATAGAATACGCAGACGCAGCATATCTTGAGATGTATTTTAAAAATGCTGTACTGCCTGTGCTTTCTCCACAAGTTATTGCAAAAAAACAGCCATTTCCATTTTTAAAAAATAAAGAAATATATGCTGTAGCTTTGTTAAAGTCTAAAAACAATGACAAATTAGGAGTAGTACCTTGTACTAATGAAGTATTAAAAAGGCTTGTTCCAATTCCGTCAGACAGAAATAAATATATGTTGATGGAAGAATTAATTCTTCATTTTATGCCGCTTATATTTGGTAAATATTCAATAAAAAGTAAATCACTTATACGAATTATAAGAAATGCTGATATTGATGTTGATGAAGCTTTTTATGATGAAGACCTTGATTATAGAAATACAATGGAAAAACTTATAAAAGAGCGAAGAAAGCTATGTCCTGTTAAGCTTGAGTTTTCAAGAGTTGTTGATGAAAAGGTAATTGGAAATTTATGTCGTGAATTAGCTCTAAAAAAAGAACAGGTATTCTATTCAGAAACACCACTTGATATGAGCTTTATGTTTTCATTGCAGGACACCTTAAGAGACCATAAAAATCTATTTTATGAAAGAAGAATACCACAGATTTCAAGATATGTGGAAAGTGGTGTTCCAATGATTGACCAAATTGCTAAAAAAGATATGCTTTTTAGCTATCCATTTGAAAGTATGTCACCATATATTCGTATGTTAAGAGAAGCAGGAGAAGATGACAGAGTAATATCAATTAAGATGACTTTATATAGAGTTGCCAAAAACTCACAGATTGTAGAAGCCTTGATTGATGCCGCTGAAAATGGAAAAGAAGTTGTAGTACTTGTCGAGTTAAGAGCAAGATTTGATGAAGAAAATAATATTGAGTGGTCAAGACGACTTGAAGCGGCAGGTTGTAGGATTATTTATGGAATTGATTTTATAAAGGTTCATTCAAAGCTTTGTCTTATTACATATAAAGATGGAAGTGAATTAAAATACATTACGCAGATAGGTACAGGTAATTACAACGAAAAGACAGCAAAGCTTTATACAGATTTATCACTTATGACAGCTAATGAAGATATAGCATTAGAGGCAAATGAAACATTTACAAAGCTTTGTATGGCAGAGGTAATGGAAGAAACAAATCATTTGTTAGTTGCTCCTAAGTGTCTTCAGAGTAAAGTACTTGCATTTATTGATGAAGAAATTAATCGTTGTCAAAATGGAGAAGAAGCTTATATTGGAATAAAAATGAATTCGCTTACAGATAAAAAGATTATAGACCGACTTATTATGGCTTCACAGGCAGGAGTTAAAGTGGATATGGTTATTAGAGGTATAAGTTGTCTTATTCCGGGAATTGAAGGATTTACAGAAAATATAAGCATAAGAAGTATTGTAGGAAGATATCTTGAACATTCAAGAATATACATTTTTGGAATAGGTGATAGACAAAAGATATTTATTTCTTCTGCTGATTTTATGACACGAAATACTGTAAAAAGAGTAGAAGTTGCAGCACCTGTATATAGTGAAGAAATCAAAAAAAGAATAATAGGAATGTTTAATATATTAATGAAAGATAATGTAAAGGCTAGACAGCTTCAAAGTGATGGAAATTATTATAAACTTACCCCTAAAGAAGATGAAGAAGCTATTAATTCTCAAGAATATTTTTTTAATGAAGCATATACTTATTCAACAAAACAAGCAGATATTAAATAATAATTAATAAGTTATAAATATACTTGTAACATATTATTAGTTCATGTTAGAATACAATTTGTTTTGTCAAAATAATTGTGTTATGCACATAAAACACAATTATAAAATTTATGGTATTAAAGTGAGTTTTTTAAAATTATTGTAAATAACAATAATTAAAAAATAGCTTTTTGTAACAAGTATATTTATGTGCAGAAATGAGGAGATAATGGAATTATTAGAGATATTCAAAGCGATACTTTTTGGTATCGTTGAGGGTATAACAGAGTGGCTACCAATAAGTAGTACGGGACATCTTATATTATTAGAACATTTCTTTGGCTTTAATAATGTATCAGATGAATTTTGGAGTATGTTTGAAGTTGTTATACAGCTAGGAGCAATTATTGCTGTTGTTATTTTGTTTTGGAATAAGCTTTGGCCTTTCAAAATGAAAAAGTTATCACAGCGAGATAAAAGAGGAAGACGTAAGAAAAAGCCAGTATGGAAAAAGGGCGCACTTGCTATGTGGATTAAGATTATAATAGCTTGTATTCCAGCAGCAATTATTGGAGTTCTTTTCGATGATAAGATTGATGAGTTATTTTATCACCCAATTCCAGTTGCTATTGCACTTATTGTTGTAGGTATTGTATTTATTATCGTAGAGATGACAAGAGGAAAGCTTGCACCATCTATTGATAGCATAGAAGAAATTACATATACTACAGCAATTATGATAGGTCTTTTTCAAGTGATTGCGGCTGTATTTCCAGGAACATCAAGGTCAGGAGCAACTATTGTAGGTGCTGTAATGATTGGTGTATCAAGAGCAACTGCGGCAGAGTTTACATTTTTCCTTGCTGTACCAGTAATGTTTGGTGCGAGTCTTTTAAAAGCTGTAAAATTTATAGTTGCAGGTGTATCAATTACAGGTATGGAAGTTGTTCTTCTTATAGTAGGAACACTTATTGCATTTGTAGTATCAATTTTTGTAATTAAGTTCCTTATGGAATACATTAAAAAACATGACTTTAAAGTATTTGGTTACTATAGAATTGTTCTTGGTATACTTGTAATAATTTTATTAAGATAGTTAATATAAAAAGCTATATGGAGTTTAAAATTTAACTTCATATAGCTTTTTTGTTTGTAAAATAAGTAAAAGTTGTTATTATAACAGAAATTGTTTATAATATTAACTTATATAATTAACTTTTAAGATAAAGTAAAGAATAGGAGAAAATAAATGATTTTATGTTACATTTATGAAAATATGGCAGATTTTGAAATAACACTTCTGCTTCACAGATTAAAAAACACAGGAAAGAAAAGTATCATATATATATCAGAAGATACTTCACCTATAAAAGCACAGTCAGGGCTTACATATATACCAGATAAGAAAATTAGTGATATAAATAACTTAGAAGGAGTAGAAGCTCTTATAATTCCAGGTGGCCCAATAAATAATGAACAAAATGAAATATGTCCATTAATAAAAGAATGTGTTAAGTTGAATAAATTAGTATCAGCAATATGTTTCGCTCCACAGTTTTTAGGCAGAGCTGGTATATTAACGGATTACAAATTTACAACTTTATGTTCAGAAGAAAAAATTAAAAACTTAGGTGTAGAAAACCCATTTAATTGGAATAATTATATTAATAAAAGAACAGTTGTAGATAGGAATGTAATAACTGCGCAAGGCTTTGCATTTGTAGACTTTGCAATAGAAGTTTGTACATATCTTAATATATATGAAAACAAAAAACAATTAAGGCAACAATTATTAAGAGTTAAAACAAATGATATGTAGATAGATATGAATAAATATAAAAACATATCTAACTCCTATTGACACAGTAGGAGTTTATCGTTATAATTCCTAGTAAACCAATGGGGAAGGAAAGGAGGAGTAATACATTGATTATTTCAACAAAAGGAAGATATGCTTTAAGAGTAATGGTAGACCTTGCACAGCACAATAATGGAGAATTTGTTCCATTAAAAGAAATAACTGAAAGACAAGATATATCAAGAAAATATCTTGAAACTATTATGACTATATTATCTAAGAGTAATCTTGTTGAAAGTGCAATGGGAAAAGCAGGTGGCTATAGGCTTATAAAAGAACCAAAGGATTACAGTGTTGGAGAGATTTTAAGAGCAACTGAAAGAAACTTAGCACCAGTAGCGTGTGTCTGTACAGAAGAAAAGAAATGTGAAAAGACAGACCTTTGTAATACTCTACCTTTCTGGGAAGGTCTGGCTAACCAGATAAACTCATATATTGATAGTCATACGCTTGAAGAAATGGTAAATACGCATATTAATCAATCAGAAGAATGTGCTTGTAAAAATAAATTGTTAAAGGAGAACGAAAGTAATGGCAACTAACCTGTTAGAAGTAAAGGATTTATATGTAAATGTAGAGGATAAGGAGATTCTTCATGGAATTAACCTTACAGTAGGAGAAGATGAAACTCATGTACTTATGGGGCCAAATGGTACTGGTAAGTCAACATTGGGATATGCAATAACAGGTAATCCACATTATACAGTAACATCAGGAAAGATAATATTTGACGGTGAAGATATTACTTCACTTCCTGTAAATGAAAGAGCAAAAAAGGGAATATTCCTTTCTTTTCAGAACCCACTTGAAGTACCTGGTGTAACATTAAGTGCATTTATAAGAAGTGCGCTTGAACAAAAAACTGGAAAGAGAATACGTCTTTTTGATTATAAGAAGAAGTTAAGTGAAACAATGAAGCTTTTATCAATGGACGAGTCATACGCAGAACGTGACTTAAATGTAGGTTTTTCTGGTGGCGAAAAGAAAAAAGCAGAAATTTTACAAATGCTTATGTTAGAACCAAAGCTTGCAATTCTTGATGAAACAGACTCAGGACTTGATGTAGATGCAGTTCGTACAGTTTCAAAAGGAATTAGTATTTATAAAGAAAAATGCAAAGGAAGCCTTTTAATTATAACTCATAGTACAAGAATTTTAGAGGCGTTAAATGTAGATGTTACTCATGTAATGGAAGAGGGTAAAGTTGTAAAGAATGGTGACGCTTCACTTGTTGATGAGATTAACGAAAATGGTTTTGATAAGCTTGAAGCATAAAACTATAAAAAGCATTGAATGGAGAAAATAATGAAAGAAAAAAGCCATGTAGAAGACATTGACAGAAGTGTCTATGATATAAGAGATGAAGAAAAAGACGCATATAGACTTGAAGAAGGGCTAACAGCTGATATTGTTGAAAAGCTTTCAAAAGAAAAGCATGACCCTGAATGGATGCGTGAATTTAGATTAAAATCACTTGAAGTTTATAACAATATGAAAGTTCCAGATTGGGGTCCATCTATAGATGGACTTGATATGGACAATATTGCAACTTATGTTAAGCCAAAAACAGAGATGAAAGGAAGCTGGGAAGAAGTTCCAGAAGATATCAAGAATACATTTGAAAGACTTGGTATTCCACAGGCAGAAAGAAAGTCACTTGCAGGCGTTGGTGCGCAGTATGACTCAGAGCTTGTTTATCACAATGTTAAAGATGAAGTTGCTCAGGCGGGTGTTGTTTATACAGATATGGAAAGCGCACTTACAGGTGAATATGCGGATATGGTACAAGAATACTTTATGAAGTTAGTAACACCTAACGACCATAAGTTTGCAGCGCTTCATGGAGCAGTATGGTCTGGCGGTTCATTTGTGTACGTTCCAAAGGGAGTACATCTTGATATTCCATTACAGTCATACTTTAGACTTAATGCAAAGGGTGCAGGTCAGTTCGAGCATACATTAATAATTGTTGATGAAGGAGCAAGTCTTCACTTTATAGAAGGCTGTTCAGCACCTAAGTATAATGTGGCTAACTTGCACGCAGGTTGTGTTGAATTATTTGTTAAGAAAAATGCAAAGCTTAGATATTCTACAATAGAAAACTGGTCTAAGAATATGTATAACCTTAATACAAAACGTGCCATAGTAGAAGATGGTGGAACAATTGAATGGGTTTCAGGTTCATTTGGTTCACACGTTAGTTATCTTTACCCTATGAGTATCTTAAAGGGTGATAATTCTAAGATGGAATTTACAGGTGTTACATTTGCAGGTGAAGGTCAAAACCTTGATACAGGTGCAAAAGTTGTACATGTAGGAAAAGATACAAGCTCATATATGAATACACGTTCAATAAGTAAAAGTGGAGGTATAAGTACATTTAGAAGTAGTGTGGTTGTTAATAAGGGTGCTTCTAACGCTAAGTCATCAGTGTCATGTCAATCACTTATGCTTGATGATATTTCAAGGTCAGATACTATTCCGGCAATGGATATAAGAACAAAAGATGCGGCAATAGGACATGAAGCTAAGATTGGTAGTATTAGCGATGACGCAGTATTTTATCTTATGTCAAGGGGAATGAGTGAGGAAGATGCAAGAGCTTTAATAGTAAGTGGATTTGCAGATAATGTTTCAAAAGAACTTCCACTTGAATATGCAGTTGAAATGAATAATCTTATCCGACTTGAAATGAAAGGTTGTATCGGTTAAGTTTTTGAATATATGTGCAAGAATGGAGTTTAAGAATGGAGAATATAATAGTAAACAAATTGCCCGCTAAGACATGGTACTGGCTTAATGTAAATGAAGCAAAGTTTGAATGGGATAAAAATGCGACAATTGAATTAGAAAAGACAATTATTACATCAAAAAATAATGAACCTGTAAAAATAGATGTAACATCAGATAATAAATATAGTGAAAAATATATTGATATCATAGCTGAAGATGATAGCGAATTAACAGTATATATGAATTTTAAAGCTGATAATAATTTAGCGGTGCATACAAATATTACAGTAGGCAATAATGCTAAAGTAAAGCTAGTTCAGCTTAATTGTACAAATGCGTCTTCTCTTTTATATAATGAAGTAAAGAGCGATTGTAAACCTTCATCAAGAATAGAAGCTGTACAGGTATTCTTAGGAAAAGGTGATGTATACTCTGATTTTAGAACAGACCTTATAGGTGATAAGAGTAGCCTTAAAATGGATATTGGTTATATTGGTAGAGATAGTCAAACTATAGATATCAATGTATTTGCTAATCAGATAGGCAAAAAGACAGAAAGTGAAATAAATGTCAATGGTACATTAAAAGATGCAGCAAAAAAGATTTTTAAAGGTACTATTGATTTTAAAAAGGGTTCTTGTGAGTCTGTTGGTAATGAGCAAGAAAATGTATTGTTATTAGGCGATGATATTATTAATAAAACAATACCACTTATTCTTTGTGCAGAAGAAAATGTAGTAGGTAATCATGGAGCTTCTATTGGTGAATTAGACGATGATACACTCTTTTACTTTGAAAGCAGAGGAATTGATAAAACTGAAGCTGAAAACATTATGGCAAAAGCTTCAATTGAACGCCTTACAAGATTAATTGATGATGAAACTATAACAGAAAGTATTGAAAAGGAACTTAAGGAGGTGCTTTAATTGTCATACGATTACAGAGCTGATTTTCCTCTTATTGCAAAGGAAAGAACAATTTATATAGATAATGCGGCAACATCGCAAAGACCACAATGTGTTATTGATGCAGAAAATGATTTTTATTATAATCACAATGCTAATCCACTTAGAGGTGCATATCCACTTAGTGTAGAAGCAACAGATATTTATGAAGAAGCAAGAAAAGAAGTTGCAAGCTTTATTAACGCAGTCTGTCCAGCCGAGATTATATTTACAAGAAATACAACAGAAAGTATTAACCTTGTTGCGTACAGCTATGGCTTAACTAATATCAAAGCAGGTGATGAAATTGTAGTTTCTATAATGGAGCATCACAGCAATCTTTTACCTTGGCAAATGGTTTCAAGAAGCACAGGAGCAGAGCTTAAGTTTATAGAATGTGAACAAGACGGAAGTGTTGACCTTGAAAAAGTTAAAGAACTTATAACAGACAAGACAAAGCTTATTGCTATTACACAAGTATCAAATGTATTAGGTAGAGAAAATCCAATAAAAGAAATAGCAAAAATAGCTCATGAAAAAGGCGCTGTAATCGTAGTTGATGGAGCACAAAGCACTCCACATATAGCAGTTGATGTACAGGATTTAGACGCAGACTTTTTTGCATTTTCTGGTCATAAGCTTTTAGGACCTATGGGAATAGGGGTATTATATGGAAAGAAAGATTTACTTGATAAAATGCCACCATTCCTTTCAGGTGGTGAAATGATAGAGTCAGTTACAAGAACTGGAGCAAAATATGCAGAGCTTCCACATAAGTTTGAAGCGGGAACTGTAAATGCCGCAGGAGCTGCAGGTCTTATGGCTGCTATTAAGTATATCAAGTCAGTTGGTTTTGACTATATGCAAAAAAGAGAACTTAAACTTACAAAAAGAGCACTTGATGGTTTAAAGAAAATACCACATGTTCATGTATTAGGTTCAGATAATCCAGAAGAACACACAGGAATACTTACATTTACAATAGACAATGTTCACCCACACGATGTAAGCGAGGTACTTATTTCTGATGGAATATGTGTAAGAGCAGGTCATCATTGTGCACAGCCATTATTACAACATCTCGGTGTAAGTTCTGCTACAAGAGCAAGTTTTATGTTTTACAATAATGAAAAAGAAGTCGATGCTTTTGTTGAAAGCATGGCTACAATAAGGGAGAGAATGGGATATGATGAATAAAGGATTTTACAATGAAATACTTACAGAACACAATATCCGTCCAGAGTTTAAGTTTGACCTTCCTGACGCAGATATAACACTTGAGGGTGTTAATCCTAGTTGTGGTGATGATATATGGCTTAAGCTTAAGATGAATGGTGACGTAATAGAGGATGGAGCTTTTATTGGAGATGGTTGTGCAATATCTCAGGCTTCTGCTGATATTATGCTTGGTATGGTTATTGGAAAGACTAAAGAAGAAGCTTTAAAACTTGGAGATGTATTCTTAAAAATGATTAAGGGAGAAGCTTCTGACGAAGAAATAGAAAGTCTTGAAGAGGCTTCTGCACTCAAAGATATAGCGCACATGCCAGCGAGAGTTAAGTGTGCAGTTTTAGGTTGGAGAACTCTAAAAGAAGCAATAGAAACTACTAATGCTTAATAAAATGAATTTGTATAAGGAATAGTATAATGAATATTTTTAGAAATCTTCCTGTTGATAGTGCAGAAAGTTTAAAAGCTATGATTGAAGTAAAACCTCACAGGGTTATCAGCATGGCTCTTACAAAAAGTGATAATGTGCAAATGACATTATTTGCTTTTGATAAGGGAGAAGATGTAAGTGAGGAGTCTTACTTTGGAGATACACTTTATATGTGTGTTGAAGGTGTTGTAATTATCAAGTTACAAGAAAAGACAATAAGACTTAGGGAAGGTGAAGTATTTATGGTAAAGTCAGAAAAACTTCATGCTGTATCAGGAGAAGCTGCCTTTAAGATGTTACAGATAACATTAAATAACAATTAAAAATATTTTTAGAAAAGAGGACATTTATAAAATGATTAAAAATGTTGAGCATGCAGTACCATTTGAAATTGCTGATGTATTAGATTATGAAAAGGGACAGGTAGCAAGTCTTACTCTTGCACAAGAACCACAAGTTGGAATGACTCTCCTTGCTTTTGATGAAGGAGAAGGTGTAAGCTCACATTCAGCACCTGGTGACGCATTAATCGTTGTATTAGATGGAGAAGCTGAAATAACAGTTGGTGACAAGAAATACAATGTTGTAAAGGGACAAAGTATAGTACTTCCAGCAGGTGTTCCACATGCTGTTCATGCTGTAACTAAATATAAAATGCTTCTTACAGTTGTAAAAGAACAAGCTTAATATTATTATTAAGAAAATAACAAAGCAGAATATTTGATTTCTAATAATGAAAAGTCATACTAAGAAAAAATAAATTCTTAGTATGGCTTTTTTTATGTAAATAACAAGTGAAAGTTTGTGCTTTTATAAGACCTGACAACAGTTATTAAACTATTAAAAATCGCAGAATATATTTCTTATAGTTATATTTACATTTCTGTGTGACATATATGTGACAATTACTAAATATAATAATAACTGTAGCAAAATGAAGGATTGGAGGAGAAATGTGAAAAAAAGATTGATTTTTATTACAGCAGCTATAATGGCGGCAGGTTCACTTACAGGAGGAACTATGGCAGTATATCATGCAGTAGCAAATACTGATAAAACAATATCGACATCTTCAATAAACGTTAAATTAAATATTGAAGGTGGAAAAACAGACAATGATGGAAACACAATCTTCTCGTCTGATGACATAAAAAACGGTAAGGTTGAAGAAAAAGTTTCAGCTATAAACAGTGGAAATAGAGCTCAGTATGTAAGAATTAAGATTGACAAATCTTGGGTAAACAATACAAAACAAGAGGATGGTAAAGAGGTAAGTATTACAGATTGTAAGTACATAGGAATAAATCTTATAAATGATGATGATTGGATAACTTCAAAAGATAATGAAAATGACAGTGAAATGTACATATATTATAAAAGTGTTTTAAATCCAAATGAAAAGACGAGTGATTTTATGGATTCATTTACACTTTTTGACAATGTAAATGAAAATACTAATAAATACAGTGGACTTTCTGCAAAAATAAACTTTGACGCACAAGCAATACAGACAACGGCTATAGCAGATGCTATGCTTAATGAATGGGGAGTATTAGCAGAATTTGATGAAAATGGTAATATTACTGCAATATATAATCAGTGAGGAGTGGTATGTTGATAAAAAAATTTTTAGTAACATTTTTAAGCTGTGTGTTATTAATACCTTGCTATGTTAGTAATGTATATGCAAATGATACATTTATAACACTTGATGATACAGCAGGTGGTTTTGTAACTGTAGAAGATGATGTTGATTTTCTTAATATGGAGCCGGCAGAAGAAAGAAAAAGTAAGATAGTTGTAACTAACAATTCTAATATGTTAGTAGACTTTTTTATAAATGGAGAAATTCTTTCTAATATAGCTGATAATACTGATGGAGAAAAAGGTGGATTATATGAAATTAAGTTATATAAAGAGGGAGAACAAGAAGCATTTTTTGATGGAATTATAGGAAGTGATGAATATAGAAAATATGTTTCAGGAGAAGATATTGGAGATAAATTTTTGTATGAAGACAAGAAGTTTGCTACATTAAATAAAAATGAGTCTTGCAATATAATACTTAGTGTAACATTAGATGGAAAAAGTGTAGGAAATTCTTATATGAACACACAAGGAAAATTAAGAATAAATATAAGTGCAACACAACAAGAGAATACAAATAATAATATTCCTAACAATGGTGGTAATAATACAGACAATTCAAGTAATTCAAATAAACAGTTTACAGGCAAAACATTTGTAAAAACGGGAGATAATAACAATGTTTATTTGTATATCACAATATCAATAATAGCTGGTTTAGTTGTAATAATAGGCATTGTTAGTTCATTTTATTTAAAGCATAAGAAAATAAAAAAATAATAAAATAAAATGGAATGGGGATTTTTGTAATAAATGGGTGACATACAGACAGTTACACCAAAGTTAAGTGTAACATTTTTAGACGATTTTAAACTTACATGTAAAGATAGTAGCTTAAATGAAAAAAAGATAAAGTCTGATATGGTAACAAAACTTTTAGCTTATATAATATGTCACAGAAAAAATAACCTGTCGGTACAGGAGCTATCAGAAGCACTATGGGAAGACGATGAGTGCGATAATCCTGCCAATGCGTTAAAGAACTTAATATATAGATTAAGAAGCGCCTTAAAAAAGAATATAGGTGATTATCTTTTTATAATGACAGGTAGGGGGTATTACTTCTGGAATGGTGAAGTCAGTGTTGAAGTTGATGCAGAAGTATTTGAAGATTTATGCAAAAGAGCCTCTAATGAAAAAAATATTAACAAAAGAATAGAGTATGCAAGACTTGCTGTAAAGTGTTATAAGGAAAAGTTTTTATCACAATACACAGATAAGTATTGGGTTGTAACACTTAACGCATATTATCATTCAATGTATCTTGATATAGTAAGGCAATTATCAATTGACTTATTAGAATTGAAAAAATATGCTGAGATGGAAAAAATATGTTATATGGCATTAAGTCTTGATGAATTTGATGAGGATATACATTATTATTATATGAAAGCTCTTATTAGTGAAAATAAACGTAATATGGCAGTAAAGCATTTTTTTGAAGTTAAAAAAATGTTATATGATAAACTTAGTGTAAATCCATCAAAAAAACTATGTGAAATATATAACGAGTTGTTAAAAACAGATATGGCATATAAAGCTGATATTACAAATATAAGTAATGAGCTTAGAAAATATTATAATGTAGCAGATGGAGCATATTTGTGTGAATATGAAATATTCAAAAAGAGTTGTGAAATTGAGTTAAGAAAAGCAAAAAGAAGTGATATAGGTATATATATCATTTTATTTACAATAGAAAGTGGTCTGAAAAATTCATATAGTGGTAAAAATAATTCTGTAACTACAGATAGTATTGAAAAAGTTACAGAAGTTATTAAACATTCTTTAAGGTCTGGAGATATTATTTCAAGGTACAGTATTATGCAGTTTGTCGTACTTATACAATCATTTAATTACGAAGATGTTTCAAAAATAGCAAAAAGAATATTACAAAATACTGATAATTTAAAAGCTAATGTAAGGTTGAATTATAGTATAGAAAAATTAAATAAATAGATGTTATAAATTTAACAAAAAGTATAAGGTGAAAGGGGTCAGAATGGAAAAGGTTATAAAGCATAAAAGGCTTTTTGCGGTATTAATATGTATGATATTTTTTTTAACAACCGCATGGAAATCATTTGGCACAATATTTGCGGCAGGAGATGTTAATGATATGCGTGTTAGCGAAATAGTTAATAATAATGTAGATGATAATACCCAAAGTGATACACTTGAAGGCTATTGTACATTTTACGACTATGTTGTAGCACCATATAGTGTTAGAAACAATGGTTATAATTATAAAGAACATCCAGAAAATAGTATTAATACAGCTTCTAACTATGCTAATAATGGAAAGAGTAAACTAACAGTTGGAACAGTAGACCAAAATTATAGAGTAAATCAACATGATTGTAAGATTAGGGGATTAAATGTAAATACTTGTATATATGATAATAAGGGAATAGCTACAACAATAGGAACTTTTAATGGGGAGAGTACAACATATACTAATTCTTCACCAGGAATAATTGTTGGTCTTGATAAAAGTAACTATAAAAATGTATTATTTAGTGTCGATGAGCCTGGTCTTTTTTCAGATGTAGCAAAAAAAGGTAAGACAATTCTAAGTGGTTATAAATTAACATTTGATAAGAAAGATAATGGTGACAAAAGTAGTACTTATACATTAAAAAGTGTAACTTCTCCACAAGGTGATGTAACTAATGCAGGGGATAACTTTTTCCCTCTTAATAATGCAGATAGTAATGTACTAGATAAAGGATATGCGGCTGCTGATGGACAAAAGGCAACTAATTATTACTTTGGTATGCGTTACGATGTATCGTTTTCATTAAATGGATATACAGGTGATTTAATATATAAGTTTACTGGTGATGATGATTTGTGGGTGTTTTTGGATGGTGATTTAGTACTTGACTTAGGTGGTATTCACCCTAAATGTGGTGGAGATGTTGATTTGTGGCAAGTTGGTTCTATTGCTGATGAGCTTAATCGAGTAGGAAGTCGTGAAGCTGTTGATGGAGATACTAATCATACCTTAACAGTGCTTTATATGGAAAGAGGCGGCAATGAGTCTAACTGTAATATGCAGTTTACAATTCCTAGCACAGCAAAAATAGAAACACCAGATAGTGGTAGTATTAACTTTAAAAAGACAGATGAAAATGGTAATGCGTTGCCTAATGCTAAGTTTGCAATTAGTGGAAGTAATGAGTATGCAATATCTGATGAAAATGGTATTGTATCATTTGAAAATTTAAAACTTGGAACTTATACAATAAGAGAAGTTCAAGCACCTGATGGATATTTAAAAAATGATGAAATTTACACATTAGTTATAAGTGAAGATAAAGAAAATGAAGGACAAAATGTTGCGATACTTACAGATAGTAAAGGAAATGTAATTGCAAAAACTACAACTAGAACAGTTTATAATGATGGTAAGAAAAGTTATGCTACAAGTAACGAATTTTCAGGAAGTGTTGTAAATATTAAAAGTACTAATGAATTTGAGTCAAATAAAAGTGCAATACTTACTAATTGGGACAATAGAACTTATAGAATAACAATAACAGCTTCATCAAAAGAAAAATTAAACGAAAACCTTTATGGCGTAGTAATAAGAGATTACATTGACAATAGATTTAATATTTTAGACGACAGTGAAAATGTTATTACAAAAGAGATGGTAAAGCAAGCCAGTGATAACGGGCAGAACATAGTTGTGAACGAAGGAACAGTATTATTTGATAGCGACCTTAATCTTGTATATATAGAGTGGACTAATCAAACAGTCAATTATAAAAATGATGATGGTAACGGTTGGGAAAAGAGCTTTAATATAAAAGCTAATGATAATTTTATAGGTGGAAATAATATTTATACTAATGGAGAGCAAAGTGTAATAATATCAGGAGATAAAAGTGTAAATCTTGATATGCCAACAGTTAATGTTAAACTTTTACCAGAATTAAGTGACATTTATGATGTTATTTTCTATGGAGATAATATGCAGGATTATAACAGTAAACAAGCAGAAATGTTTAATCTTAACTGTACAATAGGTGAAGATGGTAGTCCATTGTCTTTAGATGACTTTACAATTAATTGGTCGCAAGATAATAATACAAGTGCAGACGAGTACAAATATTATTTAAGAGTGCTTTACAATAAATTAACTAATGTAGGTAGTGAAGATAGTTGTACTGTTAATTCATTAGGTAATATTGCAGACCCTGTAATATATAATAAAGAAAATAATGATGATGGAAGTAAAAGAGATTATGCAGTATATCAAGTTAATGTTGTTAAGGGTAGGTTAGACATAACTAAGTGCATTGATGAGCAGTACACTAATAATAGTAAAATAAGAGCAAACGAAACATTTGTGTTTAAAATAGAACAGTTTAATGCAGATAAGTTAAGTGATGGCACATACAAGAAAGGTGAGCTTTGTAATACATTTTATGAAACTATTTCTTTTGACGCAAATGGTAATGTAAATGAAGATACAGCAACTATAACAGGGCTTAAGAAAGGTTTCTATACAGTTACAGAGCAAAGTGACTGGACAGCAGAGTATACCTATATTGGTTGTAATGATAATTATAGCGACAATGATTCACAAGCTGAAGGTGTAGATATATTTATTGGAAAACAGTTAAGAATGGCTGATTATAAAAATGGCATAAAAGCTGAATTTTTCGGACTTGATAGTGAAAGATATCAAGATATTGCTGAAGGAGAATATGCAGATACAACATTTGAAAATAATAAAAACAGTACTTGGAAATGGTTAAGTGATGTATCATCAGTAATAAACCGATTTGTAAAGTAGGGGGAAAAGTTGAAACGTATAACAAACTTTATATTAAATGGCTTTTTAATATTGTTTATTATAATGGCATTTACACTTTACGTACCACATATAGTAGGAATACAGACCTTTAAAGTGCTATCAGGAAGTATGCAGCCTAATTATCCGGTGGGGAGTCTTGTCTATGTAAAAAAGACACAACCCGATACTATTAATATAGGTGATGTAATTACTTTTTATATTAATGAAAATTCATTAGTTACTCATAGGGTTGTCGATAAGGATATTGATAAAAGAACTTTTGAAACGAAAGGTGATGCAAATGAAGTAAAAGACGGTGGTAAAGTATCATTTGATAATGTAGTTGGAAAGGCGATATTTTGTATACCGTATCTTGGTTATGTATCATCATATTTTAATACTACGCAAGGCAGTTATTTATTAGTAGGATTTATAGCAATTTTATTTGTAGCAACATTTTTACCAGATATTTTAAGAAAATCTAAGTTATCAAAGGAGTGTGAATAGTATTATTATATGGGAAAGTTAAAGGATATTAATATCAAAAGTAGGTTAATAAAAATAGTTGTAATATCAGGGGGAATTGTTGCAACCTTATTTACAACGGCGACATACGCATATCTAAATACAAAAACAACATCTGTTGTAAATAATTTTTCAGGAGCGGCAGTTAATATAGGTATTGTGGAACAGGGACAAGACGATTTACAGGTGTATGAAGATATGGATATACAAGGAAATGGAAAATATAACGACAATGCTAGTAATATTAATACAGCATATAAAAAAATAAATAAAGATAATAATACACAGCAAAAAAGCATAAGTATTAAAAATATTAATTCACAAGATTACAAAACTACGGATACTTATGTAAGAGTTAGGCTAGTTCCTGCTATAGTATATGACAATAGTGAAGAAAATATTAAAAATAATATTGCAGGTCAAACTGTAGATGTTGATTTAAAGGGAAAAGTAAGTTATAACTTTAATACACAGGAATATGAAAATGGAGCTTGGGTTTGTAAAGAAAATACAAATGACAGTAATGATAATTATTATTATTTTACTGGAATAGTAAAACCAGATGAAGTAACACCGGAGCTTATTAAAGATGTAACTTGTATTGCTGATATTCCGGATAATGCACATTTTGAATTACGAGTGTTAGCACAGGGAATAAATGCTAATCCCGACTACGCATTAGAACAGTGGGGAGTAAGTGTTGATAACAATAAAAGATTAATAGTGAATTTATAGTGGAAAGTGGTTTATAAATTATGATAATAATGTTATAATAAAATAAATAGGCGACTAAGCAGATATAAATTATCTGGTTAAGTTAGTATTAAGATAAAACGAAAATGTGTATTTATCAAAATAAGACAACGTGCATTATAAGTATTATGAAAATTTATAAAAAAGTAACAAAACTTAAAAAGAAAGTAAATTTTAAGTTAAATTTGCTTGAAACAGCAAATAAAAAAAATGTATAATATAAGTTGCGCTTAAATAATTTAGATATTACATATTCGGGAGTGAGTTTATGGGAAATGTACATGACAGATTTGATGTAAATGTATCAAGTGAAACAAAATTAAAGGACAAAAATATTTTAACATTTGAATTTAAGCTTCTGACAGATACTAATTGCAGAATAAAGATAGAAGCATGCCAGGTATATGACTGTGACGGATATATGTATCAGGCAAGTGGTAGTAGTATCAGTACAGATGATTTTATTCTTGGAAAAAATAGTAGATTTTTTACAGAGTTAAAAAGAGTTAATGTAACGATTAGTAAGAACTTTAAGTCAAGAATAGGCTGTAATATGGTATTTACAGTTATTGATGTTGATGATAAGAAAAAGATGAATTTGTGCTTCCAAAAAAGGTCATCTACAAAGTGGTCATTTGTAGGAGCACAGCCACTAGAATATAAAGAAGCAGATATTGCGCCAAAGCAAGAACAACAAGATACTACACAGGCAGTTGAAAATCAAAATGACAATCTAATAGATAATAATTTAACAAATGAAAATAAAAGAGTGTTAGAAAGTAGAGTAACACCACAAGAACATAAAGTAACAAGTAATATTAATACTACACATCAAGAAGTAGTAAGTCCTGTACAACCAAAGGTTGAAGCTGAAAGTGAAGTAACAGAACCTAAAAAAGATGCTTATGTTCCTAGTTTTGCCAAAAGATATTCAACAAATTACAGTGCAGGAAGTGTTGCAGGTTTTAAAAAGCCTGTGATTAAGCCAAAGAAAGAAGAACCAGTATCAGAGCAACCAAAAGAAGAACAAAGTATAACACAGCCACAAAAGACGGTTATATATGATGAAAAGGTCGAAGAAATACAATTACATCAAAAAGAAGATAAAGAAGATATTGTAATAAATAATAATACATTAAAATCAACAGCATCTATTAATAAAAATGAAGAAGAAAGAATAGTTGAAAAAGAAGAAAAGCAAGAGAAAAAAGAAGCTTCAAAACCATCTGGAGTAGACGCATTTAGACAGCTTTTAGGTGCGATGGCAGATATTTCAGCAGGTAAGGATATAGATTTAGACCTTGGTAGAGAAAGATATGATGATGACTTTGAAGAAGATAATGATATCGAAGAAGCTTTTGATGATGAGCCAATAGTTAATGAAATTGAGAAAGATATACAAAGTCAGAATACATCAGAAGTATCTAATCAAGCTTATAATCCTAATAACGATATTGATGAAACAGCTATAACTTATGAAGATGAACAAGAACAGGAAGCTAATACTCAATATTATTCATATCCAGTTAGTGAAACGGCTGTAACTAGTGAAGAAGCTGATATACCTGTCTATTATAGAAGAAAAGATTCTATAGATATGTTAAGACAAAGAATTGCAAACGACAAGAATAATACATTTTTAGGTATGACACTTGGCGCAATTATGGATAAGTATGACTTAGATAATCAAAGACTTGAGACTTTCCTTAATGTATTTGCTAACAGATATAAAGTAGCGGATAAGTCTATTAATGAACAGGAATTAAGAGCTAAGATAGAAGAAAAAGTAAAACAAGAATATAGAGAGCAGTACAAAGAAGAATTAACAGAGCAAATTAAGCAAGAGCTTGAAGAACAAGAGAAAAAAGAAGCTCTTGAAAAAGATGAAGCTCCAAAAACTCTTGAATTTTATGATATTGAGCCAGAAAGAGTGGAGGCATATCTTAATTCTATTATAGAATATGATGCAGATGCCGCGGCTCAGATAGGTCTTTCATTAAGCCAAATTAGAGTTTCTGTATCTGAGGAGAATGGTTCTTATACAGCTACTCTTTATAGTGAGGCAAGTTATTCAAAAGAAACTTATGTATTAGTGAGATGTCCTATCGTAAAGGTAATATTCTATGATTGTAAGGGTAATATTGCTAATATGGCAATGCACAGTGTATCAAGAATATATACAGGACATGATATTATAGAGATGAAGTTAAAGACAGCTCAATTTAAGTATTGGCAGAATATTGGAAAGCTTAAAATAATGATTACATTATAAAATTTATATCTATAATAAAATTATTGAAATTTATACT
>OGFB01000299.1_pt1 | contig 29010 bp, 30 predicted proteins | sample 1570801 | NCBI WGS metagenome assembly OGFB01 (sample SAMEA2581969, study PRJEB24529) | metagenome | biome: Human gut stool | place: China | collected 2011 | reverse complement strand
CGACATTTCCAGAGCCTGATATGGTAATCTTGTGTCCTTTTTGTCCTTCTTCAAGCAAGATAACACGGTCTAACAGGTCTTTGCCTAAAAAAGCTGACAGAGCCATGCTTTTAGCTGTTGAGTCAACATATTTATCCCAGTCCTGTAGAAGGTCGAATGAGCCTGTGCCTGAAGAATCTTCTGATGTATTGGTCCCTAAAGCAGAAATGTACCCGGAACTCCATACATTATATTTTGATTTTATTGTTTTTCTCTTGTCACCATTATTGTCTGTACTCCAATGGCTTTCATCATTGTCAAATTCCCATATATTTTTTATTGCGGCAAAACCTTCAATCATTTCACGCTGTGCGTTAGCGTAAGCGTTGGAAAGAGATGTGGAGAGTTCGTTGAATGCCTTTATGATATCAATATTCTGATTTACATTTGCAACTTCTTCTTTAAGTTCCTGGGTATTACCCTTAATATGCTCATTGCCAATTCTTATGGTCTGTTCATATTGGAAGTCCAGATGTTTCTCGACCATTAGGATACGGCTATTCAAAATATTGTCTCCATTGTAAAAATTTACTTCTTGACCAAGATGAGTGTCATAACTATGTTCATAGAAGCTTTCAGGATAACTTTCCACTTCATATGAATTATTGTCCTTACTTGCATCTGAAATTGCTTTATCCAGTTCTTTTTCAAGTTCATTCTGAGCAGAAGAAACATATTCGGAGGGCATTATTATGTTGAAAAGAATTATCTGGTCTCCGTTTTGTGGTATTATATACGATAAGCCTGGTATTATATTTCCAGTGCTTTCATCTATAATTATTTCATAATCTCCTGTTTTAATTTCGAAAGTAGTTACATCAGCTTCGTCATTTTTCTTTTCTGGCTTATCGTAGTATTTAAGTTCGAAATCTCGTCCTGCGAGTTGCCCGCTTTCAAATGAAACCGATAAATTTTTACCATCAATTATGCTCTCTTTGTCAAAATTGAAGTTTTCAATTTGAAAATACCATATAGCGTACTGTTCATAAACAGGTTCGTCGTCAGTTCCTCCAATCTTTATTTTATTGCCATTATTGTCAAGACGATATTTTAGTCTGGCTCTTACATCAGATATCGTTAATTTGGATGAAGGAAAAATCTTATCGAAAAACAATGTCTTTATGAATATTTCTCCAGGCATAAGATCTGAAGTAAATACTCCATTTTCAAAATGTCCTTTTATATCCTTGAAGCCTCCGGGATATTTTGTTGGGTCAAGACCAAGGCGTTTGTTGGCAATATGGTTTGTTGCTTGACCGCTGTCATATTCTTGTGTGATGTTTCGTGTGGATCCAAAGGCATAAAAGCGTGTATAGTAACCGTCTTTGCTTTCGCTTACAGACGGCACGCTGACGTTTTCACCTACAATTAACTTTATAGGTGTTCCATATTTGCATTCAGAGAGATAAAGGGTATTTGTTTTTTTGTCAGTCCACCATTCTGTCTCGCATTCTTCGGCAATATTATTAAGATTAGAGAAAATTGAGGTTGACTGTGACGATATTGTAATTGTAGCTGGAAGACTTTCTGACAGTTGTATGGTCCAGTCTTCTCCTGTTTCATTCTTGATGGCCTGTTTTACCATGTACATTGCATCTGCAGGAGAGCCTGTAAAGTCCCAGTCCATTTCTCGGCTTTTAATCGTAAATCCGTCGCTTTCATATGTATATAAAGGTACGGGAATTTTGTCCCAGATCATTATTCTGGAATGGAATTGTGGCGTGTATTTATATTCAGCTTCATTCTCACGCAAAGGTAGATATGGCTCAATAAGTGAGTATTTCTCATCTTGATATATAATATATGCTCCTGCAGGCAATACTATAGTCTTGTCATCATTCCATGACAATTGTATATAGTCTGAGGTCATCAGTTCTTCATGGCTTACAGCATCTTTTGTTATAAGCACAGAACAGATAACATCTCCAGATATTCCGTATATATCAATTTTTGCATCCATATCGGTTCAAAGTTCGTTAAAGAAAAATGGAAGCTCTAATTTTTAGAACTTCCATTTGAAACAAGAAGGGAAATGTTTGTTATTCGCTTCTGTCTGTCGGGTTTGGCTCACAGAATTTGCTCGAAACCTTACCAAAACAACGAGCTGAGTTCATTCCGTAAGATAAACTTTTCCCTAAGTAAACCAGCTTGTAAACTTCATTTCCAAGAGAAGGAACATTGATTTTTACGGTTCCCTTTTCCAGTTCAGCCTGAAAGGCTTTCTTCTTTGCCCGATAATCACTTTCAGAAGAGCCTTCAATGGTGAACTGCAGGGCTATTTCTCGTGATGCAACACGTGCGTTGTCTGTTATCATCCTTTTGCCGTGTTCAATACGGCTTTCATTTTCAATGTAGTCTTTCATCTCATTGAAGCCATCAATGGCATCGAGGAAGCCGTCTCCCATTCGTACACCCCAGGTAATAAATGCATCTTTTCCGTTAATTATTAAATCTCCTGTCATAATCTTGATGTATTTCGTTTCACTTCAGCGATGTCTGCTTTAATATCTTTTAGATATTTAGCCGAATATCCTGTATTTTCACGTATTTCTTGTAATTCCAAATATGAGTTGGCCAATATGGTTCTTGTTTCATCGGCTATATTATAAATTCCAACAGCTTGTGCTGTTAATGCACTTATATTACCTCTCAATTCTGTAATAGCAACTGTCTGTTGTTGTTCTGATGTCTCAATACGCAAATTCGATTCATATAAAGCAGTGAACCTGCCATTTAATTCATCGGCAGCATTTTGAGACATTGTTTCAAATCCTTTTGAAGATGCAGACTGTTGTTCTTCGCTTCCTCCCTTGTATCCGGTTATATCTGCTATGCTGTCACGCATTGATAGTGCCTCATCTACCATATCTTCCCATCTATCCTTCAATTCGTTCATTTGGTCATCTGTAAGGTTTCCATTTTGCCCACTCATCATTTGCGCCCAGTCGTCATACCATTTTTTCAAGTCTTCATCAAATACGTCTCCAAGCTGGTAGTTCAGCAAAGACTTCATCATGTATTCTCCAAAGTCGTCAGCAAAGTCTTGTGCATCTGCATCCATATCAAGCAGTGTGTTCATAAAACTGTCTCTCAGGCTGTCAAATGACACTTGCGTGAGATTTTCATTTATTTGTTCGGTCAGATTTTCTAGCTGGCCGGCAAGATCTGCATAGTTTTCCCAATATTCAGACTTGTCATATTTGCCGATGTCGGTTATTTCATTCCATATTTCACGATTGTAGTCTCGTATATATGCCATCTGTTCTGGCGTCAGTTTGAACATGTCCTCATATGAATTAACAGAACTGATACTGTAATTTGCGTTAGGGTTTGTTTTTAACCATTCGATAAGGCTTTTATTTATGCTGTCATATATTCGAGAACTTGTGGCCGCATTACCATCTATCGCCTCACCCCAATAGTATGCGTTTGAATGGTGTGCTCCTGTGTAAGACATTTGCGCTTTCAGTATTTCAAGAGTCTGACGATTCAGTTGTTCTTGTGCATCTTTTGCTTGTTCGTAGTTTTTTATGGCTTCACCTCCTGCGCTTTCGTCCATTTTGTCTTTTAGACGGTCTATGCTATCACGAAGTCTGTCATTGCTGTCAGTCAATTTCTCTGTAAGTTCTGTAACATATTCAACGTTTCCTTTACCTATTCCCAGGCCTAAGATATTGTTGAATCCGCTTAGTATTCCCTTGACGGCACCTATACCATTAGATAATGCTCCGACAAAATTGCCGCTCATAGCATCTTTTATGAAGTTTGATGCAGACTGAGATGCATTAGCCAAATCGCTTATACCTTTGCCAAAATCACTACTCATATCAACACCCAATTGACTGAATAGGTCGGGGAGTGATTGAATGTTTGAATTAATTAGCGACATTATGTCACTTATGGCCTGTAGCTTATTGCCGAAACTGGTAAGGAAATTGTTGAGTTTTGTTCTTGCTCCGTATTCATCATTTTGTGCCTTTACCAATTTCTGGGTTGTGGTTGTCAGTTTACGTTCACTGCCAGCTATATCATCAAATGATTTCTTTACATTTTTATAAATATCGCTGTCTTCACCAAATAAACCGCCAATTTGTGATAGTATGTTGTCAAAGTTGGAAGTAATTATATCTTTTGCCCCGACACTTATTCCTGATGACTGCAAATATCCTGCTACGCTTTCTCTTTGTTGGTTTAGGTTATTCTGCATTTCCATCATTTCGTGCATCAACGAATTAACGGTACGCTCAGCCTCTGCCACTTCCATCTCTATTTCTTTGCGTCTCTGTGTCATGGGCAGTATTAGCCCAAGTGTGTTCTTAACCTCATCGTTTTTTTCAACGATTGCAGTATTTATCTTATCTATCTGTTCTACGGCAGTTTTGTATTCTTCAAGTCCGAGATTTCCGTCTGAAAGCATGTTCCTTAGCTGCTGACGTATTCTTTCGAGTTGGCTGATTGTCATATCTCCGAGGTTACCGAATACATCTTCCCAGTTCATGTTTCCTTTTATCTGTTCAAAATCAAGCTTAGACAGTGCATCATCCATTGATGCTTGTAACGAAAGGCGTTCACCTTCGCTTTGAGCCTTGTTGATCTTGTCTGAATATTCCTGAGATATTGCTAGGCGTTTCTGTTGATATGTGCCATAGTTCTTGAGGTATTCGTTTAGTGCTTCTTTTTGAGCATTAACCTCATTTTGGATTTGACTTTTTTCAGTATATTCTTTTAACAAGTCATAAGATGAACTGTCTACCGTGATATTGGAAGAGTCGAAACTGCGTTTTTTATACTTTGGATTTTGTTTAGCTCTAAGATCTTCTTTTGCATCGAAGATTTCTTTCTGTCTTTGAATTTCTTTTTGGATATATTCTTCTTTAGCCCGGTCTATTGCTTCCAGTTCCTTTTTATTATCATATTCTCTTTGTGCAATAGTCTTATCACTGCCGTCAGCCATAGCGTTTATCCGGGCTTGCTCAACCTGATTTTCCAATTCTTCCGCTTCTTTCGCTCGTTCTATAGCTTGTTTACGCTCTATTTCCGAGATTTTATTCTCTTGTTGGATTTTTGAATTGTACGATGTTATTGATGTGTTGTTCCTCTTATTATCGTATTCAGCTGAATATGGCTTTAGCTTGTTCTCGACAGATGTAATCTTTCTGCGAAGTTCCATTCCTTTTTTACCCGCGGCTTCTTTTGAAGAAAGAGCATCAAGTTGTCCCTGTAATTCTTTTTTCTGCTTTTCCCAATAAGATTTATTATCTACTTCTTCCTTATTCGATACCTTTGTATCTGAACTTGCGTCAGAGAATATAGCTTCAGCTGCTTTATAGGAATCTCTCAGATTCTTTGTCGCATTTTTCATGCCTTGCATCCAAGCCTTGCTATTGCCGTAATTAGCATCACCACGGAACACGTTCGCAATAGTTTCAGTAAGTCCTTTTGAAATTGTACCCGTCTTTTCAAGTTCTTTTTTTATGCTGTCAATAAACGACTTTGCTTTCTTTTCACCAACGGCATTAGTGAGTTCTTTATATAATTTGCCTGCACTTTTCCCGTATAATTCTCCGTATTCTTCCTGTGCTCCCTTTATTGCACTTTCCATTCCACGTGCTTTTGCTGCTTTTTGAACAGCTATAGTAACGGCATTATAAGCACCTTCAACATTCTTTAAAGTACGTATTTCTTCACTAAGTCCATTAAGATATGTCCCATATTGATCAATAATGGCAGCTTTTGCAGAGTTGTATTCATCTGTTCCTTTTTTGGCATTTTTAAGTTTACCAAACAACCTGTCCACTTCAGCTATTTCCGAAGCGACTTCTTTTTCGTAATTAGCCGAAGCCTCATTCAGTCTTTTTTGACTTTCTGTAGCATCATTTGTCCCTTTCGTAAACATATAAACGGCTGTTCCTATTCCAACTATTGCTGATAAAAGGGTTACAAATACATTTGATTTGGCAGCCATATTAAATGCTTGTTGCGCTGCGGTTGCCAGTCCCATTTCTTTTCTGTACATGGCTATCAGACGGATGCTGTCAACGAATCCAACAGCTTTCTGTGCTATGGCAGTAGTAATTAAGGCTGCTTTGTATGTTCCATAAGCAGCTATTAAACCACCAATCACAGACAATACATCATCAAGGCTTTCAACCAAATTTTCAGCAGTTCCAATTCCAAACTCGAAAACTTCCTTATATTTGTTTCCGAATTCATTCATTTTCTGAAAAAGAGTATCTTCGATATTTGATAATCTCTGGGGCCATGTACCAGCAGAATTTTCCATAAGGTTTGCAAACTTGCCCCCTTCGGAAGTCATATTCTTGAAAGCCTGCTCGACTTCCTTAAATCCAACTTTGCCTTCTTTTACTAATTCGCCTACTTGGTCTTTTGACACTCCTAAAACTTTTGCAAGTTCTTCATAAATAGGAATACCACGTCCTGCAAACTGACGAATATCTACTGTCATAGCACGACCTTGTGTCCTTAATGTTCCATACAGATAAATAAGCTGACCTATAGGAATCTGTAATCCAGATGCAACATCACCTAACATTGACAACTCGTTTACAACATTCTCTGCTGAAGAGCCATAGGCCAAAAGTTGTTTTGCTCCCTCCGATACATCATCAAGATTAAAAGGTGTCTTTGCTGCAAACTGAACGATTTCAGCAATAAGCTGGTCTGCCTTCGTTTTATTTTGAAGAATTGTAGATAAGGCAACTTGTAACTGCTGCATTCGACCTGTTGCATCAATAACATCTGAACCGAACTTTTTAATTGCCACTAATCCGCCAAATTCAATTGCAGTGCGTTTTAAAGAATCAGTCAGTGATTTCATCACCTCATCGGCATTATTTCCGCCTTGCGCAAACTCTTTATACTCCCTTGTAAGTTTTCGTACTTCAAGCCTGTTCCTTGCCTGCTGATCCTGAAGTTCTCCCATTGCATATTTCTGCTCGTTTAAAGCAGCTTTTGCCCTGTTCAATTCTGCAAGTTTTGCATTTGAATTAGGGGAATACTTACCCATCTTTGAATATTCATCAGACAAACGTCTTACATCATCCTGTGTATCACGGATGATTTTTCTTTGTTTGATAATTTCCTCTGTAAGTTCATCAGAAGCCTTTGAGGCTGAGTTTAGCTTATTTTTCAGGTCATTCTCCATCACAGCACCAGCCTTGGCCGCTTCTGTCACAAGTCCCATCATCTGCTGACGAGCGGCTGCCAATTGTGCTTCTAATGCCTTTGCTGAAGCAGGAGACTTGTTTACGTCCATTTTCTTTAGCTGTGCTTCCAGCTTCTCACATTCCTGTCTCAGACGTATAACCTCGTCATAGTCCGAGCTTACTTTAAAGTATAATATTGCCATATCTATTTTTTGTTTCTTCTTCTTCGTGAGGCCATATCCTTACCCTTCACTTTTGTAACCTTCGTCCCGGTAATGGTATGGAGCTTGTCACGCTGCATTAATACTAAGTTTCTGTATGGTATTTCATATACCACTTCCCGGTATGTCAGATGCAGATTTTCCATGAACGATGCGATCTGTCCTAAGAGAGTGTCATTTCCTACAACTTCGGTTTCGCTGCCAGCAGGCTTACGTTCTTCGCCAAGCTGGCAGCTTTGAGAAAAACCTTTGAGTCAATCATAGAGAGTGCTTCATCCAATGCGTTCACATTCTCTTCATATGTTCCTTTTGCTAGTTCTTCACTTAAACTTTCGTCACCAGCTATCAGCCAGGAAAGAGCTTTGCTGTAAGCCTCGCTTTTTCCCAAGGAGAGCAGAACATCTTTCAAATTGTCTGCTTCTTGAACTCCAGACAGATAGGATATAGCTCCGGCCAATTTATGTATAGTAGGAGGGTAGACCGTGTAAACTTTCCCGGCTACAAATACTGTTCTGAAATCACTGCCGATAATGGATTCTGATATTATTTTTGCTCCTTTGTTCATATCTTAAAAGAAAAAGGGTGAAGCCGAAGCCACACCCGTTAAACATTCTGAAAACTAACCGCCACCTTCTTGAATGAGAGTAATTTCCTTTTCTACAGTCTTGAAGGCATCAGACAGAGAGGTTGGTATGCTTCCTGACTGAGTGGTATAGCCGGCCTTTGACACTTCATAAGAAACGGATGTCCCAGATTTTACCCTCTTGGACTTGACCGTTTGCCCATCCAGCTTTACTGTCGCATCAGAAGGCGTCGCTATGACCTTCACATCAGTTCATGCTTCTTTAACCTCTTCCGCATCGAACCAGTATTCTGGAGCAATATTAGAGTCTTTCGGTTCCAATTCTACGGCACTTACAGGAATACCGATGGCCTTATCCGTTGTCGCTTCACGGGCGCCGATGTCAGCGCGTGGAACGACGCAATACTGGTCATCGTCAGTCAAAGCAACAAGCAATTTCTCAATATTCACCTTACCTCTCGCTCGTTTCCATCCCTTGTCGGTATTGATGACATCGCCACCCATGAGATCTTTCTTGGTCGGGTAATCGTACTCACCAATAGTAAAGTTGACGGTAACATCACCCATTTCCTTTTCACTGCGATAAGTCTGACCTGTTAGCTGATTCTTGTAATTTGTACGACTTGCTTCCGCTTCTTCAAGCGTCCAAGTATCCTGATGGATATTCTTTACCTCTTTCAATGTTTCACCCTGCAAAAGAGTATGCAAAGCCTGTCCCGTCAGGTCTTCTGTAATAGCACTTGTTTCGCCATACCAAAGTTTCTTGATATTCACAGCTGTAATTTTCTTTGATTCTGCCATATTATTTCACATTTAAAACTTCAAATAAAATTCTTACATTTACATAATGACACTTTAAGGCTGTGTCCTCCTCTGTTCCTATTGTGTCGATGGAATAATGATAGGTTGTACCGTCATAGCGTCCGGTCACACCGTCAAACATTTTTTGCGCCTGTTTCTCCAGCTCGTTCAGACGTATTGTATTGGCTTCACCTTTTTTATGTCAGGAACGCAAAGGTTCACTTCTACGAAAGACTTCTTCCAATACGTTTCAGATTGTTGCTTCTTGGCATGAATGACAATCATTTCAGACTTCAATTCGCCAGTCAGCTTCTTTCCGTGAGGAACGATGTCAATGCCGAAAGTCTGGCAGTCACGGTAAAGTATGTTCGCTATGTCGGTGGTCACTATCATTGTACAATCTCCCAATCTTCTGCAAAAACATCACTGATAGATGGAGCCCACGAATCAGCTCTGCCGGTATTCTCATTGTAGATAAGACACTGACTTGTGTAGTCAATGAAGCCCTTTCCTTTCAGGATAAGGTCTTTGGCTGACTGCGGAAGCGACTGCATCTTCGGAATAATACCACTCTCAATATGCGCTGGCACTTGCTTGATGACAAACAATCCTTTACCATTCCAGCCTTTTCTACGGATTGCACCACCTTGTTTCAAAACTTCAATAGCATCACCGAAGCAAATAGAATCTGTATCTTCTTTGACTATATCATAAGTCTTGTCAAAAATGTCGGGTTTACAAAGATAAATTTCCCCATTGATTCCTTTAATGATATAATCACCAGAACTTGCCGTCATTATTCCTTCAAGTGTGTGTATTTTGACTTCATTTCCAAAACGCATTATCACACCTTTATCGAGAGCCTTACTAATCCAATCAGTAACTTCTGATATTTTATCGCCATTCCATTTTACGGCTTCAATAACCACTGGTTTCTTTTTGTATTTCATTTGATTTCCTCCTTCAATCGTTTCTCAGCGTATAGAGCCGCACCAGTTGATACTTCATAGCCTTTAGATTCGACGTGCGAGGCATACTCAGCATCGTTTCTTATCACCAATCCGTCATCCTGAACTGAATACTTATTTGACTTACGGAGTGTGCCGGTCCGGTTCTGATAACTGCCATTCTTCATAGCGTAATCGACAGCTTCCTTGCCAACCTTATCCTCAACAGCTTTCACTTCGGCATAACCTTGTCGAAAGAATCTATCCACATCCGAAAAATCAAACTTTACATCCATATCTCTGAGTAACCAAAATAATTCGTATTCTTAACCATGTAAACCTTGCCAGTTCCACGGATATTCTCACCCTCCATACATCTGACTTCATCACCAGCCTTCAGTGAGATTCTTTTCTCACAGACTACGTGATAATTCGGTCGGTACACCTCGCCGTTCTCCGAAGTAAACTCTTTTGTTGAGTTATCATCACAGCGGCACCGACATATTTCCTGCCAGCTTTCTTCACCGGTTCCGGGAATGGGCCGGTCGAACTCGTCTGTTTTCATCGGAGTAAAGACCTTAACCTGTAATGTATGTGGAGCAAATATCATAGGAATTTGACTTTAGGCTTATCTGACAGCGTGTCTTCAAGTCCGTACTTCTTACACAAGAAAAAATAGTATTCCTTCAAGCCCTGAGTATTCCAGGACATAGAGAAACCGTTTTCGCTGATTGAAGTGGCTCTAAGTAATAGAGAGGGGATGAACTTCGCCATAGCTACCGACACGAGACCGATGTTTGACTGGTCCATCTCATCCTCTCCGCTTATTCCTGAAGACAGACTTATCTCCAAAAGGTCAGCCTCCGACAAGTTGATGCCGAAGGTCTGAAACTTCTGTGATATGTAGTCTTTTACTGTCATGCGTTCATTGTTGTCAAGTCGATGTTCACAATCTGGTTCGGGTTCGCAATCTGCGGAATCCACTCCGCGGTGTATTCCAGATAACGGCCGTTGCCATCCTTGTAACCGGAGATGAGCATATCACCGTCAGCCTGAGTATAGTTGCGGCCCGGTACACCGTCAACAGCTTCGTAAGGAGTGTGGAAACGCATGTAACCAACCTTATCCTGAGGAAGCAGTGTAATATGGCCATCGGCGTAAATCTGCACGTTCTTGCCAGACTGGTCAAGAACATAATCTTCCTTGATTTCAATAGCCGGCAGACCAATACCAGTAAAGACGGTGGAAGCCAGTTGAGAGGTAATCAATCCGGTTGACATATACATCTCGTTACCGGTAAGCTGCATCTTGAACTTATCACCGAACTCACTCGAACCGATAATATTTTTCACGAATGTTCCTCGTGACATAATCATCTTCGGGAAGTTGCCGTAAGTGGCCTTCAATTCATTAATCTGCTGCTGCAGGTATGTGATGAAGTTGGCCTTCGCTCCGGCTTCGGGGGTAATGAACTTGAACGGAAGTTCGATATCCAGCAGGTCGATTCCTCCGGCATTGTCGTCCTTGTTTTTCACTTGAGCCTTACCTGTCATCAGCAATGAACCGACAACGATGTCCATGCGCTTATGTGCGGCAAGGAGTACCTGACGATAGTCATCGTAGATGAAATTCACGATGTCCTGCATGGCGGCAACTTGGTCGGCAGCCTTTGCGGCATTGAACTTGTCAACCAAGTCCTGCAGTTCAGACAAGCGGTCAATGGAAATCTGGTAACGGTCACCTAAATAGGCTATCTCACCATATCCAGAACCGATGTTCCTACGCTCACGGATAGGTTTCTCCCCGTAGCGTGAGTTGATAGAACCGGCCATCACGCCAGTAACCTGACCAATATAGTCTTTGAACACACGAGTTGTCGTTCTACGGAAGTCCAGGTACTGCTGCCAATAGATTGTATCCTTACGAGTCTGAAGGACGCGTTGGATAACGGCACTTACGATATTAGGATCGTTAAACAGTGTATAAATAGTTAGCATCATATCTTTGTTCTCCTTTTTTATTTACTTGCTATAATACCAGCTGCTCTCAATGATGCAAGAAGAGCATTAATTTTGTCTTTTTCATCTCCGCCTGCAGCATCATCAACTTTTGCACCCTGTTTTACCAGTCCCAAGGTGCTTGAGTTAGCTGCCTGATAGGTAGTGTTATTGTCTGTCCACGGAACTTCGACATAAGCTTTGCCGCCTTCCAATGCCACCGGATATTTCTTTCCGCTTTGGGTAAATCCTAATTGAATTCCTCCCATTACGGAATCCGAAGCTTCAGGCAGTTCATATGAAACACCAGCTGGTGACTGAACACCTGCAGCGTTGAACTGGAAATGCGGCATGTTAGCCTTGTCGATGTCTGAGAATGGCATGGCTAACTTGGTAGGTTCTATTTCAAACGCACGCATCAAAAGGGCAACCAGTACAATGCCATTCTCTACTTGTTTCCTCTCATACAAGGCGGAGTTTGCAATAACTTTAGGTGTAGTACCGCTAACTTCTGTAGCTTCATAAAGTATTGTGCCGGCCTCTAAAGTTTCGCCGAAGTCGGCAGCCAACGTCAGTTTATCGAAGGCTTTGTCTGATTTGTCAATGTCGTTAATGGTTGCTCCATGTGCACCGTTACCAAGATGCATACCTTTGTAAGCCAAAGAGTTTTTCTTAATCTTCAACGTGGTATTGGAGCCTGTCGTGAACTTCTCATATACTTCTACACGGATTGCCACCTGGGCTGTTTTCTTCACCAGGTCAGCGGCAATAGGTGTAAAGGATGGTAAAAACGAGCCAACAACAAGGTTGGTCGTGTCCAGCTTATAAGGGCCTCTGCGTCTTACACCTGTAGAAACATCATAACGTTCCTCGATTGACGGTTCCGGCTCAATGTTATACTTAAATCCTGCTGCCATAAATTACTTGTTTTTTTGTTCGACAATAGATTTTGTGTCCGCCTCAATCATTTTGGCGAACTCGCTTGCTTCCTTATCCTGCTTTTGTTCTGCAGTTTCAGGGGCTTGTGCGAATTTGAAGCCGCTGTTAGACATATCCTGTTTCATGTCCTTGAAATAAGTGTCCAAGTCCGTGTTCTCTGGAATGTTGCGGTCCTTCAGCATAAATTCGGGAATACCGTACTTTTTTGCTACCTCCGAAATCAGAGAATTGCGCTGCGCCTGCGCTTTTTCTGCTTCGTATGCAGACAGTTTTTCAGAAAGACTTTTATTGGAATCAATTAGAGCTTGAGCCCATGCAGGAACTTCGTCTTTTTTCTCATCTTTCTTTTCGTCTTTCTTTTCTTCCGGGTCCTCGATTGGTTTTCCGTCTTTCAGTCTATGCTTCTTCTCGTAGTTTGAAACAGCGGAAGTCTGTGCCTGTCCTGCACGGAAATCACCATAATTTTGCATCACGTCCTGAAATGAAATACCCTCAACAATAGAGGTTACCTTCGTTTCGTCCGTTACACCCTCAGCCTTTTTCGTAGCTATACGGGTAAGTGTGGCAGTATCCACCCCAGCGAATTTCTGTTGCAGTCCTGCCAAGATTTGTTCAAAGATTGTCATACCGTATGAGTTTGATTAATAATTTCATACGGTAAATTTACTTATAGAAAAAAAGAAGGGGAAATTTTAAGGCTAACGATACGAAACAATTTGGGAAATGTTCGTTTTTAGGCAAAAAGAAAGCGTGACTACTGGCGTAATCACGCTGAAATATATTGGTTTATCACCTCTTCAATGCTTTTAATTGCATCATTAATCTATTACCATAAGGGGTAAGAGTCCAGTATGTATCTGTATCTTTAGCCGTTCTCTTTCGATCACTCTTTTGGATAATTTGCAATGCTATTAACTGAACTTTTATTGTTTGAAAATCATTGTTTATAATATTGAAACCACCTGTTAGATTATAATTAAACCTGAAATAGGATGATAAGCCATCACGTAAAGCCTTTTCTGCACATTCATCAATCATTAAAGGAGCTAATATCGAGATTATAGTGTTCCATGTTGAAGTTATTTCATAGGTTGAGTTATTCCATGTGTCTTGTAATATAAATTTTATTTCATCTTCCCCCTGTTGAAGGTTTTCTATTCCTTCAGGATTATCCACATTCTTCTTTGCCAAGAGAACTTTTAATTCATCATTTTCTTTTCTTAAAGCTAAGATTTCCTTATTAGCTTCAGCTGAAGAAATTTCATCTGCCTTTATCCAACCTGTTCGAGGGTGTGATTTTATTAAGGATATTAAACTTAATACCACTTGCGAAGATAATCCATCAGCGTTATCCCACATCTTGCATAATTTCTTTTGAACAAAGGATTTAAATTCCTCCAATTTCTCACGTTTTAATGGGTCTTGTTCATATTTAGCAGCAGGAAGTGATTCTGGATGTTTATGTACAAATGATATTACAGGAACTCCTTGTTCAATGGCATACTCAAATTCTTTTTGCGTATAGCTTTTCCCTGATTCTTCTTCAATGGAGCCATATCTTCCTGCAACAATTAAAACATAATAATCACATTCTCTGATAAGGCTTTTAATAACCTCCCATTGAGAATCATCAGAAGCATTGAAATATTCCATGCCAACAGGAAAACAATTCATCTGCAAAAGAGCTTCCATTACTTTCTTGCGCTCTTCCTGTAAATCTTCGTATGTCGAACTCACAAAAACCTGATATTTTTTATCCATAATCACAACAAATTTATAGCTGCCAGTTCCTCTGTCAGCGCATTAATACCTTTTTGTATCTTCTCCAACTGCTGTTTACGGGGCTTGTGTACTCCAGCCGCATAGTGCCATAACTGGCGTTCGTTAATTCCTGTTATCCGACTCAAAGCAGCTTTGGTGAAGATACTGCTGTAATAATTAATGAAAGTGGCTGCATCTATCTTGAACTTCAGAGTGAACTCTCCTTTGAGAACCTCACAAGGGTTCGGATTGTCCTCCAGATACAAGTCTATGGCTTCCTTCATGTTCTCCTCAATTTCCCTTATGTTATTACCGACAGTAATAACTGGAGCATCTTCAATGTAAGCACTGAGATTATTCCCAGCATGTTCGACAATCACTTCTACAGTTCTCATATTGACCTCCATTTTATAGTTTAACAAAAGAGGCGGGGGCTATTTCAGCCCCGCTTGCCTCAAAATGCTGTAATAAGTGCCTTTTTCAACGCCTTTCTTTCCATGATTCGGAACGACTACCGTTATTCCATCTTTCTCAAACTTCATGTGGCTGCCCTTCTGGCTCTTTAGAATGAAGCCGTTGTCAAGCAACATAGTTACAACCTCTTTAACTGATTTGTAACTCATAGCGTTTACGACTTAATTACAATGCAAATATAGTAAAAATACGAACAAGTACAAAATAAATATTCGTATTTTTACTATATTTATAATAAATAGAGATACTGCAATACTACATAATACAAATAGTATTATTTTACAAACGATTCTTTCCGTTTATTTCATTAATTTTTCTTTTGTTTCTCAATGTCATTCTTCTGTTTTTCTTCCTGCTCCTCCTTGATGGCTTCAATCTCGTCCAAAACAGAATCCACGTTCCCCACAAAAGTAATAGCCCGTTGCTGCGACCATATTTCACCATCTTTGGCTTTGATGGCTGTGTCAATCTTGTCTTTGATGTCCTCCAGCTTATATGGCTGCATCTGAACATCTATATCAATTGTCTCGGAGGCTGCTTCAAGAGTTGTATTAACTGAGCCTAAAGCGGAAGTCAGGAAATTTACACGCCGTTGCATGAATTCGCCGACAGTTTCGTTCAGATTCTCCACATTCAGATGGGTGGACATAAATACATAATCGAAAGTTACACCGGAAACAGCATTGCCTGTACCTTTCAGCGCGTCGAAGGAGATACGCGGCGTATTGGTTAATCCATAAATCTGACTCAGTAAGGTCTCAGCCTCGAATTTAACTGTATCAGGGACCTGACTCCATGTCAGATATTGGGCATTAGCTCCCTGCCCGGTCAGCTCGACCACTCGGTTATTGAATTCACCAGAGAAATTTTGCACATCTCCAAATAACATTAGGATAGGGAAGAAGTGGTAGTCGATACAGTCTGCATAATTGGAAAGAAGTTTCTCCATTCTTACTCGGAGACTCTTGATCTTTTCACAATACGCTTCCGGACGGTACATGTAAATTACAGGGAGTTTCTTGAATCCATGAGCGAACGATCCTTTGTCTGTCCAATTACTTGTCAGTTCCCACTGATAAACCATATCCTTGGTGATGGTCATAAAGCATGTAATCTCCACATCATCCAAATCTTTCTTCTTGTATTCACGGGAGAGGGCTACCAAATCTCCATTGTCATTGAAGAATGGGTAGAGCTTGTCACCTCTAAACGGAGACCAGATGGTACTCTTCAAGCGATATTCTGGTTTTGATTTGCCGAAGATTCCGGCAACCTTGCGCTTAAGCTTTGCCCAGAAGCCGTCGTCCTTCACCACATACCAGTATTCTGCCACTTCCTGCTCTGACAACCATGCTCTGACAACCTTTTTGTTCTGATACTTCAGCTTGTTCTTCTTGAACACTTGTTTCAAAGCTGAAAGAAGACTTTCTTCTAACTGGTCCGGCTGACAGTCAAGCGTCGGCTCTGTTCCTACTGTGAAAGCTGTCTGAATGTTTACGATGTCCTGCTCTATTGGAAGGGCTATTCTATTTGGTTCAACTTCTTTCTTAACCGCCGGCTCAATGTATTCTTTACCTGTTGTCGGGTCGGTTATTCTTTCTTCAGGCTTGGTGGTGATTTTTATTTTTGGGTATTTCTCCTCGTCAATCACTATCTCATGCCTATTAGGATTCCAGTCATTATAAAGAGCATGAGCATTGGGATGTTCTGTTTTTCTTCCTTTCTTCAGATAGTAGATTTTTCTCTCTATCTCAGGTATCGCTAAAATTTCCTCTAAAGTTCTCATATACTAAAATTTAATGTCCAAATACTCCTGAAATGTCTTTCGGTTTCATAATCCTGCCTAGAAGTTCTCCCAGCACATAATACCGCGCAGCGTCAATGCCATGGTTATCGTGGTCTTCCGGCTCATTGATATAGTTTCCATCCTTATCTTTTGCCCAGACATAATTCCTAAATTCCCGTTGAAGGTTGTACGAACGTTTGGTGATGAAAATTTCCATGCCTTGCATTTTATCTATACCAGCGTTAATGGATCTTGGTCCTTTCTCGACGGGATAGATCTTGATTCCACCGTTACTGATTTCCTGAATGAGTCGCGGATCTGCACTGTCTGCTATCACTTTCAGGTTCCAGGGGCGAAGAGTCTTAATAATATCACTAGATAGCAATCCGGTTCTATAATCCACTTCATCCAGATAAAGAGCATTGTCGATGATTCCGCATCGGATAGCTGCTGTGGGGTCATTGGTATAACCAAAATCCTGTCCGATAGCCACCTTCTTGCACCACATCGGGAACTCATCCACGATACCCCATTTTTTGAACACGGCACCTTCGGCAACGTCTGCCCATCGTCCGATGACAGTATGGGCGTACTTCTCAGGATTTTTTTTCTTCATTTCCTGCACTTCATTTAGGAATTCAGGAGAAAGGTTCTCAAGATTATCGAAGTAAGTCGTGTGGATATGAAGGACATTAGGGTGGGTGGATATTTGTACCTGCACTCCATCAATCTCCATAAGCTTGTGGGTGTTCTCGATGAACCGCTTGTAGACCCAATGGTTTGAGTCCGTGGGGTTCATCACAATAATAATGCGGTTCTGTATTCCTTTTTGGCGAATAGAGAGCATGATGGTTTCGAACTCTTTCTCCGACACCCACTCCTCGGCTTCATCTACTACGAATGTGGTTATGCCGTGGATGGATTTCAGCTTGGCTGTCTGCACGCCTGATGATGTCTTGATGCCTCGAAACATGGCACATCCGCCGCTGCGAAGGTTCTTCACATCCGTTTTGGTACTTCTGAAATACTTGGAGTGACCGTCCAAATCCACCTTCTCCATAAACTCAGGGATAACGGAGATATGGGCAGAGACCATAGTGTAACGGGTGTACAGAACCTGATGGACGATACGTTTTTCAGGCGAAGGGTGACGTACCTCGAAAAGCAATCGTTCGATGAACGTGGACACATTGAACGACTTGCCGCTGCCACGGCCTCCGGTAACGAGGATAATAAACTTGTCCTTGTTGTGATAGAGTGGTGCATATATTTTCTGGGGCTTAATCTTCACTTTCGTTCTCCTCCATCCATTTATCAATGTCAATGCCGTTCTCGCGGTGAAGGTCTGTTTCCTCATCCTGTCGACGTTCAATCTTTCTCCACTCTTCGTCATGGTGATACAACCAGACAGACATGGCCTGAAGATTTGGAGCGAGTTCGCTCTCACTCACCTGAAGTTCTTCTTCGCCGGTCAGATTGCCGTCCTGGTCTTTCAGCTTTCTAACTACGGTACTCTTCGTCTTGATACCACCCAAGGCCATAGCAAGGAACTTTGCACGTACTGCAGCAGTGATTGTCGCACGTCCGCGCGCTAACACTTCGCTTAATTCGCAGTGCTTACTCTTCTTCTCACTGAATGTTTGGGGGCATAGGCCTAAAGCGAAAGCAATCTCTTTGTCCGTGAATCCCTTCTTGGCATACATTTCCACTTGAGAGAGAAACTCCTCGCTCTTGTAGTCAAATTTTGGTTTTCTTCCAGTATGTTTACTATGTCGAGATTCACTTTTCATAATCATTCAACTCTTTCTACCTGTTCATCGAATACTTCGCCTTTGATAAATTTGGCGTAAGGATCGTAACCAAACCTTTCACAGAACGCAGCTTTGGCTTCAAATGTGTCAAAGGAGAGCATCAAGTAAGCATCCATATCCTGAGCCTGCTTTTGGGCTGCTTCCTTTACCTGTTGCTTTACATCCTTCATGTGTGCCACCTTTTCGGCTCTTTCCATCTGCTTGGCAGCTTTCTCGGCTTCTTTCTGTTCAGTTAATGGAGCCATCATATCCTCCAAAGCGTCCGCAATGGAGTTTTCTTCCTCTGTTTGGAGAAGGAAATCACAACCGATAATGTTCAAGTCTGCTGCCGTTAGTCCTGCATCCTGATAGTCAATATCAGGGACTAGTCGAGCCAAAGCGTCAAAATCCCAGGTTCCTTGCGCGTTCGGGTTGTTCATCAGAATGTTCAATTCCTTTTCCTGCTTTTCGTCCACGTCAATTACATCGACACGGAGCCTGTAGTCGTTTTCCGGGAATTTTTGAAGTTCATCCATAACCGTCAGGCGTTGGTGCCCAGACACAACAGTAAGTCCGGTCCGCTTGTTGACTACGATTCCACCAACCAAACCGAATTTCTTGATCCCCCGTTTTAACGTTTTTCGTGATTCCTCGGATAGCTTCCGGGGATTATAATCCGCAAAGTGAATGGCGGAACGGTTAAGTTCTACCGATTCACTTTTTATGTACTTGCTTAGTTCCATGCCTATTGCTTTTGTTTATGCTCCCAAATGATCCTCTCAGCCATCGGGAACACTTTGTATATTTTCTGTAAATCTTGTGGGTAGTTCTTCTCCAGCCATAGTATGCAATCCAAGTTAAAGCCTACACCAGAACTTGCTTTCAGTGAATATCTCACTGGTTCAGGCAATCCATTCTGTCTCATGTATGACAGGATATCTTTCTGCGTCCAGTCGGCCAAGGGATAGCACATGCCATTGTTCTCATACTTGTTGGCTTCATAACCTTTCAGCATCAGGCGGCGGTTCATGCCGTCGGCCTTCTTCATGCCTAAAAACGTGTAATAAATCCCATATCTGAGCTGCATGGCTTTTACTATATCAGCCAGTTTTAGAAGCTTTACTTTAGGATTGGGTACGCAATACATACCGCCACGAAGAATGTAGGCCAGGTTCCAGTGTGGCACCTGAATAAACTCTATTTTAGGATATTTGGCCTTTACCCAGCCTATCCATCGCTCAATGTGTTTTAAGCCTTTGACGAAGTACATGAACACACAAACAATCCGGTCAAATTTAGGATAGATCATGTCCAGCAAGACCAAAGAATCCTTACCCAAAGACAGAAACAGCATAACCTCGTCAGTATTTTGCCTGACGAGGTCAATATAGCTGTATGTCCTGTCTTGCAGTGTCATTATCCGCCACTCATACCAAGTCCGACACGGACGTTATAATACTGCTGTCTGCGGTTGATGAATCTGCCACGTTGCGACAAACCTCCATTTTCTGTGGTCAAGCCTCTACGGCCGCCACGATAACCGCCTGTTGAAAATGTGCTTCTGTTTACTCTGACTCAGCGTAAAATTTAAATTAAACATGTTTTTCTATCACTCTGCCAAGGTTATAGACTACCTGTGCTGCCAAATAAATCTCACCTTGATGGGTGTATTCAATCAAGTTGTGGTTCTCGTCTTCAAACAGCTCAATCTTTGCGTCTTTGACTTCTACCAGTGCGCTGGTTCTGCCTTTGTTGTAGCCAACAAAGAACTGAATAGCATCATAGTGTCTCGGCTGCAGCTCACCATTAACCTCTACACAAAAACCGTCAGCGTCAAGCTGGCAGTATTTCTTTTGTGTTGTTGGTCTGATCTCTCTGTATTCTTGACGTTTCTTGCCTGACAGGATTTCGTCAAAGAATTTCTGTTTGATGATAAGATTAAGTATTTCCATAATCGTGATATATATTTTATTTAGTTGCGGATGCCGGATTCGAACCGGCGACCTCTACCAAGTCAAAGTAGCGAGCTGACCACTGCTCTAATCCGCGATGGTATCTTTTCACAAAGATACCTAATTATGAAGACAATTTTGAATAACAATTCTACACATACGAAACAATAAGCCAATTGTTCGTTATTAATTCACAAGCATGTTGCTTTATGATTTGGTCTGCTGTGTTTTCAGACCTAACAATTGTCTGGTTCTCTCTACATCAATGAAGTTTGTCCATCCTGCATGATGCAGCTTTATAGCTGCCTCTTTTATCGTGATATCGCCACATGACACCTTTTCTTTCAAAGACTATAATATACTTTTCATAACCATCTTAGATTTGAATAGTATATGCCATTCAGTATTTTATAATCACCAAATAATCTCACTTCGCCCTGGTACATCATGGCAAACCTTGAATAACCGCAAATCTGCTTTATAGCCCAGTCTGCCTGCTTTGTTCCATATCCAAACCGCTGTATTTCTGGGTAAATTTTCATTCTGAAGGCAATTTCGCTGTCTGTCATGTCCCCAATGGGGTAAACGTTTAAAGTCCCATTGTGAGCGAAATAAACGCCATTCTCTGTAAACGGATGACAGTTGGCCCGGCATATTGAGCCATGAGTGGCAAGTCTGAAATGTATAATGCAGTCTTCGTCATCTCCGACCTCCGAGAGGTGGCGCAAGAATGTACGATAGTCCAAACCCTTATGAAAATGATTGGTTGAAACAAAACCGTAGCCATTGTGGTTGAGTTTTTTGATTTTTGAAAGAATGTCCAGGCTCGGCATCTGGACACCTTTAGGCTTGTATATAATGCAACACATATTGAATTTATTTTAATTGTGCGAGGTTCATGCAAGAACCTCGGCACGTGATTTGAAAAATGATTTTTCTTTGGCTGTCAAGAAAGGTATCTCGTCAATTGAGCTAACCTCTGAACTCAATACGTTCTTCTTAGACCATGCAACCAGCTTAGCACAAAAGTTCACCCAGTTTGAAATCTTTTCAAAGTCTGTAGAGCCTTGATGCTGTCTGAACTCAATTGTTCTGTGGCGTGAATAAGAACATGCGTTCACCTTGAAATACCTGTTGCCGTTCATGGCATCTAAAATGTCTGATTTTGTAGTACACCATGTAAAGTCATAGCCTTGCAGTGTTCTGCACCATCTGCTGTTGTTGGCACGCCTTGACCTTGCCATGAACGTATCAATAACACTCTCTAACTTCTGATAGTTCTTAAATACGTTGATATAAGCCTCGTCAGACAAGTTCTGTGCGCCTATATGGACATGAAGGCCTGTAGACCTGTTGACCTGTGCGTTTGCCTCATTCAATGCCTTGCAGCATGTTTCCAGGCTTTTCATTCCTGCCTTGCCTGTAAGTACTGGCGACACACATTCTATTGGGTTGCTGCCCATTATGGATGAATCAGACACGAACTTATAATAGTGGTTGTTGTCTGTGTGGTTGTAGCCCTCATACTGAAATGGCATTGCGTTTCTTGTCGCACATTCACGCATAATGCTTGCAGCGACAAGGCATTCTATCTCAACGCCAAAAGTAAACTTGTGTGATTCTCTTATAGGTTTCGGCAGTTCTGAAAGTAGAAGTTCTATTTCATACTTTCTCAAACCTAACTTTATGAAAGCAGCTTTCTTTGTTGCCTTAGAGCATTTCATGTTCTTAATCTCGTCAACTTGTTCATTCAATGTCTTCATAATCGTACGTGTTTAAATTGTTATTACTTGTTGTTTGATGATGCAAAGATAAAGCAAACTTTATTATTTGCAAACGATTTAATAAAGTTTTATTTATCCGTTAACATTATTTAGTAAAGTATACTTTATTCTTTTGCCTTTATATGATAAAGAATACATATATTTGCAGAAATAATCAATTAAAGTACACTTTATGAATTTACAATTAAAAGAAATCATGTCTGCAAGAAATGTCACATCTGCACTACTTGCTGAAAAAGTCGGAATATCAAAAGTAGCTGTTAGCAACATTGTCACAGGAAAGTCATTCCCTTCACTTGACACTCTTATGAAAATGGCAAATGTATTGAATGTAACAATATCAGAATTAATCGGAGAAACAGAATTTACAGGTGCTGGATATATCATCTGTCCTTATTGTGGGAAGAAAATAAAAATAGAGAAAGGAGAATAAGTATGGAATGGATTGGGTTAATCTTACAAATAATATTGCTTGGAGCATTTCTTTTTTGGGAAGGATACAATAAGAAAAAAGGAGAAAATCAAGCATTAAAAGAAGATTCACGTGATATAAACTATGAAGGAGAAAAAGGAAAGAATCTTGCTACAAAGGAAGATATAGCACAAATTACACAACAAATAGAATCAGTAAAGGATAGCTATAACAAAGCTTTGGAGAGTCATAAAATAGAACTACAAAAAGAATTTGAATCTCACAAGTATATAATGGGGCTTTGTCACTCATTAGATAAGACTCTACTAACACATATTTCATCATGTCTTAAAGCAGAAACAAAAAAAGGCATAGAAGATTGGGATAATGATGAAGCCTTGCTTATTGCAAATAATAAGCTTTCTAGTTTCTTAAATACCTACAAAAATAGATATGATTTTATACCTGTATTACACAAATTAAGAGATATTTCTGGTAAAATTGATTCTGATTACATGCTTTTCAAATTTATGATAACATCTCCTATAAATGGAGAAGTAAATGAAATCCCATCAGAAAGAAAGCAGCAATTTATTGATTGCCTAAATGAATCAATGGCATATTTCATTCCTGCATTAGTTCCATAAAATCAAATGCTGGCAATTCAATATATAAAAAAACAAATGAAACGTCCTAATTGGAAAGTATATAAGCTAGCGGTTCTCATAGAGTTAATATTTTTATTTCTATGTCTAATAGGATTAATTATATTTTCCCTGTATATATTTGATAACACCTTTCCTGTGTTCAAATATAGCATGTTATATATTAATATAATTTCATATGCAATTTTAATAACTTCAATAGCAGGCATAATAATAGTAACAAAAAAATGGAGGAGAAAAATCACACATAATCTTTCAAATAACAAAAAAATTATATATAGCTTATCTTGTTTAATGTTGTCGTTTTTATTTTTGTCGTCTATTGAGTATATAATTTACATAAATAATCAAGATAAATTTAATATAGAAAATAGTTATATAAAAAAATCTATAAGCGACAGAATCTTAAATGTAAAAGGTAATATTAAGTCTTATAAGAAATATCTTGATACTTATAATCATATATATAAAGAATTAAAAAACAAAAAATATATAGGATATAATAGTGTAGATGACTTTTATTTTACAATCATAAATGAGGATACCTTGGAGATTGATATTAATAAAAGATCTGCAATTGGTGTTGGAATAATAGGTGGTATTCCTATAACAAAGCTAAATAATGCTGAAACTATAGGAATATCACTTAAAAACGAACCGCATAATATATCAAATCCATCAAGTAAGACAATATTAGAATCAATGAAACGAGGTGATAGTATTAATGTAAATGAATTTCGTTTATTAATTCATCAAAAAATAGAGATGTATCAGGAGATTATCAATGAATATAAAACAATATCAAAAGATAAATTAGTTGTTACATTTGGGGATTTTGTCCTATATAGCATTTTCAATCCTGATATTACCGGGAATAAGACTCATATTTTTATCCGTTTAATATTTTTATTACAAGCTATCGTTATCACTTTTTTCTCTGGATACATATATCAGACACTATATAAAATGCTTGATGGAGAAAATACCACAAAGTCGGAAGCATAACGCTCCGGCTTTCATACCATACTAAGAAATATTATTACAGACCTTTGTAAAATTTTTAAATACTATTACAGTATGGATACTTTTTTCAAACCTTGGATTGGAAATGAATACACACAAAAGAATTATAAGATTCTTGTTATTGGTGACAGTCATTATTGTGGGGGATGTGACAGATGTGGAGTCTATGGAAATTGCTCTTTTGAGGAAATGGAAGAATGTAGCAATTTTACACAAAGAGTGGTAGAGTCATATATTGATTTTAGAAAAGGCATTGGTGAAAAGCAAGTATGGATGACTAAAACATTTTATCCCTTTGATAAAATTTTCTACGGTAAAGAAAATGTAATAGTAGAAGAAAGCTTAAAATTATGGAATAGTATATCTTTCTATAATTTTCTTCAAACTGCTTACATAGAAAATGCATCAAATGTGTTATATTCTAATGATGATTATGCTCTTTCCACACCTTTATTCTATAATGTGATTAAAGAACTGAAGCCTAATTTAATAATTGTCTGGGGAAACAGAGCTTATGATCATTTACCAAACACGAATTGGGTGGATGGTACAAATTATTATAATGGTAAATATCTTATAGATAAAGAAGAGGTTAAATGTATAAGAATTTACCATCCAAGCAGAGCCAATGTATCAGATTGGCATTCTATACTATCTGAATTTATCGGGCTGGAACCTGATAAGCTATTATAGTATAGCCATTTTGAGTGATATTACAGTTTGATGATTACCATTCTGTATATTATTTATAAAAAGCCGGAGTTTATGCCTCCGGCTTTAAATCAATATAGCTATTCTCTTTCTATTTCTATAATAGGTCCGGTTACGACCATGGTTGACTGACTCCTCATAAAGCATTTCTTATTTTGTGGGGATACCTTTTTAATGGTACACTTTTCAGTCAGCCAATGGTATGTTTTTCAATTGGTATTTACGCCTACGACCTATCAGATACGCTATTTCCAGCCTGACGGCAAAGGTAAGCTGGAAATGGATAACGGTACGGTGTTCCTGCCCAATGACCTGTACCCGCTGGAGAAAGAAACGTTCTGTCTCTACTACACATCGACCGACCAGCAGACGATTGACATCAATATCATCGACAGCTTCGGGCAGATGCAGCAGGTTTCATTCTCGTTCAACAATGATGGTAATAGAGAATAATTGTTTAAGAATAAATATATTAAAAACGTTCAGTAATATTTTGCTGGGTGTTTTTTTATAATTATCTTTGTAAAATAAAAAATATAATTTATGAGAAGTGAAGAATATAAGTACATAACTACTCGTTTTTTTGAGCACGATATATACACTTTTCCAATGAAAGTTGGAGATTTATTACAAATCCAATATGTAGCCCCAAGAGGCGTTAGTACAGAACAAGGTGCAGTTCAACGAATTTTAAATAAAAAACGTATTAGCCAAATAAAGGATTTTATATTGGCGGGCAATTCATTTGTAAATACGTTTATTTTAAATTGGACAGACACAGAAAATTTACCAAGAATAAAAAAGGAAACATTAAACATCCCTTTGCAAGGTAGACGTGCCCAAATATTGGATGGACAGCACCGGGTAGCTGGATTACAAGAAGCTGTAAATGTTAAGCCTGAAATTTCAGAAACAGAAGTGTTGGTTTCGTTATGTATAGGCTTGAAGACACAAGATGCCGCTAAAATTTTTCTTAATATTAATAGTGAACAAAAACCTGTTCCCAAAAGTCTTATATATGACTTATTTGGGGAAGCAGTTGATGATAGAGAACAAGCGATTAATAGAGTTACTGATATAATTAGTTTCCTTAATAATAATGAAGAATCTCCATACTTTCAATTTGTAAAATATCCCGGTTCACCAAGAACATCAGGAATGATAGATTTAGCTATTATGGTGAATGCAATGAAACCTTATTTTGAGAAGGATGGGGCTTTTGATAGATTAAAGTTGACGGAAATAGAAACTCAACAGAAAATAATCATAAATTTTTATACTGTTATTAAAGAGACATATAACAAAACCAATAAGATATGGGATAAGAAAATAGAGAATCCATTTATTAAAGCTGCAGGTTTTAGTGGAGCATTTGATTTTTTAATTGAAACTCTTATTCCTAGATGTCAAGCTGATAAAAAATTTTCTGTAGATCATATGGCAACACTAATGAAGCTTGATAGTGATGACTTAATAACAGTTACTGACATTAAATCTCTTGATGGAAAAACTGCCAAAAAGAAAATAAAATCGTTCTTTAATGACAATTTTTTGCAAGATGTTCCATCTTCAAGCGATGAATATGAATTTTAAAAGGAATGATGTTCAAGAATATATCGAAGCAGTACTTCATTGTTATGATATTGAGCAATGGACTTCATATAAATCAACATTAGAACAATGGGAAATTGATGCTTCAAATATAGTAGATATACAACGATGTGCAAAAAGTGATATTTGCTCTTATTTTTTGAAGGCATTCCAATCATTTGTTCAGGCACTACATGAAATTGATAATAAAAAATACGCATGGTCAATTGTAAAATTATATTATAGCGTATTTTATCTGTTAAGATGTGAGATTTTATTATCTAATCATATTATTATTAGATGTAAAACACTGTATTATACAAAAATTAAAATCGGAGAAAAACCTATAGCTTTTAATTCTAATAAATTTAAAGGAGACCATCAATTAACAATTGCATTAGAAGATAAATTATATAACTCAGGAGAGTTATCAGACCCCATTTTGGGGAATAAAATAAATAATGAAAATGTATATATGTGGTTTATGAAACATAGGGATAGAGTAAATTATCAAATGAAAGACTTTTCAGACCCTTGTTGTGACCCTATATTGGCTCATATTATTTCTTACTTTAATAGAAAAGAGCTGATTAAGCTATTTGAATTTTATAATTCAAATAGCGATTACTCGATATGTTTCGATGTCGACCATACGATATTAGCTGTGCCATATAAAAAACTAATATCTGTATATAAAAGAATTAAAACAAAGATGATTATTACCTCTGATATAAGAGATAAAATAATTGAGACAAACAAATTATTATTTAATATGGGAGTGTCGAAAAGAGATATTGAAAATTTAGTTCTTTAATGGATTATTTTCGTTTCATTTATTTCAGCGGGCAGGGCTTTTAACCCCGCCCGAATGGTCTTTTAAGTCGCCCGGAATACAAACCCGTCATCAAACCAATAGTCATACATGAACAAATCACGGGCAAACTGTTTGTAGTCGAAATAGTTTTTTGCGAGCTCCGACAGGTCGTAACATTCTTCCACGATTTGGTAGGCGAAATCTTTTTCATCGTCATATTGTTCCTGATATTTATCCTGAAAATTCCGTACAAGGGCGTCCGCATCTTCCTCGTCATTGCGAAACTCCCGGCAGAATTCATAAAAATCTTCCTTGTCCGAATAGTCCAACAGGTCAAGCCCCCCGAACAATAAACTGTTGTTGTACTTGCCATAAGCGCCTACCTAAACTCTTGCTTCCGATAATGTTTCCGCTTCCATTTCCTGTAAATTTTACAGTTTTTAATTTTTATGCAGATTCAAGAGTTATGGAGGTGTTTTTTCTACCTTATAAGTCCCCGTTTATCTGACATTTTTTAATATGTCTTTCTGTCGCTTAAGTCGTTTTCGTTTCTAGTGCTTCAAAAAAGCAGGAAGTGGATACTTCTGCCTCTTTACTTTATCACTCCTTTTATCTTCAACCGTTTTAAGACCTGATTGTAAATAAATTCTATATCCTGCCGAAAGTTCTTATACTGCTGATAGATAAAGGAAACGTCGGCAATATTATTTGATATGACACATGGTGATACATCTGGAAATACGTTGGCTAACTCTGCCCTGATACCATTCGGCAGTCGTCCACCGGCTAGGGAACTTGGAGCATACAGGAACAGTACTATAAAAAGAAACTTCTTGCGCTGCATAACGCCATCTGGATTTGGTGAATGATCTGTCTCTGCAACAAAGTCTTTAAACCAGGAATAAATTTCAGGAATGAGTGATGTATCCTGCAATAAAGCCGATGAAAGTTCTCGTTCACGCTCTGATAATTTTGATTTTTGTTCACGAATAGCCTTTAATTCTATAATTGATGAAAATTCTTTTGTCATAGTATGATTCTTTTGGAAAAATGTATTATATTTGTGGCCTAATCGTGCGTGGAGTCGGTCTTTTATCGTGGGGCTGGCTCCTTTTATTTTATGAAATACCTATTTCCATTGTTAAAAAGAAACATTCTTAATTTAAATGTTAGGCTTTGCTAACGTAATTGGCATGCTTTTTGTATTCCAACATCTAAAAAATAAATATGAAAAAGTTTAATAACTACAATAATTATAAAGATGGATTAGATTATTATGGTCCTTACAGGGAAATGAGAGATAAAGAAAACCTACGTTATTTTGTTGAAGGACAAATTAAAGACGCAAAATTGTCAAAAAGACTTATTATCTTTAATTCGATTGTCGCATTCTTAGCATTGATTGTATCAATTATTGCTCTTTTCACATAAAATGAGGGTGTGTCAAAACTCATTTTTTGAAAACATGAACTTATAATTTGAAATTTGAGTTTCATAAAAGGGCTCACCCGATAAATAGTGGGGAAAGAAAATATTACGCATAAATTTTAGTCAG
>OGFB01000287.1_pt1 | contig 30145 bp, 24 predicted proteins | sample 1570801 | NCBI WGS metagenome assembly OGFB01 (sample SAMEA2581969, study PRJEB24529) | metagenome | biome: Human gut stool | place: China | collected 2011 | reverse complement strand
ACGGGGTTTTCACCAAACCGCCAAATGTTTTCTGAAAAAAGTTTTAATTTTAGACTGATTTTAACAGTCGTTCACATATTAAGTGTGATTCTTACGCCATTCACATTATTATATTTTACTAAAGAAATAAGCAGACTTGTGACACAGGAACGGGAAATAAAGCAGGCAGGGAAGGATGAAAATTATACGCTAATGGCAAAAACCAAAGACCGACGGCAGAATTTAAAGGTGTTTGAATCCCCAAGGAAGAAAACAGCAAACTGGATCCGTAGAATTTCATTCCCAATAAATTTCTATGGAGTCATAAAACCTAAAAGCAATTAAATATAAAAAATAGAGATTCAAAAATATTATTCTATGTCAGTAATAGTTTTTTTAGTAAAACTTATATTGTGGTGTCGAACAATGTTGGGGTTACTCGGACTTACAAAAAATAAAAGAGCAGATATACATGTATATATCTGCTTTAAAGCGGAAGATGAGGGATTCAAACCCCCGATACCCGTAAATGGGTATACCGGATTTCGAGTCCAGCGCATTCGGTCACTCTGCCAATCTTCCATTAACGAAAACTCAAATCAAATGCAGAAAACCAACTGCAAGGTTTAAAGTTTTCTTTCCTAACTCACCGCAAAGGTAATACTATTTTTTTATATAACAAAGAAAAAAGCAAATATGTTCAAAACTTGTATAACTTTTATGCCGATCAAAAGTCATTAAACATAAATGTTCTCGTGGTGTGCTTTAATATGAAAACCAGGTTATTCAAAAGAAAGTTTTGCTAGTCTAGCCTTCAATATCTCAGCTTCAGACAAACGTATACTTAACTTAATCTCACAAGTAGTATCGTACGTTTGAGATAATATTCTAGGCTTCATATCTTTAACAACTCTCATAACATTATTCATCATAACATATGGAAAGTTATATGTAATAATTTCCTCAACTTGCCTAGTTTCAACAACAGAATTCTCTATTGCTGCAGCCGCAGCTGTTTTATATGCAACAATCAGTCCACCAGTACCAAGATTAACGCCACCATAATAGCGAACAACGACAATAAGTATATCTGTCAATCCACTACTGTTAATTTGCCCAAGGATTGGCTTACCTGCTGTGCTGCTTGGCTCTCCGTCATCATTTGCTCTAAAAATCTTTCGCTCAGCCCCCAACATGTAGGCATAACAGACATGACGAGCATCAAAATACTTCTTCCTATAAAAAGCCAACAGCTCCCTTATATCATCTTCAGACTCCACATGATGTGAAAAAGCGAGGAACTTACTCCTCTTTTCAGAATAAGTTCCCTCGCCAACATTCGTTATTGTCTTAAATTCATCAATACCCATTAAGCTGGTGTATTTATATTAAAAAATTTAAGTTTGTTCTCTTTAAACAAGTTTATGAATAATAAGTCCTGAGCACAATTTCGGTTCAAACCAAGTAGCCTTAGGAGGCATTATCTTACCACTGTCTGCAATATCCATAATCTGTTGCATAGTAACAGGATAAAGAGCCAATGCCATACGCATCTCGCCACTATCAACTCGGCGCTTTAACTCTTCAAGACCTCTAAGTCCACCCACAAAGTCTATACGTTTATCTGAGCGGAGATCTTTTATTCCCAATATTTCATCCAATATCAAGCGACTAGAAATATCAACATCTAGAACCCCGATAGGATCTTTGTCATCAAATGTACCTTGCTTAGCAGTAAGACTATACCACTTATTATCTAAATAAAGAGAGAAATTATGCAAATGATCAGGTTTATAAATATCTGCACCTTTCTCTACTACGTCGAAGTTCTTGCTCAATGCTTTCAAGAATTCCTCTGAGCTCAGACCATTAAGGTCTTTCACAACTCTGTTGTAATCAAGAATTGTAAGCTGAGAAGCCTGGAAACAAACAGCCATGAAGTAGTTATATTCTTCAGTACCCTTATGATTCGGATTCTGCTTAGCCTTTTCTGCTCCAACCAAAGCAGCAGCAGCAGAACGGTGATGACCATCTGCAATATACAATGCAGGCATTTTAGCAAATTCCTCAGTAACAACTTCAATATCCTTGCTGTCAGAGATAATCCAGAATTGATGACGGAATCCGTCAATAGGTGCAATAAAGTCATACTCAGGTTCTGTCTGAGCATACTTCATAATTACATCATTTAATACGGTATTGTCAGGATAAGCAAAGAATACAGGTTCAATATTTGCATTATTAACTCTAACATGCTTCATTCTGTCTTCTTCCTTGTCACGACGAGTGAGTTCGTGTTTCTTAATCACACCATTAAGATAATCATCAACAAAAGCACAAACAACGAGTCCGTATTGTGTCTTTCCGTTCATTGTCTGAGCATAGATATAATAATTATCCTTATCATCCTGAACCAGCCATCCCTTATCCTGGAATTTCTTAAAGTTCTCTGCGGCCTTCTCGTATACACGCGGATCATATTCGCTTGTACCCGGTTCAAAATCAATTTCAGGTTTAATTATATGATAAAGGCTCTTTTCGTTATCGCCAGCCTCTACGCGTGCCTCTTCTGAGTCAAGCACATCATATGGACGAGACTCAACCTCCTCTACATACTGTTTCGGCGGACGTATACCTTTGAATGGTTTAATTTTAGCCATAATATTATTCCTTCTATATTACAGTTAAGATATCAATAATTATTTATTTACCTGGAACTTTGTGCAACCATCCTTGAAATAAGCATTAATCTGTTTTGCAGCAGCAATACCAGCATTAATGTTAGCCTCAGCAGTCTGTGCACCCATCTTCTTAGGAGTGCTGAAGTAGCGTCCTTCAAATTTAGCAAACTCTTCATCTGCATCAGGCTTAATATCTGTAATATATTTCAAATCTGTACGCTCTTCCATAAGCTTTATCAACTCAGGTTCATTGATGACTTCCTTACGGGCTGTATTTACTACCATACCACCCTTCTTCATCATATTTACCAAATTATAGTTGATGCTCTGCTTTGTTTCAGGAGTTGCAGGAATATGCAAAGAAACGACATCACAATTCTTGAATAATTCTTCCTGAGAATCAACAGCCTTAACGCCAGCCTCCTCAATAACCTCTTTCGGGCAGAATGCGTCGTAAGCATAAACGTCCATTCCAAAGCCTTTAGCAACTCGAGCCACATTACGGCCTACATTACCAAATGCCAAAATTCCGAGTTTCTTGCCCATAAGCTCTGTACCGGCCTTGCCATTATAGAAATTTCTAACAGCATAAACCATTAAGCCAAATACAAGTTCTGCAACGGCATTTGAATTCTGTCCAGGAGTATTCTCTACAATTACACCTTTTTCCTTAGCATAAGCTGTATCAATGCTGTCGTAACCAGCACCGGCGCGTACTACTATTTTAAGATTTTTAGCTGCATCCAACACAGCCGGAGTAACCTTATCAGAACGTACAATCATAGCATCAGCATCCTTAACGGCATCAAGAAGCTGAGCTACATCTGTATATTTTTCAAGCAACACGAGTTCGTTGCCTGCACCTTCTATTTCTTTCTTTATTCCTTCAACTGCAACAGCTGCAAAGGGTTTCTCAGTTGCTACTAATACTTTCATTTCGTTGTTAATTAAATTGTTGTTTGTAAAATTTAAGGTTAAGACCAAAATACTTTAATGAACAAGAGAAGCACACCATGCCAGAGATTATATGATAATCAACCCTCGCCGACGATATGCTTCTCTTGCATATTCAGCATGTCGCATTTATTCAAGCGACACACCATTCATTTTGTCTGCTACAGCATTAATGCTGAGCTTCAAAGTCTTTCATACATTTAACAAGTGCCTGTACGCCCTCTATTGACTGAGCATTGTAGCAGCTTGCACGGAATCCGCCGACAGAGCGATGCCCCTTGATACCTACCATACCCTGTGAAGTAGCATACTCTAAGAACGGCTTCTCAAGTTCAGCATACTCCTCGTTCATAACGAAGCAGATGTTCATCAATGAACGGTCTTCTGCATTAACTGTACCGCGGAACAGTTTATTTCTATCGATTTCAGAATAAACGATATCAGCACGCTCATGAGCCAATTTATCCATAGCCTCTACGCCACCCATCTTCTTAATCCAACGGAGGTTTTCGAGAGCAGTATAAATAGGAACAACAGGAGGAGTATTGAACATAGAGCCCTTTTCAACATGAGTCTGGTAGTTCAACATTGTAGGTATCTCTCTCGGAGCCTTACCGAGTTCATCATCCTTAACGATAACGATAGTAACACCTGCCATTGACAAGTTCTTCTGTGCACCGGCATATATACACTTATATTTAGCAACATCTACAGGACGGCTGAAAATGTCTGAAGACATATCACCAATCATAGGAACGTTTACATCAAGTTCCTTGCGGATTTCAGTTCCGTAAATAGTGTTGTTTGTTGTTATATGCAGATAGTCAACATCATCGGGGCAAGTCCAACCCTTAGGAATGAAAGTAAAGTTTGCATCAGCTGAAGAAGCCACTTCAACAACTTCGCCAAACAATTTGGCTTCCTTCATGGCTTTCTTTGCCCATACACCAGTATTTAAATAAGCAGCTTTCTTTATAAGGAAGTTATAAGGTACCATGCAGAATTCCAAAGAAGCTCCGCCGCCTAAGAAAAGAACAGAGTAACCTTCAGGAACATTAAGCAGCTCTTTAATAAGTGCCACTGCTTCGTCTATAACAGGCTGGAAATCTTTTGCTCTATGGCTAATTTCTGCCAAAGAAAGGCCGCTGCCATTGAAATCTAAAATCTGTTTCGCAGTATTCTCAATCACTTCGCGTGGAAGAATTGACGGACCTGCATTAAAGTTATACTTCTTCATTTGATAGTTTTGGTTTAAAATTAACAATTATACATTTTTTGCTTCATAGCACTTGCGAAGTTACGACTTTTATTTGAACTGGCAAATTTTTTTCAAGAAAATATATAATCTATTTTCTGTTTATCGCATTATTTTATCAACTCCACTATAGTTTTAATACCTTTTAGCTTTTCGCCGGAAGTTTTCGTCAATACGCTTTTCAATTTTTCACGACTCACAGCTGCATAAGAACAGCGTTCTTTAACATCAATGCGTCCTATGTCATCACCCTTTAGTCCTCCAATTTTACATAAGAATCCCAACACATCACCTTTTGATATTTTATCCTTTTTGCCCTTTCCGATATATAACGTCACCATTTTGGGCTGCGGAGGTGTTTCTATATCATTCGGCAATACGTATTCATCAGGCATGTCTTTTATATATTCAGGAATTGTTTCTTCCGGTCCCAACAAGAGAAATGCCCTGCCACATGCCTCCCAACGGCCCGTGCGCCCTACCCTATGTATATACTCATCTTCACCCTGAGGCAAATGATAATGTATAATATTATCCACATCCGGTATATCCAAGCCACGGGCAGCCAAGTCTGTACCAACGAGCACACTTGACGAGCCATTGCTAAATTTGTAAATAGCATCCTCGCGTGCCTTTTGGTCAAGTCCGCCATGAAACGCGCTTACAACAAAGCCTTTACTCCGTAAATAATCAGCTACACGTTCAACAGCATCACGATAATTCAGAAATACTATGCTGCTTGACACGCCAAAACTGCATAGTAAGGCGTTAAGAGCATCCAGTTTGTCCTTCTCCTTGCTTTTGACCACAAAAAGATTAATACGTTCAGGTATCTGCTCATCTGTAAGAAAATCAAGACGCACGACTCTGCCCATATTAACAAAGCCGGGTATTTCGTTTGCATCAGTGGCAGACAGCAGCACTCTTCTTTCCACATATGGCAACTTATCTATCAATGCGCTCATTTCCTCATGGAATCCCATCTTCAGACATTTGTCAAATTCATCTATCACCAGATATTTTATACCATCGGCATCAATATTGCCTTTATCAAGGTGGTCATTAAGCCTGCCGGGAGTAGCAAATACAATTTGTGGTCTAACCTTACGCAAATTCTTATGTTCGTCCATAGCTGCACGCCCACCATACAAAGGCATTGAGCGCAAGCCACATGCCATACGTGAAAACACATCATGCGACTGCAACGCCAATTCACGTCCGGGAACTACAACCACAGCCTGCACCCTGTCAGATTCAGGATTAAGCATGCCGGCCAATGGCAACAGATATGCCAACGTTTTACCGCTGCCCGTAGCAGACAATATAACCAAATCAGAATCTGTATTCACCAGCACGTCACCTGCCTGATATTGCATCTTGTTTAGAGATTCAATTTTTAACCTCTGTAATATATCTTGAATTTTCATAATGTCAGTTTTTATTCAAAAATCATAATATTTATCACTAAATTTTAGCACCAGACATATGATTGCCGGCAACGCCGCTATCATAACGTCAGATCATTTATATCGGCAAAGATAATGAAAAATATTGATTATATATAAATATGTGGCAAATTTTATTATTAGATTAAGAACAAAATTTAGTCGGCCAATCATCTTAGTTAACATTACCAGCAATCCGTAGCACCCCACCAATCACCAATTATAACATATTCCGGCGACATACTTAATTTTAATTTCAAGCAGTCATCCACACAACATGACGGGCTAAGATTAAACTCTATTTACAGAATACGCGCCGTCTGCGCCCTGATAATTTCACTAATATTTATTAATTTACTGAATATAAAAAACATATTATCAAGCTGTTACTGTTAGTCGTTAATTTATATATTTACACATAACATCGAGAATAAAAGCATGCAATAGTACAATTTAAAATCGCGCTCTAAGAATGCTCTAACTAAAACTATGATAATTAATCCGGTAACATTGTCAATCTATATATTACGATAAAATTGGAATAAGAACCATTCTCATCTGCATTATTTACAGCAAATGATTGATTAATATTTTAACAAGTCGTTTATATAATTATACGATGATTGCAGTAACACTAAGCACTAATCATATCTTACTGAAGTAGTATAATTATATAAAAGAATTCTTTTTGATACTAAAACACGTCTTAAGCCATTCAATATGTTATTACACTTATGTCACGATTTTATGACGAAATAGAAAATTAAGCGCTCTAAAATGTATTGATTCGGTAAAGTTTATTTACATAACCACATAAAAGGTATGCTTTTATAAGACAACTCAGCCACTTTCGAGGCATAAATCACCCGTATTCTGGCCCCAAAAAGCCGATTTATATTATTAAAAAAGGAACGTTTTGGCATAAAAACACGCCAATTTAATTGCGCACATCGGCACAACTCCGCATAACACATTGAAACTCACTCGTTTACTCTTGCACGCAAAAACCATCTGTTTTCACGGCCTGCAAATTTTAATTTTTAAATATCGCCGTCTGAGAGCTCCATCTAAAACCAAATAGAAAGCAATTATGCGATAGTATTGACATTATGTCAATTTACGCCATCAACATAAATAACAAGTTTTGGAATAAAAGAAAAGGAACAGAACACTGCATTTACCTATTCTAAATTTACGACACATTTACGAAAGCTAACAATCTCACATTGCTAAAAAAATGTTTAAATTAAAAGCAAAAACATGGTATGACAATAAACAAATTAAATGAATTTCCGTATATTTGCATAATATAGGATTTGACTCGGCAGTACAAAAATCCAAAACAAGTTTTTTGCTTTTTGCAATGCTCTCGCCTTTCGCTATATTTGCATAATATAGGATGCGACTCGGCAATGCAAATTCAAAAAAAGTGTTTTTTGTTTTGCATTGCACTCGCCTTTCACTATATTTGCACTGCGCAGGACTCGTCAGTTCACTGCACAAGACGCAAAAACGCAATATATAAAAGAGCTGATGCCAAATGTTTAAACCAACTTTACAAGCTATGCTTTCGGTAAGGCTTAATTCTGGTAAATTTAAACTAAGATAAAAGACTACAAGGCATATGACTTTAACTTCTTTAATAACAAAAGCACTCCCCTTCTTGTTGCTCTGCACAACATTCTCTTCATGTCGTGACGGAGGCAGAACTGAAAGTTTATTGCGTACGGCAGACAGTCTTATGGAAGAGCATCCCGACAGCGCATTGTCCATATTGAGGCGCGACTCGCTCGAGATATGCCGTTCGGGCAAAGACTATCGCTTATGGTACGCACTGTCGCGCACCGAAGCCGACGATAAATGCTATATCCTACATGTGTCAGACTCAACCATACGCGCTGCAGCAAACTATTATAATAACCATGGCAGTGACTTTCAGCGCGTCCGTGCTAATTATCTTCTCGGCCGCGTCTATTGCGACATGCATCTTTATGGTCATGCCCTGACCTCGTTCAACAAAGCAATTAAAGTGGAGTCTGAAAACGATTCTGCCATAAACCGCTACAAAGCCCGTTCTGCCACATGGGCAGGATATGTTTATGAAGTGAAGGGCTTGCATAAAGATGCGTTGCGATATAATAAGTTGGCATACGGATATGCCAAGCAGGCAGGTGCACAGGTTACAGAAGTTTATTCATTGAGAGATATTGGACGGTCGTATCGTGATTTGAACAGAAATGACATTGCTATACCTTATTATCAAAAGGCTGCAAAAAAAGCGAAGGCTATTAATGACAGTTATCTATATAATATGGTAAGAGGTGAATTGGCTGCTATATATATGAAAGAAGGTCTATTGGATAAAGCAAAATATATATTTAATATACCATTGAATGGCTATACAGAAAATAACAAATCAGCGAATTATTATATAAGAGCTGTATACTATGAAAATACAGAACATCTTGATTCTGCAATTTATTATAATAAAAAAGGGATGCAATATGGTTCTTTAAAACAAAACTTACAGGCATCTTTGGATTTAGCCAATTTATATATTAAAGCCGGTGATCAAGCTGATGCAATAAGTTATTATAGTCTCTATTCAAATTATGTAGATTCGTTAATGAAAAATCAGATTGTAGAATATGGAGACTTTATGTCCGGCATGGAACGTATGCTTGATGTAGAACGCAGAAATGCAGATTTAACATCTTCGCGTTTACATCTTGTCATATCATTGTTTGTTCTGATATTATGTATAATCATTTTTTGTCTTGCCTTAGCAAAAATATACCAGAAACGTAAGAAAAAGTATTTAGAGCAGCAAGAGCGCGTAAGACGATATCTCCGTGAACGAAGTTTAAAAGAACAGCAGCGTTCACAACAAAACAAAGAACGTATAGAACTTCTTGAAAATGAGCTGTCAGATTCAAATAAGATGTTGTCAGAACTCCATGAAAAGCTTATCCGCAATGAAACGGAGATGCTGAAATATAAAGAAACTCTATATACTTATGAGCAAAAACACCAAGAGCTGTTAGTTGCCGACTTAACTGATACGGATGTATATAAATTGTATCATACTCCAAATACCGTACCGTCTTCTGCTGATTATCACAGACTTGTTGAAGCCTTGAATAAGGCATACAACAATTTTACAAAACGCCTTAAAGAGTTTTATCCAGACATAAATGATAATGAAGTATGGATTTGCTGTATGGTTAAAGCAGGTCTTTCATCCAAAGAAATATGCAATATCTCACCTTATTCATATAGCTCTCTCGGCATGGCAAAGTCACGCTTATACTTTAAAATGTTTCAAAAAAAGGGAGGAGCAAAAGATCTTGACCATTTCATAAAAGAACTTTAGCACTATTGTAAATAACTGAAAATCAATAGATTGTATTTTTGTGAAGTTTTGTGAAGTGAAATATTATCGTATATTTCGCTATTTTTTGTAATTTTGTAAAAGTTGAATATGAAACTATGAAAAAGCCGTATCCTTATTATTTGCGATATGTGCAATCTTCGTTTTCGTAGCAATAATGCCTGCTGGTTTGGCTGGAGATACCGGATAAGGCATTATAATTAGTAATAGACTTATTTAAATTTTGGGTGGACAAAATATGATTATATTTAAGCTTTTAATAACAATTGCGCTGCTTGCTGCGGGTGTATATTTTGATATACGTAAGAGAAGAAATGCTCTCGCATGTTTGTTCTTTTACGTTTATTTTCTCACAATGTTTGCCAACGTATTTGAGGATTTGACCAACTGGCATGAGCTGGCCGTAATAGCAACTTGCCTGCTGATATTCGCGGGGATATTGCTTATTGTGAGAAAAATAAATAACAAGTATAAAAGATAATTATAAGTTGCAGATTTTTTTATTGAAGAAATCTTAATGTTTTTCTTTAATAAAGTTATATACATACAGAATGAATATAAGAATTTAAATATGGCATATAAATTGGTTCTTTTGTTGTATTCCCTCATCAACTGCTTTACACTTTCAGCCCAGACAACTGACAGCGTGATAATGAGCATTGTTTATACATCTGAATACAACTACTCAAAATATAAGAAGCCTGACCGTTGTGATATGATGCGTCTTGATATAGGAAAGCACGCATCACACTTTTTCAGCGACTATTTTGAGCAGAAACTGGCAAAGATGGACAGCATGAATATGAGTGGAAGCATAAGCGTAAATACAATTAGCACAAAATTTCTTTCGGATCCTTTAACTTATATGCCTGACACGTACGGACAGACAATTCTGCAAGAAGTTATAAACCGGTTTGTTCCCAAAGCTAATGCTAAGGCGAAGTTACATTTTCTAGAATACTATGACATAAATAAACAATATATATGTTCTTAACAGTCAACAGAAGTATGAGGTCATTGTAAATATGCCAGTGATTAGCTGTTGTCTACATGAATTTTTATCAGCCGTAAAAACATACTTATATGACAGATATTTCGTAATATCCTTTAAATAATTAATTTTATGAGAAAATACATCTTATTACTTTTGCTATTGAATTTTGCTGCGCTGTCGGCCGAGACAGCCGACAGCGTTATGCTGCACATCGTATATAATACAACTTATGCCACATACGACAACGGACATAAGACCCATGACGTTATGGCATTGGATGTAGGACGTACCATGTCTCATTTTTACAGCGAGGCACAAAGGCTGCGTGACGAGCAGATGAAAAAGATAAATGAAAGCAATCTGCCACTCGAGGTAGCCATAAACAACGCAAAGAACGTTGGCGGAGGAGGTTTGCAATGGCATGTATGCAAGCGCCCTTCAGGTGGTGACAGTATAACGTTTTATGATACGTTTGGGTTAGACGGAGTGAAATACACTGAAGCTGACAAACGGCTGCAGTGGAATATCGAAGATGGCGACACCACGATATGCGGATACAGCTGTGGCAAGGCATGGACGAATATAGGTGGAAGACGATGGACTGTATGGTTCACAGCAGACATTCCGGTAAGCGACGGTCCATGGAAACTGCGCGGACTGCCGGGACTCATACTCAAAGCTGTTGAATCCGACGGAATATATTCATTCTGCTGCACATCTATAACAAGCGGAAACGGAATGTTTGTGGAAATGCCTTCGGGAAATTATACAGATTGCACTTACGATGAATACAAAACGATTTATTATAAATATAACGACGACCCAATACAGTTTCTTGTCACCCGTACCGGCAACTCGCTGCCCATTCCCGGCAGTAAACGTAAGAGCGCGATAATATCAATAGACGAAAAACCGTTTACGCACTGATTACGTCCCTCTCTCTGCGTCTTTTGCGTTATGATATACATCTGTCGCGCTACAAAATTTAAAGTTTTAAGCATGTAAGGAAACAATGCCATGACAAATTGGATTGCAACTTAATGAAGAGAGGCTGATAATATGTTGATGCATTGCATAAAAATAATAAGCTAAGATATGAGAAAATACATGATGATATTCTTGTTGTTGTCGTTTATGACGCTGTCTGCATCCACAGCTGACAGTGTTCGACTTAGCGTAACATATCAGGTGCGATATGCTAATGCAGAAGGTGAAAACGAAGCTAAACAGGACGTGATGAAGCTTGACATTGGCAATAGTGCGTCACACTTTTACAGTTGGATGAACAGAATGAAAGAAGCCTTGATTGACAGCATGAATGCTACAGGGCAAATAAACTTAGAGAAGATACGCAAGCAGGTTAAGCCATATCAAAGCGGGCAGGCGTATCACATTTATAAGAACATTCCGTCACAGGGAAGACTGGTGTATGTCGACAGAGTGCTGATAGATTTCTTTAAATATGAAGAAGACATGCCACATATAGAATGGACTCTGACAGAGAGCGACAGTACCGTGGCTGGCTATAGATGCCAAAGCGCTGTGGGCGAATTGCGCGGGCATAGATGGCACGTATGGTTTACCGCCGACATACCCATAGCTGACGGCCCGTGGAAATTATGCGGCCTGCCTGGACTGATACTAAAGGCTGCTGACGAAACAGGAACATTCTCGTTTGCATGCACAGCCATAGAAAAAGGCGACGGGCGACTGTTGGCGGTCGACAAGCAAAAGTATGTAGACTGTACTCCTCTGGAACTGCAAGACATCTACAAGGAATATTTTGCCAACATAAAACTTTATATGGAAAAGGTAAACGGTGTTCCGTTCACCAAACATTATATGGAAACAGGAAACACTGAAGCATTGAGGAAAAAGCCGGTGAATCTGATGGAGACATACAGGCCTTAACCCTTCATCCTCAGTAATGAAACTGCTTATGATTATATGAAAAATAAATTATGCCCAATTATGAAAAAGATATTTGTCTTGATTTTACTTATGATTCCCCTACTGCTCAATGCCCGGACATTTAAGGGCCTTGTTAAGGATGAGGGCGGCAAGCCGCTTCCAGGAGTTTCGGTTATGCTCAAAGGCACAGCAGGACGCATAAGGGCATACGCCATAACGGCTAAGACGGGAGCCTTTACGCTGAAGTATGAAGGAGAAGACGGACAAGCCGACTCGCTCGTATTCAGAAGTATGGGCTATGCCACAGTGACGCTGGCTGCAAAGACATATAAAGACGGACGGACAATAACCATGAGGGAAGAAGCTTTCGCGCTGAAAGAAGTGAAGGTGAAACCGGACAAGATAACACAGCGCGGCGACACGATAGACTATCTGGTTAGCAGTTTTCGTCAAAAAAACGACCGCTCGATAGCCGACGTCATATCACGTATGCCCGGAATGGAGGTTGGAAAAGACGGCAGCATAACATATCAGGGCAAAAGCATCAACAAGTTTTATATTGAAGGCATGGACCTCATGGGCAGCAAATATGGCGTAGCAAGCAACAACATAGATGCCGGCAAGGTGAAGAAGGTGCAGGTGATGGAGAATCATCAGCCTGTGAAAACACTTAAGGATGTTGTGTTCAGTGACCAGGCTGCGCTTAACATCGTGCTCGACGAGAAGGTGAAAGATATGTGGCAGGGCGAGCTGTCGCTTGCCGGAGGCGCCACTCTGCAGGGAAAGACAGACGCATTGTATGACAGTCGGGCATTGGCAATGCTGTTTTCGCGCAAGATGCAGAGCATATCAATGTACAAATGCAACAATACAGGCAAGGACATAAGCAGCGAAGTTGGCTCATTGGCATCGCTCGAAGAGAGCGTGCCGACTGCGGGCGGACTGCTTTCGGGTATTGGTCTGGGCAGAACAGGACTTGACGAAAGCCGAACCATGTTTAACAACACACATATACTTGCCACCAACTGGCTGTTTAAGACGGCGGCAGACAACGACCTGCGACTTCAACTTACGGGGCTGTTCGACAAGGGTCTGGAGCGGCAGCAGTCGCAGACTGTTTATACCGACTTAGGCAGCGGAGCCGTGATAACACAGGACAACGACGCACGGGCATACCGTAACGAATATGAAGGCGAGCTGATGTATAAAGTGAATAAAGAAAGGCTATATCTTGTAAACACCCTTAAAGGATATGCGGACTTTAACCGCAGCCTCGGTACATCTGTACTTAACGGACAGACAACGCAGCAGAGCGTAAGACCGCGTGAAAGATATGTGGCAGACAATCTGCGTTTCATTAAGAATTTTTCAGGCGGAAACAGTTTCTCGTTAAGTTCAGCTGCCGCTTATCATTATAAGCCCGGAACGCTGCTCATATCAGACGGATCGGCAGAGACACTCAACATAGGTCAGTTAGACTGGAAAACTTATACAAACTTCAGACACAGATTGTGGTTGCTGAATATTACATATACCGTAGGATTTGACCTGAAACGACAGAACATTGATGTAGAAAACGCAGTGAACACAGCCACCGATAAATATGATGAATATAGGGTTTACGTATCTCCCGACATAAGCATTAAGACACACGACGTAAGTATCAGTCTTAATGTGCCAATAAACTGGCGATACCGCAGTCTGAATTCGCTGTCGGCACATAAGTTTACGGCAGACCCTTCACTCTATTTCAGCTATGAGCCAACGGCTCGATGGCAACTTACGGCAGGCGGCTCATATTCATGGATGCCGCAGGACGCGCTGACATCCATGCCGACTCTGGTGTTCACCGACTATATAACAGCACGTCGCGGCAACGGACAGCTTGACTATATTGACGCTTTCGTATTGAATGCCGCTGCAAGATACAAGAACGTGATAAGCGGATTTTTTGCCAATGGCGGAATCGTCTACAGCCGTATGGGCAACATGCTGATGTATAAGGGTGAACTTGTAGATAATGTTTATTGCAGCACTCCGTCAGACCAACGCTCGTCCGTAAGCATGATTACGCTTAACGGCTCGGCAAGTAAGAGCTTCGACTGGGCCGGTCTGTTGCTTAAATTATCTGCACGGCAGACATGGAACAACTACAGCATGCTCATAAATGACTATGTGCAGCCATTCAGAATGGAAAGCAGCGAGATAAAGCTCAACATCTCTATTAAGCCTCTATATTGGCTTTCTGCCGACTTGACGTCTTCACTAAACCGTAACCATCAGACCAATCAGGAGAGTACAGACGGTTATGACGAAACATTATGTTATTTTACCCATAAACTGCGCACATATATCATGCCTGGCAACTGGATTATTGAGTTTGACAACGAGATGTATCACAGCAACGACGAATCGGTGTCGACAACATTGTTTTCCGACCTTTCGATAACAAACAAGACACGACACATTGAGATAGGCGCAGCTTGTCATAACCTGTTTGGTAAAGATCTGTTTGAGCGCCGATATTTCACAGACACACAACGCATATATACATCCACCCGTCTACGTCCACGAGAAATATTGTTCAAGGTACGTTTCAGTTTGTAGTGACAGAATGACCGTAAAAATTCATAGCCTTGCTGGCTAAAAGAACAGAATCGTCATCAGAATTGAAACTGTATTTTTGCTTTATATAAAACGGATTTTAGTACTATTTTTCGCTAATAGAAAATAGAAATGCGGCTGAAAATATGGATGCGCAAAAAAGGTAAAAATGTATATGAACTAATGACTGATTTGAAGTAAATGTGATGGTATCTGAAAAAATAAAAGGGTGAGGCTAAACAATTAGCCCCACCCTTTTATTTTTGTATTGCTCAATAATAACGAACAGTCGGATAATCATTAATTGCTATTCGAACACTTCTTCAATACCTCCTGCACTATAGTCATCAAACTCTGAAACACAGGGGTTGAAATCTTCAGGTATATCAAACTTCTCGTTAGGATCGTATCCCAGGGAACGATCGGCAAACACCTTCTTCATGTAATACGCCCAGATAGGCAAAGCCATATTGGCGCCCTGTCCCATCCTGGTAGAGTCGAAGTGAATGTCACGATCTTCACCGCCAACCCAACAGCCGCTTACCAAAGATGGCGTGAAACCCATAAACCAAGCATCGGCATTACGATTGGTGGTACCAGTCTTGCCTCCCATATCACACTCAACCTTATACTTATATCTCATTCGGCTACCTGTACCACCATCCATCACAGCCTTAAGCATCTCGAGCATTTTATAAGCACTCTCTTCGCTTATCACCTCATTCATACGTGGCTGGAACGTAGCTATTACGTTGCCTTCGTTGTCCTCTATCTTTGAAACAAACATAGGCGAACAATGTATTCCATGATTTGCAAACGTAGTGTAAGCACTTACCATCTCACATACAGAGGCTTCATTAGGGCCAAGACAAAGTACAATAGACGGATATACGCCATAAGTGTTTATACCGAAATCACGCAATATACGCAAAAAATCCTGAGGATTAATACGACTCATCAAATACGCAGATATCCAGTTGTTCGACTGTGCAAGTCCCCATTTCAGAGTTACCATTTGTCCATATCTTGACCGACTGCCATTTCTTGGTGTCCAGTTGCCATAAGATCTCTGAACATTGGGTGCAACATCACAAGGCGACATACCGTTAGACATACTTAAAGCATAAAGGAACGGCTTTATCGTTGATCCCACCTGCCTGCGTCCCTGTGTAGCCATATCATAAGTAAAATGAGTAAAATCTACGCCTCCCACATAAGCCTTGACAGCACCATTATGCGGATCCATACTGACAAAACCAGAACGCAAGAATGATTTTATATAACGAATTGAATCGAGCGGTGTCATCACTGTATCTATATCACCGTGATACGTGAATACAGACATCTCAACAGGTGTTCTAAATGCTTTTTGTATTTCACTTTCCGTAGCACCCAGCTCTTTCATTGCCCGATATCTCTCGCTTTGTCTTATAGACCTGTTCAGAATTCCTTTTACCTCAGCAGCAGTAAGAGCATTAGTAAACGGAGCATTTGGCTTTGTTCTGTTCTCTTTCGTAAAAGCCGGCTGAAGATAATTCCCCACATGCTTCAATACGGCCTCCTCAGCATACTTCTGCATTCTGGAATCTATTGTTGTAAAAATCTTCAAACCATCTGTATACACATTATAAGGTTCACCATTCTTCTTATGATTCTTATTACACCAGCCATACAAAGGATCAGTCTCCCATGCCAAAGAATCAATTGTAAACTGAACCCTATTCCAAGATGGATAATCTTCCAACGTTGGTTTTTGAGCCATAATGTATTGTCTTAAAAACTCCCTAAAATAAGTTGCAATACCATCCTTATGGTCAACACGATGAAAATTAAGAGCTAAAGGCTCATCATGAGCTTTTTGATATTCTTCATTTGTAAGATATCCAGCTTTCAACATTTGCCCCAAAACAACATTACGGCGATCTGTACATCTTTCAGGATATCTTACAGGATTAAAATAAGAAGGATTCTTACACAAGCCAATAAGTGTGGCAGACTCTGTCAATGTAAGATTTTTAGGATTCTTGTCAAAATAAACATCAGCAGCGGTCTTGATGCCTACGGCATTATGGAGAAAGTCGAAATAATTAAGGTACATTGTTATTATTTCTTCTTTTGTATAAAAACGCTCAAGTTTCACAGCAATAACCCATTCTATTGGCTTCTGCAACAAACGTTCAAGTGTGCTTTTAGCTGTAGCTGAATAGAGTTGCTTTGCAAGTTGCTGGGTTATTGTTGAACCGCCACCTGCACTTTTCTGTCCTAAAATTCCACGTTTTACAACAGCACGAGTTAATGCGATAAAATCTATGCCGGAATGATCGTAAAATCGTTCATCTTCTGTAGCAACCAAAGCCTGAACCAAATAAGGCGAAATACCATCATAATCAACATGTACCCTATTTTCACGATTCATATTATATGTACCAAGAATCTTGCCGTCTACAGAATAAACCTGAGAGGCATATCGGCTAATAGGGTTTTGCAAATCTTCCAAGTCAGGCATATAACCAATCCATCCAAACCATATGGAAGTAAAACTAACAGCCAAAAATACTATAACAGCGCAAAGCGTTCCCCAAAGGATACGCACAAATGTTTTTCTCATTATTTATAATAAAAAACTAATTAGCTGCAAAAATACTATTTTTCTTTTGAAATATCAATCATAAATTAAAAATAATGCTTAACTTAGCGGTCGAATTAGAAACACTACATTAATGGGAAAACATAATTTTGTAACTATTGCTGATTTATCTAAGGAGAAAATTCTTTACATGATAAAGTTGGCACAAGAGTTTGAAAAACATCCTAACAGAGAAATTCTAAAAGGCAAGGTTGTAGCTACGCTTTTCTTTGAACCTTCTACACGTACTCGCCTAAGTTTTGAAACTGCAGCAAATAGACTTGGAGCACGTGTTATAGGATTTAGTGACGCGAAAGTAACAAGCGCGACTAAAGGAGAAACATTAAAGGATACGATATTAATGGTATCCAACTACGCCGATGCGATTGTAATGCGCCACTATATTGAAGGCGCTGCACAGTATGCAAGTGAAGTTGCCCCAATACCAATTATTAATGCTGGAGACGGTGCACACCAACACCCCTCACAATGTATGCTTGATTTATACTCAATATACAAGACGCAAGGCACACTTGAAAATCTGAATATATGTCTCGTTGGTGATTTGAAATACGGAAGAACTGTTCACTCTCTTATCATGGCAATGAGACACTTCAATCCAACGTTCCATTTCATTGCACCTAAGGAACTTGCAATGCCTAATGAATATAAAATTTATTGTAAAGAACATAATATAAAATATGTGGAACATACGGCATTCAACGAAAAAATAATAAACGAGGCCGATATTCTATATATGACACGAGTACAGAAAGAAAGATTCTCTGACTTAATGGAATATGAGAAAGTAAAAAATGTTTATATTCTAAAGAACGAAATGCTCAATAACGCAAGGGATAACATGAAAATATTGCATCCGCTTCCACGTGTTAACGAAATAGAATATGAGGTTGACACAAATCCGCATGCATATTATATCCAGCAGGCACAAAACGGCCTTTATGCACGTGAGGCTATCATATGCGACGTGCTAGGCTTGTCTATGGATGAAATCATTAACGACCCTACTATTATTAAATAAGCAGAACTTTATTAAGCCAGTAAACAATGAGCAAGAAAGAAAGATTGGTAGCAGCAATAGAAAATGGTACCGTCATTGACCATATACCTTCAGAAAAGACATACGAAGTGGCCAATATTTTAGGACTTCAGAATTTGAAAACTGTAGTTACTATAGGCTATAATTATCCGTCAAAGAAAATCGGACATAAAGGAATTATCAAAGTTGAGGACAAATTCTTCACAGATGAAGAAATCTCAAGACTTTCTGTTGTTGCTCCAAATGTCGTTCTCAACATCATACGCAACTATGAGGTTGTTGAGAAGAAAAAAGTCGTTACACCCAACGAACTTCGAGGAATCATCAAATGCAATAATCCTAAGTGCATTACAAATAATGAACCGATGAAAACCGTGTTCCATGTAATAGATAAAGAAAATGGCATTATTAAATGTCATTATTGCGACAAGGAACAAGATATTAATAAGGTCAAACTCGTATAAGTTATAGAATAATTATCTTGCATGCATCGATATTTTTTTATATTTTTGCATAACTATTAATAACCTAAACACAACATTCATATTAAAATCTATCGTATGGAAAGAGATCAAGTAATTTTCGACCTCATCGAAAGAGAACATCAAAGACAGTTAAAGGGAATGGAACTCATTGCCTCAGAGAACTTTGTAAGTGATGAAGTTATGCAGGCTATGGGCTCATACTTGACAAACAAGTATGCAGAAGGCCTTCCAGGAAAACGCTATTATGGCGGTTGCGGTGTGGTAGACGAAGTTGAAACACTGGCTATAGAACGCGTAAAAAAACTGTTTGGTGCAGAATTCGCAAATGTTCAGCCTCACTCTGGAGCACAGGCAAATGCTGCTGTTCTTTTAACTGTATTAAATCCAGGAGATACGTTCCTTGGGCTTAACCTTGCCCATGGAGGCCACTTGTCTCATGGCTCAAGTGTAAACACATCAGGTATATTATATAATGCTGTAGGATACAATCTCGACAAAGAAACTGGTCGCGTTGACTATGACGAGATGGAAAAACTGGCAATCGAGCATAAGCCCAAATTAATCATTGGCGGTGGTTCAGCATATAGCCGCGAATGGGATTACAAACGCATGCGTGAAATTGCAGACAAAGTAGGAGCAATTTTAATGGTTGACATGGCTCATCCTGCAGGTCTTATTGCCGCTGGCCTTTTGGATAATCCTGTTAAATATGCACATATTGTAACATCTACAACTCACAAAACACTACGTGGCCCAAGAGGCGGTATTATCCTTATGGGTAAAGACTTTGAGAATCCATGGGGTAAGAAGACACCTAAAGGTCAAATCAAGATGATGAGTCAGCTTCTTAACAGTGCTGTATTCCCTGGTACACAGGGCGGACCGCTGGAGCATGTAATAGCAGCAAAAGCAGTAGCATTTAATGAAGCACTACAACCAGAATTTAAAGAATGGGCTATGCAAGTTAAGAAAAATGCGACTGTACTTGCTGACGAACTCATTAAACGCGGCTTTACTATCGTAAGTGGAGGAACAGACAACCACTCTATGCTCGTTGACCTGCGTTCTAAATATCCTGATCTTACAGGAAAAGTTGCAGAAAGTGCATTAGTTGATGCTGATATAACCGTAAATAAGAATATGGTTCCGTATGATACACGCAGTGCATTCCAAACATCAGGAATACGCCTTGGCACTCCTGCTATAACAACAAGAGGAGCAAAAGAAGACCTCATGGTTCTTATCGCAGATCTTATTGAAGAAGTTCTGAACAGTCCTGAAGATGAAAACGTAATTTCTTCAGTGCGTCAAAGAGTGAATGAGACAATGTCAAAATATCCACTTTTTGCATATTAATAAACAGAAAGTAATATATTAATATGGCATGCCTACATTACCCGAGGCATGCCATATTATATTTATATTGACGACAAATAGATAAATAATATCCATATATAACACTAAAACGATAAGACTACCCAAATACAGAACAAAGCAAGATGTAAAATCGCACAATGATAGACCAACAAAGGATTTTTAAATATTTTTATTACAACAAGCAGACCAACAAACACAAAAAATTTGGAAGTTTAAATTATTTGTTATAATTTTGCAGCCGATTTAGTCCGTATAGGCTCAAACAAGCTATGACACGATGTCATACGCCTTACGGAAAAAACCGTTTAACATAATAAAATGTACGCAATTGTAGAAATTAACGGTCAGCAGTTCAAGGCAGAACAGGGCAAGAAACTGTTCGTTCACCACATGAAAGATGTGAAAGAAGGCCAGGCTGTTGAATTCGACAAGGTACTGCTTGTCGACAAAGAAGGTTCAGTACAGGTAGGTGCACCAACCGTAGACGGTGCAAAGGTAGTATGTGAAGTTGTAAATCCTCTTGTAAAAGGTGACAAAGTCATCGTTTTCAAGATGAAGCGCAGAAAAGATTACCGTAAGAAGAACGGACATCGTGCTCAATTCACTGAAGTACAAATCAAAGAAGTAATCGCTTAAATTTTAGGAGGAACAAGAAATGGCACATAAAAAAGGTGTAGGTAGTTCTAAGAACGGACGTGAGTCAGCTTCTCAAAGATTAGGCGTTAAGATTTGGGGTGGTCAGAAAGTAATTGCTGGTAACATTATTGTTCGTCAGCGTGGTACTAAGCACAACCCTGGCAAGAACGTAGGTATTGGTAAAGATGATACTCTTTATGCTTTGGTTGACGGCGTGGTTAATTTCCACAAGGGCCGCAGAGATAAGAGTGTTGTATCTGTAATACCTGAAGCAGAAGCTTAAACAAAAGAATTTTTAATTATTTATTCCAAACAAACACAAGAATCCCTTTTCTCACACGAGAATCGGGATTTTTGCTTTTTTTAGTCGCTACAAAAAATATTTTTTGTAAATTTGCATCTGTTATTATAAAATATAAATTTGTATGCTTACACTAAAACTCATCAGTGAAGAAACTGAACGTGTAATTAAAGGGCTTGAGAAAAAACACTTTAATGGTGCCAAAGAGGCTATTGACAATGTCTTAGCATTGGATAAGACCAGACGTGAAACCCAGCAAAAGCTTGACAAGAATCTGCAGGAATGCAAATTGTTGTCAGCACAAATTGGCTCTCTAATGAAAGAAAAGAAAACAGACGAAGCCAATGCGATTAAAGAAAATGTATCCAAGCTAAAAGAAAGTGCCAAAAATCTTGAGCATCAATTAGATAAAACCCAAGAAAAACTGACAGAACTACTCTGTACAATCCCCAACATTCCAAACGACGATGTTCCGGAAGGTAAAGATGCATCAGATAATGTTATCGTAAAAGAAGGCGGACAAATACCCGACCTTCCAGAAGATGCTTTATGCCATTGGGATCTATGCAAAAAATTCAATTTAATAAACTTCGATTTAGGTGTAAAAATTACAGGAGCCGGATTCCCTATATATATAGGAAAGATGGCACGTTTTCAAAGAGCGCTCGAAGCATTTTTTCTTGAAGAAGCACGTAAAAGCGGATACTTGGAAATACAACCTCCATATGTAGTAAATGAAGCATCTGGATACGGAACAGGCCAGTTACCAGACAAGGAAGGTCAAATGTATCATTGCAATATGGACAATCTTTATCTTATTCCTACAGCAGAAGTTCCTGTAACCAATATATTCAGAGACGTCATATTGGACGAGAAAGATCTTCCAATCAAAAGATGTGCATATTCTGCATGTTTCAGACGTGAGGCTGGTTCATATGGTAAAGACGTGAGAGGACTTAACAGATTACATCAATTTGATAAGGTTGAAATTGTCCGCATAGATAAGCCAGAACATTCTTATGAATCACTTAATGAAATGCTTGCACATGTTGAAGGATTGTGTCAGAAGCTAGAATTGCCATATCACATTTTACGTCTTTGTGGAGGCGACATGAGTTTTACATCAGCTATTTGCTATGACTTTGAAGTCTATAGCGCTGCACAAAAGAAATGGCTCGAAGTTTCATCTGTCAGCAACTTCGAAAGTTATCAGGCTAATCGTCTAAAATGCCGCTATCGCAATTCTGAAACGAAAAAAACAGAACTGTGCCACACATTAAATGGCTCTGCATTAGCTTTACCTCGCATTGTAGCTACAATAATTGAAAACAATCAAACACCAGAAGGTATTAAAGTTCCCAAAGCGCTTATACCATACTGCGGATTCGATATGCTTGACAATAATAACTTTTAAATACAAGTCTATTGCAAAACCTAAATTTATGGTTTATGGTTTGCTACCATAAACCATAAATTATATAACACCTTAATTATTAAATACTACACCATAAAACAACAATGAACAAGATTATCCGTAAGGAACAATTCTCAGAGAAAGTATTTCTCTTTGAAGTAGAAGCGCCACTGATTGCAAAAAGCCGGAAAGCCGGTAATTTTGTGATTGTAAGAATTGGCGAAAATGGCGAACGTATGCCGCTCACAATTGCAGATGCAGACATTGAAAAAGGAACCATTACAATGGTTGTGCAAAAAGTAGGTCTGTCATCAATTAAGATGTGTAATCTGAACGTCGGAGATTATATCACAGACGTTGTTGGACCACTTGGAAATCCTACAGACATTAAAAAATTTGGAACCGTAATATGTGCAGGAGGCGGAGTTGGAGTTGCTCCAATGCTTCCTATTATAAAAGCATTAAAAGCAGCAGGCAATAGAGTTTTATCTGTAATTGCAGGACGAAACAAAGATTTAATTATACTTGAAAATGAAGTCCGAGAGAATAGTGATGAAACTATAATAATGACAGATGACGGGTCTTATGGGGAAAAAGGAGTCGTAACAGTCGGTATTGAAAAACTTATAAATCAAGAACATATTGATAAAGTTTTTGCTATCGGACCTCCTATTATGATGAAGTTTAGTTGCATGCTAACACAGAAATACAATATCCCAACAGATGTATCCCTAAATACAATCATGGTCGATGGTACAGGAATGTGTGGTGCATGTCGACTTACTATTGGTGGAAAGACAAAGTTTGTTTGCATTGACGGTCCTGAATTTGACGGAGCATTAGTTGACTGGGATGAAATGTTTAAACGCATGGGGACATTCAAACGTGCAGAACAAGAAGAACTAGAACATTTTGAAGAGCACCTAAATGCGACAAAACAAAGCAATGAGGATAAAGAAGAGCACCTAATTAGTGTAAACGACCAAATTACAGACGAACCTATAGACGTTTTGACAGACAGAAACTCAGAATGGCGTAAAGCTCTGCGTGCAACGATGAAACCCAAAGAGCGGACTGCCATTAAACGAGTAATAATGCCAGAATTAGATCCTTCTTATCGCTCTACCACAAGATATGAAGAAGTTAATAAGGGTTTGACAAAGGAGATGGCTATGACAGAGGCTAAAAGATGCCTTGACTGTGCCAAACCAACATGTATAGAAGGCTGTCCGGTTAATATCAATATTCCGTCATTCATCAAGAATATTGAACGAGGCCAGTTCTTAGCCGCTGCTAAAGTACTTAAAAACACCTCTGCCCTACCCGCTGTATGTGGACGTGTTTGTCCACAGGAAAAGCAGTGTGAAAGCCAATGTATACATCTCAAGATGAATGAACCAGCTGTTGCAATTGGATACCTTGAACGTTTTGCTGCAGATTATGAACGTGAAAGTGGACAGATCTCATTACCAGAAATAAGTTCTTCCAACGGTATTAAGATTGCTGTTGTCGGCTCTGGTCCTGCTGGACTAAGTTTTGCAGGGGACATGATAAAAAAGGGATATGACGTATATGTATTTGAAGCTTTACATGAAATAGGTGGAGTGCTTAAATATGGTATACCAGAATTCCGTCTTCCAAACAAGATCGTCGATGTAGAAATTGACAACCTACGAAAAATGGGAGTTCATTTCCAAACAGACTGCATTATAGGAAAAACTATCAGTATAGAACAGCTTGAGAGTAATGGTTTTAAAGGCATCTTCGTCTGCTCTGGAGCCGGTTTGCCTAATTTTATGAACATACCAGGTGAAAATCTGATAAATATTATGTCATCAAATGAATACCTGACACGTGTAAACCTAATGGATGCCGCCAACCCAACAACCGACACGCCTCTAAATATTGGCAAACATGTACTAGTTGTAGGTGGTGGAAATACTGCGATGGATTCATGTAGAACAGCTAAACGTTTAAGAGCAGACGTTACATTAGTATACAGACGTTCGGAAACAGAAATGCCAGCAAGATTAGAGGAAGTCAAACATGCAAAAGAAGAGGGAATTAATTTTATGTGCCTACATAATCCGATAGAATATATATCGGATGAAAATGGTGCTGTAAAGCAGGCTGTGTTACAAGTTATGACTTTAGGAGAGCCTGATGCGTCAGGAAGAAGAAGTCCTGTACCTGTTGAAGGTAAAACAATCACAATAGACGTTGACCAAGTCATAGTAGCCATAGGTGTATCACCAAACCCGTTAGTACCGAAATCTATTAAAGATTTAACTCTCGGACGTAAAAATACCATAGTTGTAAATGATGAGATGCAAAGCTCGCGCCCAGAGATTTATGCAGGAGGTGATATTGTCAGAGGTGGAGCTACTGTAATATTGGCAATGGGTGACGGACGACGCGCAGCTCACAACATGGACAAACAACTCATGAAAGAAAATAAATAATGAATGGATTATATACAATCATATTACTCATACTAAGCAATGTGTTTATGACACTTGCTTGGTATGGGCATTTAAAACTTCAAGCATCAGGAATATCAGCAAAATGGCCCATGATAGGAGTTATTCTTTTTTCATGGGGTATTGCATTCTTTGAATATTGCTGTCAAGTTCCTGCAAATCGCATCGGATTCCAAGATAACGGAGGCCCCTTTAATCTTATACAACTTAAAGTTATTCAAGAATGTATAAGTTTAGGTGTATTCGCCGTAATAGCAAATATTCTGTTTCAGGGTCAAACACTGCATTGGAATCATGTACTTGCATTTTTACTAATAATATGTGCAGTATATCTTGTTTTTATGAAATAACAAATATTTCTAATCATAAGAACAATATATCATGCCTATTTTATCTGATAACGAAAAACTTGAAAGAAAAATCATAAGTCGCTTTCAAAAAGCGATTTATGATTATAATCTTATTTGTGATAATGATAAGATTTTGATTGGAATATCTGGTGGTAAAGATTCCCTTTGCCTAGTAGACTTAATCAGTAGAAGACTAAGAATTAATAAGCCTTCATTTGCAGCCGAAGCACTTCATATAAGAATGTCAAACATAAAATACGAATCAGATATATCCTATCTTAAAAACTTCACGGAAAGTAGAGGTATAAAGTTTAATGTTGTGACTACAGGATTTAATGCCATGACAGATAAAAGGAAATCACCATGTTTTCTATGTTCATGGAATCGCCGCAAGCAGTTGTTCACAATAGCTCAAGAACTTGGATGCAATAAAATAGCTTTAGGACATCACATGGATGACATAATTCATACAACTATGATGAATTTATATTTTCAAGGCAGTTTTTCAACTATGCCAGTACGCCTGAAAATGAGAAAAATGCCAATCACAATAATTCGTCCTTTATGTCTAGAAGAAGAAAAAGATATCAAGCAATATGCAATAAACAATAACTATAAAAAACAGATTAAATTATGTCCATATGAAACTGATTCACATAGAAATGATATCTGTTTGTTGTTTAATGAAGTTGAAAAAATGAATAATGAGGCAAGATATTCCATTTGGAACGCATTAGAAAAGAATGGAAAACTCATTGAAGAATAGCCTAATTTTAGTTAAACGAAAATTTCGCCATTCAAAAAAGACATTTATCCTTTCCACTTTCAAACAAATTACGCTATCTTTGCATATCGAGGTGTACTATATATCTCGTAAAAGCATTGTATTCATACAAAAAGGATTCCAAACAATATGTTTATCAAAATAAATAATAACCTTAAAAAACTAGTTAAAGTAATGTCAAATAAACGTTTCATATATTTTATACTGATTATTTTGGCAACAAATGTATCATTTAATGTCTTCGCGCAAAAATCAAGAACCACAAAAAAGGCAGCCACAACAAAAATAACATCAGAAGATCAGGCACAGATGTTATACGAAACGATGCTACCTTCAACAGAACAGATAATGATAATTGATAGTATTATTGCTGATAAAAATAATTTTTTGAACAAAATACCATTGACCAAAGAATCTGGGAGCGTGAATTCTTATAACAACTTTTGGAAAGTATCCGACCAAGCGCAATCGTACACATATATGAATGAATTTGGAAATAAAGTATATTTCTCAAAAAAAGATGAAACAGGCCATTTACGACTTTATACAGCAGATAAACTTAACGGAAAGTGGAACGATATAAGACGTATAACAGATTTTGATGACGAATTTACTGATATAAATAACCCATATATGATGTCAGACGGAATAACTTTATATTTCGCAGGTAAAAGCAAAGATAATTTAGGTGGCTATGACATATATGTAACTATGTATGATGCAGATTCTGCCCGTTTCTACAAACCAGAGAATATAGGTCTTCCATACAACTCAACAGGAAATGATTATTATTGCATAATAAACGAATTTGATTCTATTGGATGGCTTGTTACAGACAGAAGACAACCTGAAGGTAAGGTTTGTATATATACATTTGTTCCGTCAACATCACGTACTATATACGATGACGTTAATATGAATGATAACAAATTGAAAGATCTTGCAGATATCAAAAGTATACAAGCGACATGGACAGATGCAAAAAAACTTAAAGATGCTAGAAATAGGCTGTCAAAACTTATTAAGCGGAAAACGGAAAGTGAAAACAAGAATATCTCATTTATCGTAAATGATAATACAGTATATACTAGTCCTACAGACTTTAAATCAGTAGCAAATCAAAAACGTTTTTTGCAATTATGCGAAATGAAACAAAAAATAAAAGATACAGAATTACAACTTGAAACATATAGGAAAAGATATACGACAAATAAGAATAAAGCATTAGGTAAAGAAATTAGAGATATAGAATACCAGCTTGAGAAACTTCACAAATATATCCAAACATTAGAAAAAGAAATAAGAAATACTGAAAACATTGCAATTAATGAACAATAAAATATAGGAGGAAAAACATATGGGAAAACGATATTTTGAAGAGTCTGAATTAATAATTAATCCAGATGGTAGTGTATTTCATCTTCATGTAAGACCCGAGGACCTTGCAGATAAGGTTATTCTTGTTGGAGATCCAGGAAGAGTTGAATTAGTAGCTTCACATTTTGACACAAAAGAATGTAATATTGAAAGTAGGGAATTTCATACAATAACCGGAACATATAATGGCAAACGAATAATGGTCACATCAACAGGTATTGGCTGTGACAACATTGACATTGTAATGAACGAAATCGATGCACTTGCAAATATTGATTTCAATACACGTACAGAAAAAGAAAAAATACGACAGTTAGATATTGTTAGAATAGGTACATGCGGAGGTTTACAACCATACACGCCTGTTGGAACTTTTATTTGTTCAGAAAAATCAATTGGATTTGATGGACTCTTAAACTTCTATGAAGGGCGTAATGCCGTGTGTGATCTTGCAATGGAAAGAGCACTTTTAAATCATCTTGGTTGGACTGGAAATATGTGTGCACCTGCTCCGTATATAATAGATGCAGATTCTGAGCTTGTTGAACGCATAGCTGATAAGGATATGGTTAGAGGTGTAACTATTGCCTGCGGTGGTTTCTTTGGGCCACAAGGTCGTCAATTACGCATTCCATTGACTGATCCAAAACAAAATGAAAAGATAGAAAAATTTGAATATAATGGCTTAAAAATAACAAACTTTGAAATGGAAAGTTCCGCTCTTGCAGGACTCGCTCGCCTTATGGGACATAAAGCAACAACATGCTGCATGGTTATTGCTAATCGTGTTGCAAAAGAAGCAAATACTGGTTATAAAAATCAAATTGATGATTTAATAAAAATTGTTCTTAATCGCATATGATATATGCATTACATTCAAAAATGAAACAATTATTATTAGTCTGTATGATGCTGTGCTATAGTCAATATTTATTAGCACAATACGACTTTATTCGACCTGTAAAAGATTCAATACCCGGAGGATATAATTTCTGGGTATATACCCCACTCGACTATTATTATACGCTTGAGAATACACCAGTAATAATTTTCTTGCACGGCCAAAGTTTATGTGGAAATGACCTTAATAAAGTAAGGCAATATGGACCATTAGATGCAATAGTTAAAGGCAGACAAATTGATGCATTAGTTATTGTTCCACAAAACCCTGGCGGCTCATGGAATCCGTACAAAATAAATCAAGTTTTAGAATGGACAAAAAATAATTATTCAATGGACTCAACACGCGTATATGTAATTGGAATGAGTCTTGGTGGATACGGAACGCTTGATTTTACCGGAACTTATCCAGATAAAGTCGCTGCAGCTGTGGCGCTTTGCGGCGGATGTACGCTCAAAGACAAAACTGGTTTAGGAAAGGTACCATTATGGATAATACATGGTACTGCCGACAAAGCAGTATCAATAAAAGAATCAAAAGTCGTTGTCGACGAATTAAAACAAACAAATAATGACACAAGACTTAAATTTGACTGGCTAAAAGGTGCTTCACACGGGGCATTAGCACGAATATTATATATGAATAAAACATATGAATGGCTCTTCTCACATTCTATTTTAGATAATGGCCGGCCTGTTAATAATGACATTGATATTGTAAAGTCTGATTTATCAAAAGCATATCAAGATATGATATCAGGTTCACCAGACCCTGAAGTTGTATATGACAAAACCATTTATTAGAAAATGCCCTTGACGTCCCTAAAAAAGCCCTTTTTGCGAGATATTGTTCAAACACAGTATCTCGCATATTTTTTGATGCATGCAACAAAGAGCTTTCATGGTTCTTTTGAAGTTATAAGCCGCTGCTACCAGAAGAACGTGATACTGTCTCAAGAAGTGTGTCTGATAAGCAATAAAAAAGGGGCGCCTCTTGCGTGTCAGCCACGAAGTTTGTAATTTAGGAGTGACCAAACCACTAAATATACAAACTATGCACTTCACGAAAGTACAAATTTCTGAGCTCATGCGCAAGCATGCAGAGAAAGAAAATGGTCTACACGACCTGATGGAAATCATG